>Ga0207873_1000073_pt1 | contig 100681 bp, 82 predicted proteins | sample BGWIniCompost_FD_187373 | JGI IMG/M metagenome (GOLD analysis project Ga0207873, IMG submission 187373) | Cellulose adapted compost microbial communities from Newby Island Compost Facility, Milpitas, CA, USA - BGW Initial Compost (SPAdes)... ... | reverse complement strand
CGGCGATCAGCGGCGCGGCGAGGGCCCCGAGTCGTCGTCGAACATGAAGGGCAGCTCGACCTGCTGCAGCCCGGTGAGCCGCTTGGGGCGCTGCACCCCCTTCTGCTCGAGGAGGGCGGCCTCACGTTCCATGTCCGCCTCCATGACCTCCGGGTTGTCGAGGGCGAAGGCGAGCGCGTCGAACACCTTGGCGGGGGAAAGCTGGGGGTAGCGCTTGAGGATGCGCTCGACGGGAGTGCCCGCACGATAGAAGGCGTACAGGCGACGCACTGGAACCCGGGAGCCGCCCACGTAGGGGCTCCCCTGGAGCACCTTCTTGTCCACGCGCACGTGGGGATGAGGAACCAGGACGATGGGCAAGGACGACACGGCAGCGCTGCTCCACATGATGACCGGTTGCCCATACACGCAACCAGGCCGAACGGTGAAACATTCGACGAAAACCGGGCGACTGTCGAGCCAATGGAGTCCGGGACGCGAATTTGGTGCTCCGTCGCGCCCGTCCCGGACACGCCCCCGCAGGGGGGCGCATCCAGGAGGCCCGGAAGGGCCGTCAGGGAGTCGTCGAAGATCCCGTCGCGAGGATCCGATCCAGGTGGGCGGATCGGCTCACTCGGGGGCCTGTCGCGCGCCTTCGCCGCTCGGGCGTCGAGAGGCTCCGATCAAGACGCGGGGGACAGCTCCTCCAGGATCCGATCGGCTACCTGCGCCGCCGTGAACCCGAACCTGGTGGCGATCTCCTTCCACGGCGCGGAGGCACCGAAGCGATCGAGCCCGATGCAGATCCCGTCGAGCCCGGCGATCGCGCGCCACGGCGTCGTGACGCCGATTTCGAAGGTCGCCCGACGGACCCCGGGGGGGAGCACGGCGTTCTTCTTCTCCGGAGGGAGGCGCAGGAACGCCTCCACGCAGGGCATCGAGACCACCCGCACCCGCTGCGCCCGCGCTCCGAGCTCCGCCCGCTCCAGGAGCGCCTTCGCCTCCAGGGCCACCGACACTTCGCTGCCGGTGGCGATGAGCACGAGGGTCGGATCCGCCGCCTCGGCGAGCACGTAGGCCCCGTCGAGCATCTGTCGCGGATCGAAGTCCGCGGGCCGCGGCAGCTCGGGCACCGTGTGACGCGTCAAGGAGAGGACCGTGGGGCCATCACGCCGAGACAGGGCGTGGGTCCAGGCCGCCGCGCACTCGAGGGAGTCCGCGGGGCGCACCACGTCCAGGTTCGGGACCAGGCGGAGGGACCACAGCTGCTCGACGGGCTGATGGGTCGGTCCGTCCTCGCCCAGATAGATGGAGTCGTGGCTGAAGACGTAGACCACCTGCTGGCGCATCAGGGCCGCGAGGCGCATCGGCGGCCGCATGTAGTCGCTGAAGATGAGGAAGGTTGACCCGTAGGGCACGAACAGCCCCGAGAGGGCGAGCCCGTTGAGGATCGCGCCCATCCCGTGCTCGCGGACCCCGAAGTGGAAGTTGCGCCCGCCGAAGGCACCCGGTCCGATGTCGCCCCCACCCTTGATGGTCGTCTTCACGCTCCCGGCGAGATCCGCGGACCCGCCCACCAGTCCAGGCACGAGCTCGGCGACCTTCTGCTGGATGTGACCGGCGTGACCGCGGGTCGCGTCGGCCTTCGTGCTGCGCGCGGCGATGAGCTGCTCGAGCAGATCCGCGGGCACCTCACGGTTGAGGAGCGCCTTGAAGGATTGCAGAGTATCACCTTGCAATCCTTGGACTTTTTTCTGCCAGGCGTCGTAGGCGCGCTGGTTCTCCGCTCGCCAGGCGCGGAAGGGCTCGTAGGCCTCGGCGGGGACGTGGAAGGTGGGCTCCAGGGGCCAGCCCGCGGCTTCCTTGGTGGCGCGCACCTCGTCCGCTCCGAGGGCGGCCCCGTGGGCGGCGGCGCTGTCCTGCTTGTTCGGGGAGCCGTAGCCGATGTGCGTGCGGGCGACGATCAGGGCCGGGCGCTCGGCGGCGACGGCCGCGTCGAGGGCGCGGCGGACCTCCTCCGGCGCGTGCCCGTCCACGTGCCACACCTGCCAACCGAGGCTCTCGAACCGGCCCGCGACGTCCTCGGAGAAGCTCAGATCCGTGGCGCCGTCGATGGTGATCTGGTTGGCGTCGTAGACGACGACGAGGTTGTCGAGCTTCAGGTGCCCGGCGAGGCTCGCGGCCTCCCCCGCGACCCCCTCCATGATGTCCCCGTCCGACGCGAGCACGAACACGCGGTAGTCGATGAGGGACGCATCGGCGTGGTTGACGCGCTCCCCGGCGAGCTTGGCGGCGAGGGCCATGCCCACCGCGTTGCCGAGTCCCTGCCCGAGGGGGCCGGTGGTGGTCTCGACTCCGGGGGTGTGGCTGTACTCGGGGTGCCCCGGGGTCTTCGACTCGTACTGCCGGAAGGCTTTCAGGTCGTCGACGCTGACGTCGTAGCCCGCCAGGTGGAGCACGCTGTACAGGAGCATCGACGCGTGTCCGCAGGACAGCACGAAGCGGTCGCGGTTGGGCCAGGCGGGATCCTCGGGGTTGTAGCGGAGGTAGCGCGTGAACAGATCGACCGTGATCCCGGCCAAGGCCATGGGGGTGCCTGGGTGGCCGCTGCCTGCCTTCTCGACGGCGTCCACGGAGAGGAATCGGACGGTGCGCACCGCCTGTTCGAAAGGTGTCATCTGCTGGGTGGGGGGACGAGGGTTGGAGCGAGCCCGTCATGACGGGCGGCCAAAAACCAATGTGCCCTGGAGGGGTGACCCCCGGGGCGGCTTCCCCTTAGCACGCCGGAGCCAGCCCGCGCAGAGGATTTCCAGGTCATCGCGGCTCCGTGTCGAGGCCCGGAGAACCCGCGGTGCGCAGAGCGCGGAGGCGGCTCACCGCCCGCTGGTGTTCCTCGAAGGTCCGGCTGAAGGTGTGCCTGCCGGCGCCGTCCGCGACGAAGAACAGGTAGTCGGACTGCGCGGGGGCGAGGACCGCCTCCACCGCCTCGAGCCCCGGGTTGGCGATGGGACCCGGTGGCAGGCCAGCGTGGCGGTAGGTGTTGTAGCGGTTGGCCGGATCCCGCAGCATCGCGGGGAGGACACGGCCCTCGAAGGCCGCGCAGGAGGGAGCGAGGGACGGCTCGTAGAGGCAGCCGTAGACCGCCGTGGGATCGCTCTGGAGCCTGCCCCGGGTCTCTCCGTCCGTCGCCGCCAGGCGATTCAAGAAGACGCTCGCCACGAGGGGGCGCTCCTCCCCGTGTCCGGTCTCCTTCTCCACGATGGACGCGAGGGTGAGCACCTCGCGCTCCCCGAAGCCGTGGGAGGCGCGTAGCCGCTCCAGGGCGCCCGGATGTTTGGCGAACAGCTTGGTGAGCCGCTTGCGGGTCTCCTTCACCATGCGCCGGACGACGTCCTCGGGCGGCGTGTTGTGGGCCAGCTCGTACGTGGCTGGGAACAGATAGCCCTCGGCGCTCGGCCCGGCGACGTCCAGCGCCGTGAGGAGCTCCGCCCGCTCGCTCGCCTCGACGAAGGCGTCCGCGAGGCACACCTCCGATCTCTCGAGCCGCTCGGCGATCTTGCGCCGGTGCCAGCCCTCCGGCAGGGCCACTCGCGTCGAAGAACGTCCTGGCAGCCGTGCGAGGCGGGCGCTCAGCTCCCGCGGGCTGAGCCCGCGGCGAAGGAGGTGCTCGCCGGCGTCGAGCTCGACCCCCGGCAGGAGAACGCTCAAGTACAGGCGCATCAGCCGGGGGCTCTGGACGAGCCCCGCCTCCGCGAGGCGCTCCACCGCCTGCCCCTTGTCCGATCCGTCCAGCCAGATCACGACGGATCCCCCCCCCTCTTCTCCCGCGCTGCCCGGCAGGAGCGACCAGACGAGGAGTCCGGACACCGAGAGCACACCCGCCAGCAGGCCGAGGAGGCCGATCTTCAGCCACGAGCCCCGACGATCGCCTCCCGGGCGGCCCCGCCCCGCGCCTCCGCTCCGGCCAGAAGCACCTCGCCCCCGGGCCGCCCGCTCGACCTTCCTGCCCCCGCTCCTCCGCGCTGCGGATCGGCGCCCCGCCCCCTCCATCTCGGCCGTGCGCCTGGTGAGGGCGTTCCGGGAGGCCCGAGGTGCCCTCGAGCGCGAGCTCACGGGGAGCCTCCGTCGGCGCCCCGACGGGCATCGAGCCAGCTCTGGAGCAGGATCGCCGCCGCCGCGCTGTCGATGCGGCTCCTGGATCTGCGCACGTCGAGGCCCGTCTCGTGGAGGCGGGCCTGGGCTTCCACGGTGGAGAGGCGCTCGTCCACCAGCTCCACGGAGCACCCAGTGGTCTGGGCCAGCTCCGCGGCGAACTGGCGGGCGCGCCGCGCCGCCGGCCCTTCCTTTCCGTCGAGGTGACGGGGCAGGCCCACGAGGAAGTGGTCGATCTTCTCCGAGGCCGCGAGCTTCCGTAACTCTTGGAGCAGCCCCCTCCGGTTGCGCCCGTCGAGGAAGGGGCGGGGGTGCGCCAACCAGCCGAGCTCGTCCGCCACCGCGACGCCCACGCGGGTGGTCCCCAAGTCGACGGCAGCGGCTCGCCCTGGCGGGGCTTCGGGGACCAGGGGGTCGTTCACGCGGGCTCCCTTAGCACGATTCGTCGGCGCGACCGGGGCTGCTTGACCCGGTGCGCGCGACTTTGCATAAGCCCCCTGCGCCTCGGGCCATTCAGGGCGAGGCACCGCAACTTTCGAGAAAGACCGATGAAGTTACGCGCCGTCAAGGGGATGAACGACATCCTCCCCGACGAGACCCGGCGGTGGCAGCGGCTCGAGCATGTCTTCCGTCGCACGGTCGAGGCGTACGGCTACGAGGAGCTGCGCACGCCCGTGCTCGAACAGAAGGAGCTGTTCGAGAAGTCGACGGGAGAGACCAGCGAGGTCGTCCAGAAGCAGATGTTCACCCTCGAGCGCAGCGGCGAGACCCTCGCGCTGCGCCCCGAAGGCACGCCGAGCGCGGCGCGGGTGTACATCGGTCAGTCGATGCACGCTCGGGAACCGGAGACCCGCTGGTACTACGTCGGGCCGATGTTCCGCGCGGAGCAACCGCAACGGGGACGCTACCGCCAGTTCCACCAGGCGGGCTGCGAGCTGTACGGCAACCCGGGTCCCGTGTGCGACGCGGAGATGATCGACATGCTCTACCGGATGCTCGTCGACCTGGGCATCCCGAACGTCCAGGTCAACGTCAACTCCCTGGGCGGGCCGAACGCCCGGAGCCTGTACCGGGAGCGCCTCCGCGCCTTCTTCGAACCCAAGCGAGCGGAGCTCAGCCCCCACGCCCAGGAGCGCCTGGCGGACAACCCGCTGCGGATCCTCGACTCCAAGGACCCGCGGGATCGGGCGGCGAGCGATGGCGCGCCGGTGCTGCTCGACGTGCTCGACGAGGACGATCAGGCGCACTGGCGTGGGCTCCTGCAGGCGCTGGACGCCCTCGGCACCCCCTACACCGTGGACCCTCGCCTCGTGCGCGGCCTCGACTACTACACCCGCACCTGCTTCGAGCTGACCGCCCAGACCGGGGAGCTCGGCTCCCAGAACGCGCTGCTCGGCGGCGGACGCTACGACGGCATGATCGAGTCCTTGGGTGGGCCCAAGACCCCCGCCATCGGCTTCGCGATGGGCCTCGAGCGCATCCTGCTCGCCCTCGGGGAGCTCGAGGTGGCGCGCCCGGAGCTCTGCTTCGTCGCGCCCCTGGGCGAGCACGCGGCGCTCGAGGGGGTCGTCCTGGCGCGGCGGCTGCGGGACCGCGGCCTGCGCGTCGTGCTCGACGGGCGAGACAACTCCCTGAAGAGCAAGCTCCGGCGAGCCAACAGCATGGGCGCGCGCTGGTGCCTGGTGTTCGGCGACAGCGAGCTCGACCGAAAGATCGTCCAGGTGAAGGATCTCACGGCTCACAAACAGGAGGAGCTCTCCCCGGAGGAGGCCGTCGAGCGCCTCGCTGCCGAGAACGCTCAGCCCCCTGGCGCCGTCGGGAGTCGCCCTTGAGGGCCGCTCGCTGCGTCGCGGGCGCGGGGCCGGCCCTGGCCCTTTTGCTCCTGGGGCTGCCGACGGCGGCGCAGGATCACGTCTTCGGCCCCGGCGGCGGCGGGATCGCGCCCATGGGGCGTCCTCCACCTTCCCAGGCGCCCCCGCAACAGGCGCCGAGCGACGCCCCGGAGACCCACGCTGCTCCGGGCGGCGCCGACTCCACCCTGCCCCAGGGCAACGAGCCCACCCTCCCGGAGGACCCCCTCGAGATGTCCGAGGAGACCCGGGCGCGCATCGGCTCCGACGGCGATCCTGCGACCTTCGGGACGGTGGGCGACACCGAGCGCCAGTTCTACGGCCTCTACTACAACGAGGTCGCGGGGGAGTACCGCTACCGCGTCGCCTTCCCCGTCTGGGCCGAGCGCACCAAGCCGTCCCTGACGGATCCCACGGTCCCCGACCGCGCGTCCCTCTTCGGCGGCCTCTACTACAACCGACGCAGCGCCGAGCGGGCGGACGACGTGCTCTTCCCCCTCGTCTGGAACCTGCGGGACCGCATCTCCGACGACCGCACGACCGTCGTGGGCCCCTTCGTGAATCGCCGCGCCCCCGAGGAGAGCGACGACTGGCTCGCGCCCCTCTACATGACCGGGCGGCGCCCGGGCGGCGGCTACACGATCATCCCGCCCTTGCTGACCGCGCTCACGAGCCACGCGGAGGGCGGCTTCAACCTGATCGGGCCAGGGTTCTGCAGCTGGAAAGGCGGCAACCGCTGCGACGTACGCACGGCGACGGACATCGACGTGGGCGTCGCGCCCCTCTACTTCTTCGGTCAGGACGCGGGCTCTCAGTACGAGGTCATCCCACCGCTGCTGCACTACTACCGCTACCGGGAGCGGGACCTGTCGTGGCTCAACATCTGGGGCCCCTACTACCGCGAGCACACGGAGAAGAGGGAGATCTTCCACCTCCTGCCCTTCTACTGGAGCATCTGGGGCAAGGACGAGCGCCACACGACCGTCGCCCCGTTCTTCCATTACGGACACAAGGGCGACCGTGAGAACTTACTCATCACGCCCCTCTTCATGAACCGGACGGGCCCCGCCGGAGAGCGCACCTTCGCCACCTGGGGCTACGCGCGTCATCGGGGCCGCACCGAGCTCGACATGATCACGCCCCTGTTCTGGCACTACCGTGATCCAGACATCGGGCTCGATCAGAAGCTCCTGTTCCCCTTCCTCTACACGCGGACCAGCCCCCGTGAGGACACGACGGCGTTCCTGCCGTTCTGGGCCCACTCCAAGCGCCACGGCATCAGCCGGTCCCTCTGGATCACCCCCTTCTTCAATCATCGCACGCACCTGCGTGGTTGGTCCACCAGCATCCTCCCGCTCTTCTTCGTGGGGCGGGACGGCAGCGACACGCACCTGGTCGTTCCCCCGGTATTCTGGGATTTCGCCTCGCCGCGCAGCCGCGCCACCGTGGCTTTCCCCGTGTACTGGCGCTTCAGCGACGAGGAGAGCGTCACGCAGCTCGTGGGCAACGTGTACTACCGCGAGCAGCGCCAGCGCGCGGGCCTCGACTGGCAGCTCCACGTGTTCCCGTTCTTCAGCTACGGCGAGACCCCCGACGGCCACTGGTGGGACGTGCTCTACGGGTTGGCGGGCTACAGCCGTCGCGGCACGGCGACGAGCGTGAAGACCCTGTGGATCCCCATCCCGCTCAGTGACTGAGCTGGGCTGCTTGAGCTGGGTTGCTTGAGCTGGGCTGCTTGAGCTGGGTTGCTTGAGCTGGGCGACGCGCGGCACCTGGGCGTCCGGGGCCGCTCCTGGAGAACGGGCGCTCGGGGCCCGGAGAACCGGCGGCGCGTCGGCCCTTTTCCGGGATTCGAGGCGGATCTCGCAAGAAAAGATCGCGTGATTTCGGGCACTTGAAAAAAACTCTACTAAGGCGATAGGGATAGGTGCATTATCGCACCGTGTTGGACCTTCTGGACCCCTACGTCATCCTGGCCGGGCTAGGAGTGGGCTTCGTCGTCGGCCTCACGGGGATGGGCGGCGGAGCGCTCATGACGCCCTTGCTCGTGCTGCTCTTCGGAGTGCCGCCCCTGACGGCGGTCTCGAGCGACATCGTCGCCGCGATGGTCATGAAACCCGTGGGAGGCACGGTCCACTGGAAACGGGGCACCGTGAACCTGAAGCTCGTGGGCTGGCTCGTGGCCGGCTCCGTGCCTACGGCGTTCCTCGGGGTCCTCCTCCTACGGGAGCTCGGCGCAGGACCGGATCTCCAGGCTCACGTGAAGCTGGCCCTGGGCTTCGCCCTGCTCGCGGTCACGTTCGGCTTGGTGATCCGCCCCCTCCTGGCGGCCCGCCGGAAGCCGGGCGACAGCATGATCCCCTTGCAGGTGAAGCCGTTGCCCACGTTGTTCATCGGCATCGTCGGCGGTCTGGTCGTCGGCCTCACCTCCGTGGGCTCCGGCTCGCTGATGATGATCCTGCTCCTCCTGCTCTACCCGCGCCTGAAGCTCTCCGAGCTCGTGGGGACGGATCTGGTGCAGGCGGTTCCCCTGGTGGCCAGCGCGGCCATCGGTCACCTGCTCTTCGGAGATTTCGAGCTCGGTCTCACGGGCTCGATCCTCGTCGGCAGCCTGCCCGGCGTGTTCCTCGGGGCACGCTTCTCGTCGCGCGCGCCCGACTACGTCATCCGCCCCGCCCTGATCGTGGTGTTGCTCGCCTCCGGTCTGAAGCTCCTGTCCGTGGGCACTGGGGTGCTGGCCACCGCGGTCGGTACGGCCGCCGCCATCGGGGTGGCGCACGGCGTGATGGAGGCGCGTCGGGAGAGGCAAGCGCGCCAGGAGCTCGAGGTCGCCAGCGCGGACGGCCCGCTCCCCGCACCGGAGCTCTGAGCCCGCACCAGGCTGAGCCCACGCCCGAGATCTGACGGGCGCGACGCGACGCGGTACGCTCGCAGCATGGCTGAGCGCGCGCGTGTGGCGGTCCTCGGGGCCTCCGGGTTCGCGGGGGCGGAGCTCCTGCGACGGCTGCTCCAACATCCGGCGGTGGAGGTGGTGCGGGTGGTGGCCGACGATCACCTCGGCCAGCCGATCGCCGCCGCCCACCCCCACCTCGAGGGACTCAGCTCCCTCCGCTTCGAGCCCTTCGACGCCGCGCGCGCGGTGGACGCGGATTTCGTCCTCATGGGGCTGCCCCCCGAGGCGAGCTTCGACGTGGTGCGCAGCGCGCACGGCAAGGGCGTGCGCATCATCGACATGTCGGGGGCGTTCCGGCTGAAGGATCCCGCCCTGTTCGAGCGCTTCTACGGACGCCCCCACCCGCTGCCGGAGCTGCTGTCCGACTTCGTGTACGGGCTGCCCGAGCTGAATCGGAGCGCCCTGCGCGACGCGCGCTACGTCTCCTCACCGGGCTGCTTCGCGACGACCATCACCCTCGGGCTCCTCCCCCTGGCGCGGGCAGGGCTCCTCGCGGGGGCCGTGCACACGGTCGCGATCACCGGCTCGAGCGGCGCGGGGAAGGAGCCCACCGCGACGACGCACCACCCGTCCCGGGCCGGGAACGTGCGCACCTACAAACCCCACACGCATCCCCACGCTCCCGAGGTGGCCTCCACCCTCGCCGCCGCGGGCGCGCGGGATCTCCAGATCGAGTTCGTACCCGTCGCCGGTCCCTTCGTGCGGGGCATCTTCGCGACCTCCTTCGTCCCCCTCGGCGACGGGGTCCTCTCCCAAGGAGTAGACGGCGCGCTCCGCCAGGCCTTCGGCGCGTGCTTCGAGGGCGAGCCCTTCGTGCGCGAACCCGCGGGGCGTCTCCCGGAGGTGATCGCCGTCGCCGGCTCCTGCTACGCGGAGGTGGGTTACGTGGTGCGTCCCGGCGGGGTCACCGTCTTCTCCGCGCTCGACAACCTGATCAAGGGGGGAGCTGGCCAGGCGGTGCAGAACCTCAACCTCATGCTGGGGATCCCGGAGACCACGACCCTCGCGGATCCCGGGCCCTATCCGTGATCCCTCCGCTCACGCCGCGTGTTCTCGCGAACGGCTCGATGAACGCCTCACGCGGGGCCAGACGGCGCGCCCCCATCGGGATCCCTGCCGGGTCCCTGCTTCCCCGCTGGCTCACGAGGGGGCGGCGCTGCTCACCAGGGGGACGAACCGCACCCCGTAGTGCTCCTGGCGCCGGAAGGCCTCCGCGCGCAGCCCCTCGCCGACACGTTCCCAGACCTCGAGTTGCTGGGGCCCCTCGAGCGCGCCCACGGGGATGACGAGGCGACCGCCCAGGGCGAGCTGTTCGAGGAGGGGGATGGGCACCTCCGGCGGCGCCGCCGTCACCAGGATGGCGTCCCAAGGGGCCTCCTCCGGCCAGCCGCGGGTGCCATCTCCGCAGCGGAGGTGGACGCGATCGGGGCCGTATCCGAGGGCGCGCAGGTTCCGCTCCCCGAGGGCGCAGAGCTCGGGGACGTACTCGATGCTGAACACCGAGTCGCAGATTTCCGCCAGGATCGCAGCCTGGTAGCCGCTCCCGGTGCCGATCTCGAGGCAACGATCCGTCGAGGACAGTCGAGCCAGCTCCGTCATGCTCGCCACCACGAAGGGCTGGCTGATGGTCTGGCCCGCCGCGAGGGGCAGCGCCCCATCCTCGTAGGCCCTCGCCGCGTAGGCGGCGGGAACGAAGGCGTGTCGCGGGACCTTCGCCATCGCGGCCAGCACGCGTCGATCGCGGATGCCGTTGCGTTCGAGGTGCCTCGCCAGGGCCAGCCGCTCTTCCCGCCGCTCGAAGAATGCGGGCGCCAGCTCGTCCCGTCCCTGCTGCATCTTCAAGGGGTCTTCTTCGCCCGACGCTGCGGACCGGGAGCGCTGCGCGGGGCTCTCCCCGAGGCGGTGGCCTGGGTCGTGCTGGTTCGTTTCTTCGCTCGCGCGGGGCCGCTGGCGGTCGCCTTCTTGCGTCCGCCCTTCCCCGCCGCCGGCGGTTGAGCGCTGCCACGTCGCCATATCCTAATCATGGCCTCGAGCTCTCCGAGAAGCGAGGCGTCCGACTCGCGCCAGTAGTCCGCCGTGACGTTGCGACTCCCCACCCAGCACGTGACGGCCCGCGGACGCCACGCCTTGGGGATGGCGTTCATCATCTCCTCGTCCGTGCGATCGTCGCCCGCGCAGAAGAGGAAATCCGCGTCGGGGTGACGATCGAGGAGGTGCCCGACGGCGCTGCCCTTGGTGACGTGCTCGTGCCGCACCTCGATCACGCGGTTACCGCGCAGCACCCGGTAGGGGCGGCGCTTGAGCAAGTCCTCCAGGCGCGTGAGGAGCTCCTTCGCCTGGAACGACCCGTACTCCGGATCGGCGCCGCGGTAGTGCCAGGCGATGGCCGCCTGCTTCATCTCGATGGCGCTGCCGGGGGTGCGCCGGGAGAAATCCTCGAGCAGGGGGCGCACGAACCGAGCCAGAGCCGACCCGCTCACGTTCGTCCGATCCTGCCACTCCCCCCCAGGCGGCTTGATCGAGAGGCCGTGCTCGCACACGAGCCCGATGGGCAGCCCCCCCAGCCAATCCTCGAGCGTCCGGCGATCGCGGCCGCTGACGACGTAGACGGTGGCGTACTCCGCCAAACGCTGGAGCACGTTGAGGATGCGCGCGTCGGGGACGGCCTCCTTGGGGTTGATCACGTAGGAGCGCAGCGTGCCGTCGTAGTCGAGGAACACGAGGGGCGACCTCGCGTTCTTGACGAGGCCGAGGACCGGCTCCTCGTTGATCCGCAGCAGCTTCGCCTCGTGGTGCGGATCGCCGGAGAGGTGCTCGAGCCGGGTCAAGAAGCGCTTCGCCCAGAACAAGGAGGTGTTCTCGTTCACGAAGCGGGACATGTGGGCGAAGGTCTCGAAGTTGGGGCCCTCGTTCTCCAGAGCGTCTCCGAGGACGGTAGCGACCTGGCTCGTGTTGAAGGGGTTCACGAGGCGTGCGCCGGGCATGCAGTGGGCCGCCCCCGTGAACTCGCTGAGGATCAGGGTCCCCCCACGCTGTCCGCGTGCGGCGACGTACTCCAACCCCACGAGGTTCATGCCGTCGCGGATCGGCGTCACGAGGGCCACGTCCGCCGCCCGATACAAAACCGCGAGCTTGTCCCGGGACACGGACTGGTTGATGTAGACCACCGGCGTGTGGTTGGGCGTGGAATACTGCCCGTTGATGCGCCCGACCAGCTCGTCGACGCTGCGCTTGAGGTTCTGGTACTCCTCGACGCCCGTCCGCGACGGCGCTGCCACCTGGATCAGCACCGTGCTCTCCCGCCACTCCGGGTGGTTGTGGAGGAACTCCTCGTAGGCCTCGAGCTTCTGCGGGATGCCCTTGGTGTAGTCGAGGCGATCCACGCCCACGATGATGCGCTTGCCCGCGTAGTTGCGCTCGAGCTCCGTGAGCTCCTTGCGCGCCTCCGCGGTGCGCAGCATCTCGGCGATTTCCCCCGGATCGATGCCGATCGGCATCACTTCCAGCTGCACCTCGCGGGACTGCAGGCGCAGGGCCGCGGGCTCCGACTCGATGCCCAGCACGCGCAGCGCGGCCATGCGCAGGTTGCTCACGTACTCGTAGGCGTGGAAACCCAGGAGATCCGCGCCGAGGAGCCCGCGCAGCAGATCCTCGGCGACGGGGAGGGTGCGGTACGTCTCGGCGCTCGGGAACGGGATGTGGAGGAAAAAGCCGATGGGGCAACCGAGGCCCTTCGCGCGGAGCAGCTGCGGGACGAGGCACAGCTGGTAGTCGTGGATCCAGATGACGTCGCCGGGGCGAGCGATCTTCGCGATCGCGTCGGCGTACATCTGGTTCACCGTGCGATAAGAGCGCCAGTTGTTGCGGTCGAAGCGGGCGCGCTCCATCAAATTATGGAAGAGCGGCCAGAGCACCTCGTTCGAGAACCCTTGATAGAAAGGGTCCATGTGCTCTTGCTCGATGAAGACGGGGGAGGTCCCGTGCTTGGCGAGCTCGCGCGTCACCGTACGTCGATCGGCCTCGTCCACGTAGGCGCCGGGCCACCCCAGCCAGGTGAATTTCTGCCTCTCCAGCACGGAGCTCAGCGCGGTGACGAGACCGCCCGTGCTGTGCGCGACCTGCCATCCTTGCTCGCCGCGCGTCATCGTGACCGGGAGACGCACGGAGGCGACGATGAGTCGGTTCTTTGCCATCCGCTCCATTTATGTCACAGCGCCCCCTGCATTCACAGGGGCCGGTTGCTGGAGTACCATCGGCTGCGTGAAGCTCGCACTGATCGGGAACTGCTCTTATCAAGCGTTGATCGACGACTTCGCGCGGGTGGTGTGGTTGTGCTGGCCGCGCTTCGATTCGAGCCCGGTGTTCGGCGCGCTCCTCGACGACGAGAAGGGCGGTGTGTTCTCCGTCGAGCCCGCGCGCCCGGGCGCCACGTCGTTTCAGGAGTATGTCCCCAATACGAACATCCTGCGTACGCGCTTCACCTCCGACCGCGGCGAGTTCGAGGTCGTGGACTTCGCCCCGCGCTTCAAGCAGTACGAGCGCCGCTACAAGCCGAACATGCTCGTCCGGCGCCTACGGCGCCTCGACGGAGATCCCTTGGTGCAGGTCCGCTGCCAGCCCACGTACTACTACGGCCGCCTGCGACCGGACGTCCAGATGGCCTCCAACCACCTCGAGTGGCGGATCCCCGGGCAGCAGCTGCGGCTCACCACGAACGTCCCCCTCAACTACATCATGGAGGAGCGCCCGTTCCTGCTCGAGGACGAGGCCTGGATCGTGATGACGTGGGGCGAGCCGCTCGAGGCGCCCCTGGAGGAGACGGCCAGGAGCTTCCTCGATCGGACGCGACGCTACTGGGAGCGTTGGGTCAAGCACACCGCCCTCCCCGGACGCTTCCAGAAGGAGGTCGTGCGCTCGGCCCTCGCGCTCAAGCTCCACCTCTACGAGGACACGGGGGCCATCACCGCCGCGACGACCACCAGCCTGCCGGAGTGGCACGGCTCCGGGCGCAACTGGGACTACCGCTTCTGCTGGCTCCGCGACGCTTATTTCACCCTGCGCGCCCTGCGGCGGCTCGGCTACTTCGACGAAATGGAAGCCTTCATCGGCTTCCTGAAGAACCTCGCCTCCTCCCACGAGCGACTGCAGCCCGTGTACGGGATTTCCGGCGAAGCGGAGATCCAGGAGCGCGTCATCGAGCACCTGGCCGGGTACCGCGGGCACGGTCCGGTGCGCGCGGGCAACGACGCGTATCGCCAGGTGCAGTACGACACCTACGGGGAAATGGTGGCCGCGATGGCCCCCTTCTTCCTGGACTTTCGGTTCGAGGAGTACCGGACGTCCCACTCCGCCGCGCTCGTGAAGCGGTTGCTCCACCGGATCTCGGAGGTCATGCACCTGCCCGACGCGGGCATCTGGGAGATCCGCGACGACAACCGCGTGCACACGTTCTCGCTGCTGTTCCACTGGGTGGGGGGCTCCGTGGCTGCGCGGATCGGCGAGGTGCTCCGCGACGACGAGCTCTACCAGGCCGCCACGGACGTGGCGCGCCGCGCCCGCCAGACCATCGAGGAGAAGTGCTGGTACGAGGAGGGCGGCTTCTACGGCGACTCGACGGAGACCCAGAACCCCGACGCCGCCCTGCTCATGATGATCAACCTGGGCTACCTGCGCCAAGGGAACCCGCGCGCGGAGAGGCACCTGCGCGCCCTGGAGTCCGCCTTGCGCGCCAACGGCCACCTGATGCACCGCTATCGGCACCACGACGGGATCGGCGACACCCACGCCACCTTCACGGTGTGCGGCTTCTGGCACGTGGAGGCGGTGGCTCGCCTCGGCCACGTCGAGGAGGCGGAGGATATTTTCCAGCGGATGCTGAGCCACGGAAACCACGTGGGGCTCTTCAGCGAGGACATCGATCCCGTCACGGGCCAGCAGCTCGGCAACTTCCCCCAGACCTACTCCCACGTGGGGATCATCAACGCCGCCTTCGCGATCAGCCCCCTCCCCATCGAAGTCGGCGATCCCTGAGGCGCCTGGGGCCGGGGAGCGCGTCGTGTCGGCGCTTGGCGCCGCTTGCTTGCGAGCCCATGGCGGCGTAGCACCCGACACCCATGATCGTCGTCTCCGGCCTGGCCAAGCACTACGGCCCCAAGACGCTCTTCGAGGGCGTGCAGCTGCAGCTCAACCCCGGGCACCGCTACGGGCTCGTCGGCGCCAACGGCAGCGGGAAGACCACCTTCCTGAAGATCCTGGCCGGCGACGAGGCGGCGGACGCGGGCTCGATCAGCTTTGGGAAGCAGCTGCGGCTGGGGGTGTTGCGTCAGGATCAGTTCGCGGCGGACGACGAGCGCATCCTCAGCGTGGCCATGCGCGGAGACGCCGAGGTCTTCGCTGCCCTCGAGGAGCTCGACGCCCTGGCCCGCGGCGAGGCACCCGCGGCGGGTGGCGCCGAGGAGCTCGCAGAGCGCATGGCCAGCCTGAACGAGGTCCTCGCGCGCCTCGACGGCTACACCCTGGAGTCCCGCGCCCGGGAGACGCTCGTCGGCCTCGGCATCCCCGCGGAGGCCCTGGAGCAACCCCTGCGGACCCTCTCCGGCGGCTTCAAGCTCCGCGTCCTGCTCGCCCAGGTGCTCGTCGGGCGCCCCGACGTGCTGTTGCTCGACGAGCCCACGAACCACCTCGACATCCTGTCGATCCGCTGGCTCGAGCGATTCCTCCAGGGGTACGCGGGCTGCGCCCTGGTGATCTCTCACGATCGGCGCTTCTTGGACGCGGTGTCGACCCGCACCCTCGACGTCGACTACGAGACGATCACCGAGTACGCGGGCAACTACACGCAGTTCCTCGTCGAGAAGGCGAGCACCCGCGAGCGCAAGGAGGCGGAGATCGCCCGCGCCGAGCGGCAGATCGCTCAGAAGCGGGCCTTCGTGGAGCGCTTCGGCGCCAAGGCCACGAAGGCGAGGCAAGCCCAAAGCCGTCTCAAGCAAATCGAGAAGATCGAGGTGGCCGAGCTCGCCCAGAGCTCCCGGCGGGCGCCCAACTTCTCCTTTCAGCAAGAGCGTCCGAGCGGGAAGGACGTGCTCGCCGTCGAGGCCGTCAGCAAGGCCTACGGCGACAAACGGGTGCTCGAGGGCGTGGGCTTCCAGGTCCGGCGCGGCGAGCGTGTGGCCATCATCGGTGCCAACGGCATCGGCAAGTCGACGCTCTTGAAGATCCTGGTGGGGCGCCTCCAGCCCGACTCCGGGAGCTACGAGTGGGGCATCAACACCAAGGTCAGCTATTTTGCCCAGGATCATCACGAGCTCCTGTCGGATCCGAAGACCACACCCCTCGAGTATGTCTGGGAGATCTGCCCCATGGAGCCGACCACGTACGTCCGGGGACAGCTCGGTCGGATGTTGTTCAGCGGCAGCGAGGTCGACAAACCGGTGAGCACCCTCTCGGGTGGGGAGGCCGCCCGGGTGGTCTTCGCGCGGATCGCCGTGGAGCGCCCCAACGTGCTCATCCTCGACGAGCCCACGAACCACCTCGACTTGGAGACGATCGACGCCCTGGCAGAGGCGCTGCAGAGCTACGAGGGCACGCTCCTGTTCGTCTCCCACGACCGCCATTTCGTCGGCCGGCTCGCGACGCGCATCATCGATCTGCGCGCCGACGGGCTGCACGATTTCCCGGGGACCTACGAGGACTACCTGGCCCGCGACGGGGACGACCATCTGGACGTCGAGGCCGTGGTCCTCAAGGCCAAGCGGGAGGCCCAGGCGAGCAAGGGGCGCGAGGACGGACAGCTCTCCTGGGAGGAGCGCAAGCGCCGCGAGAACCGCCGCAAGGCGCTGCCCAAGCAGCGGGATCGGCTCCTGGCGGAGATCGACGCGGCGGAGAAGGAGAAGGCGGAGATCGACGCGCGCTTCGCCGAGCCGGGGTTCTTCGAGAGGACCTCCCCCGAGGAGGTGGCCGCCCTGCAGCGACGTCAGGAGGAGCTCGACGCGATCGCCGAGCGCACCATGGCCGAGTGGGAGGCCGTCGAGACGGAGCTCGCGGAGTTCGAAGCGGAAGCCTAGAGCACCGGGCGCCGCGCTCCGCGGGCGCCCGTCGGGGTGCTCGGGGTTTCCCCGGGCTCGGGGGGTTCCCCGGACTCAGGGCGCCGCAGGGCTCAGGGCTTCCCGGGAGCCAGGGGCGAGAAGGTCGGCCGCGGGGCGACGGTCCCGGGCAAGGGCAGCACGCTCCCCATCGCGTCCTCCGGGACGGGGACCTCGATGGAGACGATCTTGTCCTGCACCTCGATCTTGGCGCCTTCGGCGATGCCAGGAGGCGCGCTAGCGAGGAGGGACTTCATGCCTTTCTTGAGGAGCTCTGCGTGCTTCGCCTCACCGAAGCGCGCCTGCAGGCGCAGCGTCTCGTCATCGAAGCCCACGTGTCCGCCCTCGAAGGACGTCGCCGCCGCCGCGAACGGCGATCCGACGGCGGAGCGGGCGAACAGAGGAGCGCCCGACTTCGTCAGGGCCAGGCCCGCGGGCTCCGGGCTCAGCGTGTAAGTCGTGTGGGCCGAGCCCGGGGTGAGCGCCTTCTCGAAGCCCTCGCGATCGTTGCCCACCACGAAGGCGCCGTCCTTCGCCTGGGCGATGAGCATGCCGGTGTCCTTGTCCAGGAGAGCTTTGACCCCGCCGATCTCGAGTCGTTCGACCTCCGCGGAGGGGCCATCCGTCCCCAGAGCGCCGACCTGCTGCACGACGGCTCGGATCCGCTCCGACACGGTGTCGAGGGCGTCGATGGCGGCGCCGGGCCGGAAGTTGCCTCCCACGATCGCGACGAAACCCGGGGAGCTGCCCTGCTCGAACTGCTCGAACCGCCACAGGCACACGGCGACGTCGCTCGGATCCTTCCGCGGATCGATGTCCGCCTTCTCGAGGAACTCGGCGACCTTCTTGGCGGCGTCCCTCCCGTTGGGATCCATCAGATCGGTGAGGCCCGCCTCGATGTCCGCCTTCATGCTCTTCATCGCGCGGAGCCGTTGCCAGTCGACGGTCACCACCAGGTCGCAGCCCTCGGGCAGGTGCGCGCGCCCGTGGCTCTGCTGCTTGGCCCCGAGGGCCGCCGCCACGGTCGTGGACGTGGAGGGCGCGGCCTCGGCTCCCGCCTGGGGGGCGTCCTTCTTCTTGCAAGCGACGCCCAGCGCCAGCAACGCGAGACAACAGATCGATCGACGTAGGTTCATCAGGGGGTCCCTCGGCGCGCTCGCGCCGCTCGAACGGACAGACGAAGACGAAGACGGGCGGAGTGAGCCGAGCCGTCCGCCGAGCGTTGTCGCATCGGGGTGGTGCGCACCGCAAGCGCAGCGCCCGCCAGCTCGCGAGACCCTGCCAGGTCCCGAGGCGGAGCGCGCGAACGACTGCCCTCACCGGGTAGCCCGCCGAGGGCACCGCCAGCCCACGTCACTTGCGGATGTGGACCCAGGTCCCCTCACCCATGTCCGGGCCGATGTTCACCCCGTGCCAGCCGTCGGGCACGGGCGGATCCGTCCATTGGAACACGATGCGCGCGTCGATCGGGGCCAGGTTGACGCAGCCATGGCTCCTGGGCGTCCCGAACACGTCGTGCCAGTAGGCGCCGTGGATGGCGTAGCCCGCCGAGAAGTACAGGATCCACGGGACGTCCCGGAGTTCGAAGCCCGCCGCCCCGCGCCGGCGCGTCACCCCGTACTCCGGGTGACGCCCTCGCTCGATGTTCGTCCAGCGCCGCGCGTCGTCGCCCGAGAGCGTCTTGCCCGCCTTCTTGGCCTCCTTGAGCCTGGCGATCGTGGCGCGCGCCTCGGCGTCGAGCCCCCCGCCCTGGCGCCCCTTCGAGCCTCCGGAGACGGAGGAGTTCTCCTCCGAGTCCATCATCGCCGCGATGTGCTTGCTCTGGAGGCGAAAGTCACCGAGCGGCGTGCTGAGATCCTTCTTCGGATCCCCGAACCGATCCCTCCCCGACGAGATCAGGGTCGCGTACTTCGGGGTCTTGCCCTCGTAGAGCACGAGCGTCTGCTGGCCGATGGAGATGTCGATCCACTTCTCCCCGTCGTTCGCGGGCTTGGGCCAGTCCTGCGGCTGGTGCACGATGCCCAGCTCCGTGTCCCTGAGCCAACGGGTCGCGTCCTTCAGCGTCTGGTAGTAGCGCTTGCCCGCCTTGATACGCGCCTTGCCAGACAGGGGTACGATGGCTCGGTGGGGAACCGGCCCCGCCGGACGGACCTCGTCCTTGCCCCGCACGAGCTGCCAGGCGTTGGCGTTCTCCGACAGGACCCAGGCGAAGGGCATGTGCATGCCCTCCGTCACCTCGACGCCGTGGAAGGGGGATCCCGTGTCCGGCTTCACCTTCGTCGTGGGCACGAGCCGGAGATCGACCGTGATGCCGAAGCGGCGCTCGAGATCTTCGTCCTTCGTGTTGAAGGCCCCCACGAAGGACAGCCCCGTCTTCCGTCGCACCCGATCCGCGAACCAGGCGTAGTCCGGGACCTTGAAGTCGGAGACGTTGGGGATGAGCCGCTTGTTGCCGTCGAGCCAAAAAGGCGGAGGGTCGTCCGGCCCTGCACCGCCGAACAGCTCGTTCCTGCTGAGGGACGTCGACGGTCGGAAGCCTTCGGGGTGCGACAAACCAGGCCGGGCGATGCCCCGCGCGTCGAGGGGGACGTCGTTCGCCCCGAGGCTCACGGTCTGCACCTCGGCGGCGTTCTTCGCGTACCACTCGAGGTGCTCCTCCAGCTTGAACTCGCTGTCGAGTTGGACCTTCTTGGTCGGGATGCGCAGGTACTGGGGCGCGGTCGCGCGCACGAAGCCATAGGCGTAGGGCAGCGGCTTCGTCAGGTCCGGACGCCGGGAGGCCGCGCGCACCACCGGATCGTCCAGATCCGTGGTCGCGTCCGCCGTGCAGACGAAGCCCATGGGGTAGACGCGGTACCAATCTCCCTTGCATCCGGTGCCCTGCACGGGATCGGGATCGCGCGGCACGATCCCGCCGAGCCGGATGTATCCCAGGCGGCGGGAGTCCGTGTTCGGGAGCTTGTAGACGGTGGCGGCGACGATCGTCGCCGCCAGGCCCGGGGCTCGCTCGGGGGCCTTCTGATCGAGCTCCCCGTGATCCACCACGAGGCTGGAGAGGCTCGTGGGCTCTGCAGAACTCCCCTCCGTGGACCCCGAGGGCGCGCCCTCGACGGTCGCCGCCTCCCCTCCGGGCGAGGAGCTCGCCTCCTCCGAGGCCTCCGAGTCGTCGCACCCTGCGAGCAGCGCGACGCAAGCGAGCAGGCGCCAACAGGGACGTCCGCCCCACGCCCGAGGGACGGCGGATCGACGCGGCGCTGCCGAGCAGCCCGACGGCGCTGTGACGGACGCTGCACCCACGGCAAGCAGCTTTAGCGTTTCGAGGGCCCCGAGTTCAAGCCATCGGAGCGGGTTTACGTCACTGCGCCCGCCCGAGGTACGCCGTTCGAAAAACGCGCGACCTCGCGCGTCGCTCAGAGTACGTCGAAGCTGCCGCTGTCCGTCTCGTACGCGGTGGCGCGCTCCGCGTCGTCGTCCTGCGGACCACTCGTGGAGCCCAGCGGCTGTCCGTCGACGACGACCTCCGTCACGCCCTTGGGCAGCGGCGGGAGCTTGCTCAGATCGAAGTCGCTGCTGACCCAGAAGACCTCGGGCACCGGATAGTAGCGGCTCGGGTAGGTCCGGCGCTCCACCTCACCGTTCGGGTGGCGGATCGTGAGCGTGCTCGTGACCTCGTAGCCCTGGGATCCCTCCTGCTTCTTTTCGAACTTCCCTGGCGCGAGCTCGTTGCGGCGCCAGATGCGACGGGAGTAGGGCGTGGTCTCGGAGACCGTGTAGCGGTGCTCGACCTTCGCGTCCGGCTCCCGGCCGAGGAACTCGATGCGGATCACGTGCTTGCTCGGCAAGTAGGCGTGGATCAGGATGGGCGTGTCGTAGGGGTTCTTGAAGCGGAAATCCTGCGCGCCGTCGATCACCGTCGCGTCGAGGCCGAGGGGCGCGTAGCCGCTGGGGCGGCTGTGGCTGCGGCGCCGCACGATCTCCATGTTCCCGTAGACGGCCGCCGCGTGCAGGGTGCTCGCCACCTGGCAAATGCCGCCCCCGACGTCCTTCTCCATCTCGTCGTTGACGATGACCGGGGCGTCCACGAACCCCCGCTCGTGGGTGCGCGTCCCCACCGTGCGGTTGAAGCTGAAGGTCTCTCCGGGGCCGATGATCGTCTGATCGAGCAGCTCCGCGGCCCGGGCGATGTTCACCGCGCGAGCGCCCGCCTTGTTCCGGAATTCGGTCTCGAACACCGCGAGCACCTTCGTCACGTCGATGGGCAACACCATCTCGTCCGTGACCCGGGGCTCGACGTGGATCACGGCGGCGTCGACGAGGGTCGACTCCTCGGGGGTCAACCCTCGGAGCACCCGCAGGGTCTGCTCCACGTCGAGCTCCAGCCCCGGCTGGGCCTGGACCACGCGGCGCTCTCTCACGATCACCTGCGCGTCGACGGGCTCCCGGCGCACGGCGCGTGCCAGATTCTCGAGGACCTCCCGGGCGCGCTCCTCGTCGAAGGCGAAGCGCACGGGCAGCTCGGGGGCCTCCGTCTCGATGAGCCCGCCCCACGGCGCCCCGCGCTCCTTCTCCTCGGCGAAGGCGGAGTCGAGCACCGCGCGATCGAGCTCGTACCCCAAGGCCTGGTGGGAGAAGGTGTAGACCTCCCCGTCCACCCTCAGGTGGAGCTCCCGGGCGCCCAGACGCTCGGCCCGGATGTCCACGAAACGGGTCCACGGCATCGAACCGTCGTGCACGTTGCCGTCCACGCGCACGCTGACGCGCGACGGGGCGGTGTACCAGCCCCAGGAGGCACCCGCGACCGCCGACGCGGCGAGGAGGACCGCTGCTGCCCTACGAGGAAACATGGCTGGCCCCATCTTAATGCCAGCCAGCGGGCCGGACCAACCGTCGTGGCTTTTTTGGGGCGGTTTGTGGTCAGGACGGATACCGCGCGACGCGTCGAAGGCTGGAAATCGGACCGCGGGGGCGGAGCGCTTGACCCCGCCTCGTGGCATCTTAGGTTGGGGCGTGATGAAATTGACGGTGAATGGGGACGTGCGAGACGTCCCAGAGGGGCTGACCGTGAGTGGCCTGATCCAGCACTTGGGGCTCGAGGGGCCAGTCGCGGTCGAACGGAACGCGGAGGTGGTGCCGCGGGCGGAACACAACGCGGTGTCCCTGCAGGACGACGACGTCATCGAGATCGTCCACTTCGTGGGCGGCGGCTGACGTCGAGTCCAGAGGGCCGGCCCCGACGACCCCCGCTGCATCTCGCGGCTGCCTCGTCGAGCTCGGTCGAAAGGGGGCATTTCCGTGGGCCGTGCGCCGCCGTGGCGGGGGTGCGGGGCTCCCGTGGCGACCTCGGCCGGCTTGCCCGGCGGCGCTCGGCCACCCTCCGATCCATCCCCGCCCCTCGATTGGTGCGCCCGCCCCGTTCGGCGTCGTGTGCGGCGCCCTGTGCAGGGCGGCGTCTCCTGTGTGGAGCCGCCTTCAGCCGAGCACTGGCAGGAGCCTGCGCCCGTCCTGGCCCACCCGCGACGGCTGCGCCCCGCCGGGACGCGTCGATGACGCCGCCGAGGCGGCTGGAGCCCGGCGCGGAGGCAGCTCCTGGAGATCGCCGGCCAAGGAGTTCTTGTAGGCCTCCCGAATCGTGACCTCGAGGACCTCGCCCGTGACGTCCCACGGGGCATCGAAGTGCACGATTTCGTTGCGCTCCGTGCGCCCGGTGTAGCTCGCCGTCCCCTCCCCGGCCGTCGCGCTAAACGCCTGCACCTTGCCTCGCCCCTCCACGAGCACCCGCTGCGTGCTTCCCACCAGGGACGTGAGGTGCGCGACCTTGCGCTCGTCGACCGTCGCGAAGAGCCGCTCCAGACGGCGCCCCTTCTCGGCCTCGCTGACGTCGTCGGCCAGCTGGAGCGCGGGGGTGAAGGGCCGCTGGGAGTACTTGAAGCCGAACACGCCGACGAAGCCCACCCGCCGCATGAGCTCGAGGGTCTGCTCGAAGTCCTCGTCGGACTCGCCGGGGAACCCGACGATGACGTCGGTGGTGAGGGTGAGATCCGGCACGGCCTCCCGCAGCGCGTCCGTGCGCTCGACGTACTCCGCCGCCGAGTAACGCCGGATCATGCGCCGGAGCACCCGATCGCTGCCCGACTGCACGGGCATGTGCACGTGGCGGGCCAGCACCGGGAGCTCCTGGTGAGCGCGGATGAGGGACGCCGTCAGGTGGCGCGGGTGCGGGCTGGTGTAGCGGAGGCGCAGCAGCTCGGGCACCTGCTCGGCGATCCGATAGAGGAGCGCGGGGAACTCCGTCTCGTCCTGGCGCGCCAGGGACCCTCGGGTGTGCTGCCAGCGCCGCTCGGCGACCAGCGGACCCGGGGGCAGCGAGGCCTCCGGATCCCGGTAGCTGTTCACGGTCTGTCCCAGGAGCGTGATTTCTCTCACCCCCGCGCGGACGAGGGTCGCGATCTCGTCCACGATCTCCCGGGCGGGCCGGTAGCGCTCCGGGCCACGGGTGTGGGGCACGATGCAGTAGGAGCAGCGCTCGTTGCAGCCCTTCATCACCGTCACGAAGGCGGTGGCGCCCGCGCTGCCGGGTCGGGGGCGCGCCGAGAGGAAGCTGGGAGCGTCCACGTCGAACACCGTGCGGACCTGGGGCAAGCCCCCCGTGTCGAGATCCGCCAGGAGCCGCGGGAGCTCGGGGATGTTGTCTGGCCCGATGATGAGATCGATCTGGGGCAGCGCCCGGAGGAGCCGCTCGCCCTCCTGCTGCGCGACGCACCCGGCGACCCCGATCACGAGGTCCGGGCGGCGGCGCTTGAGCTGCCCGAGCCGCCCGACCTCGCTGCGGAGCTTCTGCTCCGCCTTCTCGCGGACGCTACAGGTGTTGAGGAGCACCACGTCCGCTCCCTCGACGTCCTGGGCGGGAGCGTAGCCAGCGCCGCGCAGCACCTCCTCCATCCGCGTGGAGTCGTGCATGTTCATCTGACAGCCGAAGGTGACGACCGCGAAGGAGGGCATCGGGCGCGCGAAGCTAGCACGGAAGGATACGAAAGCCCGCACCAAAGGGCCCTCACTTCCCTGGGCGGCGTTGACCCCCTCCGGAGCTGCCCATATCTTCGGCCGGACCCCGTCGGGGCCCGTCCCTGGCGCCGCGTTGGCAGCAGGCGGCGAGCGCGAGGGAGGGTCCTGATTCGTTGGGAGACGACAATCGCATGGCCGACACCTTCGAGACCCTCGTAGAGCTTCTGGAGCGCACCGTCGCGAAACACGGCAGCGCCGACGCGCTGGGCACCAAGCTGGAGGGGGGCGGCTGGCACTGGATCTCCTACACCGAGCTCCTGAAGCAGGTGGAGGAGCTGCGGGGCGGGCTCGCCGCGCTCGGTGTCGGGCGGGGGGATCGCGTCGGGATCGTAGCCGACAACCGCGTCGAGTGGGCGGCGGCGGCCTTCGCCACCTACGGGCTCGGCGCCGTCTTCGTGCCGATGTATCAGGCGCAGCCGCCCAAGGAGTGGGCCTTCATCCTGCGGGACTGCGAGGCCAAGGTCGTCTTCGGCGCCAACCAGCAAGTCTACGACGACTTGAAGCAGGTCGCCCAGGAGGTCCCGTCCCTGCAGCACGTGATCGGCCTCGAGCTCCCGGAGAGCGACGCGGACTCCTATCGCCGCCTCCTCGAGGTGGGCCGTAAGCAGCCCGCGGCCCCCGCGCAGCTGTCGGGCAGCGATCTGGCGGCGCTCATCTATACCTCGGGCACCACCGGGAGTCCGAAGGGCGTGCGGCTCAGCCACGGGAACTTCTGCTCCAACGTGCTCGCCGCCAGCCAGCGCTTCGATTTCGGCCCGGGCGATCGGTCCCTGGCCTTCCTCCCCTGGGCGCACTCGTTCGGTCAGACCGCGGAGCTCTACACCTTGCTGTGGAAGGGCTGCTCGATCGCCATCAACGACGCCGTCCCCAACCTCATCACCAACCTGCCCGACGTGAAGCCGACGGTGCTGGTGGCGGTGCCGCGCATTTTCAATCGCATCTACGACGGCGTGAACAAGCAGATGCAGGACAAGCCTGCGCCGATCCGCAAGCTGTTCCACGCTGCCATCCGCGCCGCCAACGAGCAGGCCCGTGGAGGTCACCTCGGCTTCCTCGACCGGCTCTCCCTGAAGCTCGGGAACAAGCTCATTTTCTCGAAGGTGCGCCAGAAGTTCGGGGGCCGTCTGCGCTTCGTCGTGAGCGGCAGCGCCGCCCTCAGCGTGCAGGTGGCGGAGTTCATCGACGCCCTCGGCATCGCCGTCTACGAGGGGTACGGCCTGACGGAGACGAGCCCCGTGGTGTCCGCAAACTACCCCGGGCACCGGAAGCTCGGCAGCGTCGGCCCCGCCTTCCCGGGCGTGGAGATCCGCATCGACCGCGAGGTGACCGGCGATCCCGTGCACGGCGAGATCGTGGTCAGCGGCCCGAACGTGATGCAGGGCTACCACAACCGCCCCGAAGAGACCGCCGAGGTGCTGCTCCCCGACGGATCGTTCCGCACCGGAGACATGGGCTACCTCGACGAGGACGGCTACCTGTTCATCACGGGTCGAATCAAGGAACAGTACAAGCTGGAGACCGGCAAGTACGTGGTGCCCTCCCCCCTCGAGGAGGAGCTCAAACTCTCGCCCTTCATCCTCAACGTGATGCTGTACGGTGCCAATCGGCCCCACAACGTCGCCCTGGTGGTCGCGGACGTCCCCGCCATCGAGAAGTGGGCGGGCGAGCGGGGCGTGGTCCTCGGCAAAGAGCTCCTCGCCACGCACCCCGAGGTGAAGAAGCTCATCGGCGCCGAGCTCGAGAAGTACTCCGCCGCCTTCAAGAACTACGAAAAGCCCCGGGGCTTCAAGATCATCACCGAGGACTTCACCCTCGAAAACGACATGCTCACCCCGAGCTTGAAGGTGAAGCGGCGCAACGTCCTGGCCCGCTACGAGGCGGACCTCCAGGCCCTGTACGACTGACCCGAGGAGCCCGGCCCTCGAAGCCCGGGGCGAGCCCCGCCTGGCCCCTCCCCTCCGCCTTCTCCCGCCGCATCTCCCCGGAACCCTCGCCTGGGCCCGCGGTGCCCCCGCAGGTGGGTCATCGGGGATTCTTGACAAAACCGATGTGCCAATGCACATCGTAGCTCGTGAAGCTGTCGAGCAAGGGTCGTTACGCCGTCCGGGCGCTGTTCGACATCGCCTTCTACAACGAAGGGCGGCCAACGCAGGTGAAGGACATCGCCGAGCGCCAAGGGATCCCGCCGCGCTTCCTGGAGCAGATCTTCCAGGAGCTGAAGCGCGCGGGCATCGTCGGCTCGAAGCGCGGGCCCCAGGGGGGCTACCTGTTGGCCCAGAGCGCCGACGCGATCCGGCTCGGCGACATCGTCCGCGCCCTGGAGGGCCCCATCTCCCTCGGCGGCGAGGAGAGCGTGGACGTCGACGCCCTGGAGACGAACCAGCGCTCGCCGCGGACCCGGAGCGAGGCCGCGACGCCTCGCGCCAGCGCCGCCACCCGGCGTCCCCGCCGCGATTCGCGGGGGGGGCAGCTCGCCACGGACTCGGTGTTCCGGGACCTGTCGGCGCAGGTCGAAGCCTGCTTCGACGCGATCACGGTGGCGGACGTCTGCGCCCGCGCCCACCAACTCGGCATCAAGAAGCCCCACCCTCAAGGCTACGTCTATGTCATCTGAGACCGCCGCGCCTTTGGCTGCGCGCCTCGTCTACGAGGACGTGCTCGATCTCGTCTGCGACACGCCCTTGCTCGAAATCCGTCACCTCGGACGCGAGCAGCCGCGGGGTCGCGTCCTCGGCAAGCTCGAGTCCGCCAACCCGACGGGCTCCGTGAAGGACCGGATCTGCCTCGCGATGATCGAGGCCGCCGAGCGGGACGGGCTCCTGCGCCCCGGGGGGGTCGTGATCGAGCCGACGAGCGGCAACACCGGGATCGGTCTCGCGCTCGTGTGCGCTCGTCGGGGCTACCGCTGCATCCTCACGATGCCCGAGAGCATGAGCCTCGAGCGTCGCCAGCTCCTCGAGTCCTACGGGGCCGAGGTCGTGCTGACGCCGGAGGCAGAGCAGATGGAGGGGGCCGTCGAGCGGGCCCAGCGCCTGGCGGAGGAGATCCCCGGCGCCTTCATCCCCCACCAGTTCGACAATCCCGCCAACCCGGACGTGCACTATCGCACGACGGGGCCGGAGCTCCTGCACGCCCTGGGTGACGAGCCCGTGCACGCCTTCGTCGCGGCGGTGGGGACCGGGGGCACGATCAGCGGCGCGGGGCGCGCCCTGCGGGAGCGACACCCGGACTGCCGGATCATCGCGGTCGAGCCGGAGTCCTGCGCGACCATCTCGCGAGGGGAGCGCGGCCCCACGAAGATCCAGGGCATCGCCCCGGGCTTCGTGCCCCGCAACTACGACGCCTCGGTCGTCCACGAGGTGCGCACGGTCGGCGACCGTGACGCCTACGAGACGAAGCGCGCGCTCGGACGTCGCGAAGGCGTGCTCGTGGGGATCAGCGCGGGGGCCAACGTGCACGTCGCCCTGGAGGTCGCGCGCGAGCTCGGCCCCGACTCGACGGTGGTCACCCTCCTCTGTGACACGGGCGAGCGCTACTTCAGCCTGGACGAGTACTTCCGGGAGTGAAGCTCCTCCCGATGCGAGAGTTTCCGAGAGACCTGCGGTGACGCACCCCGACGACACCTCCACCGGCGCATGGGACGCCGGGACCCCGTGGACGCAGCTCGACGCCGACGCGCGACGAACCCTCGCCCGCGCGCGCGTGCTCGTGGTGGGCGCGGGGGGGCTCGGTTGCCCCGCCGCCCTGTGCCTGGCCCAGGCGGGCGTGGGGCACCTGGTGCTGTGTGACGACGACCGCGTCGACGTCACGAACCTGCACCGACAGATCCTCTTCTCCGAAGGGGACGTCGGCCGGGACAAACTCGACGCGGCCCGGGACGCGCTGCTGGCGCAGGGCGCCGCGTCGGTGGAGCTCGTGCGCAGCCGGTTCTTGCCGGACGTCGCCCTCGAGCTCGCCCGGAGCGTGGATCTGGTGATGGAGGGCGCCGACAACTTCGCGACGAAGTTCCTCGTGGGGGACGCCGGACACCTCGCGGGGCGCCCCGTGGTCCACGGGGCCGGCGTGCGCTGGCGGGCCACCGCGTGGAGCGTCCGCGCGCAGGGGCGCCCTTGTTATCGCTGCTTGTTCGAGGACGTCCTGCCGGACGGCGCCGCCCCGAACTGCGCGGAGGCCGGGGTGATCGGGCCGGTGGTGGGGATGGCGGGGGCCCTCATGGCCGAGCTGGCGCTCGATCTCTTGCTGGGGCGTGAAGATCGGACCGGGCTGATGCACACCTTCGACGGCTTGAACGACCGACTGCGCGCCGTGCGGATCCACGCGCGGCGCAGCTGTCCCCTGTGCGGCGAGCGCCCCACCCTGCGCGAAATCCGCGAAGAGCACTATGTTGCGCCCCTGTGCCAGTCGCTGGGCACGGAGCATCACGATGACGCGGGGCTTGTGGTACCACCCCCGAGCCCCCTATCCATTGACCCCCCGAGACGACTCGGGAGTTGAGCCAAGTAGGAGAAAGATAATGGCAACTGTCCGCATTCCCACGCCCCTGCGCAGCCTCACCGGCGGTGAAGAGAGTGTTCAAGCCAGCGGGGCCAACGTGCGCGCCCTCATCGACGACCTCGAGAGCAACCACCCGGGGATCAAGGATCGGCTCCTCGACGACAAGGGAGTGCGACGCTTCGTGAACATCTATGTCGGCGAGGAGGACATCCGCTTCCTCGACGGCCTCGACACGCCCCTGCAGGGCAACGAGGAAATCAGCATCGTCCCCGCGATCGCTGGAGGGCTTTGAGCTCCGACGCGTTCTCCCGCCAGAGGTTGCTCCCGGAGGTCGGCGAGGTGGGCCAGCTGCGCTTGAGTCGCGGCACGGTCCGGGTCCCCGCCGGTCCCGGGGCTGCTGCGGCGTCCGACTACCTGCGCCGGGCCGGCGTGGGGCAAGTGCAGGTCGTCGCGGAGCCTCCGCCCGAGTTCCCGCACCAGCGGCTCTTCCGATACGCGCCGAGCGGCGCCTTCGGCTTCGGCACCTGGCAGGCGCTCACGTCCCTGCGTGAGCTCCTCGGGGTGCCGGCCCGGAAATGACCCTCTGCGCGCCTCCTCCAGATCCATGACTCCTCGCTTCGTCCGCTCCCGTCAGCTCGGATCCATCGTGGACGCGGTGGGCAACACGCCCCTGCTCCGTCTTCGGCGCATCGCGTCCTCCGCCCCCGACGTGGAGGTGTTCGCGAAGCTCGAGTTCATGAACCCAGGGGGGTCGGTGAAGGACCGGCCCGCCCTGCGCATGATGTTGGACGCGATCGAGTCGGGGCAGCTGACCACCGACAAGATCCTGATCGACGCGACCAGCGGCAACACCGGCGTCGCCTACTCCATGCTGGGCGCCGCCCTCGGGTACCGCGTTCACCTGGTGATGCCGAAGAACGTCACGAAGGCGCGCAAGGACATCACCCAGGCCTACGGCACCGAAATCATCTACAGCGATCCGATGGAAGGCTCCGACGGAGCCATCCGCCTGGTCCGCAAGATCGTCCAGGAGAACCCGGACAAGTACTTCTACCCGGACCAGTACTCCAACCCGTCGAACCCCTTGGCCCACTATCTCGGGACCGGTCAGGAGATCCTCGACGCGGTGGGCGATCGCATCACCCACTTCGTCGCCGGCCTCGGGACGAGCGGCACCGTGATGGGCACGACGCGCCGTCTGCACGAGCACACGCGCCCGATCCACTGCGTGGCGGCGGAGCCGGCGGAGGCGCTGCACGGCCTGGAGGGGCTCAAGCACATGGCCTCCAGCATCGTGCCCGAGATCTACGACCCCAATCTCCCTGACGAAATCATGCCGATCGCCACGGAGGCCGGCTGGGACATGGCGGAACGCGTGGCGGCGGAGGAGGGGCTGAACATCGGCCACTCCGGGGGCGCGAACATCGCCGCGGCGGTCGCCCTCGCGGAGCGAGCGCAGCGGGAGCAGGGGGGCGGCTGCGTCGTCACCATCATCCCGGACCGCGGGGATCGTTACTTCGCGCCGATGAAATGGGAGAAGCGCTACACCTGGTAGGGTCGCGCGCGGCCCTGGTTATCGAAGGACGACGATGGTGGAACCAACCTGGACGAAGGGCGGTGTTCGCATCCGCCGGGCGGCTCTGGACGTGGTCGAGGCGGCGGGCGTCGCGGCCTACGGGCGCGACGAAGAGGCATGCGGCTACCTGACGGGGCCCGCGGACGACCCGCTCCTCTGCGACGAAGCCGTGGAGCTCGAGAACCTCGCGAACAAGTACCACGCCGTGGATCCCGAGGGGCATCCACGCACGGGGCGCGAGTACTTCAAGATCAACGGGCTCAAGTTCGAAAAGGCGCTCGCCCAGGGTCGTGAGCAGGGGCGCCCGGTCAAGGTGTTCTTCCACTCACACCTCGACTGCGGCGCCTACTTCAGCGCCGAAGACGCCGCCAGCATGACGATGGGCGGAGAGGGAGGGCCGACCTACGAGCTGGCCTACCTGGTGACGGCCGTGGACGAAGGCAAGGTGACGGCCCATCGCCTCTTCATCTGGGACGGCGCCAGTGCGAGCTTCGTGGAAGCGCCCTTCTCGATCGAATGACGCTCCCCGGCGGCGCGCGCCCTGGGGGCTCGGCGTCGCCCTGCTGGGGCTCGCGGCTCCTGCGCTGGCCGCTCCTGCGCTGGCGGCTGGGCTGGTCGCCGATGGGGCTCCGGTACCCGGCGCCGTCCGCGCGACGGACCGCGTCCGCCCCGCGGACGGCTCCCTGCGCGACGAAGGGGAACTGGCCCGAGACATGGCGCGCCTCGTCGCCCAGTGGGGCGCGCGGGGGCCCATCCAGCGGACGCCAGCGCGGCTCCTGCATCGAGGAGAACGACGACGTCTCCCCCTGCCCGCCGAGGCGCTGGGAGCCCCCGCGGGGTGCGTCACCGTCGCCGTGCTCGGCGCGCACGACGTGAGCTTCGTCCTCCAGACGGGGACCGACGCCGTCTCTCGGCGGGCGTGGCCCGTGGCGAGCCGCGCGGGGCTCGCGGAGGTGACCCGCTGTGGCCCGCGGAAGGCCTCTCTGCGAGAGCTCACGGTCCACATGCGCTCGCCCCGGGGGATCCTCGAGTCCGTGGTGCACCTCAGCGCGGACTCTCCCCCGCCCGCGCGGAGCTTCCTGGCCAGCCGCCAGCTCGGCCCGGCGCTGCCCCCCGGGTCCATCGGACCTCGGCCCCGCCTGGCGCCGGTGAAGGAGCGCGCCGGGCGGCTCGAGCGGGCGGCGAAGCGAGCCGGCGCGAGCCGTGTCGTGCACACGGCTCTCACTTCGGATGGCGCCGGGCGCGGCACACTCCCGCTGCGCCTCGATCCGGGCTGTCACCGCCTCGACGTGCTCGCCGAGGGCGACGCGAGCGGGGGGACGGACGTGGACGCTCGCCTCGTGGATCTCCACGGGGACGAACCACTCCCCGAGGACGTGAGCGAAAGCGGTCAGGCCAGCCTGAGCGTCTGCGTCGGGCGCGCCGAGCGGCTTTCGCTGGTGTACACGGGGACCCCGGGGCGCAGCGACGTCATGGTCACGGTGGCCAGCTGGCCCTTACCCGAGAGCCTCCCCGAGGCCTGGGGCCCTCTGGCTCGGGCGCGCCTGGCGGGCGCCCTGGGGCGGGAGCTGCTCGGCAGCCTGCAGGGCGGCCCCATCCAGACGTCCCTCGGCGTGCAGGGGGTCACCCGGCTGCCCCTCGAGGTCGAGCCCGGGGCTTGCTACGCCGTCGCCGTGGCGGCGCTGCGCGGCGCCGGGACGAGCTTCGCTCTGGGCGTGCGCACGGACGCGGTGCACCGCGAGAACCACACCCGGGAGGACACGGGGGGCGTCGCCCTGTCGTTTTGTGCGGAGGGAGCCACCGCCGGCAATGTCGAGGTGCACGCGGGGGGCTTCGGGGTCGCCTGGGTGCTCGGCGTGTGGCAGACGGCGCCGGCGACCACTTCGGCGGGCCACGGAGAGCTCGATGGTTGAAAAGCAGAGCGCGGGCTGGAGTCGAACCACCCGGAGGCTCCTGGGGACCGCCCTGTCCCTGGCGCTCGGCTGCAGCTCCGCGGGCTCGCCGCCCTCCGGCGCGGAGAAGCTCCGACCCAGCGACGAGCCCCTCGACGGCGGCGTGTGGCTCGGGGAGACCGCTGCCGCCGCCAGCGCCGCGGGCGCGGGCCCTCTCCAGGTGCTGCAGGTGGGGGCGGGCACCCCGGGCGATCACATCTCGACCCTCGTGAACGTCCCGGCGGGGCGCTGCGCGCTGTTTTTCGCGCGGGGGAGCGACACGATCGAGGACCTGGATCTGTTCGCCTACGGCGACGAGGGGGCGCTGCTCGGCGCCGACGAGGCCCCGGACGAGCACCCGACCCTGCTGGTGTGTCCGGACGTCGGGCGCCGTCTCTACGTCTCCGCGCGGGTCTCCTCGGGACATGGGTTGATGGCCCTCGGTGCTCAGGAGGTCGCCCCCGAGGTCGCCGGGGAGGTGGCGCGGGCGGCTCGGGTGCGTGGCGCCGACGGCTCGGCGTCTGCGGAGGCGTGGCCGGGGCTGGGTGAGGCCATCGCCCTCCACCGCCGCCGCTTGGGGGGCTCCTGGGAGGAGCGCCGTCGTGTGCCCGTCCCGGTGGACGCTCGCATGCCGACCCACGTCTCGGCCTCCCTCCGGGCGAACTCCTGCCTGGACGCCCTGGCCCTCACCACCGAGGAGATCGTCCAGCTCGAGCTGGAGGTCCTCGACGCGAGCGGCCGCATCTTCGGGCGCGCCGCAGGCGGCTTGCCGCGCTCCCTGCTGGTGTGTTCGCCGGAGAGCGCTCAGGTCACCTTCCGCCTACGCCCCCACCAGGGCCAAGGGACCGCGTTGTTGGTCCTCTCCACGACGCGGCCGGGGACCGAAAGAGATCTCGATCCGGAGATCCCGCGGGTCGCCCTCCTGAACGACGCTGGGTCGACCTCGCCCCGGACGTCCGCCGACGAAAGGCGTCGTGCCCTCCATGGTACGGCGCGGGCCGGAACCCGCAGCGGCGTCCGGGTGCCCTGGGCAGGGGGATGTGGGCGCCTCGACGTCCAGTCGGACGGCGAGCTCTTGGGGCTCGAGGTGTACCTCTGGTCGGCGGCGGGAGAGCTCTTGGCGGAGGGCGCGGGCCTCACGGGGACGACGCTCTTCCCCTGTAGTCCCGTCGGTGAGTTCCGCCTGGATCTGGAGGCGACGCGAAGAGGGGGCTCATTTTCCATCCTACCACGACTCGACCCCGCTCCGGTCGATCCCGCCCCAGGGAGGAGCCCGTCGGCCCGCGCGTCGGGCTCTTCTGGTTCCACGGGCTCTTCTGGCGGCTGGGCGCAACCGCTCCTCGAGCATCCCCTCGCCGCGAGCCGCCTCCTCGAACGGCTCCATCGGAGCGGCCACCTCGAGACGGCCTCGACGGTCGGCGAAGTGCGCGTCGTGCCCCTCTCCCCCACCCAGCTGGAGCGCATCCCCTTGACCGCCCCCGCGGCCCGCTGTCTCGACGTGTTCCTGGGCGTGGGATCAGGCGTGCAAGGGGCGGAGCTGCGCCTGCTGGAGGAGGCATCGGGCCGCGAAATCGAGCGGATCCGCGTCGTCGCGGGGGGCTCGGCTCGAGCCTGCGGCGATGGGACCACGTCGCCGTCCGTGGTGGTGGAGCTCCGCGCCACCGCGGGTCAGGGCACGGGGCTCGTGGCGACCCGGCTGCTGGGAGGGACGCCCCGATCGACGCTCGCGCCGCCTCACCGGTGATCGCGCGATCGCCGACCGGGTGAACTCTGGAGCACGCCCGCCAGCGCCTGAACCCCGACCGAACGCCGCCCGGCAGGGCCCCCGGACGGCGTCGAGCCAGGGCTGCCTCGTCAGGAAGCCTTCCCGTCGACCATGTGCACCGACAGCGAGCTCACGTCCACGCCCTCGAGGCAGCGCACGTTGACCGCAACCGTCGGCGTCCCATCGGGCCCCTGCCCCCGGGCGAACGGCTTGATCCCACAGGTGGCGCAGAACAGATGATGGATCACCCGTTTGTTGAACTGGTAATCGCTCAGGGCGTCCTCGCCAGCGAGCAGCTGGAACTCCGAGGCAGGCACGAAGGACAGGAGCGTGCCGCTGCGCCCGCACATCGAGCAGTTGCACCCCACGACCGGTCGTTCGAGATCCAGCGCGACCTCGTATCGAACCTTCCCACAGTGACAGCTCCCCTGATACGTCGTCTGACTCATGGCCTCCAAGAATGGACCCCGAGCATGGCCAAGTCGAGAGGTCGTGCGGAGCCCGGCCCGGAGCGATTCTCAGCCCGGACTGGACTCGACGCACCCCTTCTGCTGTGAATGGCGTCGACCCGAGATGGGCGGCAGATGAGTCGAAACCGGGGCGCCGAGCTCGGGCGGGAGGCCCACCACTGGATGTTGCTGTCCGCGGCCAGCATCTTTTTGTGCGGCAGCTGCGTGAGCATCGCCGCGGTCCTGCTCTGTTACATGGCCCAGCAGGACGCCCGACGTGACGCCCTCGCGGAGGCGACGGCCCACCTCCGCTGGGGCAAGCGCGTGACGATCGGGGGGGTGTTCCTCAGCGCCCTCGGGGGGAGCCTCGTGCTCGCGCTCCGGACGCTCGCTTGAGCTCGTGCTCCGGCGCCCTCCATGGTGGCAAGTCAACCTTGAAGGGTCCGGGCCCCTCCCCTATGCCAGAGGCGGCCATGCGCACGGCTCGAAGGCACGCCTCCCGGAGGAGCGGACCATGTCCGAAGGAGTGACCGGCAGCGGCGGCGATGGACTGAACCGCGCGCAGCGCACCGCGGTCACGACCCTCAGCGGTCCCCTCCTCGTGCTCGCTGGCGCCGGGACGGGCAAGACGCGGGTGATCACCTTCCGCATCGCCGAGCTCATCAAGAGTGGGATCCAGCCCCAGCGCATCCTCGCCGTCACCTTCACGAACAAGGCCGCCAAGGAGATGCGTGAGCGCGCCACGGCCTTGCTCGGGCGCCGCCGCAAGCAGAAGACGACCCCGGAGATCTCCACCTTTCACGCCCTGTGCGTGCGCATCCTCCGCCGGCACAGCACGCGCCTCGGGTACCCCGAGCAGTTCACGATCTACGATCGCGGGGACCAGGAGAGCGTGGCGCGCTCGGCCCTGCGGGACATCCGGGTGGGGCACGAGAAGCTGCGCCCCGGCGACTTCCTCAACGTCGTGTCCGGCTGGAAGAGCCAGTCCGTCCGCCCCGAGCAGGCGGAGAGTGCCGCCAAGAACGACACGGAGCTGCTGTGCGCCCTCGCCTATGGGCGTTATCAGGCGTCGCTACGCGCCGCGGGGGCGATGGACTTCGACGATCTGCTCCTGCTCACCGAGCAGCTGTTCGTGGAGCACCCGGAGGCTCGCTTCGCGGAGGCGTCGCGCTTCGATCACCTGCTCATCGACGAATACCAGGACACGAACGGGCTCCAGTACCGGATCGTGCGCCACCTGGCGGAGCGGCACCGCAACCTGTGCGTCGTCGGCGACGACGACCAGTCCATCTACGGCTGGCGCGGCGCCGAGGTGCAGCACATCCTGAACTTCAAGGAGGACTGGCCGGAGGCCCGCGTGGTGCGGCTCGAGGAGAACTACCGCTCCACCGAGTGGGTCCTGCGCCTCGCGAACACCCTCATCGCCCACAACAGCACCCGCCACGACAAGGTGCTCACGGCCACCCGAGGGCGCGGTGAGCCGCCTCGGTTCCTCAAATTCGAGGACGAGACCGCGGAGGCGGAGCACGTGGTGCGGGAGATCCGCGATCGCATCAACCGCGAGGACGCGGAGCGCGTGCAGGCGAGCGACATCGCCATCCTGTTCCGCACCAACGAGCAACCGCGCGCCTTCGAGCAGGAGCTGCGGCGGGAGCGCGTGCCCTACGTGCTCGTGGGTGGGCAGAGCTTCTATGACCGCAAAGAGATCAAGGATCTCCTCGGCTACCTGAAGGTCCTCGCCAACCCGAACGACGAAGTCTCCCTGCTGAGGATCATCAACACCCCGTCCCGGGGCATCGGCGCCAGCTCCGTGCAGGTGCTGCTCGACGAGGCCATCGAGTCCGGGCAACCGCTCTGGAAGCTCCTCCCGAAAGCCCAGGAGCACCCGCACCTGACCGCCCAGGTGGCCCACTCCATCGAGGAGTTTCGCATGCTCATCGACGAGTTCCGGGCGCGGATCGGTCGTGAGCGGCTGAGCGACGTGTTCCGCGAGCTCCTCGCGCGCATCGACTACAAGTCGGAGATCGAGCGGCAGTACAAGGAGCCTGGGGACCAGGAGACGCGCTGGAACGCCGTCGAAGAGCTGGTGAACGCGGTGGCCACCTACGAGGGGCGATCGGAGTCGCCGTCGCTGCTCGGCTTCCTCGAGGAGACCGCGCTCACCACTCGCGACGATCAGAAGGACTCCGCCGACGATCGAAAGCAGCACGCCGTCACCCTGATGACGCTCCACAGCGCCAAGGGCCTCGAGTTCCCCCACGTGTACCTGGTGGGTCTGGAGGAGGGCCTCTTGCCCCACAAACGCTCGGTGGCCGACGGCCGCCACCTCATCGACGAGGAGCGACGCCTGGCGTACGTGGGGGTCACCCGCGCTCAGGACACCCTGACCCTGAGCTTCTGCAAACACCGGATGAAGTGGGGCAAGCTGCGTCCGCAGATCCCGAGCCGTTTCTTGATGGAGATGCGGGGCGAGACCGAGCGGGCCCTGCGCCTGGCGGAAGCGGCGGAAGAGCAGATCGGTCAGGAGGTGCGCGCCGCCCGGCAGCGGGAGGAGGAGGCGAAGAAGCAGAAGCGCAAGAAGGCTCCCGCGCGCCCCCGGCGCCCGGGAGCATCGGCCAAGGCGGCTCCTGGCGCCATGTCCCGGATCACGGACAAGCCCCCGGCCGCCGCCGCTTCCCCTGCCCGCGCTGCCGCCACCAAGGCCGTTCGGCGCCAGCCCTCGGCCGCGCCCCCGGTGACGCCCACGATCCGTCCAGGGAGCAGACCCGCGGCCCGACCCGTGAGCACGCCCCCGAACGATGCGCTCACCAGCCGGCGCCCCGACCCCGGTTCTTCTCCGGGGACCTCGCGGAACACGGCAGCGCGCCCCACCGCTCCGCTGGGCACGTCCCCTCGGGAGAGCGCTGCTCGTGGAGTTTCCGCGTCGGCGCCCGCTCCGCGGCGCGAGCTCTCCGCGGCGCCCACGGCGGCGGCGCCCACGCGTCGAGCTTCGACGCCGGCAGCGTCCACCCCCACGGCGTCCGCGCGTCGACCTTCGACGCCGGCAGCGTCCACGGCACCGGCAGCGTCCCCAACTCCCGCCCGTCGTTCTTCGGCACCCACGGCGTCCGCCGCGTCGACACCCGCCCCGCGACGTGAACCGCCCGCACCGGCAGGGTCCCCGACTCCCGCCCGTCGGGCACCCGCATCGGCGCCCGCTCCACCGCGCGAGCCATCAGCTCCACCTCGCGAGGCGCCCGCTCGCCCGTCCCAGGGCCCCGCCGACGGCGACGGCGCCCGCACGAGCGCCGAATACAAGCAGGTGAGCCTCTTCGATCGATGAGAATGCCCCCTGGGGGCTTCTTGGAGCCCGCAGAGCATCGCGCGGGCACCGGTGTCGCTCGTTCGCTGGAGGTCGCGGGGTCGTGGCGTCGGTCGGTGCGGACAGCGGTGTCGCTCGTCTCCCTGGTCGAGGCGCCGCTCCGTCGCTCCGTGAGGCCCCCGCCAACGAGGTGGGCCCAGACGGGCGGAGCTCTCCCCATGGCGAACCGAGCGGTGATCTAGAGCGACGAACCGTCTCCGTCGCCCTCCGGCTGCGGGTCGCCCGAGCTCGCGAGGTCATCCGAGTCCTCCGCACTCTCGCCCGGCCCGCCCGCGGCGCCCCCCAGACCCCCGTCGGACCCTGGCGGCGGCGGCCCCTTCGCTTCCTCGCTGGCGTCGGGCTCCTCTCGCAACCGATCCAGGAGCGCCAGCCGCGCCGCCAGCTTCCCGCCGTCCACGCGCAGCCTCGGCGCCGCGCCCCCACCCGACGCGCAGCTCGCGGCCAACACCAACCACATCAGAGAGCTCCGCCGCATCCGTGCCCCTTCGATGTCACTGGCCCCTCACAACCCTTCGATGGAGCTCATCAACTCGTCCACGAACTGCAGCCGCGGCCGGATGAGCTGCGTCCTGTGCGGCCGGCATCCCCCTCGGAGGCGCAACCCGGACGGAGCAGCGGGCAGCGCAAGCAACGGATCATCGTCGAACTCGTAGGTGAGACCCGCCCTCTCCTCGGTGACACCTCGCTCTGGATCGGCGGAGGCTTCTGCGGCGACCAGACAGACCAAAGCACAGGAGACGATCGACCAGCGCGTCATCAAGGGCTCCATTCTTTCACTCGATACAGCTGCAAATGACCCCATGGGGCGCGCACTCACAGCGCGGTACCAGGAGCGGCCGCATCTCGTCGGAGGTGGACGCTGGCGGCGGAGGCTCCGCCGCCGGCGTCTGCCGTGAGGGCTGGCCCGGCGCCGGTCGTGACGGCTTCCGCGCAGGGGCTCGCGGTGGCTCTTCCACGGCCTCCTGTACCTGTTCCTCCGCGGGCCGTGGCGGCGCGAGGCGCGCGTCTGAGACGCCGGGGGGCGGGCTCGGCAGGGCTTGAACGGGGGGCGTCGGGGCCGGCGCCTCGCTCGGACCACTCCCGAAATGCAGCGCTCCCCACGCGGTCGCGGTGAGGCTCGTCGCCGCCAAGAGAGCAATCGACCAACGCTTGCGCCGTCGAACGCCGCCAGAAGAGGCCGCCACCTCGGCCGGAGCGCTCCGCAGCAGCACCGCCGTCGTCCGCGCCGCGAAGTCCGCGGGCGGCTCTTGCGCGGGCCAGTCGCTCTCTCGAATCATCGCTCCTCCTCCCAGATCGCCCGCAACGACCGCTTGAGCCGGGCGCGCGCACGAAACAGACGCGTCTTCACGGTCGCGCGTGTGGTGTCGGTCACCTGGGCGATCTCGGCCGTCGTGAGGCCGTGACACTCCGCGAGGAGGAAGGCGGCCCGTTGCTCCCTGGGGAGCTCACCGACGGCGAGCTCCAGGGCCGAGGCGATGCGCGAGCGGCGGTGGTCCTGATCGGGGCAGGCGGCGCTCCTCAAGGGGACGCTCTCCACGGAGAGGAGCGGCGGCCTGGGTTTCCGGCTCCGATCAATGCACAGCCGCCAGGCGATGCTGAAGAGCCAGGTCGACACCCGCGTGTTCTCCCGCCGCTCGAAGTTCGGCAGGGCTCGGTACGCGCGCAGGAAGACCTCCTGCGCGAGGTCTTCGACGTGGGGCCCTCGTCCCGCCATGCGGGACAAAAAAGCGAACACGGGGCGCTCGTAATGGCGTACGAAGCGCTCGACGGCGGTGGCGTCTCCCTGCTGCGCCCTGGCGAGGGTCGCGGGGTCGACCTCCGAACCCGCCCTGCTCGCGGGCGAGTGGGGCTCGATCCTGTCCATGAGCGCCGTCGTCATCCTCCCTTGGTTGAACGCGCGCGCGCCCCAAGGGTTCCCGTCGAAACCGGAAAATCGACGTTCAGCGGCCCGCGAAGGGCAGCTCCACCCACTCCCCCCGATCCGCGGGCCCACGGCAGGCCCACAGGCGACGCTCCGCGGGCCAGGCGAGCACGCAGGAGTTGGTGGTCGTGCCCTGCTCGTCCTCGGGGTAGCGATTGATCGAGTCCACGCCGTCGGAGCGATCCGCCAGGAGTCGGCGCAGGCTCTCGAGATCGTGGGGCCCTCTCTCGAGGAGCTCCTGCGCGCGCTGCTGGCGTGCCCGGCTCGAGGCGGTCGTGGGCTCCCCCTGCAGGGCGGCGATGGACGGCGCCAGACAATGATTGGCCCGCACGAGCGGACCTCCGCCCGCGAGGTTTCCCGGCGAGTTGTCGAGCTGACGCACCACCGCGTCCAGCGCGGTGGCCTCGATCTCCAGAGCCCCCTCCGCGTCCGCGATCCAGTAGGTGTGCGCCGCGGCGCGGGGCGCCGCGAGGAGGACGTCACAGCTCGCTTGCCGGGAGCGCTCCTGCAAGGCGCGGTGGAGCAGGCTCATGTAGCCCACGCCGATCCGGGTCGAGCGCACCTTGATGTTCGTGGTGCCCACCGAGACGCCCCACTCGTTCATGCCGACCAGGGACAGGCAGCCCGCGCAGGTGACGGACCAGGTCTCCGGTCCCTCGCTCGGCCGGCGGTGGACGGCGACCACGAAGTCGAGATCGTCGGGGTTCAAGTCCCAGGTCTGCCCCGCCACCACCGTCCCGGAGGCGGAGAGGCGCGCGGGGAGCATGAACGACGTGCAGCCCTCGTCCTGGTTGGAGGGGGGCAACAGGAGCACGTCCCGCACGTCCGTCATGTTCGCGACCGCGTAGAGCTCCGAGGCGTCCACGCCAGCCCCCTCGGCGATGCCCACGTGCTCCGCCGTCCCTTCCGGATCCCAGCGGCGCGCCACGTCGAAGCAGCTCGCGCCCACCCGGAGGAACTCGTCCACGCGGTCGTCGCCGCGCTCCGCCATGTATTGGCGCAGCGCCGCGAGGCGCTGATCCACGAAGGCGCGGATGGTGGAGCGCAGCTCCTCGCCGTGGGCGCGGCCCATCTCGGCGGGGGTTCCGGACACGTGGATTCGTCGCAAGGTCAAGAGGGGAGCGCCCATGGGGGAGAGACTAACAGCGACGCCGCTCTTCGCCAGAGAAGAGGCCCGCCCGAGAGGGAGCACGCGAGTCGGAGGGCACACGGGCGACTTTGGTGACGCCCATCGGGAGCGCGGGTGTCGCCGTTCCTTGCCCTTTGGAGAGCCTCCAGCGTTGTGTCTCACGCGGCGGAGGGCTAGGCCATGAAGCATGGGCGCCGCGCCATGGCTCGAGGAGATCCGCCTCGCATGTGCTCGTCAGGGGATCGATCTGGCGCGGCCCTTCGGGCTCGGCGCCTTTCACGAGCAGTGCGCTCGGGAGCATCGCCTGGATGACTTCGGGCGCCCGAATCCCCTCGCCCTGGTGTTGGGGAACACGCGCGCGCTCTGGCCCGTCTTCCTCGACGCGCTCGCGGCTCGCCCGGCGCTGCGGGTGGATCCGCATCCCCTCGATCGCTACGTGGAGGAGGTCGTCCAGGGCGCCCTCTCGCGCGCGCCCGATCGGCATCGGGTGTACTGGGGCCACCACCGACAGCGCCCGGCGATCGCTCTCCAGAGGATCGCCGCCGTGGCGGGGCTGGCGGAGCTCGGCCCCGCGCACCTGTCGGTGCATCCGGAGCACGGACCCTGGATCGGCCTGCGCGCGGTGGTGATCTTCGACGTGGACGCCTCCGAGCTCCCTGGCGAGCGCCCTTCCTTCCGCGCGTGCGCCACCTGTCCCGGGCGCGCGTGCGTGCCCGCCTTGAGCCGCGCGCTGGCCGCCTCCCAGGCGTGCCCTGATTCCCAGGGCGAGCCCCCGCCGCCCCCGCTCCTCTCCTCGGAGCGGAGCGCCTGGCTCGCCATCCGCGAAGCGTGTCCCGTGGGACGGGGTGCCCGCTACGAGCCGCTCCAGGTCCACTACCACTACACGAAGGATCCGAGAGCCCTCGAGCAGGCGCTCGCCGCGCGTCGCCCACCGCCCCGCGATGGAGCGCCCTGCGACGGAGCGCCGCCCTGCGCTGCAGCGCCGTCGGGCAACGGACGCGCCGTCGGGCAGCGCTGAGGACCTACCTGGCCGCCCGCTGCGACGTGCGCGGAGGCGTCTCGAGCCACTCGAGCAGCTCCTCGGTGCTCCGCGTCTTCACCCGCGCTCGCCCGCGGGCCCGTCCTGCCTCGAGCTCCGCCGCGTCGATCCTGAGCCAGTCGTCGTAGTCCACGACACGCACCCCGCGCGCCGCCAGCAACTCGTCGATGGCGCCCGGACCTCCCTCCCGAACGAAGCTCCCGCGGGCCGCGTCCTCGAGCATGGCTTGCACCGTCTGCAGGGCGCAGCCCTTGTTGGTGCCGATGAGCCCGGTGGGCCCTCGCTTGATCCAGCCCGCCACGTACAGCCCCGGCTCCACCTCTCCGTCGTCGCGGAGGACACGCCCGCCCTCGTTGGGCACCACTGCGCGCGCCGCGTCGAAGGGCAGCTCCGGCAGGGGCACCGCCCGGTAGCCGATGGCGCGAATCACCAGATCCGCCGCGAGGGTCGACGTACGCCCCGTCCCGCGCGCGCGCGCCGCCCCCGGCGGCCCCTGCAGCTCGTTGTGCTCGATCTCGAGCTGACGCACGCGCCCCTCCGCGTCCCCTCGCAGCTCCCGGGGGGACGCGAGGAACCGGAGCAGAACGCGGCGACGCCCCGTGAGCGCGTCGGCCCGGGGCAGCCCGGCGATGAACGCCACCTTGGCCGCGGTGGCGCTGTCGAGCTCGGCCCCCGTGAGCGCCGCTTCGAGCTCCCCCGGCGCCGCGTCCACGCCCACCTCGACGCCCACGAGCCGCGTCAAATCCTGGAGCTCGCCGAGATCGAACGCAGCCTCGACCGGACCGCGGCGCCCGAGCAACACCACCTCGCGCACCTTGCTCCTCCGGAGCGCGAGCAAAGCGTCGTCGTCGATGTCCGTCGGCTCGAGTTCCCGCGGATGCCGGATCAGCACCCGCGCCACGTCGAGGGCCACGTTGCCGAGCCCCACCACCACCGCCCGGCGCCCGTCCAAAGGCGGCGCCGACGGAAAATCCGGGTGCCCGTTGTACCAACCCACCACCGAGACCGCGGAGACGCTCCCCGCGAGGTCCTCACCCGGGACGCCCAGCCGCCGATCGCTCGCGGCGCCGATGGTGACCAGCACCTGATCGTAGTGGGCGCGGAGCTCCTCCAGACCGACGTCGCGCCCGACCTCGACGTTGCCGAAATAGCGAAGCCCCGGAGAGCGGGCGATCTTGTCGAAGGCACTCGCGACCCGCTTGATCTTCTGGTGATCGGGGGCGACCCCGTAGCGGACGAGCCCGAAGGGAGCGGGCAGCCGCTCGTACAGATCGACCTGGGCCCCTTCCTTGAGCAGCGCCGCGGCCGCGAAGAAGCCCGCGGGACCCGCTCCCACGATCGCGACCCGCAGCCCTGGCCCTCCGTGGGGGATCGCGCCGCGTACGCGACTCCGTGTCTCGTCTCCTGGCGTCGTACCTCCAACCATGCCCTTCCCTCCAGAATAGCATGAAACGGCCACCGCTGGCCGGTTTGACGCCCCAGGGGCGCGATCGCTAAACTTTCAAAGAACTTTGAATTCCGAGGAAACTCACGACATGTCCGGTGAGAAGGCCGGCCGGGGTAGCGACGCCGCCCTCGCCGCGGAGCTCGCCGTGGCCGATACCATCGGCCGCCTGATGCACTTCTGGGGCTTCAAGCGCCCCATGGGCAGGCTCTGGACGGTGCTCTACCTGTCTCCCGTGCCGCTGTCGGCGGGAGAGCTCGGCGATCGCCTGAAGATGAGCGCGGGGGGCGTCAGCATGGCCCTGAACGAGCTCGAGCAGTGGGGCGCCGTCGTGCGCACCTGGCAGCCCGGGCGGCGGCGCGATTACTTCCAGGCGGAGAGCAACATCTGGAAGATGGTGCGGCGGGTGCTGCGGGACCGTGAGCTCACCCTGGTGCGGGAGTTCCGGGCGACGCTCCAGAACGCCGAAGCGAGCCTCGCCGAGGTGCCGGCGACCGATCCCCGCTCGGGGGGGGACCAGGACCAGGAGTTGAGCTACAAGCGCGAGCGTCTGCGGCGCCTGGCGGAGCTCGCAGCGACCGGCGAGTCCTTGCTCGCGGCGCTCGTCGCCGGGCGCGCCATCGATCCCTCAACCATCAACGACGAATCCGGCTCATGAACACGACCTCGAGCGAACCCGTTTCTCCCAGCCAGGCCGTCGTGCGCACGGACGGATCGGGGGAGATGTTCGACCGCATCGCGGAGCGCTACGACCTGCTCAATCGCATCCTCTCGCTCGGCATCGATCAGCGCTGGCGCAAGCTCACGACGTCCGCGCTCGAGCTGCCCGAGGGCGGACGCGTCCTCGATCTCGCGACGGGCACGGCGGATCTCGCGATGCTCGTCGCGCGCCGGGAGCCGACGGTCTCCATCGTGGGCCTCGACCCCTCGGCGCGCATGCTGGAGGTCGGTCGTCGCAAGGTCGGCGCCGCGGGGCTCGACGGGCGCATCGAGCTGGTGCAGGGCGACGCCCAGGAGCTCCCCTTCGAGGACGACAGCTTCGACGGGACGTGCATCGCCTTTGGGATCCGCAACGTGCCCGATCGACCGCGGGCGCTCCGTGAGATGGCTCGGGTCACGAAGCCCGGCGGGCGCGTCGCCATCCTGGAGCTGTCGGAGCCCCGGAAGGGACTGCTCGGTCCCCTCGCCCGCTTTCACGTCCACACGGTCGTCCCCTGGCTGGGGTCGCTGCTCTCGGGGGCCCGGGAGTACCGCTACCTGCAACGCTCCATCGCGGCGTTCCCGCCGGCCGAGGAGTTCGCCGGGATCATGGAGGCCGCGGGCCTCGAGGTGCTGCGCGTGCAGCCCTTGACCTTCGGCGTGGCCCATCTGTACGTCGCTCGCCCCCAGCCTCGAGCCGCCGGCTAGTCTCCGTGACCCTCCCCCTCTCGCCCCCTCGTCCCCGCGAGCTGCCCTGCCCCGGGCCCGCCAAGCTCACGTCCGCCCTGCGCGCCGCGATGGCCCGCGCGGACGTCGAGCAGGAGGGCGCCGAGCTCCGCGTCGCCTGGATCGAGGTGCCGGAGGGTCTCGCCCCACGCCTCGCGCCCTTTCGGCTCGGCGAGCACGGCGTGCTGTGGGCGGCCCCGCGCGCGAACTCAGGGAGCGGCGCGAGCCTCGAGACCTTGCGCTGGTTCGCTGGTTGGGGCGCCGTCGAGGTGGTGAGCACTCGGGGGGCCGAGCGGGTGAGTCGAGCGAAGGACGCCCTGGAGCGCGTCTACGCGGGCTGGCGCGGGCGAGAGTCCCTGGGTCTGCCGCGGTTCTGGGGAGGGATGTCCTTCGTGCCCCGGGGAGAGCTCGAGGGTTGCTGGGCGAGCTTCGGGGACGCGACCTTCGTGCTGCCGCGCCTGAACTACGTGGACGAGGGCGACGGCGCTCGGCTCGGGGTCGTCTACCGACGGACCGCGGACGACGCGGAGGCCGCGCTGCGCGAGGCGGAGGCACTCTGGGAGCACACCGAGCGTCCCCCGGCGCCCCCGGAGGACGGCGCGCGGGCGGAGGTCGAGCGTCAGGAGAGCACCTCGGTGGCGGAGTGGGCCGCGCAGGTGGCGGCCATCCACGAGGGCATCGCTCAGGGACTGGTCCACAAGGTGGTGGCGGCACGTCGCTCGACCCTGCGCCTCTCCCCGACGCCGGATCCGGTCCGCGTGTTCGCGAGGCTGGGAGAGCTGGCGCCCGAGTGTCACCGGTTCTGCATCCGCGTGGGGCCGCGCAGTTTCCTGGGCGCGACGCCGGAGCGCCTCGTGAGCCGGCGGGGTCGCCAGGTGGAGACCCAGGCGATCGCCGGCTCCATCGCCGCGAACGTCGAGGGCGCCGCCGAGCGCCTGCTCGCGAGCAGCAAGGATCGGGCGGAGCACCAGTACGTGGTCGACGCCCTGCGCGAGCAGCTGGGGCCCCTCTGCCAGCGCCTCGACGTGGCCTCCGAACCAGGGATTCGTCAGCTGCGCCACCTGCTGCACCTGCAGACCCCGGTCACCGGCTGGCTCCAGGACGAGCGGCACCTCCTCGACCTCGTGGAGCGCCTGCACCCGACGCCCGCCGTGGGCGGCGTGCCCACCAAGCGTGCCCTGGAGTGGATCGCCGAGCTCGAGTCGACGGAGCGCGGCTGGTACGCCGCTCCCGTGGGTTGGGTCGACGCGCACGGCGACGGCGACATGGTAGTCGCGCTCCGCTCGGCCCTGCTGCTGGAGGATCGCGCGCACCTGTACGCGGGGGCAGGCATCGTCGCCGGCTCCGAGGCGACGTCGGAGTACGCGGAGACGGAGATGAAGCTGGCGGGGATGCGTGCCGCCCTGGGGATCCGTGAGCGAGACGAAGCGCATGTCGCCCCGTAACCTGCTCACCGAGTGGTCCCATCTGCTGCTGCACGCCCTGGCGCGCGCCGGTGTGCGCGACGTGATCGTCAGCCCGGGCTCCCGCTCGACGCCCTTCACGGTGGCGGCGCTGCGTCGTCCCGAGCTCCGCTGCCACAGCGTCGTCGACGAGCGCGGCGCGGCCTTCTTCGCCCTCGGCATGGCGAAGGTCACCGGGCAGGCGCCCTTGCTGATTTGCACCTCCGGGACGGCGGGCGCTCACTACCTGCCGGCGGTGATCGAGGCACACCAGAGCCGCACGCCGCTGATCGTGCTCACGGCGGATCGCCCCTTCGAGCTCCTCGAGTGCGCGGCGCCCCAGACCATCGATCAACAGGGGCTCTTCGGAAAACACGTCCGGTGGTTCGCGGACCTCGGTGCGCCCGAGGCCAGCGCCTCCGCCCTGGCGGCTCTCTGCCGCAAGGCCAGCCAGGCCGTCCTCGCGACGGTGAGCCCGCTCGCCGGTCCGGTGCACCTCAACGCCCACGCCGCCAAGCCCCTCGAGCCCGTCGACATCGCGCAGCTCGACGGGGCCACGCCTGAGGGGGCGACGGCGGTGGAGCGGCGGCTCCACGAGCAGGTCCAGGCGCTCCTCGACGCCCCCCAACCGCGCGCCCATCTCCCCTCCCTGGAGGTTTCCCCGGAGGCGTTGCAACTGCTCACCGAGCGCATCCGTCGCTGCCGCCGCGGGCTCATCGTCGCGGGGCGACGGGAGCTGTGGCACGAGACCCGGGACGGTGAGCTGCCCGGGCCGCTCCAGCTCGCCGAGCGCAGCGGACTTCCCCTGCTCGTCGAGGCGCCGAGTCAGCTGCGGCTCCAGCGCTTCGACACCACGGCCACGGTGCTCGACGCCGTCGACAGCGTGCTGCGCGTGGCCTGGCCGCCCCCGGTCGCCGCAGAAGACGGGGACGCGGAGAGCGGCGCCTCGGGCGCGCTCCAGCTGCCGGATTTCGTCCTCGAGCTCGGGCCGCCCCTCACGTCGGGGGCCTGGGCCGCCTTCGCGGCGCGGCTGCCCCGGGGCGTGCGGCACGTGGTCAACGGGGACGCCTGGCCCGATCCTCACAATGATCTCACGGAGCTCGTGCTCGCTGATCCCTGGCGCGTGGCGGCGCAGGTGGCCGCGCGGCTGGCCGGAGGCACGACGCGCGGAGATGCGACGCGCGGAGATGCGACGCGCGGAGATGCGACGCGCGGAGATGCGACGCGCGGAGATGCGACGCGCGGGGGCGCAGCAGGTGGAGCCGCGGCGGACGGCGCCCTCGAGGGCGGCCCCCCGGAGGCGAGCGTCGAGCCCGCTCTGAGCGCCGACGCGCGCCGCTCCTGGCGAACCCAGCTCGGGCAGCTCAACGGCCGCGCCTGGGAGCTGATCGACGGCGCCCTTGGCGCGGACGACGGCGCGGGCCCCTTGGCGGAGCCCGAAGCGGTGCGGACCCTGGTGACCGCGCTGCCCCCGGGGACCTTGCTGGCCCTGGGCAACAGCCTGCCCATTCGCGAGGTGGACTGGGTCTGCCCGCGCGGGAGCGCGGCCGTCGATGTCTGGGTCCAACGCGGCGCCAACGGCATCGACGGCCTGATCGCCGGAGCGACCGGCGCCGCCCACGCCAGCGGGAAACCCACGTGTCTGCTCCTCGGGGACGTGAGCGCGCTGCACGATCTCAACAGCCTGGCCCTGGCCCGGACCTCGCCCGTGCCCCTCGTGATCGCGGTCGTGGACAACGGCGGCGGGCGGATCTTCGGGCTCCTGCCCTTCGCCGCGCAGGCGGAGGAAGCCGAGACCCAGTGGCGCTACTGGGCGACGCCCCCAGAGGTGGACTTCGAGGCGGCGGCGCGGACCTTTGGGGTGCGCTACGTTGCCTGCAGTAACCGGGCGGAGATCCGTGGCGCCCTGCGGGACGCCTTCGACGCTTCCCTCCCGGGAGCGTGGCTCCTTCACCTACGCGTGGAGACGGGGAGCGCCGCGCGGTTCTTGCGGGAGCTGCCCGCTGCCTCCCCGAAGCGTCTGACGTCATGAAGCAGAGTTCACCCGCGCCAAGTCCTTCGGGGCCGCCAGTGCTCGCCCTCCACGGCTTCGCTGGAGGGCCCGAGACCTTCGATGACCTCCGCGCGAACGGGGCCCGCTGGCTCTGCCCCTCCCTCGCAGGTCATGGCCCTCGACCAGACACGTCCGCGTCGGACTTCGTGGCGGAGGTGGACCGACTCGCGGCCTGGACGCGGCAGCAGGTGGACGGCCCCGTACGCCTGCTCGGGTACTCGATGGGGGCGCGGGTGGCGCTCGGGCTGTGCGCGCGACACTCCCTGCTGTTCACGGACGCGGTGCTCGTCAGCGTGCACCCGGGTCTGCGGGAGCTCCAGCAGCGACGCGAGCGGCAGCTGTGGGAGGGGCGCTGGGTGCACCTCCTGGAGACCGAGGGGCTCGCCGCGTTCTTACAGCACTGGGAGGAACTCCCCCTCTTCGCGACCCAACGAGACGTGGATCCTGCGCGGCTCGAGCGGCAGCGGCGGATGCGCCAGAGCCATGGCGCCGAAGGCCTGGCGCGGGCCCTGCGGGTGCTCGGCACCGGCGTCATGCCCGACCTGTGGCCCGCGTTGCGGCAGATCCAGATCCCCGTGCGGCTCGTGGTCGGCGAGCTCGACACCAAGTTCGTGGAGGTGGGGCGCGGAGCCGTCGAGCAGCTCTCGCGAGGACGTTTGGACGTGATCGAGGCGACGGGACACAACGTGCTCCTCGAACGCCCCGAGGCCATCCGTCGTTTGCTCGACGAGACCTCGTTCGTCCCCGCGGATCGTCCGCCGGAGGCGCGATCGGGGGGGAGCGCCAAGGCATGAACACGAGCGCCGCGTCCCTGCCTCGTCCCGAGGTGGCCCCGGGCTCGCTGCGCGCCTGGATCCTGGCGACGCGACCGGCCACCCTGACCGCCGCCGTGACCCCCGTCGTGGTCGGCTCGGCCTGTGCCCTGCACGCGGGCGCCTTCCGTGCGGGGCCTGCTCTCGCGGCCCTGCTGGGAGCCGCGCTCTTGCAGATCGGGTCGAACTTCGCCAACGACGTGTTCGACTACGAGAAGGGCGCCGACACCGCGGAGCGGCTCGGCCCGACCCGGGCGGTGCAGGCGGGCCTGCTCACGCCGCAGGCGGTGCGGCGCGGCATGGTGGTCGTCTTCGGCCTGGCGCTGGGCGTGGGCGTCTACCTGACGAGCGTCGCGGGGTGGCCCATCGTGGCGCTCGGCATCGCCGCGATCCTCTCGGCGATCGCCTACACGGGGGGGCCGTACCCCTTGGGGTACCACGGGCTCGGGGACGTCTTCGTGCTCGGGTTCTTCGGATTCGCGGCGGTGTGCGGGACCACCTTCGTGCAGGCGCTGACGGTGTCGCCGCTCGCCTGGGCGGCGGCCGTCCCCGTGGGGGCCCTCGCGACGAACATCCTCGTGGTCAACAACCTCCGGGATCGGGAGACGGACGTCCTGGCCGGCAAGCGCACCCTCGCGGTGCGCTGGGGACGGCGCGGCGCTCTGACGGAGTACGTGGTGCTCCTGGCGGCGGCCTACCTGGTCCCGCTCGCGCTCGTCCTGGCGGGCCTCGTCGGCTGGGCCGCGCTCTTGCCGTGGCTCACGGCGCCCGTGGCCCTGCGGCTGCTGCGGCGAGTCTCCGCCGACAGCGGGCGCGCCCTGAACGCGTCGTTGGTGCGGACGGCGCAGCTGGTGTTCTTCTTCGGCATGCTGCTGGCGCTGGGGATCGGCCTCGATGCGGTCGGTCGTTGAGGGAGGGGGCCTCCGCCTCCAGGCGCGGCTGATCGACCACGGGGGCGCCCACCGAACCCTCGCCAACGCCCGCGTCGCCTGGGGGACCCGCGAGGGGCTCGTGCTGGAGCTCGCGGACGAGCACGCCACGGGGATCGGCGAGGCGACCCCCTTGCCGGGCCATAGCCCCGAGAGCCTCGCGGAGGCACGGGCGGATCTCGCGAGGTGGCTCCGCGAGCCGTCCCTGGCCTCTCCCCCCTGGTCCGGGTCCCCTTGGGAGGCGGCCCGGCACGTGACCGAGTGGCTGGCGCAGCAGAGCCGCTCCCTCGCGACCCCGAGCGCGCGCTTCGCCCTCGAGACGGCGCTCCTCGATTACTGGTCCCGCCGTCTCCGTGTCGCCCCCTGGGAGCTCCTCGGGGGGCGAGGTCCGCGATCGCCGCTCCCCGTGAGCCGGGTCGTCGATCTCCTCGACGAGCGCGTCGAGGCCCAGGTGGAGCGCGCCCTCGCCGAGGGCGTGCACACCATCAAGGTCAAGGTCGGGCGGAGCTTCGAGGAGGAGCTCGCAGCGCTGCGGGCGCTGCGAGCGCGCTGGGGGCCGTCCACCCTGCGCCTGCGCCTCGACGCCAACCGCAGCTGGCATCCCGAGGAGACGCCCGCCCGACTCGAACACCTCGTCGCCCTGTCTCCGGAGTGGGTCGAGGAGCCCAGCACGGTCTTCGACACCTCGGCGGCGGCGCCGATCCCCCTCGCCCTGGACGAGTCCCTGCGGGGAGTCCTCCCGGATCCGGCCTGGCTCGAGGCGCGCCCCGCCGTGCGAGCGTTGGTGCTCAAGCCGATGCTCCTGGGCGGCATCTCCCGTTGCCTCGAGTGGGGGCGAGCGGCGCACCAGGCGGGCAGAGCGGCTGTCCTCTCCCACCTCTTCGATGGCCCCATCGCCCTCGCCGCCTGCGCGCAGATCGCCTGCGCCCTCCCCCCGACCGAAACGGACGACACGACGTCGGCGGAGTCAGCACGGGGTTTGGCGCAGGGTCTGTCCCTCCACGGGGGGCTCCAGGCCTGGCGTTCCCGCTCCGGTGCGCCCAGCTACGTGCAGACCGAGCGGATCGTCCCCCCGAGCTCGCCGGGACTCGGGGTCGCCTTCGGGCGGCGCCTCTCGGTGATCGCGGCGGCCGCCGAGGCGCCGGAGCGACTCGCCCTCGTCGGGGACGAGCTCGCCGTCACCTACGCCGCCCTGGCGCGGGGCGTGGGGCGCGTGGTCGCCTGGTTGCGGCGAACGGGGGCCGCGCCCGTCAGCGGTTCCACGGCGCGCCCCGTGAGCTTCGTCGCCGAACCGCGCCTCGGTCCCCTCCTGCTCCTGTACGCCTGCGTCGAGCTCGGCTGGACGGTGCTCCCGCTGCACCCCCGCGCGAGCGACGAGGAGCGACGCCGGATCACGACCACGCTCCGGCCGGCCCTCCACGTCGACGAGCGAGAGCTCGCCCGGTTCGAGTCGTGGATCACGGAGGCTCCCCTCGATCTCGACGGGGACGTCCCTGCGCACCTCGAGGAGCCCGACCCTGAGGTGGATCTCGCCTGGCTCCTGACCTCCGGCTCCACCGGGACGCCGCGGGCCGTGCGCCTCAGCCGGCGCGCTTTCCTCGCCTCCGCCGACGCGAGCGCCCAGCACCTCGGGTGGCGGGAGGACGACCGCTGGCTGTTGGCTCTGCCCTTCGCCCACGTGGGCGGACTGAGCGTCCTCACTCGCTGCCTGATCGCGCGGCGCACCGTGGTCCTGGGTTCCCCGCGGATCGATGGCGCGACCCTCGCTCGGCAGGGCGTCACGTTGTTGTCTCTGGTGCCGACGCAGCTCGCCCGCTGGCTGGAGGATCCGAGCGCCACCCTCCCGCCGACCGTGCGCGCGGTGTTGGTGGGAGGCGCCAGCGCCGCCCCCGAGCTGATCGAGCGAGCGCGGCGGCGACGGGTCCCGGCGCTCCGCACCTATGGGCTGACCGAGGCGTGCTCCCAGGTGGCCACCGAACCCCCGGGCGCCCCGGTGACGAGCCGTCGCGACGGGTACGTGGGCGACGTCCTGCCGCCCTGGGACGTGCGCATCGACGGGGCCGGGCGCATTCACCTCCGGGGCGAGCCCGCGTGCAGCGGCTACGTCGACGCTCCCCTCTCGCCGGGAGAGTGGCTGGCGACGAGCGACCTGGGCGAGCTCGTCGGGAACCACCTTTACGTCTTCGGACGCTGCGACAACGTGCTCGTCTCCGGGGGCGAGAACGTCGCGCCGGAGGGCGTGGAGGCACAGCTCCTCGCCCACGGAGGAGTGAGCGAAGCTTGCGTCGTGGGGGTGCCGGACGAGGTCTGGGGGCAGCGCGTCGTGGCTCTCCTGGTCCTCCGCGACGGCACCACCCTCGAGGAGATCGACGCCTGGACCCGCGCGCACCTCGGAGGGCATCGACGCCCCCGCGCCTTGCGCTCCGTCGGCGCGCTCCCGCTCCTGCCTTCGGGCAAGATCGATCGACGCGCAGCGGCGACGCTCGCGGCGACGCTCGTCGAGCCAGCCGCCCCCGCGCGCTGACGCCTCGACCCACGAGGCGCCGCCCTTGGACTGGCGCCCCTGGACGGCCTCGCCGGAACTGTCAGGCCCAGGCGCGCAGGGGCGCGAAGGGCTCCGGGACGGCGCAGCGTTCGAAGCTCCGAGCGTCGACGAAGACGTGCACCGTCTGCGCCACCGCCGCCACTCCGTCGCGACGCAAGATCTGCCAGCCCAGGACGATCTCCGTCTCGGCGACGTGCGCGGCCACGGCGGTCACCGTGATACGGTCACCGAACCGCAGGGGCTCGAAGTAGTCGACCTCCACGTGTCGCAGGGGCGCGGCCCAGCGACGCTCCCGCAGCACGGACGGGAGGTCCGAGCCGAGCTCCGCCAGCAGCGCCACGTAGGCATCGTGGACGTAGTCCAGGACCCGCGCGAAGAACACGATCCCCGCCGCGTCCACGTCCTGGAAGCGCACCGAGAGGGCGTGATGGAAGTAGCCCGCCGTGCGGCCTCTGAGGTCCCGTTTGTCGAAGTGATGCATGTCGATTCCGGAAAGTGACCCCTAACCAAAAGAAATCTGACCCGAAAAACCGTCGATCGGCCCACTAAGGCGGGAAACGATCGAAGCCCGGGGCCTGGGCCGCCCCTCTCTCGGATATGGATCTTTCCACTCCCCTGCTGCGACGAAGCTAGCCCGGTTCACGCGCTCCTCACAAATCGACTTCACTTGCACGCGAGTCCTCCACCGTCGCCGTAGGCGCGGTCGCCTGGTATCCCACACTTCTCGAGGTTTCATATGGCGGCCCAGCGTCGACTTCGACTAAGGGGGTACAGCGAACGTGAAATAGAGCCTGGACGTCTCGCCCCACGAGCCACGCTCCGGATCCAGCCCTCATGAGATATTTCACCCAACCTCCCCTCGCCGTCGGCGCCGCGTTGGCGATGATGTCGCCGCTGGCGCTCTCTGGTTGCCCGATGGGCGGGGAGCTCGATCGCCCCGGAGATTTTTTGGGCGACGACGAGTGCGACGCCTTACCCCTCTTTCAGCAGTGCTCGGGGGGGATCTGTCATTCGGGCGACGACCCCTCGGGGACCGTGGAGCTGCTGGCACCCGGCGTGGAAGATCGCCTCATCGGCGTTCCGGCGAGCTACGCGAACGTGCGCGGCGGCGCCGACGCGTGCCCCACGGACGCCCCGGAGCTCCTCGTCGACCCCGAGGACATCGAGAGGAGCCTGATGCTCACCAAGCTGACCGGCACCCACGCGTGCGGTGACCGCATGCCCTTTCCGCCGACCCCCAGCTTCAGCAAGGACGAGATCGATTGCGTGCGCAAATGGATTCACCGCATCGTCGAGGCGAAGGCCTCTGGGAACGACACCGGCCCCGGGGGCCAGGGGAGCGAGCCATGACGATGTCTCCCCTCCAGTCGACTCGCCCCGTGGCCAAGCCCGTCGTGAGGGGGCGCTTGCGTTCCGTGCTCACGGCGCTGGTGCTGGCCACCGCCGTGGCACCACCGCTCCTGTACACCGACGTCGCGTCGGCCCAGGACGAACGCTCCGGCATCAAGCGCGTCGCCGTCGGCTCGCTGACGGGTTCGAAGACCGAGAGCGCCCGTGGCTGGCTCGTCGAAGGTCTCGAGGAGCAGTCGTCCCTCGAGGTGTTGAGCGGCGGTGACGCGGCCGCCATCGAGCACGGCGCGAGCGAGTCGGAGATCGCCGCTCACGCCGCGCAGCTCCAGGCCGACGCGGTGGTGCTCGGCACGAGCAACCTGAAGCCCAAGGTGGGTTGGGTCGCCGAGATCTACATCCACAACGGCGAGGACGGTGCACTGATCGAGCAGGTCACGGTCACCGCAGGCGCCTGGAACAAGTACCGCGCGGCGCTCGGGAACGCTTCCCAGTACATGGACGCGATCGAACAGGCCCGTCTCGCCGATCCGGAGCCGGAGTCCGAGCCCGAGGAGGACGAAGAGCTCGAAGAAGACGAGCCGACGGGGCGCGACGAGGTCGCCACGACGAACGACTCCGCGGCGCGCCCCTCACCGTTGTATGCCCGCTTCGGCATGCGGCTCTACGCGCGCTCCTTCCGGTACACGGACCCGCTGCGCGAGGTGTTCCCCGGCCAGGACTTCCCGCAGATGCTGACGTACAACCTGGCGGCGGCTCCGATGGTGTTCGGGCGAGTGGATTGGTACCCGCTGGCCCATTTCCAAGGCGGGTTCCCCGCCAACGTGGGCATCAGCGGCGGTTACGAGCTCGGGGTGGCCACGGACGTCGAGTTCCGCAACAGGATGCTGAAGCAGTCCCACTCCCTCATGTACGTCGGACCGAAGATCCGCATCCCGGTGGCCACGCACGAGATCGGACTGTTCGGACACTTCGGGAGCCACTCCTTCAGCATCGACGGAGACGCCGCCGCGAACGGCGGCCGCGACGTGTTCCCCGACGTGACCTACCGGTTCCTGGATTTCGGGGCGGACGTCCGCTTCCTGTTCGACGACATCCGGCTCGGAGCCCACGCCAAGTACCGCATGCTGCTCGGCTACGGCGACGTCGCGTCGGCGGACTGGTTCCCGAACACGAGCGGCGCCGCCGTGAACGTCGGCGGCGAGGTCGGCTGGAAGCTCACGGACACCCTCGAGCTCCTCGTCGGCGTGGATGTGCTCCAGTACGGCCTCGACTTCAGCCCCGCGGCGTCCGCGGAGCCCGATCGCGTCGCGGGCGGCGCGACGGACCGATACGTCTCCGCGTGGGGAGCGTTGGGCTTCACCTGGCCGGGGGACGGTTCGACGTCCGTGAGCGTCTCGACGTCCGGATCGTCGGGTGAAACGGAGAAGACGGACGACGAGGATTCCTTCGCCGACTTCGACGACTTCTGAGGGCGCGGCGGGTCGATTCGAGCGACCCGCTGGCTATACTGCCGCCCGATGATTCGCCTCACGGTCTCTCGCCGCTCGCTTCGCCAAGCCTGCGTCGTGGTGCTCGCCGGCTCGCTCTTCGGTTGTCAGTCGAAGTCGACCGAACCCACGGCGCAGCAGAGCGCCCAGCAGAGCGCCCAGCCCACTCCCGAGGCGAGCGCCCAGGAGGCGGCCGCCGCGGATCCGAAGGGCGCTGCCCCGGAGGGGAGCGACCCACGCACCTACGGGGAGCCCCTCGAGCTCCGCGAGGCGATCGATCTCGCGGAGCTGCTGCGGTCACCGGGCGCTCACGAGGGGCAGACGGTGCTGGTGGAGGGCTTGGTGCGGCGCGCCTGCTCCGCCAAGGGGTGTTGGCTCGAGCTCGCCACGAGCGCCGCGCCCGACGCCCCGGGGTGCCGCGTCACCTTCAAGGACTACGGTTTCTTCGTGCCGACGGACTCGGCGGGGGCGACGGCGCGCGTCCAGGGGGTCGTCCAGGTGACGGAGGTCGGGAGCCATCACGTGGAGCACCTGGAGGGCGAGGGCGCGACCTTCGAGAACAAGAAGAGCGACGGCACCGCGACGGAGCTGCGCGTCGTGGCCACTGGCGTCGAACTGCGCCGCAGCTGAAAGGAACCGCATGGCGCGTCCCAAGACTTTGCTGAGCTGGAGCAGCGGGAAGGACTGCGCCTGGGCGCTGCACGTCCTCCGTCAGCGGGGAGACGTCGAGCTCGTCGGCTTGGTGACGACCGTAAATCAGGTGCACGACCGCGTCGCCATGCATGCGGTGCGCCGCACGCTGCTCGAGGCTCAGGCAGAGGCGGCGGAGCTCCCCCTCTGGCTCGTGCCGATCCCCTCCCCCTGCAGCAACGAAGAGTACGAGGCCGCCATGAGGCAGCTGCTGGCGCGCGCCCGTGACGCCGGGGTGACCCAGATGGCCTTCGGGGATCTGTTCCTCGAGGATGTCCGGGCGTACCGCGAGTCGCGCCTCGCCGGCACGGGCGTCGAGCCCCTGTTTCCCCTCTGGCAGATCCCGACGGAGGAGCTCGCGCACACGATGGTGCGGGCCGGGGTCGTCGCTCACACGACCTGCGTCGATCCGCGGCGCCTGCCTGCCAGCTTCGCGGGGCGCGCCTTCGACGCGGCGTTCTTGCAGGATCTCCCGAACGACGTGGACCCCTGCGGTGAGAACGGCGAGTTCCATACGTTCGTGAGCGCGGGCCCGATGCTGGCTCGCCCCCTCGCCGTCACCGTGGGTCCAACGGTGGAGCGGGATGGCTTCGTGTTCTGTGACGTCGACGTGTCCGCCGTGAGCCGGGGCGAAAGCGCCGACGCTCCGGGAACGTCGCCATGAGACGCGCCGCGCTGCTGGCGCTGCTCGTGGCGCTGGGATGCTGCACCACCCGGGGGCACCAAGAGAGCCCCTCGGCCAGGGAGCCCGCCGTGGCGGACGACGCGTCGAGAGCGGCGAGAGAAACCGCCGCGCCTCCGGACGCCCCGGCGCACGCCCCCTCCGCGCCTCCAGAGGCCGCCCCGGCGCCCGCGGAGCCTCCGCCGCGGCTCCCGGACGGAGTGCTCGTCGGAGTGGCGATGGATGTGGCCGTCCCCGGAGACAGCGCGGTGCGCGTGGTCCACGGCGGGGCGGAGGTGCGCCGCGCTCTCGTCTACCTCCACGGGATGTGCGGCAACCCGGAGGCGATGGCGGACTGGTCTCGCGTGGCGATTCGCTACGGGACGCTGATCGTGCTCCGCGCCGACGTGCCCTGCGGCGATCGCCCGGGGAACAAGTGGCCCACGGACGTGAACGCGATCCAGCGACGCATCGATCGCGCCCTCGAGGTGGTCGCGGAGCAGCGCGGCGGGCTCCTCGATCGCTCACGGCTCGTCGCCATCGGCTACTCCCAGGGCGCGCACCGCGCCGAACGCCTCGCCGAGGCCTTCCCCGACCGCTACCCCCACCTCGTCCTGGGGGGCCCGCCCACCGCCGCGAGCCCCGAACGCCTCGAGCGGGTCCGGAGCGTGGCGATCCTCGGTGGAGAGCTGGAGAACACCGACCACATGCGAGCGGGCGCCCTCGCCCTCGAGGAGGCGGGCCTCCGCGCGCGTTTCTTCCTCCTCCCGGGCGTCGGCCACGGCGCGTACGGTCCCGAGGCGCCGCGGATCCTCGGCGACGTGTTCGCCTGGCTCTTCGCCGGAGACTCGGCGAACGACCGCCCCCCGACCTCGGATCTCGCGGCTCGAGGTCCCGCGGCGCGATAGCCGCCCGCGTGGCCTTCAGCCCACGGGCCGGTGACGGGGCCGCCCTGTGGTTCAGCCCACGGGTTCGCGGCGAGAGCGCCCCGAGGCCATCCGGTGAACCACCTTCGCCGCCAGGGAAGGCGCCACCCGGCTCGCCCACTGGAGAGCCCGGGCTTGTCCACCCACAGGCACGACGGCGAGGTTGCGCTCGACGGCCCGGAGCACCGCCGCGGCCACCACGTCCGGCGGCACCCCACGGGACTGCAAGAGCGCCCCGATGCGCGCGCGGGTCGCGGGGTCGAAGCGCGGCTGGTCGGCGATCCCCGTGTTCACGAGCCCGGGGCACACCACCGACACTCCGACCCCGCTCGGCGCCAGCTCCGCCCGGAGCGCCTGGGACAACCCGACGACGGCGAACTTCGTGGTGCCGTAGGCCAGGAGCGGCGAGAAGCCGACGACCCCGGCCGCAGAGGCGATGTTGACGACGTGTCCGCGGCCGCGGCGACGCATCGCGGGGACGAAGAGCTGACACCCATGGATCACCCCCCACAGGTTGACCCGCAGCACGCGCTCCCAGTCCTCCCAAGAGGTCTCGTCGAGACCACCGAGCACCAGCACGCCGGCGTTGTTCACCAAGAGCTCGACGCCCTCCGTGCGCTCGTGCACCCAGGCGGCGCACTCGGTCATCGCCCCTCGATCGCCCACGTCCACCGCGTAGGTGAGCACCTCGGCGCCCCTGGCGCGCAGCTCTGCCCCGAGCGCGTCCACGGCGCCCCGATCGATGTCGCAGAGCACCAGGCGGTTCCCACGCCCGGCCAGCTGCTCCGCGCAGGCGCGCCCGATGCCGCGAGCCGCTCCCGTGATCAAAGCCCAGCCGTCACCGGTCACGCCCGGAAAGTATCCCGGGCCCCCGCCGCGAACCAACGGCGGACCTGCGGTTTCCCCGCTGCCTCGCCCGCGCTAAACTGAAAGGATGCACCCCACGCAGGACGCGCGGGTCATCCTCCGCCACTGCGACGACTACGACCCGGTCCGGATCCAGGAGATCGTCGGTGACGCCCTGGACGAGCTCGGGCTCGTGCCCCGCGGGCGCGTGCTGGTGAAGCCGAACATCGTCATGGCCGGGGAGCTGTTTCGGCACGCCTACACGCGGCCGGAGGTGACCCAAGGGATCGTGAAGGCCCTGCAGGCCCGGGCCCAGGGGGTCACGGAGCTCGGCATCGGGGAGCGCTGCGGCATCACGGTGCCCTCTCGTTACGCCTTCCGTGAGGCGGGCTACGACCGGGTCTTTCGCCGCACCGGAGCAGTCCGTCACCTCTTCGACGAGGTCTCCCAGGTGGAGATCCCCCTGCGCCACCCCGGTCGACTGCGTGACTCCATCTACGTCCCGGAGCCGGTCGCGCGAGCGGACTTCTTCGTCAACGTGCCGAAGTTCAAGGCGCACCCGTGGACGACGGTGACGTTCTCTCTGAAGAACTACATCGGCATCCAGGACGACCGCCACCGGCTCATCGATCACGACTGGGCCCTGAACCGCAAGATCGCCGACCTGCAGCACGTGCTGCAGCCGCAGCTGGTGGTCGTGGACGCCATCACGGCGGGCCAGGGGCGCATGCTCACGCCGATCCCCTTTCCCCTGCACCTGCTCGTGCTCGGCAACAACCAGGTCGCGGTCGACGCCGTGTGCTGTCGGATCCTGGGGCTCGATCCACGGGAGGTGGAGCACATCCGGCTGGCCCACGAGGACGGCTTCGGCCCCCTCACGCCGACCCACGTGGGCGGCGACGTCTCCCTCGAAGAGGCCCGCGAGCGCGCCCAGGGCTTTCGCCTCGGCCTGGTCCGCGTGGAGAAGTACTTCGAAGGGACGCGCATTTCCGCCTACGCGGGGCCGCCCCCCGGGGGCACCGATGGCTATTGCTGGGGCGGCTGCCCGGGCGCGCTCGAGGAGGCCATCGAGGTGCTGCGTGTGTACGACGCGGAGTGTGATGAGAAGATGAGGCGCATGCACGTGGTGTTCGGCGCCTACGACGGCCCCCTCGACCTCTCCTACGGAGACAAGGTGCTGTTCGTGGGCGACTGCGTCGAGTTCCGCGGGCAGCTGGGGAGCGAGCTCGTCTCGATCGAGAGCCTGTACCGGGATCGCTCCGCCCTCGATCCGACGGAGGCGCCCGGCGTCGACATCTACGCCAAGATGCTCCAGGTCATGGCGCAGGTGCAGGCGGCCGAGCACAAGCCCTACCTCCGCCTGGCGGGCTGCCCCGTGAGCGTCTCCGAGCTCATCCTCGCCCTCTCCCTGCTCGGCGGAGTGAACAACCCCTACCTGAGCCCGCAGGAGGCCGTGCGCTTCACGAGCCACTATCTGCGCCGCGCGGCGTCGCTCCTCGGAAAGCGCCTGGGCGGTCAGGCGGGCCTCGTGCAGGCTTTTGGGGAGCGCGGGGCGGCGCGCCCCTCCGTCTCCCTCGAGGAGCGCGAATCGACCGAGCCGACGTAGGGCCGAGCCGATGCCCGGCCCGGCGATGGTTCGAGGGAAGGCCCTTCGAAGTCACCCCGCAGTGAGCGCGAGCTTCCGAGAGGGCGGTTTCGGGCGCGTTGGCCGGAGACGGCGGCTCAGGCCAACGCGTTGAACTGCAACTGCAGGCGCTGGTGATCCGCTTCGCCGACGTAGCCGGCCAGGCCCAGGCGGAGAGAGATGGTGATCTCGTCCCCCCACGGCCACCACAGCGCGTAGGGCACGAGCCGCCCCTGGGTGGACAGGGTGTAGATGAGCTGGTCGGAGCGCACCCCTCCCACGTTCTCCGCGACCTGGCGCACGTGCTGGTTCGCCTTGGAGAGCGTCTTGTAATCGTAAACTTCGGGGAGGACCGCCACGAGAGCCTGGTGCGCCTCCTGGGTGAGGTCCACGTGGAAGGAGGACGCGACGCAGTTCACGCGGTAATCCCAGCTCCAGCCCTTCTTGGGCCAGCGCTCCTTCAGCCGCTCGAGACGCGCAAAGAGTTGATCCGTGGCGCTACCGCTGGGCTCCATCGCCGCAGAGCTTACCTGACCCGAGCGGGGTTGGACCATCCTCTGTGGACCCACGTCCGAGCGTTGGGTAAACGTTTCCTCAGGGACCATGGACCACCGCGAACGCACACTCGAAGAGCTCGGCTTTCCCCTCGACCGCGTCCCTCAGACGGCCGCGCTGTATCGGCCGTTGGTCCTACACGGCACCACCGCTTATGTATCCGGCGCCCTGCCCTTCGATGGACCAGGTCAGCTGCGCTGGCGCGGCAAGGTCGGCTGCGAGCTCTCCCTCGAGGAAGGCAAGGAGGCGGCGCGGCTCTGCGCGGCGAACCTGTTGCGCGTGCTGCGGCAGGAGCTCGGCGCGCTCACGCGGATCCACCGCGTCCTCCGCCTGGGCGGCTACGTGAACACCGCTCCGGACTTCACCGACCAGCATTTGGTCATCAACGGGGCCTCCGAGCTGCTCGTCGCGGTGCTCGGGGAAGCGGGGCAGCACGCACGCAGCGCGTTCGGGGTTGCGCAGCTGCCCCTGGGCGCGGCCGTGGAGGTCGACGCCGTCGTCGAGGTCACCGAGCGATGATCCCCGCACATCTGATCGTCGGGGAGCCGACCGCGCGCGCCACCGCCTACGTCCTGCACGGTGTGCTCGGCGCGGGCCACAACTTCCGGAGCTTCGTGAAGCGCTTGACGGCGCGGCGCCCCGAGTGGCGCTTCGTGCTCGTGGATCTGCGCCACCACGGACACTCCCAGGGCGCGCCCCCGCCCAACACCCTCGAGGCCTGCGTCGGGGATCTGCTCGATCTCTCCCGAGAGCTCCGCACCGCTCCCGAAGCCGTGATCGGTCACTCCTTTGGGGGCAAGGTGGCCCTCGCCTACGGCCGCGCGCTCGCCGGCGGCGACGAGACCCTGGCGCGGGAAGACGTGGAGGCGGCCCGAGCCAGCCTGCAGCAGCTCTGGGCACTGGACTCGAACCCGGGACCCCAGGCCCCGTCCCCGGATCACGAGGTCCTGCGCGTGGTGTCGACCCTGCGCGTCCTGCCCGGTCCCTTCGGCACCCGGGACGAGGCGGTGCGAGGACTGGAGGAGCGCGGGCTCTCGTCGGGTCTGGCGCAGTGGCTCGTCACCAACCTGGAGCGCAGAGGCGATCGGTTCGCCTGGCGGTTCGAGCTCCCGGCGATCGACGATCTCCTCGACGACTATTTTCGTCAGGATCTTTGGCCCTATCTGGACGCCGCCCGCGGTGTCCCGGAGCACCACCTGGTGGTCGCCGAGCGCAGCGATCGCTGGACCGGATCCATGCGCGACCGGGTGCGTACCCTGTCCCCTGCGGCCTCCGTGGTGCTCCACGAGCTGCCGAACGCCGGACATTGGGTGCACGTGGACAACCCGGAGGGCCTGCTCGACATCATCGCGGGGCACCTGTCCCCACCTCGCGGGTGATCTTACGCCGAGCGACGACCGCTCGGCGTAGGTGATCTTCTCCAACGCAACGGCCCAACGCACGGGCCCAACACGTCCGCGATCAGCTCTCTCGTGGACGGCCGCCCGTGGGGTCCTGGGGAGCCGGGCCCTTGTGCAGACCGCACTCGCGCTGGGTGGCCTCTTCCCACCACCAGCGCCCCGCCCGCTCGTGCTCACCGGGACGGATCGCCCGCGTGCAGGGCTCGCACCCGATGGACACATAGCCCCGCTCGTGGAGCTCGTTGAAGGGCACGTTCCGCTCGCGGATGTACTCCCACACCCGCTGCAGGCTCCAGCGCGCCAGCGGGTTGACCTTGAGCATCCCCCGAGCGACGTGGCTCACGTCCCAGGTGATCACGGGCACGTCCGTGCGCGTCGGGCTCTGGTCACGCCGCTGCCCCGTCGCCCACCCGCCGAGCTCGCCGAGGGCGCGCCGCAGCGGTTCCACCTTCCGCACGCCGCAGCACTCGGCGTGACCGTCGTCGTAGAAGCTGAACAGCCCCTTCTTCCGCACGAACGGCTGGAGGAGCCGCGGATCGGGGGACACCAGCTCGATCTCGATCCCGTAGTGTTTCCTCACACGATCGATGAACCGGTAGGTCTCCGGGTGCAGCCGCCCCGTGTCGAGGCAGAACACGGAGAACTGACGGCCGAGGCTCACCGCCATGTCGATCAGCACCACGTCCTCGGCGCCGCTGAAGGCGACGCCGCAGTCCGCCCCGAGGCGCGCGAGCGCCCAGTCCAGGATCTGCTGTGGCTCGGCGCCCTCGAGCTCGACCGTGGCCGCCTCCACCTCGTCTCGGGTGAGTCGCTCGCCCTGCCGAGGAGCCGCGGGAGCACCCCCTCCCGTGACCGTCCCGCGAGAGAGCTCCTTCACGAGCTGCAGCGCGCTGGTGAGCACCACCGGCGCCGCGCCGTCCCGCTCCACGAGGAAGAACGGCGCCAGGGTCACCTGGTGCCGCTCGGCGAGCTGCATGCCCTCCGAACTCGGGTCGCTCTCGTCCGCCCACACGACGTGGTCGATCCGCTCCCAGAGCTGGCGGCGCCGCAACATGTCCTCGGCTTGCCCGCACTTGGCGCAGGGCTCCCCCGAGGCGAGGCGTTTCTTGACCATGGTGACGCGCAGCGAGCCCGTATCGCGCCCGGAAAGGAGCTCGGACACGGGCTCGGTGGCGGCGGACCCCGACGCGGCGCGGGGTTCATCGAAGGAGGCAGCCATCTCTGGGGTGCGTACGCCCGAATCTCCCCATGTCAAGCCGTCATGGGAGGCGCGGCGTCGCCGACGCACGCCGCACCGTCGAAGCGCGCGCATCGGGACCATCGCCAGGAACGCGCCGCTCAGTCGTCGCCGAAGCTCGTCTCCACGAGCCGGGCCGTCTCGATCCAGGGGTGATCCGGAGGGACGAGCTTCTTCGTGCCTGCGATCTCCGTGAGGGGCACGGGCACGACTCGCTCCCCCTGCATCGCCACCATGACGTCGTAGGTCCCCTCCGCCAGCAGCTTGCCGGCGCTCGTGCCGAGCCGAGTCGCGAGCACCCGGTCGAAAGCGGTCGGCTCTCCGCCGCGCTGGACGTGGCCGAGGGACGTCACCCGCGCCTCGATGCCCGTGAGCTGCTGCAGCTGCCGGGCGATGCGGCTGGCCACCGGCTCCTGCACGAGGTGCACCCCGAAGGGATCCGTCGGCGGGCCGTCGCTCGGCTCGTCCTTCTTGGACTTCTTCTTCCCCTCCTTGTCCTTGTCCTTGGCCTCCTGGCGCTTCCGCTCGGCGGCCGCGGCGGCGCGCTTCGCAGCCTCCTCGACGGAGCGAACCCCCTCCGCCACGGCGATGATGGAGAAGCGCTTGCCCGCTTGACGACGCTTGATCAGCTGCCGCGCGACGAGCTTCAGATCGTAGGGGATCTCCGGGATCAGGATGACGTCGGCGCCGCCGGCGAGGCCGGAGCCCAGCGCGAGCCAGCCGGCGTCGTGCCCCATGATCTCGCACACGATGATGCGATGGTGGCTCGTCGCGGTCGTGTGGAGGCGATCGAGCGCCTCGGTGGCGATGCGCATCGCGGAGTCGAACCCGAACGTGATGTCCGTCCCCATCACGTCGTTGTCGATCGTCTTGGGGAGCGTCATCACGCCGATGTCGGTAGCGCGGCGCAGGCGCAGCGCGTTCTTCTGGGTACCGTTGCCGCCGATGCACACGAGACAGTCGATGTTCATCCGCCGCATGTTCGCGACGGCGACTTCGGTCATGTCCATGACCCGCGAGCCCATGAGCATTTTGTGGGGTTTGTCTCGACTGGTCCCCAGCAGCGTGCCCCCCTCCGTGAGGAGCCCGCTGACGATGCGGCTGTCGAGCGCGATCGTGCGGTTCTCGACGAGCCCCCGGAAGCCGTCCTGGACTCCGATCACGTTGATCCCGTAGTGCATCGCGGCCTTGGCCACGCCGCGGATCGCTGCGTTCAGACCCGGACAGTCTCCTCCCGCCGTCAGGATCCCGATCGAATGGGTACGTGAGGCCATGCTTCTCCTGTCGCTTCGAGGTGGCTCCGCAAGAGTAAGCCCAACTGTCTCGGGCTGACCACACCGGGAGCGCATGTGAGCGACCTCGGAGGGCTCGATCGTCTGGCTCACGTCGCCATTCGGCCTTCGTCCTGCCCCGAGTTTCAGGTCGCAGCAGGTGAGACCTCTTTTCGCATCCGGGCGCCTTCAAGCGTGGCGACCGCGGGGAACCATGGCATCCTGGTCTCCGCTTCCCTTCCCCCTCCACCATGGTCTTCCGACGGCTCCGTCTGGCCATCGGTGTGCTCGGTGTGCTCGCAGCCGGCTATCTCCCCGTCTACGGCTGCAGCATCCACGGGTTCTCCGAGGCATCCGCTCCCCAGCGTTTCATCGCCCCCGCGCGGCCGCACTACGCGAGCGCGGGAGAGCCGGAGCCGACTGACGTCCACGAGAACACCGACGAGGTGCGCCGCGTCGTGTTGGAGATCAAGCCCGACGCCCGCGGCGACGGGCGGCTCACGGATCTCGCGCGCTGGGCAGCCATGGAGCGGCTCAGCGCCGGGACGACGCCGTCGACGCTCGAGGTGGACCGAACGAGCCGCAGGCTCGGGATCACGGCGCCGTTCCCCATGTTGCTCTTCGTCAACCTGGAGGCGAGCTCGTGGTCCGACGATCTGCGACGGGCCCTCCTGGCGCAACCCCGCAGCACGCGCCACAACCAGCTGGGCGTCTACGTGGACGACTCGGGTCTCGCCGTGGTGGCCCTCGCGGCGAGCCACGTGACCATCGAGCCCGTGCCCCGGCACCTCCCCCTGGGCGCCCCCCTGGAGCTGCGGGCTCAGCTCGCTCCCGGCTGGACGCGACCCGAGTGGCTCATGACGGGCCCCGACGGTCGGGTCCGTCGCCTCAACGGCGCTCTGAGCCAGACCCTCGAGGGGCTCGAGCCGGGCACCCACCAGATCGAGCTCCTCGCTCGGGGCCCCTTCGGTCTGGAGGTCGCCGCGAACTTCCCCGTCGGGGTCGGCTGCGAGCCGGAGGTCGAGAGCGCCGATCTGTCCGGCATCCTCTGGGCCCCCACCGCGGAGGCGTTCCTCCAGGCAGCAAACAGGATCCGGCAGCGCGCGGGCCTGGCGCCCCTCCAGCGGGACGCGACCCTCGACCGCATCGCCGCGAGCCACACCGCGGACATGGCGACCGCGGGCTTCTTCGCTCACGAGTCTCCCACCCGAGGCTCCACCCACGAGCGCATGCGCAAGGCCGGGTTCCCCTATCAGCGCTACGGCGAGAACATCGGTCGTGCGCGTTCCTCGGAGGAGATCCACACCCTGTGGCTCCGGAGCCCGGGGCACCGCGCGAACCTGCTGGATCCGGATTTCACCCACATCGGCCTCGGGGTGACGACGGACGGCTCCACCGCTCCCCCGGTCATCATCGCCACGCAAATCTTCGGCGGGAGCTGAGCCTCCGCCGTCCGGCCTCCGCGACGTGGCTCGGGAGCGGAGCCAGCTCTCGGGCCCCAACCCGGCTCGAGCCCCAACCCGGAGCGCAGCTTCCGGCGCCGCGGCGCCGCTCAAGGATTCCAACAACATAGGAACAGGCACAGGCCCGAGCCAGGGACACGCTTGGCCCCGACACTTGGAAGCGCGCGACTTTTCAAGGAAATTTACACGCCTCGGGCGAGCGTTCGGAAACAAATCCAAGTTTCGCTTGATCCGGGAGTTGGTTGTGGTACTTACCGCGCACCCCAACGGGCCCCTGGCAGGGAGCCGGCGCTACGGCACCGACTCAGCCAGGAGTGACCTCGGGTCGGGGAGCGGTAGTTAAGTTGGTTATAACGCCGGCCTGTCACGCCGGAGGCCGCGGGTTCGAGTCCCGTCCGCTCCGCCAGAAACCAAAACCGACGGTCTGAGACGCCGACCGCCGGAACGAACAGGGCGCCCGAGAGGGCGCCCTGAGTCGTTTCATGGGCATGCCGACGACGGGATCCGCCTCGTGGTGGGAAATCCTCACCTGAGCGAGGTGCGCGCCGAAACCACCTCGGCGCCGCTGGCGTACCCACCGAGTCGCTTTCGCGCCTTCGCCTCCCGTGGCCCTCTGTAGCCTGCCGCGATTGACACCCGCGCACGCAGTGATTACACGGCGGCGGATAAGTGACCCGCGGGTCACCAACCCCTGCCCTCGAGCCGTCATGCCTCGCCCCTCGGATCCCCTCGCGCGCACGAAGCTCCTCGCTGCGGCCGAGGCCGAGTTCGTCGAGCATGGCCTCGACGGCTCGAAGGTGGAGCAGATCGCGAAGCGCGCCGGGATGTCGAAGGGCGCCTTTTACCTCCACTTCGCCGGCAAGGCGCAGCTCTTCCGTGAGCTGGTGGAGGGCTTCGTCGCCCGGCTCGCGGCGCTCACGGACGCGAGCCTCCACCGGTACGAGGCTCACGACGCCTGCTCGGCGGAGGAGCTGATCGACCGCTGGGTCAGCGAGGACGTCGCCGTCTTCGAGTTCATCTGGCAGAACCGAGGGCTCATCCGACGTCTGCTGGAGGGCGGTTCGGGGGCTCGCTTCCGCTACCTCGTCGACGAGTTCCTCGAACGGTTCTCGTCCAAGTCGCGGCACGTCCTCCAGCAGGGCGTGCTCCGGGGAATCTTCCGCGAGGATCTCGATTTCGATCTGGCCGCGAGCTTCATCGCCGGAGCCTACGACCGCCTGGCGCGGGACATCGTCCGGCAGAGCACCCGACCGGACCTCCGCCCCCTGCTCGAGGACGTACAGAGGCTCGTCCTGTTCGGCCTCGCGAGCGCCCAGCTCCGGGAGAGCGCCTCACCACGACCCTCCGGCGCGGAACCTGCGCCCCCCTCGGGTGTCCGTGCCCCTCGTCCGCTCCCGGACGATCCCGTCTCCGTCCTTGCTTCTCAGCTACGCAGCCCCCTCCAGGGGCGTTCACGAGGTCTCCGATGACACAGCCAGGTCCCGCTCTCACCACCCCCCCGCCGGAGGACGACACCCGCGGAGCCTCGCCGTCGGCAACCCGCGCCAAGGAAGGCGCTCCCACGGGGACCGCTCAAGGTTTTCGCCATGGGAAGCTCGTCGTCGGGCTGCTCTCGGTCGCCGTGCTCGGTTGGATCGGGCTCCGGGTGAGCGAGGCCGTCGAAGAGAAGGCGGAGGTCGCCGTCGCTCGGGACGCGGTCGCCGCACGAGCCAAGCAGATCGCGACGGAGCCGCGTCGCGTCGCCGTGGTCCGCGGCACCGCCGAGACGGCGCTCCCGACCGTGGTCTTCGAGGGGACGTTGCAGGCCGTCGAGCAGGCGGAGCTCGGCTTCAAGGTGAGCGGGCGCCTGGCGCGCCTCGAGGTCGCCGTCGGCGATCGGATCAAGCGGGGCGCGGTCCTGGCGCGCCTCGACGCGGGCGAGGCCGCCGCTCAGGTGAAGTCCGCCGAGGCCGCGCTGCGCGCCGCGGAGGCGCAGCTCTTTTTGGCGAAGGACTCCGAGACGCGCACCCAGCGGGTCGTGCGCGAAGGTGTTCAGCCGGAGAGCTTCGGCGTCCAGGCGACGCAGCAGCGCTCCTTGGCCGAGGCCCAGCGGGACGGCGCCGCCGCGCAGCTCGTCCTGGCTCGGCAGAACCTGGCGAACCACGCGATCGTCGCTCCCTTCGACGGCACCGTCACCCGAGCCCCCGAGGGCACCGGCGCGGTGGTGTCCCCCGGGGTCCCCCTGTTCCACATCGCCGACCTGAGCCGCTTGAAGCTCGTCGGGAGCGTCTCCAGCAATGACGCCGACCTCGTGCGGGTCGGCGCCGAGGTGGAGATCCTCGCGGGTGGGCGCACCGCGGCCCAGGGCAAGGTCACGGCGGTGGTCGCGGCCCTCGACGAGTCGACCAAGCGGGTGCCCGTCCAGGCGGTGATCGAGAACACCGACGGGAGCGGGCTCATCGCCGGCACCCTGGTCCGCGCGCGCGTGACCGGCACGGAGCCGGTGCCGGTGGTCCGCCTGCCCCACACGGTGCTCAAGCCCGGGACCCAGGACGAGATCTTCGTCGTCGAGGACGACAAGCTCGTCGGTCGGCGCATCTCCTTCGAGATCGCCGAGGATGGCGCGCTGCTCGTCCGCCGCGGGGTGAAGGTGGAGGAGGCCGTGGTCGCCGAACCCTGGCCGGAAGCCAAGAGCGGCGACGTCGTCCGGAGCGCCCCATGACCCTCTCGGAAGTCGCCATCAAGCGCCCGGTGTTCACCGTCATGTTGATGGTGGCGCTGGTGGTCCTCGGGTGGTTCGGGTTCAAACGGCTCGGCACGGACCTCTTCCCGGACGTGTCGTTCCCCGTCGTGATGGTGAGCGTCCCCTACCCGGGAGCCGGTCCCCAGGAGGTGGAGAACCTCGTCACCAAGCCGATCGAGGACTCCGTCATCTCCTTGAACGGCATCGACCGGGTGCGCTCCTTCTCCCGCGAGGGGGTGTCGCAGACCATCGTCCTCTTCAAGCTGGGGGTCGACATCTCCGACGCCGCCACGCAGGTGCGCGAGCGCGTCGCCGGGATCCGCTACAAGCTGCCGGACGCGGTCGAGGAGCCCAGCATCCTGCGCTTCGACGTCAGCTCCGCGCCCATCCTGACGTACACGATGAACACGACCGGGTCCCTCTCCCAGGCCCGGCAGTTCCTCGAGGACGTGATCAAGCCCGAGCTCGAGCAGGTCGCCGGGGTCGCGGCCGTGAACATCCAGGGCGGGGCCAAGCGGGAGGTGCAGGTCGATCTCGTCCGAGACAAGATCAACGCGCTCGGCCTCACCCCGGGGGCGATCGTCCAGCGTTTGCGCGCGGAGAACCTCAACGTCCCCGCGGGGCGCTTCGACGAGGGCAAGCGCGAGATCAGCGTTCGGACCGTCGGCGAGTTCGCGGACGTCGAGGCGATCCGCAACGTGATCGTCGCCACCAGCCCCGAGGGAGCCACGGTGCGCCTCAGCGACGTGGCCCAGGTCACGGATGGCTACGAGGAGCAACGCGCCCTGGCCCGGGTGAACGGCAAGCCCTCCGTCACCTTCGAGGTCGTCAAGCAGTCCGGCCAGAACACGGTGGCCGTGAGCGACTCCGTGAAGGAGAAGCTCGCCAGCCTCGAGCCGCTCTTCCCCGAAGGCATGGGCGCGGACCTCATCATCGACCAGTCCCGCTTCATCCGCGACAGCGTCGAGCAGGTGGAGCACGACCTCGTCTTCGGTGGCTCGATGGCGATCTTGGTCGTGCTGCTGTTCATGCTCGACTTGCGCTCGACCCTGATCAGCTCGCTGGCGCTGCCGACGAGCGTCATCGGCACGTTCTTCTTCATGTACATGTTCGGCTATTCGCTGAACATGATGACCCTGCTCGCCCTGTCGCTGTCGATCGGCATCCTCATCGACGACGCCGTCGTGGTGCGCGAGAACATCTTCAAACACCTGGAGCGAGGGGTCCCGGCGCGCCAGGCCGCCCTCGACGGCACGAAGGAGATCGCGCTCAGCGTGCTCGCGACGACGGGCACCATCGTCGCAGTGTTCGTGCCCGTGGCCTTCGTGGAGGGCATGGTCGGCCAGTTCTTCCGGCAGTTCGGCTACACGGTGGCCACCGCGGTCGTCCTGTCCCTGTTCGTGGCGTTCACCCTCGACCCGATGCTCTCGTCGCGGTTCAGCAAGCCGATCGACCACACGACCGTGGACTCCTTCGCCTGGCTCAAGCGACCGTTTCGCTGGTTCTTCGACAACCTCGACGGCACCTACCGCTCGATCCTGGAGTGGTCGCTCCGGCACAAGCTGATCGTCGGGCTCGCCGCCATCGGGAGCTTGGTCCTGATGATGTTCGTCTCCTCCCTCACCGGAGCGGACTTCGTCAGCGAGGAAGATCGCGGGCAGTTCGCGGTCGAGATGGAGCTGCCCGCGGGCACCGCCCTCGAGGAGACCGCGCGCATCTCGGAGGTCGCCGAGCGCCTGCTCCTCCAGAACGAGAACATCGAGACCATCTTCGCGACGATCGGGGCCGACGGTGAGGTGAACAAGGCGCTCTGGCGTGTGAACACCACCTCCAAGACCGAACGCCCCGGGGTCACTCTGCGCGACCTCCGGGACGCCGCTCGCACCGCCGCGGCGACCGCCGCACCCCACGCGAAGATCGTCGTCACCGAGCCCCCCTTCGTCGAGGGAGCGGGCACGGAGGCGCCGATCATGATCAACGTGCGCGGCGAGAGCTACGAGGACATCGTCCCCGTCGCCACGACCCTGCAGAATCTCCTGAGCCAGACGCCCGGCGTGGAGGACATCCAGGTGAAGTACTCCCCTGGACGCCCGGAGCTACGCGTCGACGTCGATCGGGCGCGGGCGGCGGACCGGGGCCTGAGCATGGCCCAGGTCGCCCTCGCCGTGCGCAACGCGATCGAAGGAGAAGAAGGCGGGCGTTTACGCCAGGGCAAGGACGAGGTCCCCATCCGGGTGCGCTTGCAGAAGGACGATCGCGCGCGCCCCGGCGACCTCGCCAACCTGAGCCTGACGTCGCCCACGGGCCCGGTGCGGCTCGCGGACGTGGCCACCTTCACCCGGGGCGAAGGGCCCCAGGTGATCGAGCGGGAGAACCGCAGCCGGCAGGTGCAGGTCTGGGCCTCCCCTCAGGGCCGGGCCTTGAGCGAGATCGTCGAGGACATCCAGCCGGCGATCGAGGCCCTGGAGCTGCCCAAGGGGACGAGCATCACCTACGACGGGCAGATCCGGATGATGAACGAGAACAACGAGGCCATGGGCATCGCCCTGCTCCTCGGCGTCGTGTTCATCTACATCATCCTCGCGTCCCAGTTCGAGAGCTTCATCCACCCGGTCACGATCATGACCACCCTGCCGCTGGCGATGGTCGGGGCGGTGCTGGGATTGTTCCTGACGAACAACACCATGGCGATGGGATCCATGATCGGCATGATCCTGCTGATGGGGTTGGTCACCAAGAACGCCATCTTGCTCATCGATCGCACGATCGTGCGCGTGCGCGAGCAGGGAAATACGCCGTTCGATGCCGTCCTCGAAGCTGGCCCGGAGCGTCTGCGGCCCATCCTGATGACGAGCGCGGCGATGGTGCTCGGCATGCTGCCCACGGCCATCAGCACCGCCGAAGGCAGCGAGTTCCGCGCTCCCATGGCGATCGCGGTGATCGGAGGTGTGATCAGCTCGACGCTGCTGTCGCTGATCGTCGCGCCCGTCTTCTACCTGGCCATCGAAGGCCTGAAGATGCGGCTGGGGCGACTCGGAAGGCGTCTCATCGGTCACTCGGGAGGTGCGAGCGAGGCGCCGTTGCCCGAACGATCCGCGGGGCATCCCGCCGAATGACCCTCGCCTGCGCCGAAGCCGCGGAGCCCTGCCCGTAGTTTGGAGAGAGTCTCATGTCCTTCGTATCCCCTCTTGCCCTTCGGCTCGGTGCCCTCCGCCTGGGCGTCCTTCGCTTCGGTGTCGTCGGCGCCCTCCTGAGCTCGAGCAGCCTGCTGGGGGCTCAGACCGCTGCGCCCTCCGACATGCCCCCGGGGCAGCCACCGGTCCCCCCGCCCATCGTCCCCTCTCACCCGCCGCCCGGGACGCCCCTGGGCGAGGGAGTACGGGAAGACGACGGTGGATTCGACGAGGGCCCCGGGCTCGAGCTCTTCCTGCGCCACGCGGATCTGCGCCATGGCCTCACGGCGGACGAGGTCGCGTCCCGGGCCGTCGCCCACAGCGCCATGGTGGAGCAGCGTCAGGCCACGGCCCGTCGAGCCAAGGGACAGGAGGACGAAGCGGTGGCCCGGCTGTGGCCGGATCTGATGCTCTCAGCGCGTTACACCAGGATCAGCCCGGTGCAGATGCCCGAGTTCACGGGTGGCGGCGTGCAGCTCGTGGGAGCGCCGGCGGATCCTGGGCCCCTGCCGCCCAACCAGCAGCTCATCGCCCTGCCGCCCTTCACGTTCCCGATCCTCCTCAACCAGTACGAGTTCAAGGCGACGCTCAGCGTGCCGGTGTCGGACTACGTCTACCGCACCACCACGGCGATCCGCTCCGCGGAGCACTCGAGCGCCTCCGCTCGCTGGGACGAGGAGGCGGCGAAGCTCAAGGTCGCCGCGGACGCTCGGATCGCCTACTACGACTGGGTCCGCGCCATCGGGCAACAGATCGTCGCCGAGGAGTCCTTGAACAACATGCGGGCCCGCGAGAAGGACGCGGAGGTCCTGCACGCGTCCGGGCTCCTGTCCCGCGCGGATCTGCTCGGGGCCCGCGCCCAGACGAAGAACGCGGAGGTGCTCGCGGTCCAGGCCCAGCACTTCACCCGCATCGCCGAGGAGCGCATCCGCACGATCACCTACGAGCCGGACCCGGATCGCGTCTACAAGGTGGGCGAAGATCTGCTGGCGCCGCCCCCGGCGGTCTCGGTGCCCAAGGAGACGACGGCCCTGCTCGAGGAAGCGGTGCGGAACCGAGCCGAGCTGAAGACCCTCCGCGAGTCGGAGAAATCCATCGAGGGACTCGTGAGCCTCGCCAAGAGCGAAGCTCACCCCCGCCTCGACGTCGTGGGCAACTACATCTACGCGAACCCCAACCCGCGGATCTTTCCCCAGCAGAACCGCTTCGACGGGGTCTGGGACGTGAGCGTCATGCTCACGTGGCGCCCGACGGCCATCGGCGGCGCGAACGCCGTGGCCAGCCAGCAAGAGGCGCGGATGGCCGAGCTCCGCGCCCAGCGCCGAGCTCTCATCGAGGGCCTGCGGCTGGAGGTCACCCAGGCGGCCCAAGGGGTGTCCGAAGCGGACGCCACCCTCGACGCGGCGCAGGAAGCTCTGGCGGCAGCCTACGAGAGCTATCGCGGACGCCGCGAGCTCTTCCGGATCGGTCAGGGGACTCTCGTGGACGTGAACGACGCGGAGGTGGCGCTCACCCGCGCCCGCCTCGCCCTCATCAACGCGCACATCGACGCGCGCACGTCGCGGGTTCGGCTCCGTTACGCCCTGGGACGGGATCGGGTCCCCGAGGGGCGCGTCGGGGACTGAGGCGCTCGAAGCGCAGCTCCCCGAGGCGTGTCCCCGGGGAGCGGGCGATCGCCCGACGTCAAGCGTCCTGCTGCAGCAGCGGCACGAGATCGCCGCTCTCGTACAGCTGCGTCACGATGTCGCAGCCGCCGACCAGCTTCCCCTTCACGTACAGCTGGGGGAACGTCGGCCAGTTGGAGTACTCCTTCAACCCCTGGCGGAGCTCGGGATCGGCCAGGATGTTGTGGGCTTCGAAATCGACCCCGACCTCCTTCAGGATGCCGAGCACCTGCGCGGAGAAGCCGCACTGGGGAAACATCTTGTTCCCCTTCATGAACAAGACCACCCGGTGCCCCTCGATCAGGCCCTGGATACGCTGGGAAAGTGCTTCGTCCATGTGTCTGGCGTCCTTGTCGTGTCTTCGACCGCGCTGACGGTCATTTCCTGTCCTGAGCGTCGCCGCCTCCTCGAGCCCGGAGCCGCTCCCCGCAGGGGCGTCCCGAGCCGTCGAGGCGCGGGCGGCGCGGTCATTTCTGCTCTTGCAGGCGGGCCCAGCTCTCGGGGGTGTACGTCTTGAGGGCGAGGGCGTGGATCGGCCCCGCCATGGCGCTGCCGAGAGCTCGATACACCAGCTGGTGCTGCTCCACGGGGGTCTTGCCCGCGAAAGACGAGCTCACGATGACCGCCTGGTAGTGGTCCTTGGTGCCCGTCAAATCCTCGAGCTGGATGCGGGCGTCCGGGAACGCGGCCACCAGCAGCTTCTCCACTTCCTGGGGTTCAATCACGGCGGGATCTCTGGCCCACGGGTGGGGTCCTGTCAACGCTCCGCTCCCCCTGCTGCCGTTCCTCCAGGCGCGCGCGCCGCGGAGCGAGGTCCGCCCCGGCGGCGTCTGCGTCAGAAATCGTCGTCCACGTCGCCGAGCTCGGCGGTGTAGGCGAGGACGGCGGCGCTGGCTCCCACCATGTTCAAGGGGTTCCAGGGCGGGTTCACCTGCCCGACGCGGCTGCTGTTGTCGATCACGAGGTAGTACTGCCCGGGCGGCAGGGGCACCTTGCGCTGCTGCGGCACCCCTGGCTGAAGCGGGATCCCCACGAGGGCAGGCTGCGGCGGCGGGCCCAGGGGAGCACCCACCTGCAGGTTGCGCCGCCACATGTCGGCGACGGACTTGTGCCAGAGGAGGGCTTCGGCGGCGGGTCCCGTCAGACGGAAGCGGAAGAAGAGGGCCTGCTCCTCCTCCGCCACCTCGAAGGGGCCGAGGAAGTCCACCTGCTCCGCCCGCACCTCGATGCTCTCGTTCGCGTAGACGATGCGCCGCCCCTTGGGCAGGTCGAAGGGCTTGGGGGGACGTGCGGGCGGTCGCAGGTGCCCGAGGGCGAACTCATCGCCCGAGTCGGTCCGGACCACCGTGAACCCGCTCGAGAGGTGGCTCGCCATGATCTGCCCCCCGAAGGTCTGCGCCATGTATCCCACGGGGGTGCGGGAGGCCCAGTCGACCACCTTGTACTCGACGGCGTCGATCTGGAACTCGGGTGCGGCGAGGATGCGGTGGGGCTTGCCCCAGACGTAGATGCCCTCCTCCGCGAGGTAGAAGTCCATGCGGTATTCCACGGCCGCGGTGGCTCGGAAGCCGACGCGCCCGGCGACGGGCGTCCAGGCGTATCCCGTCCCCCCGAAGTGGAGCGCCACCGTCTGCGCCTGATCGTTCACCTGGTGGTGACACTGGTCGGGGAAGAAGCGCCCGATCGTGTTCGGCTGCCCGTCGAGCTTCAGGGGCACCCCCGTCTTCAGGATCTCCGGGCACATCTTGTTGGCCCCGAAGGTGGAAAAGAGCCACCAGCGCAGTCCCGGGCTCGCGTTGACCGGACCCCGCGCGCAGGCGCAGGAGACCGTGAGGCTGCAAAGCGCGCTCAGGGCAACCCACGAGAGAATCCAGCGCCGCCAGCGAAACGTCCACATGCTTCGTCCGACCTTACACCAGACGGCCACCTCGCACGTAGGCGCAGCCCCCTGGGGCCGCTCTTTCGGTCGGTTTGGGTCGTGGGGCGACCGGCTCCCGCGAGAGGCTCACGGGGCGACGGGGGTTCCGTGAGAGTACTCCGCGAGGGAGCGGGCCACGGGGACGACGGGGCCGCGGCGGCCCTGCTCAGGGACCCGGATCGGCGAGGCCCAGGGTGCGCCGCGCGATCGCGCCGAGGGCGTCGATGAGCGCGGGGGCGGTGTTGAGGGCGGGGACCCGCACGAGCTCGAGCCCCAGACAGCGCGCCTGCTCCGCCGCGGCCACATCCAGGTCGTAAAGGGTCTCCACGTGGTCCGCGAGGAAACCGATCGGGGCGACGACGACGCGCTCCGCCCCGACCTCCGCCAAGCTGACGAGGGTCTCCTCGATGCCGGGGCCGAGCCAGTCCCCTCCCCCGACCCCCTGGCTCTGGTACACGATGTGACAACGCCTGCCGAGGGCACGCTCCACGGCGCGAGCGCAGGCCTCGAACTGGACGCAGTACGGATCTCCCTGGCGCAGGGCAGCGAGCGGCAGGCTGTGCGCCGTGAGGACGATCTCGTGGCCCTCGAGGGAGGGAACGGCGGCCTGGATGGCCCGCACGTGGGCGGCGACGAGGGCGGGCTCCTCTCCCCAGGGCCCCGCGTAGAGGCGCTCCGGCGGAGCCGGGAAGCGCTCGAAGGATGCTTCGGCGGCGGCCCGATAGACGTGCACGCTGAACGGCGCCAGGGGGATCACGCAGAGCCGCTCGACCCCGGCGAGATCCGGGGCGATGTCCTCGAGGAGCGGGTGCCACAGGCGCATGGCGACGTGGCACGGCAAGCCGAGGGCCTCCTGGAGGGCGCGCCCCTGGGCGCGGGTGATGTCCAGGAGCGGCGAGCCCCCGATGTGCTCGTATCGCTCCCGGAGCTCCTCCAGGAGCCCGTCCGGCGCGGGCACCCCCCGCCGTATCACCCGCACGAACTCCGGCAGCTCGTCGACGTGCTGGACCGTCCCGTGGGCCAGCAGGAGCACCGCGGAGCGGGGGTGGGAGGGACGCTGCGACATGGACCCCCTATAGCCGAACACCGTCTCGACACCACGCTCCGTCGGCAGCGGCACGCTCCGTCGGCAGCGGCACGCTCCGTCGTCGCGCCGCGCCCTCCGTACGGGCGCCCGGCGCCTCGTCGCCGAACCGAGGATCCCGGCGCTCCTCGCCGCACTGCGCCCTTCGCTACTCCCCATCACGGCTCCCCGCCGCCGAGCAGCGCTCCGGGCGCCATCGGCAGCGACGCGCGCTCACATCGTGCGCCCAAACGGAGGCGAGACCCTAGAAATTCTAGGGCTTTTCGCTCTCGGGCCTTAAACTGGAGGGAGATCCCCATGCGGAATCGTCCCAACCCGGCCGAGGCGCTCGTCCAGCTCGCTCGCCTGGAGACCGCGAGCTCACGCCAGGCGACCTGGCGGCAGGCCATCGCGGCCCTGGCCCAGAGTGCGGGCAACCTCGGGCCGCCGCCCCTCGACGGGCTCGACGAGCAGGTGCTCGAGCGGGCGGCCCACGTGGCGATCGAGACGGGGCTCGCGGACGATCTGGAGTGGATCGCGCCAGGTTCCGCGGCAGTAGCCCTCTACGAGCTGAGCTCGTGTCTTCCCGCGGGGCAAACGAAGCGCGACCTGCGCCGACGGGTCTTCTCGCGCTTGTACGAGGGGACGGCGACGGCGTTCGTGACCTGCGCGTCCCGGATGGCGCTGGGCACGGCGTCACCGCTGGAGTCGCCGACGATGCGGGCGCGGGTCGCCCTCTGCTTCGACCTCCCCGTGGGGACGACGGCGAACACCGCTCCCCTCGCGCTCACGCTCACCACGCGCGCCGAGCTCCGGGACCAGTGGTTGACCCAGCCCTCCACGCAAGCGCTCCCCGCCCGTCGCCTCGCCGCACAGCTCCTCGAACACGCCGCGCGGGAGGCCGTGGTCCGCCACCAGCTCGGCGACACCCGCCCGGTGAACGTCCTCCGAGGAGACGACCTGCGCCCGACGTTCCAGCGTCTGCTCATGGATCGGGAGCCCCTCGTCTGGCGGCACGCGGCGGTCGCCCGCGGGTTGCTCGCCTCGGTCCATCCCCTGGCGAAGGAAGAGGTGATCGCGTCCCTGGACCCGTCCCTCTCCGCGACCGAGTGGCGACGCGGCGTGGTGTCCCTGGTGGCCTCCTTGATCGACAACGACGAGGAGACGCTGCGCTCCTGCCGTGCGGTGCTGGAGAGCGAGCTCGCGGTGCGAGATCCGGGCCTGAGCGCCACGATGGTCATGGGGCTCGCCCGCGTCGTGGAGTCCGAGCCCGACCGAGCGGAGGAGCTCCTCGATCGCCTCGCCATGACCCGCCGCGCCGACGTCGCTGAGGCCGTCGCGCGCCTGATGACGGAGGTGCAGCACGCAGGGTTCGGCGTGGCCGCCGCGGCGGTTCTGCGGGACGCCCTCGCCGAGCGCGTCAAAGGAGAGTCGGCCCTGCACCGAGCGCTGACCGCCCGGGCGCTCCGGCAGCTTCGCCCGGGCGGCGAAGATCCGAACAGCGTCTCCTTCCAGGTGCGCACGGCGCTGCTCGCCTTCGAGACGGACGGCGCCAAGCGGGCGCTGGAGCTCGCCTCCGCCGCCCTCGCGGAGGCCCACCAAATCGCCGGATTCATCGAGACCCACGATCCCGGCGACGCCGAGTCCCTCCCCCAGGCCCTCGCCGCGCTCCACGACATCGATCTGGGGGCCGTCGAGCGTCCCACCCTCGTCAACCTGCTCCTCCTCGGCCGCCGCCCCGGTGAATCCGACGCGAGCGTGCCGCAGATGGAGTACCTGTACAGCCGCCTGAGCCGGTGGGTGCTCGACGGTGTTCGGCTCCGCGACGAGAGCCCGGGGCGCATCCCGGTGGACCAGCGCAAGCTCCGTGTCCTGCTGCACATGGTCGACGCCGAGTCCGCGGCGCAGGATTCGGAGCAGCGACGCCTGGTGGCGCGCCTCCGCCAGGTCATCGCCACCTTGCTGGAGCGCCTGGCGAGCGCCCCCCACCCGGCGGTGCATCGGGTGCTCTGCGCCACGCTGGCGCGCTCCTTCGACGCCGCGGTGCGCGAAGGCGCGGCCCAGGCGAGCGACCTCGTCCTCGTCCTCGCCAGCAGCATCGCCGACGCCACGTCCGTGGCCACCATCGCCGAAGCCTGCACGAACCCGTCCGTGTCGGGGCCCATCGGCGCCCTCGCTCGCCTGCTCGGGCCCGACGACGCCCTGGAGGTGGAGGGCGGCCAGTCCCTGAGCCCGAGCGGTGGCGCGCTGCGAGCGGCTCACCGGGTCATGCAGCTCAGCCAAGGACTGGGCGGGGGCGGCGGATACCGCAGCGAGGCGCTGCAGCGGGTCGTGTTTCGGCTGGCGCGGGCGCTCGAGGGCGTCGCCTCCGCGCGGGGCCAGGTGGAGCTCGTGGAGCCGGGCCACACGGGGCGGACCCTCATCGACGAGCTCGAGGGGACGATCGAAGACTTCGTCGCCTTGACGCGCAGCGCGCGGCGCCGGGTGCTCGATGGCTCGATGGAGCTCGACGACATCGCCGTGGTCACGGACGCGGTCCCCGTCTCCGCCCTCATGGAGCGGGCGGTGCGCGGCGAGGTGCCCCCGAACGGCGACCAGTGGACCTCCTCCGTGCAGGCGCTGGTGGATCCCCTCCCCGAGTTCCTCGGACAGATCGTCAAGCTGGTGCTGGACGGGCCGCTCTCGCTCCCCATCAACGCCGGCAGCGACGTCCACGCTCTGCCCCTCGAGCGCCGCAAGGCGGCCCTCCCCGCGTGGCTGCTACCACGACGGACCATCGGCTCCTTCTACGTGGTGCGCCCGCTGGGGGCCGGCGGCGTCAGCACGGTCTTCTTGGCGCGCCGCCAGGAGGAGCGCCACGACCCGCAGGCCGAGAGCTTCGCCCTCAAGGTGCCCGAGTACGATCCGACGACGGCCCGCAGCCTCTCGGAGCAGGAGTTCCTCCAGATGTTCCGCGACGAGGCCGGCGCGCTGCTGTCGCTGCCCGCCCACGAGAACCTGGCGCGCTTCGTCACCTTCGACCTCGCCGCGCGCCCCAAGCCGATCCTCGTGATGGAGCTCATCGCGGGCGCGTCCCTGGATCGCATCTTGCGCTCGAACACCCTCACGATGGAGCGCGCGTTCCTCTACCTGGACGGGATCCTCGCGGGGCTCGAGGCGATGCACGCGGTCGGCGTCGGTCACCTGGATCTGAAGCCCTCCAACGTCATCCTGCGGGACGGCATCACCCCCGTGCTCGTGGATTTCGGCTTGAGCGGGCGCCACCTCCGCCCCGGCTGCGGGACCCTCGAGTACACCTCCCCGGAGGTGCTCGGCGTGCCCCCAGAAGGCTCCTCCGCCACCCCGCCGGCCGCAGACGTCTACGCGTTCGCGTGCCTCGCCTTCGAGATGTTGACGGGCGAGCTGCTCTTCGACGCCCCCGACGAGCTCGCCATCGTCTCCGCCCATCTGACCCACGACGGGTGGCCCCCCAAACTCGCGCAGCTCGAGAGCGAGCCCATCGCCAGCCGGGTCGCCCGGATGCTCGGGGCGTGCCTGCGTCGCGAGCCCGCCTTGCGCCCCACGGCGTCGAAGCTGCGGGCGTTTTTCCGAGAAGAAATGCCCCACGTGGCCCACGCGGCGTGGCCGCTCCGGGGCGCGCGGCGGGCAGCGACCGGCTGAGAGCGCTGCGCCGCCGCGACGTCACCCATCGACGTCGGAGCACGGAGCGCTTGACGTGACCTCCCCCGCGGCGCATGGGTGGCCCCGTGATCGCGGCCGCCCTTCGTTCCCTCCTCCCGTGGGCCTGCGTCCTGGTGACCCTCGGGTGCCAGGCGGAGCCGAAGCCTGCGCTGGAGCTGACGGTCGGCGGGGAGACGACCCGCTTCGAGGCCCACACGGCGCTGGCCGAGTACTGGGAGCTCGCCGGTCAAGCAGACGAGCTCCGGATCACCATCGCCTCCTACCCAATCTCCTGTGACGTGTTCGTCCCGCCCCCCGAGGGCGAGGTCGTCGTCACCGTGTCCGTGCTCGTCCCCGAGGGCAAACGCATCGCCCTGGGGGACTATCCGTGGACAGGGCTCGACGCGATCCGGGAAGCGCCGCGCAACCCCGCCGCCCCCTACGCCCTGCCCTTCGTCCGCGTCCCCGGGCGCGGGTTCCCCCTGGCGCCGGGCGGCGCCATCCGCATCGCCGAACTCGAGCCGAAGATCCACGGGCGGGTGACGGGCCTCCTGTCGTTCCAAGGGGTCTCCGAGGACGCCACGGCGGCCACGCGCCTCACGGGCCGCTTCGAAGCGAAGCTCTGTCGGTACTCGGCCCTGCCGGCGCCGCCGGGCGCAGAGTGAGGTGCCTTGACAGCCTCCCCTCTCCGACGGACGACAGGCACACCCATGAGCCTCCGACGACGCCTGTCAGCCATCTCCCTGTGGACCTTGGTGGTGGCCTGCGCCCTGGCGGCCTGCTCCGACGAGGACGGGCCCACCGACACGACCAATCCCCCCGAGCTGGACATCGTGGAGCTCTTCGCGAACGACGGGACGCGCCTGGTGAGCCACCCTCCGGGCGGCACGCTGCCCGCGCCCTGTGACGGGCGCCTCGTCGTGCGCGTGGCCTCCGGAGACGTCCCCTCACGCCTGGACGACTGGGAGCTGCGCCCGCCGGGCACCTGCGGGACCAGCACGAACTGCGGCTTCGTCTTCGCGCGCGTGCTCGATGCGGACGGGGTCGAGCTGGCGACGGGCTCCGCGGCGACCGTGGACGTGCCCGTGCCGACGGCAGAGCTCGATCTGAACGAGACCTATCGCCTCACCGCCGAGCTCCGCCAGGGCAGGACCGGCGAGGTGTTCACCGTGCGGGACGAGGCCAGCGGTGAGCGCGTCCCCGTCCGGGCGGAGACGACCTTCACCCTCGAGGCGGCCACCTGCCCCAGCCAGGAGCCGGGCATGGGAGGCGCTGGCGGCGGGGGCGCTCCTCCCTCGGGTGGGGCCGGCGGCCTCGGCGGCGCCGCGGGCTGAGAGCGCGGCGCCAGCCTGCGGTCGCTCGCCGGGGTGCGCTGGCGCCTCCGAGCGCGCCAGGAGGGCGTCAAGGGTGGATGAAGACCACGGTGCCGCGCAGCGGCAGCAGCGCGCCGTGCCATCCCGTCGGGACCTGCGGGTCGGTCCAGTGGAAGACGCGCCGCGCGTCCTCGGGTGAGAGGTTGATGCAGCCGCGGCTCTTGGGCATGCCGAAGCGGTCGTGCCAGTAGGCGCCGTGCAGGGCGTAGCCTTCGGACTCGAAATACTGCACGTAGGGGACGTCCCGCAGCTCGAACTCTTCGCCGGACTCGTTGGAGGCCATCGTGGCCGTGATGTGTTTGGTATGAATGCGGAAAATGCCCCGCCGCGTGGCCGTCGTGGTCTCGGCGGAGGCCAAGCCCGCCTCCCCGGTGGAGACGAGCGTCGCGTACACCGGCGTGGTCCCCTCGTAGAGCATCAACGTCTGCTTCGTGATGTTGATGTCGATCCACTTCTCTCCCGCGTTGGCCCAGCCGGGCATCTTCTTGGCGGGATCGAGCCGCGACGCGTGACGATCGCTGATGTAGCGCCCGTCCTTCACCTCGTAGTGCAGGACCTTGCCGAAGAACTTCTGCTTGCCCGTGAGGCGGAGCACGTCGCGGTACGTCGCCGCGCCCGCGTCGGCGCCGGAGGCGTCGACGAACTTCGCTTCGGGGTGCCGCACGAAAGCGAACGGGAACTCGACGTCCTCGCCGATGCGCACCCCACGGAAATCCGAGCCTCGGATGGGGCGCAGGCGATCCGTCGGCACCAGCTCGGCGTGCGTGGTGAGGCCATACCGCCGCCCTTCGTGGAGGAACGTGTCGAGGATCGCGTAGCCGACCTTCGGGCGCATCCGATCGAGCACGAGCGTGGGCGGGCGTGGGCTGAGGTGCGGGTTGGGCACCATGCCGTGGTTCTGCAGGAAATCGGGCACACCTCGGGTCAGCTTCGCGGTCCAGGCGCCCCGGGGATCCTCCGGGGGTTCGCCCCAGGTCCACACGTCCTGGGCGTAGCTGGCGCCGATCTCGCCCCCCGCGTCGAGCCACTCGAGCATGCGTCGGTCCACGTCGGGCTCCGCCTCCCGGAGCTCCTCGATGCCTGGCAGACGCTGGAAGACCGGACCGGGGTTGCGGACGGTTCCGTACAGATACGGGAGCTTCTCCTCCGGCCGCGGCCGGAAGGTCTCCATGGCCCGCACGACGGGATCCGTCCCGTCGAGGGTCGCTTGCCGCCCCACGCAGACGTACCCCGCTGGCTCCACCGGATACCAGCCCCCCTGGCACCCCGCGAACCCGGCGGCGCTCTCACTGGTCGGTGACGACGCCCCCACCCTCAGGTAGCCCAGGCGTCGTGAGCTGCCGTCCGGCCGTTCGTGGACCCAGACCCGGAGGTTCTTGGCGTACACCCGGGGCCCCGTGCTCACGTGGTTGACGGCCAGGGGTTCCGACGAACCGTCCAGGCGGACGTGCCGAGGCTCCGGCGGCCCTGCGCGGCGCTCGCCCTCCTCGACCGATCCCGGAGCTGGCGTGGCGCGAGCGAGCCCGACGGCCCCGTCCGTGGGCTGCTGCTCCGCCTCCGGGACCTCGGTCCCGCCCTCGCTCGGGGAGCGCTCACAGGCACCGAGGGCGGCGATGAGCAGGGCCGCTCCACCTGTCCGGCCGAGAAGCCGGGACCTTGACTCGAACTTTCCAGTCTGAGGGTCGGGACGGGGGCCCCCACGGCCCAGCCGGGGTGACCACTGAGCTTCGGATCCGCACATGGCCATAGTCCCCCCATTCCATGCGCTAGCGGAGCGCGTCTAGTTTTTTCCCCTGGATAACGCTTTCCGGAGGCGTTCCGCAGAGGGGGCCCGAAGGGCGGAGAACAAAAAAAAGTAGCAGCAGACCGGGCGGAGGGGGGGGGAGCGCCACAGCCTGCTGCTGCCCGGCCCTATAGCAATCGGTGGGCCAACCGGTCGGACCAATGATACTAGTCACTTGAAGCACACCCTCGAGGTCTTGGCTTGCAGGCCTGAAATTCGGCCCTTCGACCTTGAAGGATCGAGGTGGCTTCGATGGAAGTACCGAAGCGCCGCGGAATGGGGTAGGCCGCCGACACGATGGGTGCGGCACCCGAGGGAATCGAGTTCGACGGACGGCGACGGACCCGGCCACGGCTCCTGGTCGGGATCGGCCTGGGCCTCTTGTCGACCCTGAGCTGGCTAGGTGAACGAACCGCCGTGACATGGGCCGTCGCGTTGCTCTTGGGGAGCTGCGCGGCCTACCTCGTGGTCACGGGCCGGTCTCGCCGGGGACGGATTCGCGTGCAGGCCGAGGGGCCGACGATCCTCTCGACGCTCCAGCGGCGCCCGATCCAGGGGGTCGAGACGGTGGAGCTCGTGGCCGCAGGCGGAGAACGAGGGCGCCACCCGCGGGCCTCCTACACGGCGGAGGCGGTGGCCGCGGCGGGGCAGCGCCACGAGCTGTACGAGTCGGCGGATCCCGCGGAGCTGTTGAGCTGGGCGCGGAAGCTCGATGGCGCGCTCCCGGTTCGGATCGCCTGGGAGCCCGGGAAGCCGCGAGTGCGCGACTGGCTCGACGAGCGCATCACCCCCGGCGGCACCGTGTCGGCGGTTACCCCGCGCCTCCGTCGCGTGCCCCCGCGGGACGACACGCACATCGTCAGCTCACCTTACGCGCAGCACCAGAGGGTGAGCCGCTTGCTCTCCGGGATCGCGGTCACGGTGAGCGTCATCTGGGCGATCTTCCTGGTGCGCAGCGAGGTGCCGGTCGCGCCCCTGAGCGTCGCCTTGGCCCTCGCCTCCGTGGCGTTCGTCGTGCTCACTGCGGCCCTCGTGGCCACCGATCGAACTGTCGTGGAGGTCGGCGAGAACCTGACCATCGAGCGGCGCCGTCTCGGAGCGCGCCTCTGGCGCCGGGAGGTGCCCCTGGACGAGGTGGTCCGCGCCGCACCCCTCACCCCCGACGGGGACGCAGGCTTTCTGGTCGTGGTGACGGAGCGAGAAATCCTGAGCGTCCCCCTCGCCCAACCTGCCGCCGCTCGCGCTGCCCAGGCGCTGGGCGTCGCCGAGCCGCCCCGCGTCAGCGCCTGAGGGCGTCCTTCACCGAGGTGGGCAGGGTCGGATCCGCGAGCAGCTCGGCGACCTCCTCCGCGCCGAGGGTGCGCCCTGCCACCGCGCGCATGGAGTCACGACAAGCCGCCCTCGACTCGAGAGGGACCCCACCTCGCCCCGGGGGCAGCACGTGGATGACCACCTCGTCGCCCCTGCGGCAGCTCCAGGTTCCGGCGTAGGGCGTCCGTCCGACGAGGACGCCGCTCACGAACACCTCCGAACGAGGCGGCCCCAGATCGACCCAGAGCGTCCGCACCTCGTAGGGGGCGTCTCGCGCCGGTGGTGGGGGGACAGGGGGGGCCTGCGAAGGCGCGGCAGTTTGCGCAGAGTCGGGACCGGCCGTGGCCGGTGCGGAGGGGGCCGTCCCGGACGCAGGCGGCGCGGAGGGAGATCCGGGGGGCGCCTCGTTCGCTGCGCGGCGACGGCGCTCCGGAGACTCCGGAGGCGCGGATTCCCTCGTGTCGTAGCGCTGCTCGGCCCAGTGGGTCGCGACCCAGCCGAACCGCACCGAGCCGACGAGCAACCCCAGCGCCGCGGCGCGCGAGCACCACACCGTGGCCCGGCGCAACACCTCGAGCTTCACCCGACCACCCGCACGACCTCGGAGAGCGACGTGATCCCCCGCTGCGCACAGGCGAGCCCGCTGCGCACCAGCGGAGCCATCCCCCGCGACACGGCGAGCTCGTGGAGCTGCTCTCCGGGGAGGCGCTCATGGATGCCCTGCCGGATCTCGGGGGTCACGACGAGCAGCTCCGCGATGGGGGTTCTCCCCGTGAAGCCCTGCCCTTCGCAGAACTCGCAGCCCACCGGCTCGAAGTACTCACCGTGGAGGTGCTCCACCCCGAGGCGACGCAGCCGCTCCACGATGAAGACGTCGGGCGGCGCCACCTTGCGACAGTTGGTGCACAGGGTGCGCACGAGGCGCTGCGACAGAGCGCCGATGGCCGCGCTCGCGAGGATGAAGGGCTCGACGCCCATCTCGGTGATGCGCGCGAAGGTCCCCACCGCGGTGTTCGCGTGCACGGTGGTGAGGAGCAGGTGCCCCGTGAGGCCGGCCTGCGCGGCGATCTCGGCCGTCTCGGGATCGCGGATCTCGCCGAGCATGAGCACGTTGGGATCCTGCCGGAGCACGCTCCGCAGCGTCTGCGCGAAGCTCATGCCCACCTGCGCGTTGATTTGGGTCTGCGTCGCGAAGGGCAGCTGGAGCTCGATGGGATCCTCCAGCGTGACCAGCGACGTGGTGCGCCCCCGGCTCTGGGAGATGTGCTGGAGGGCCGAGTAGAGGGTGGTCGTCTTGCCGGAGCCGACCGGTCCCGTGACGAGCAGCAGCCCCTGGGGCTTGGAGAGGAGCTCCTCCAGCGCCGCCACGATGTGCGGCTCGAAGCCCAGGGCGCCGAGCTCCGGCACCGCCCGCGACCCCCGCACCAGGCGGAGCACGATGCGCTGACCGCCCTCGGCTGGCAGCGTCGACACCCGGGCCTCCACGAGCGATCCGCTGACCTCCCGCTGCAGCCGTCCGTCCTGCGGACGGCGCGCGTAGGGGTCGAGGCGCGCCAGGACCTTGATGCGCGTCGCGAGCCTGCGGCCGGCGTGTTCGGGCACGAGGCAGACGTCGTAGAGGGTGCCGTGGACGCGGTACGTCACCAACAGGTCGCCCCCTTGAGGGCTCAGGTGCAGATCGCTGGCCTCCACCTTGAGGGCGCCGCGGATGAGCTCGTCGAAGGCCACGACCAGATCCGGTTCCCGCTGATCCAGGCACTGCTCGAGCCGCGCCTGCACCTCCAGGAGCGCCTCGCGCATGCTGCCGTCCGCCAGCCCCGCGAAGTCGAAGCGCCTCCGCTTGCTCTCCGCCCGCCGGCCCTTCACGACGGTCACGAGCCCGAGGAGCAGCGCCACCGCCCCCAAGGTCGTCGACGCGTAGCCCAACACCCGCCACTGGGGAGGGCCGAAGGCCTGATCCCAGAGGTCGCTCCACGGCACCGGGATGACCTCCGCTCCGGCCTGAGCCCCGAACCAGCTCGCCGCCACCCCCAGGGCCGCCACCCCGGCGCTCGCAGCCACCAGCCACGGTGTCGCTCCGTCCGAAACGTTCGGTGTCACCAGCGTCCTCTCGATGAGGTTTCATACCAGTGGGCCCGGCCGTAACCAAGGTTCACCGAGTGTGCAGGGGTGTTCCGATGTCCGACCTTCCGAAGCGTGATGGATCCATGGTGTCCGCGGTTCCGCGGGACTACCGTACGCCGCCGGAGCCGCACCGCTCGAGCGCCGCCTCGGCTCCAGGTCCCCGGAGCTCCCTCGAGGGAGGCACGGCCGACGGCGCGGATGCGAGGAGGAAGAACATCGCCATGAACGACGAACATCGAGAGAACGTGCACCGCCCGAGACACGGAGCCACGTCGCCAGGAGTCCTCCGGTGGACGCGCGGAGCGCGACGCCAGGCCGCCCTCGGCTGCGTGAGCGTGCTCCTCTGGGCCGCCAGCGGTGTCGCCCAGAGCGCCGCCCCGAACGACGCGAAGGGCGCCGCCCCGGGCGCCGCACAGCCCGCGGCGAAGGGGACCCCGAACCCCGCCGCGCGTCTGGATCGCCCCGGGCCGGGAAAGGCGCTGTCCACCCCCGCGCAGAAGAAGGAAGCACTCCCCGGCCAACCCGGGAGCGCCCGTCCGACTCCGGGCGAGAAGCCAGCGCCCGCGAAGAAAGACTCGGCTCGGGCCGAGGAGGGCGCGCGACCGGCGAAGGGTGACGCCAAGGGCGCCAAGAAGCCTTCCAACAAGGCCGCCCACAAGGAGAGAGCGGCGGCGCGGGAGGCCCGCGCGAAAGCTCGCGAAGCCTACCGAGAGGCGCTCCGCGCGGCCCGCGAGGACTCCGCCGATGGCAGCGATCCCGCCGCGCGGGCGCAGGCCGTCGAAGAGGCGCGCAAGCAGCTCCTCGACGCGCACCGCAAGGGGCCGCGTCCGCGCCTGTCCCCCAAGCGGATCGCAGAGCGGGACGAGAAGCTGGAGAAGGCCCTCGAGCAGGCCCGCGCCAACCGCGAGGAGCGCCGCAAGGAGCGCCTCACCCAGCTCGAGAAGGCTCATGGAGACAAGCTCTCGGACGCTGCGCTGCAGAGTGAGCTGCTCCAGCACGCGTGGCGCGTCGCTCGCCTCGAGCGCCTGATCCAGATCGCGGAGGCCAGCCGCCGGACCCGCCTCGTCAAGAAGGGTCGAGAGCTCCTCCAGAAAGAGAACGAACGGCACGAAGCTCGCCTCGCCGAGCTCACCCAGGGGTCCGGCACGAAGGCCAAGACGCCGCCCGCCCCGGCCGCGAAGAAAGGAAACGAGTGATGCTTCCCACCACGACCTCGTTGCCACGGTTGCTCGTGGCAGGCGCCCTCACCCTCGCTCTCGGCGCCGCCTGCGACAAGAAGGACGACACCTCGAGCGAGCCGGCGCCGCCCGTGAGCGCGGCGCCTTCGGATCGCCCCGCGCAGCGCACCACGGACGCGCCCCGCGCGGAGCTGGCGCCGGAGCAGCCGCAGACGAAGCTCAGCGGCGTGCCTCTGCCGGAGGATCTCGAAGAGGAGGCCGCGCGGACCCTGTCTCCCGACAACCTCGAGGCGGAGCTCGACCGACTGGAAGCCGAGATCACCGGCGACTGAATCGACGAGCCGACGCTCGACGGCCAGCCTCCGGAAGCTCCGGGGCTGGCCGTCGTCATTTCATCGCCAGAACATCGCTCGGGGCACCGCCTGACGGGTCGCTCACGCGAAGGAGCCCGCTCACTCGAAGAGCGAGCCCAGATCCTGGACCAGCTCCGCCGCCGCCGTGCCGACCTCCACCGGCCAACGCACGTGCCGGGACCGAGCGACGTACTGGGGATGGCTGGCGGCCGAGCTCGACGCGGGCGTGTCGAGCGTCCCCTCCGCGGTCGGGCTCTCGAAGAGCTCGACGGTGCCGAGGGGCTTCTTGTCGTGGAAGTACTCCACCGTCAGCACCGGGCTCTTGCCTTCCACGGCCTTGGGCTCTTCGAGATAGGAGCTCACCCGGAGCCGGCCGAGCTTCCCCAACCAGTTCGACGCGGTCTCGTCCTGCTCCGCAGGCGTGTCGGGCGCAGCCCACCCGCCGAGCTTGCCCTCGACGGCCACGAGCTCGCGGCTGCGGTCTCCGTAGCTGATGCGCACCCGGTTCGGCTCCTGATCGCCGAAGTTCTGCAGCTGGCGCTCGAAGAGCCGGTTCTCCGCTTGCTCGAAGCGACGCACCAGATCCCCGGGCACCGCGAAGACCTCGCCGGTCTCCTGCACCCGCGCGTAGCGGTCCGTCCCGCCGGGCGTCGGCCCGCCGAGCACCAAGGTGTGCTGCTTGCCCGCGACACGGACGACCACGCTGCCCGCGTTCTGGTCGAAGCCGAACTCCTTCTCTCGCTCACCCTCGACACGACCGACGGCGCGGAGCGCGAGCAGGGGCGCGAGGCTCTCGGCGAGCTTCTCCGCCTCCGTGACGGAGACGAACGTCTGCTTCTTGCGTTCGGGAGCGGGCGCCTGGGGGGCAGCGCCACCGCCGCCATGAGCGTGGCCGTGGGGCGTGCTGCTGGGGAGCTCCCGATCGACGCGCACCTCGTACCAGCGACCGTGTTCGTCCTTGTGGACCAGCACGTCCACCGTGCGCTTCTCGGACTCGAAGCGCATCGACTCGAGCTGGTCGACGTTCGCGGGCCACACCTGGACCCGATCCCGGGTCAGAGAGGGGGACGTCTCTTCGTCCGTCCACGTCTTCCACGCGAGCCCGCTCGCGAGGACCAGAGCGAGGCCATGCACCCAGAGGCTCTGTTGGAGTTTCATGCCTTTCCTCCCGAAGACGAACCACCCTCACCGGAGGCGCCGCCCAGTCGACGTCGACTCGAGCGACTCAGGACGAGCCCCACGCCGAGGACGAGCGCCGGTGCGCCGAAGATGGTGCCGTAGAACCACAGCTGATCGCCTTGCTTGGTGTGCTCGATGCGCACGTCCTCCTCGACGTTCACCTCCCCCGCGAAGCTCTCCTCGCCCCCGAGCCAGCGGACGGGATCCAGGAACAGCAGCGGGTTGTTCGGCGCCTTCACCAAGAACAAATCGCTGATGGCGTCGACGTCCGCCAGGACGAAGGCTCGCATCTCGTCCGATCCGGACTCCTCGCTCGTCCCCTCGCCGGCCTCCGACTTCACCTTGCGCGACACGGCCGCGGCCAGGTTGTAGGTCTTGCTCGTCTCGTCCGCGCCCTTGGCGAAATCTCCGTCGACGTCACCGAAGGTGCCCGTCGGCGCCCGGACGGCGAAGTCGACCTTCAGCTCCGCAGGGGCGGTGCCCTGCTTCTCCAAGCTACCGCTTCCGGAGAAGACCACCGCCGAGCGCGGCGCGCCCCGGCTGAGGGTGGACACCGTCGCGTGGGAGCTGAAGCTGGAGGTGACCAGCATCACCCGATCGGAGTCGTTGAAGCGCCGACGCACGTGGTGCCGCTCGTTCGCGAGCACCGTCGGGGTGAACTCGAGCCCCACCACGCCCGCCAGCGCCGCCAGCGACTGCGCGGAGGCCGCGGAGTCGATCTGGCCCTCGTCGCCGGGCAGGTCGGGATCCAGCGCGATGAACAGCTTGCCGCCGCGCTGCGCGTACTTCTCGAGGGAGGCGATCTCCTCGGGCGCGAAGGGACGCGTCGGTCCGAGCACCATCACGAGGGCGGCGTCCTCGGGAACCTCCCGCCCGAGGCCCTGGTTCAGGCCCAGGTCCTTCACCGAGTAGTTCTGCCGCTGCAGCAGCTGCCGGATCCCTTGGGCGTCGCGGCCCTCGTTGGCGGCCGCGCCCTTGGCCTCGTTCAGCTCGCCGTGACCCACGGTCAGGTACGCGGTGCGTCGCGTCCGGGCCACCTGCAGGAGCAGGTCCTGGAAATCCCGGTCCAGGGTCTTGAGCTTGGGGCGGGCGGTCTTCATGTCCGTGCCCACGTGGAGCGACCGATGGGTCGTCCCTTTGGAGACCACGATCACGCCGTCCTGCGTGGCGCGCAGGTCCTTGGCCTTCTGGGGCTCCAACAGCCGATCGAGCGTCGCCACCTTGAGCTTCGGCACGCCACGAGACAGCTCCGCGAGGTAACTCGACACCTCGTTGCGGACCTCGTTCACGTCCGGGAAGAAGGCGGTCACCTGCACGTCCTCCTCGAGGCTGGCCGCGACCTTGCGCGTGGACTCGCTGGGGCGGCTCGTCTTGAAGTAGGAGTAGTCGACCTGCAGATCGACGCCGTCGGCGGCGAAGACGATCAGCGACCCGTACACCGCCGCGGCCGCCAACACACCGCCGCTCACCGCCGCGGCGAGCACCCGACGTCCTTCGGGGCGCTCGGCGCGGCGCATGGGGACGCGGGCGATCTCCGCGAAGACCAGCGGGGTCAGGCTGAGCAGCAAGAGCGCGATCCAGGCGACCGTGAGCGCTCCCAGGGCCCGTTCGCTCTCGAGGCCGACCTTCGCCTGCCCCGCCTCCGTCGTGATCCCGTAGAGACCGAGGGCGAGCAGCCCGCCCACGGAGAGCAAGAGCATCGTGAGCTCGATGGACCGCTGTGATCCGCGCCCCCGGTACCGGGGATGGAGCCGCACCAAGGTCGCCGCGACGGCCAGGGCCACCCCGAGCCAGGTCAGAAAGGAGGACACCGACTCGAGGGCGGTGAGGGCGCGCTGGCCCAGGTACACGAGGACGAAGCCCGCGACGTACACGGGGACCACCCAGCCCGGCGCGCCGGTCTCGCCCGTGTGACGCGCCCGGGGGCTCGCCGGTCGAGGTGTCGTTGTGTCGTGCTCGCTCATCGCCATCGCCTCGCTTCCAGGACCTTCGTGGCCGCCAACAGGAAGAAGAACGTCACTACGAGGTAGTACGCGACGCTGCCCAGCTCGAGGGTACCCATCATGAACGGGCGGAAGTTCTCGTGGTGCAGGGCCAACGCAGCGAGGAAGGTGTTGAAGGGGGGATCGACCGCCCTCGCCACCATCCACAGGAGCAGCAGCGGCGCCAGGATGGCGGCGCCGAGGAGGACCGCCATCACCTGCGAGCGAGCCAAGGCGGAGGCGAAGAGCCCGATCGCCGTGGACGCGGCCCCGAGCAGCAGGAGCCCCAGGTACCCGACCGCGACGTGGCCGATGCTCACCTTGCCGTTCACGAAGATGAGGGCCGGCATGTAGAGCGTGAGGACGGTCATCAACGCGATGACCCCGAAGGCCGAGAGGAACTTGCCGAAGACGACCGCGCCGTCACCGACGGGCGCCGTGTTCAACAGAACCTGGGTCCCCGTCTGCCGCTCCTCGGCGATGAGGCGCATCGACAGCAGCAACGCGGCCACCATGGTCGTGCCGCTCGCTCCGTAGAAAAACTCCTGGAGGACCTCGGCGGACAGGCGCCGCTCCGTGAGGCCGTTCCAATAGAACCAAAGACCGTTGACCAGCAGCACCGCGGCCACGATCGCGGCCCCCAGCGGGGAGCGCACGTACCCGTAGCCTTCGCGCCTGGCGATCAGCAATGCCGTGCTCATGTTTCCTCCTGCACCGCGACCTCGCTCCGTTCGCCGGGCGCAGGGGCCGCGCCCTCGGCGTCGTCGCGTTCGTCCGGGTCACCCCCGGCCCGCTCCAGGTCCGTGGAGAGCTCGAGGAACACGCTCTCGAGGTCCCGCGCGGACCGGCTCAGTCCCACGAGGTCGAGGCCCGCGCCGACGAGGGCCCGACTCAGCTCCGCCCTGCGATCTCCGCTCGTCACGACCCGGAAGGCCACCACCTCGGGCTCTGCGCTCGGCAGCGGCTCGATCTTCGCCTCGGGATCGACCTCCGCGATGAGCGCGCTCGCTCGCTCCTGGGCGTCCGCCCCGCGCACGAGCACGTCCACCCGCTGGCCCTGCTCCCGGGCCACCAGCTCACTCTCGGTGCCCGCGGCGACGATCCGCCCGTCGCGGATGACCAGGATGCGATCGCAGGTCTCGCTGATCTCCCCGAGGATGTGGCTCGACACGACCACGGTGCGCTCACCGCGCAGGCTCCGCACGAGGCGTCGCATCTCGACGATTTGAGCCGGGTCGAGGCCGGAGATCGGCTCGTCGAGGACGACCAGCTCCGGCTCGTGGACGATCGCCTGGGCGATGCCGACCCGCTGCCGGTAGCCATGGGAGAGCGTCGCGATGAGTTGATTGCGAACGCGCCCGAGCTCCGTCTGCTCGAGGGCACGATCCACCTTGCGCTGCACGTCCCCGCGGGCGACCCGGCGCAGGCGCGCCGCGTAGACGAGGAACTCCCGGACGGACATTTCGTCGTAGAGGGGCGGCCTGTCGGGCAGGTACCCCACCTTGGCCCGCACCTCGTCGGGCTGCTTCACGACGTCGCAGCCCCCGACGGTCACCGTCCCGCTCGTCGGCAAGAGATCGCAGGCCAGGATGCGCAGCGTCGTCGTCTTGCCCGCGCCGTTCAGGCCCAAGAGGCCGATGACCTCCCCCTTCTCGATGCTGGCCTCGACGGGACCGAGCGCTCGCTTCTCTCCGTAGTACTTATAGAGCTCTTGTACTTCGATCACGGTCTGCTCCCGCCCCCGATCTGCTCCTCCAGGGTCACCCGTGGAGCCCGCGAGGACATCCCTGGACCCGCTCCGGGGCCCGCTCGGAAACACGCCCCAATACAGCCATCCAGTGCCGCTTATTCCAGAAAGCGAGTTTCCTCTACACGATGCGGCCGGCCCCTGGAAGGGCTCGCGTGAGCCAGTAAGCTTCGGCGTGGCCCAAGAACTGGCTGCCGTGCGCCGAGAAAGCACGGACACGGCCGGGGTGCGGCTCCACCTGCCGGTGCGCTCCGCCACGGCGTCACGTCCGCCCGATCCGGAGCAGCTCACGGAGCGCTTGCTCGAAGGCGCCCTCGCGAGGGGTTGCGCTGCCGCCGGCGTCTTCTCCCTGGAGCCCTTCACCGAAGGGGGCCGCCACCTCGCCGGTTGGCTGGAGGCGGGACACCACGGCGAGATGGGCTACCTCGCCGAGGGGCCGCGCCACCTCCCCGCGGAGCTCCTGCCGGGCGGCCGCTCCGGCCTCGTCGTCGCCCTCCCCTACGGCCGACCCCCCCCCGCGCCGGGCTCCGAGCAGAGGTCCCGAGCAGCGAGCGTGGGCGGCGCGGGCGACGAGTCGCGCCCGCTCATCGGCAGGGTCGCCAAGTACGCCCAGGGCGACGACTATCATCATCACCTACGGGTCCTGCTCCTGGAGCTGGCGGACCTCTGCGCCCAGGAGCTCGGCGCCCCGGTGCGCGCCCGCGTCTGCGTCGACACCGCGCCGCTCCTGGAGCGGGACGCGGCGGCCCGGGCGGGCCTGAGCTTCTTCGGGAAGAACACGCTCGCCATCGTGCCCGGGGTGGGCAGCTATTTTCTCCTGGGAGAGCTGCTCGTGGACGTCCCCCTGGCCGCCGGAGCGCGGGTCCAGGGGCAGCGCCAGCGCGAGATCCCGCGAGCCGGCTGTGGCAGCTGCACCGCTTGCCTCGACGCGTGCCCCACGGGCGCGTTCCTGGGACCCCACGCGCTCGACGCGCGCCGCTGCATCTCCTATCTCACCATCGAGTACGACGGGGTGATCCCCGAGGATCTGCGCGCGGGCATCGGGGCCCACGTCTTCGGCTGCGACGTTTGCCAGGACGTGTGCCCCTTCAACCATTCCGCTCACAAACGCCTCCAGCCGAGCTCGCTCGGGCACCACGCGCGCCTGGAGGCCCCCGATCCGATCGAGCTCCTGGAGCTGACGTCCTCCGGCTATCGGCGCTTCGTGGCGGGCACCGCCCTCAGGAGAGTGAACCGCGCGCGCCTCGCACGGAACGCCGCCGTGACCCTGGGCAACGTCGGTGACGAGCGCGCCCTCCTCCCCCTGGCCAAGGCCCTCCGCGACCACCCCAGCGCCCTGGTGCGCGGTCACGCCGCGTGGGCCCTCGGTCGGCTGCTCCAGCGCCTCTCCTCTCTTTCGAAGGTGGATACTTTCACTGCTGACGAAGGGGCGCGAAGACACCTCGATCCCACGGACGCCGCCCGCGACGTCGCAAAGCACACGGACTCGACGGAGCCCACGGACCCATCGATCGGCTCGGCGACACCAGCGGTGTGCTCCGAGGGCCCGGCGGCTTCGACGCAACCTGCGGACCCGGGGGATCCGGCGGCTTCGATGGCCTCTGCGAAACTCACGGACCCGGCAGGCGCACCTCCCGCGGACCTGGCGAGATCCGTGCCTGCGACGGAGCTCGCTCGACGTATCCTCGCGCAGGCGGCGGTCGCGGACGCCGACCCGTGGGTACGCGAGGAGGCCCGGCGCGCGGGGGCCCACCGAGATCCACCTCCTGGTCCCCACCGCCTCCCCCTCTTGCGCTAGTCCGGCCGGGGCGCGCTATGCTCTCCGCGCCATGCGCCGCGGTTTGCCTCGTCCCACGTCCTTGCTCGTCCTGTTGCTCGGGGGAGGCGCCCTGGCGCTGACGGGCGCCTGCTCGGGCGAAGATCCCCCCCCCTCATCGACCCCTCCCGCGACGGGAGGAGCCGATCTCGGCACGGGAGGAACGCCCGACGCCACGGGGGGCGCAGGGCCCGGTACTGGCGGCGACGCCACCGGGGGCACCGGCGGCGACGCCACCGGGGGCACCGGCGGGGGCGACACGTTCCCCCAGTGGCTCTCCGAGACGGGGCTGTACGCCGACGGCGCGATGGGCGAGACCCTCGCGGAGGGTGTGGAGCGCTTCGTGCCCCGCTTCCCCCTGTGGACCGACGACGCCGGCAAGGATCGTTGGATTTACCTGCCCCCCGACACGCAGATCGACACCACGGATCCGGACCGCTGGGTCTTCCCACCAGGGACGCGCCTCTGGAAGGAGTTCGTGCGGGACGGCGTGCGCGTGGAGACGCGCTTGCTCGAGCGGCGCCCGGACGACACCTGGTGGATGGTGGCCTACCAGTGGAACCAGGATCAGACGGACGCGGAGGCACGCCCGCTCGGGGTGCAGAACGCCTCGGGCACGCCCCACGACATCCCGTCGGAGGAAGATTGCCGCGCCTGCCATGAGCAGAGCCCGGCGCGGGTCCTGGGCTTCAGCGCGATCCAGCTCTCCCACAGCGGAGAGGGGCTGACCTTGACCGAGCTGACCCGCGAGGCGCTGCTGACCGATGCGCCGACGGTCCCGATGATCCCCGGCACCCAGCAGGAGCAGGAGCTCCTCGGCTACCTGCACGCCAACTGCGGGCACTGCCACCAAGACTCCGCCAGCGCGAGCGCCCGCACCGCCCTGCGCCTCTGGCTCCCCCTGGGTGGTCTGGCCCAGGCGAACGGCGTCGCGGACACGCCGTTCTACCAGACGACGGTGAACAAGAACGTGAGCCAGTCGGACATCAGCCCCGACGGCAAGACGATCCACATCGTCCCCGGCGCCCCCCAGGACAGCGCCCTGTTCTTGCGCGTCTCGAGCGCGAACCGCGGCACCACCTACCAGATGCCCCCCCTCGGCACCGAGGACGCCGATCCGAGCTTCGTGACCCTCCTGGAGAGCTGGATCAACGGGCTCTGAGGTTTCCGGGGGAAAGAGACCGATCGGTCGCTTTTCACAGCCCGTCCTGCGCGGCGCAGATGGCGTCGCCGGGGCCCCGACTTCGTTCTCGAGCCCACGCGAGCGCCCCCGTGGGCCAAGGACCGGCTGACGACATCGAAGCCGCGACGAGCGCCCCGTCAGGCGGCGGACGGCTAGAAGAGACCGATCGGTCGCTTTTCGACGCTCTCCGGAAGCCCTATCCGGCAGGCCACCTCGAACGCGCGAACCGCACTTCGGAACTCCTCGGGCGACAGTCCCCCGAAGAGACCGATCGGTCGCTTTCTCCCTACGGCGCGATCACGTCGCAAGCCCCCGGAGAGCTCACGCCCCGGCAGACCACCTCGACGCCGCCCGACTGTGCACGCGACGCCCACCTCAGTGGACGGTCGGCCCCAAAAGAGACCGATCGGTCGCTTCTCTCCCCTCACCCGGTCCGTCGCACGTCGCGCTGGTCGCGCGTCGCGCGGGCTCACATCCGCTCGAAGATGCCCGCCGCGCCCATGCCGCCCCCGATGCACATGGTGACCAGGCAGTAGCGCTCCTTGCGACGATGCATCTCGTGGATCGCCGTCGCGGTGAGCTTGGCCCCCGTGCACCCGAGGGGGTGGCCCAAGGCGATGGCGCCCCCGTTGACGTTCACCTTCTCCGGATCGAGCCCGAGCTTCTTGATGACGGCGAGGCTCTGGCTGGCGAAGGCCTCGTTCAGCTCGATGACCCCGATGTCCTTCAGGGACAGGCCCGTCTGCTTCAGGACCTTCGGGATCGCCTCGATGGGGCCGATGCCCATGACCTCGGGCGCGACGCCCGCCACCGCGAAGCCGACGTAACGCGCCAAGGGCTGGATCCCGAGCTCCTTGGCCCGCGCTTCGGACATGACGACGGAGAAAGCCGCGCCGTCGCTCGTCTGCGACGAGTTGCCGGCGGTCACGGAGCCGCGCGCCATGAACACGGGCGGGAGCTTGCCGAGCGCCTCGAGGGACGTGTCCGCGCGGGGTCCCTCGTCCACCTTGAACACCTTGCCTTCGCTCGTCGTGACCGGGACGATCTCGGCCTCGAAGCGCCCCTGGGCGATGGCCTCGAGGGCACGCAGGTGGCTCCGCAGGGCGAACTGATCCTGCTCCTCCCGGCTCACCTCGAACTGCCGCGCGACGTTCTCGGCCGTGATGCCCATGGAGACGTAGATCTCCGGGCGCTGCTCGACGATCCGCGGGTGCAGGCGGGTCACGTTGCCCCCCATGGGCACCATGCTCATCGACTCGATGCCGCCGGCGATGGCGACGTCGAGGGCCCCGACCATGATGCGCTCCGCCGCCATGGCGATGGTCTGCAGTCCCGACGAACAGTACCGATTCACCGTCACCGCCGCGGAGGCGTCGGGGAGCCCGGCGTACAGCGCGAGGTTCCGCGCCACGTTCAGGCCCTGCTCGGCTTCGGGCATCGCGCATCCCACGAACACGTCCTCGACCTGATCGATGGGCAGCTGCGGCAGCCCTTCGAGGGTCTTCCGGAGCACCTGCGCTCCGACCTCGTCCGGTCGGGTGGTGCGGAGCGCACCTCTGGGTGCTTTGCCTACGGCGGACCTGCGGGACGCGACGACGACGGCTGTACGGAGCTCAGGCATGGTGATTTCTCGGGGCGCGGGTCGATGGGCGGTTCAGTTCCTCAGGGGCTTCTTCGTCTCGAGCATGTGCTTGATGCGCTCGAAGGTCTTGGGCTCTGCGGTCAGGGACAGGAACGCCTCGAGCTCGAGATCGAGGAGGTCTTGAGCCACAACCGTCTTGGGGGCGACGGGCATTCCCCCGGTGAGCACGTGCACGATCTTTTTGCCGATGTGCTTGTCGTACTCGGAGGCGTAGCCAGCCCACTCGAAGAGCTGCACCCCGAGCATCATGGCAGCGCCGCCGGGGGCTCCGATGACGCGGATGGGCTGGTTTCGATCCGGGGGCACCCAGCCCTTCTCCGCGAGGGCGATGCAGCGGCGCTTCGCGTCGGCGATGACCCGGCTCTTGTGGAAGGTGACGCCATCCTGCGCGGACAAGAAGCCCGCCTCTCGGGCCTCGAAGGCGGACGTGGAGACCTTCGCGGTGGCGACCGCCTCGAAGCCGCGTCGCACCCAAGGGTACGGATCCTGGTCGGGGACCTGGGACGCCCACTCGGACGCGCGCCGGGCGATCTCCTTGAGTCCCCCTGCGGCGGGCAGCAAGCCGACCCCGACCTCCACCAGCCCGAGGAAGAGATCTGCCCCCGCCTGGATTTCGGCGCAGTGGAGGCAGACCTCGGTGCCACCGCCGAGGGTCTGGCCGATGGGCGCAGCGACGACCGGGATCGGGCCATGCCGCAGGTTCATGAAGCCGTCCTGGAGCGCCTTCACGGCGCCCTCGATGGACTTCCAGTCCTTCTGCACGATCCAGCCGGCGATCTGCATGAGGTTCGCCCCACGACAGAAGTGGTCGGCCTGGTTGCCCACGACCAGCCCGCGGAAGCCGGCCGCCGCCAGGAACTCGGGCGCCTCGTTGATCATGGCGACCACGCCCTCGTCGAGGATGTTCGCCTTCGACCGGAACTCGAGACAGGCGATCCCATCGCCGAGATCGATGAGCCCCGCGGTCGCGTTCGCCTTGATCTCACGACCCGCCGCCTTCAGCCGGGCGAGCTCGATGATCCCGGGGCGCGTGGCGACGGGTTGGTAGCCCGCGTGGGGCACGTACACCGTCGGCTGCGCCGCGTCCTTGCCGTACCAGGTCGCCTCGGATCCCTGCCGCGCGACCTCGCGGAGCGCCTCCGCCGGCTCGATGCCCGCGCTTTCCATGGCCGAGACGACCCAGCCGATGCCTGCGGCGTCCATCAACGCGAACGGGCCGAGCTGCCAGCCGTAGCCCCAGCGCATGGCCTCGTCGATCTGCTGGGGCGTGTCGCAGATCCGTCCGACGAGCGCGGCAGCGTAGTTGAACAACGGCAGGTAGACACGCCGCAGGAACTCGCCCCCCCGCCCCTCCGAGCGCAGCGCGTCGCCGACCCGCGCGGGGAAGCCCACCAGCTTGGCCAGCCGCGCCAACTCCTCGAACTTCGGCTCCTCCCGGGGGCGGTACTGGAGGGTCTTCAGGTCGAGGGACAGGATCTCCGTCTTGCCGCCCGCGCCTTTCGTCTTCTTGTAAAAGCCGGCGCCCGTCTTGTCGCCGAGGCGCTTGTCTCCCACGAGCTGGGAGAGCAGGTCGGGCACCTTCATGAGGTCGTAGAGCGGATCGAAGGCCGGCGACGTCGGATCACCGTCGAGGTTCTCCTCGAGGTTGCGCACGACGTGCGCCACGACGTCCAACCCCACGAGGTCTCCGAGGCGGAAGCTCCCCGTCTTCGGTCGGCCGAAGAGCGGCCCGTTCAGGAAATCCACCTCCTCGACGGTGTAGCCCCCTTCGAGGGCCGCCCGGAAGGTGAGCAGCATCTCCGCGATCCCGATCCGGTTCCCGATGAAGTTCGGCGTGTCCCGACACTCGACGACGCCCTTGCCGAGGAGGCGATCACAGAAGTCCCCTGCGGCCGCGACCATCGCTGGATCCGTCTCCGCGCCGGGGATGACCTCGAGCAGGTGCATCCAGCGCGGGGGGTTGAAGAAGTGCAACCCCATGAACCGCCGGCGCACGTCAGGCGGGAGCACCTGGGCGATCGCGCCGATGGGGATGCCGGAGGTGTTCGTGGCGAGGATCGCGTCGGGCTTCGCCGCAGCCGCCACTCGGCTGAACAGCTGCTGCTTCACATCGAGGCGCTCGACCACAGCCTCCACGACCAGATCGCTCTGAGCGACCGCCCGCTCCAGATCGTCCTCGAGGTTGCCGGGCGTGATCCGCTCCCCCGCCGCTCGGCTCATCAACGCGGGTGGCTTCGACTTCGCGAGCGCCTTGAGCGCCCCTGCGGCGATCGAGCTGCGGGCCGCTGGCGGCGCGTCCTTGCCCGCGCTGGGCGGGACGATATCGAGCAGGAACGTCTTGCACCCCGCGTTGGCCAGGTGAGCGGCGATGCCCGCCCCCATGGTCCCTGCGCCGAGCACGGTAGCGATGACTTCGTGAGCTGGCTTGGAGAGAGTCACGCTCTCAGACCTAGCGCGGACCGAGCCTCGGGGGGAGGGGGAAATGCAAGCGAGACACGGGGCACGCCCTGATCCCGCACGCCCTGATCCCGCACGCAGGGGACGCTCCCCGTCCATTCACGGGTCTCGAGCGACCCGTGAGTGGCTTCATCGTGGCATCGGCGCCGCTCGATCGTCGCTTCCGCGGCCGACTTCGATCGTTCGGCCCTCCGTACGACCCCGCTCGTCGCGCCCGCTGGCAGAGCAAACTGCGCCCCGAAGAGGCTGACCCAAAGGTAGGCCGGTGTCGGATAGCGCGCACCAGCGTCGCCCCCTGCCCTACGACGTCACCGCCAACCGTCGAAACCTCCGAGCCGGGTAGCGACGACGTCCCCCTTCCCGAAAGCAGAGGCGCGGAGACGCGACGCCCTGCGCTCTCGCTCGTCGCCGGGTCGCCGCAGACCAGCGGTCACCGATGCTGGTACCAGCG
>Ga0207873_1000071_pt1 | contig 102345 bp, 86 predicted proteins | sample BGWIniCompost_FD_187373 | JGI IMG/M metagenome (GOLD analysis project Ga0207873, IMG submission 187373) | Cellulose adapted compost microbial communities from Newby Island Compost Facility, Milpitas, CA, USA - BGW Initial Compost (SPAdes)... ... | reverse complement strand
ACGCCCGGCAGCCCGATGGCAAGCAGGAGCAGGGCGATCAGGCGCGTGCCGGATGCGAAAAACCAGCGAAGCCGCTGGAGTATGCGTGATAGGAGATTCGATGGCCTGAGGAGTATTTTGCGGTCGGTGAGGTCGCTGAGGTCTAGGACGTCGGATCGAAATTCGGACATAGTGGGAACCTCTCACGCATAACGGGGATAAATCGGCCCTGTGAGGTTGTATGGTATGCGAAAAGCCGCACCGCGCAAGGCATCTCCCCCGCCGGGCTGAAAGCCTGCGCCCGTGTGGTATAATCTGCCTGATTAAACAAGACACCGCTCAGCAAAAACACCAGCACAGGACAAGGTCATCTCATGCGTATTCTGGCCGTAGACGTAGGCACCGGCACGCAGGACATCCTGCTGTTTGACACCGACCTCCAGCCGGAGAACTGCTTCAAGCTCGTCATGCCCTCGCCCACGATGATGGTCGCCCGCACCGTCACGGCGGCGACCCGGCGGGGTGGGGCGCCGCTGCTGCTCACCGGCGTGACGATGGGCGGCGGTCCGTCCGCGTGGGCGGTGCGGGATCACGCGGCGGCAGGGAACGAGGTTTTCGCCACGCCCGACGCCGCCCGCACCTTCGACGACAACCTCGATGCGGTGCGCGAGCTGGGCATTGAGGTGATCAGCGAGGATGAGGCGCGGGCGCTCCGCCGCACCCGCTCCGACCTGCTGCACCTGGAACTGCACGACTTCGACTACGGCATGATCGCGCGGGCGTTCGAGGGGTTCGGTGTGGACTTCCCGCCGGAGGGCGTGGCGGTCTCGGTGTTCGACCACGGCGCGGCCCCGCCGGATGTGTCCGACCGGCAGTTCCGCTTCGACTACCTCGACGAGCGCATCCGCGCGCACAACCGGCTCTCGGCGTTTGCGTTCCCGGCGGGCGAGGCACCGGAGATCATGACGCGGCTGCGGTCGGTCGAGGTGAGCGCCCGCGCTACCGGGCTGCCCGATGGCGTGCCGCTCATGGTGATGGACAGCGCCCCGGCGGCGGTGCTCGGCGCGACGCTCGACCCGCGCGTGGGCGAGCGGGACCAGGTGCTCGTGACGAACGTGGGCAACTTCCACACGCTGGCCTTCCGGCTGAGGCCGGACGGGATCGGCGGGGTGTTCGAGCACCACACCGGCTTTCTGGACGCGCCCAAGCTCGACCGGCTGATCGCGGCGCTGGCGGATGCCACGCTCACGCATGAGGATGTGTTCGGTGATATGGGGCACGGGGCGCTGGTCTACGAGCGCGAGCCGGTGCCGCTCGACTTCGTCGCGGTGACCGGGCCGCGCCGCAGCCTGATGCACCGCTCGTCGCTGCCGACGTATCTCGCCGTGCCCTACGGTGACATGATGATCGCCGGGTGCTTCGGGATGATACGTGCCTGGGCAGACGTGTTCCCCGGCGATGCTGAAGCGATCTACGAGAGTCTGAACGGGCGGGAGCAGGTCGCGCCCTGGGAGTTAATCTGATGCGGTATGGGGAGCATAACGATGGAGATGGAAGCCAGGCTGGGTGAAGGCTACCGCGCGGCGCGTGAGGGGGCGGCCTTCAGGCCGTTGCCGGATGCGGGGTATGTGCGGGTCGGCGGTGAGGACCGCACCGACTTCATGCAGCGGCAAACGACGAACGACGTGCGGCTGCTGGGGTCGGGCAAGGCGCTCGTCAACGTGCTCGCCTCGCCGACGGCGCGCATCCTGCACGCCTTCACCATGCTGCAGGAGCTGGAGCATCTCGCGCTCGTCACGGTGGCGGGCGGCGAGGCGCTGGCGGCTTACCTGCGCGGCAAGATCTTCTTCATGGATAAAGTGACGGTCGAGGACGCCAGCGCCGAGTTCTCGCAGTTCGATCTGGACGGCCCGCAGGCCGGCGACCTGCTGACACAGATCGGCCTTGAGCGCGCGCCGGGGGAGGGGGAGCGGGTTGATACTCGCGTCGGTGGTGCGCCGCTGACAGTGTTCGGGCGGAAGGGCCTTGCCGGGGTCGGCTACTGGCTGCTCGCACCCACCGGGCACGGCGCGGATGTTGAGCGGGCGCTGCTCGACGCGGGCGCGGTACTGCTCGGTGAAGAGGCGTATGATGTGCTGCGCGTCGAGGCGGGGCTGCCCGCACCCGGCGCGGAACTGACCGAGGACTTCACGCCGCTGGAGACGGGGCTTGCGTACACCGTCTCGACGAGCAAGGGCTGTTACACCGGGCAGGAAGTGCTCGCCCGGCAGATCAACTACGACAAGGTGAGCCGGCAGCTTGTGGGCCTGCGGCTGAAGGAGCCTGCCCCGGCGGGGAGCGCGGTCCGCGCCGAGGGCCGCCCGGCGGGGACGGTCACGTCGGTGGTGCTCTCGCCGGAGCACGGCTGGATCGCGCTGGCGGTTGTCAGGCGGCCTCACCACGAGCCGGGCAGCGAGGTCGCCGTGCAGACCGCGAGCGGTGAGGTCGGGGCGACGGTCAGCGCGCTGCCCTTCAGCACGGCATAAACAGCCAAGGAGAAGCAAAAACGGCTGCCCCCGTGAGCAGCCGTTTTTTTATTATAGTCCAGCCTTTGGCCCTAGTAGACCAGCAGCGATGCGATGATCAGCACGACAAACGGGATCGGGACGAGGAAGATGTACGTGAACCACTTGCTGTCCGTCTTCAAGTGCATGTAGAACATCGCCACGAGCACGATCTTGGCGCTGGCGAGCGCCGCCAGGATCGGTATCTGCGGGATGTTGAGGAAGGTCACGCCGACCTCGGCGAGAGTCAGCGCGGCCAGCGCCAGGAAGACGAGGAAGTAGTTTGGCCGTTTGTGTTCCTCGACGTGTGCCTGCACTTTCTCCTCGGTATGTTCCATGCTATCTCTCTCCTCCTGGCGTCAGATCAGGTAGATGATCGTGAAGAGGATAATCCACACGATATCTACGAAGTGCCAGTACAGACCAAACAGCTCGATGCCCAGGTTGTTCTCCCGCGTGAAGTCACCCCGGAAGGCTTTGAGCAGGGCAAACAGGAGCCACAGCAGCCCGATGATGACGTGCATCCCGTGGAAGCCGGTCAGCACGAAGAAGGCTGTACCGAAGGTGTCGGACGACGGCGTGACCCCGTGCTGGAACAACTCGGACCACTCGATGCCCTGGATGCCGATGAACACGGAACCGAGCGCCAGCGTCGCCAGCAGGAACAGGATGAAGCGGCCTTCGCGCCCATCCTGCACGGACTCCAGTGCCATCACCACCGTAAAGCTGCTGACGATCAGGATAAAGGTGTTGACCGCCGCCAACGGTACGTTGAGCGCCTCCCCGGGGATGTCCATCATCCCGCGTACGCGGAAGCTCACGAAGGTGGCGATCAGCGCGGTAAAGAACATGACCTCGGACGCGAGGAAGATCCACATGCCGAGCTTGTTCATCGCCAGGCCCATCGACGGTGCGGCTTCAACCACACCCTCGGCGGTGACCATGCGCGTGATGGGCGACGTCGCCAGGCGCGGCCCACCGCCGCCCCCGCTGCGCGCTTTACGACGCTCCGTGGCGGGTGCGGCGGCTCGCTGAGCTGCCTGGGCACGGGCCTGCCGCACCTGCCGGTCGAGGAACCACATCACCAGGCCGATGGTGGCCCCCATGCCGAGAATCAACAGCAGCGGCAGCCCGATGATGAGTGAGAAAACCGTAGTCGGATCGAGTTCTATCACGGTGACCTCCTGCTAACTCCTCTGAATAATCCCCGGAGTCATCCGACCCGGCTATTTGCCAAATGCCCACATGCCGATGCCGGTTGCGAGCAGCAGAATTCCGAGGAACAGCAGGACGGGCGACAGGACACCGGTCAGAGTGAACGTCATGCCCGCCGCGACGATGAGCGGTGCGATGCTCGGCTCAGGCAGGTGAATCTCGATAGGTTCTTCGGCGTTCTCGACGATTGGGTCGTTCATCCTTCTCCCCTGTCCGTGCTAGCGATCAATGGTGCCCGTTGCCGGGCTGGTGATGTCAGTCCGCATGGCCCTGTGCCTCGCGGAGCTTCTGGCGAGCATCCCACAGCGGGCGGTCGCTCGTGACTTCAGGGATGCGCGCAAAGTTGTAGACCGGCGGCGGCGAGGTCGTTGCCCACTCCAGCGTGTTCGCCTCCCAGGGGTCGTCCCCGGCCACTTCCTTGCGGCGGAAGGCAAGGAACACGTTGAACAGGAAGAACATCACCCCGAGCGCGATCAGGAACGCGCCGATGGTCGAGGCTATGTTGTACTCCGTCCAGCCACGCGATGCCGGGTAGTCGAAGTAGCGGCGCGGCATGCCAAGCAGCCCGAGGATGTGCATCGGGAAGAAGGTGAGGTTGAAGCCCAGGAACAGCGTCCAGAAGGTCAGCTTGCCCCACTTCTCGCTGAGCATGTAGCCTGTGACCTTCGGGAACCAGTAGTGGATCCCGCTGAAGACGCCGAACACCATGCCGCCGAACAGCACGTAGTGCAGGTGCGCGACGACCCAGTAGGTGTCGTGAACCTGGCGGTCAATCGGCAGGATGGCCTGGAACACGCCGCTGATGCCGCCGATGACGAACATGCTGATGAAGCCGATGGCAAACATCATCGCCGTCGTGAAGCGCAGCGAACCGCCGATCATGGTGAAGATCCAGTTGAAGATCTTCACTCCGGTCGGGACCGCGATAGTCATCGTCGACAGGATGAAGAACGCCTCCAGTAGAGGGGGCAGGCCGGTTGTGAACATGTGGTGAGCCCACGTCGCGAAGCCGAGCACGCCGATGGCGATGGTCGACCAGGTGATGGCGTTGTAGCCGAAGATCGGCTTGCGCGAGAAGACCGGCAGCACCTCGGAGATGACACCCATTGCGGGCAGGATCATGATGTACACCGCCGGGTGCGAGTAGAACCAGAACAGATGCTGCCACAGCACCGGGTCACCTTCCCCGGCGACGAAGAAGGACGTGCCGAGGTTGCGGTCGGCAAGTTGCATTGCCAGCCCGCCGGACAGCATGGGCGTGGCGATCAGGATCATGAACGCGGTAATCAGCACCGACCAGGTGAACAGGGGCATCTTGAACAGCGTCATACCCGGTGCGCGCATGTTCAGGATCGTGGTGATGAAGTTCACCGCGCCCATCGTTGAGGACGCGCCGGTTATGATGATGCTGATCGCCCACAGGTCGACGCCCGCATAGGGCGAGTACTCAGCGTTAGTCAGCGGTGGGTAGCCCGTCCAGCCGATGGCGGGCGCGCCCTCCGGCACGAACCAGCTTGCATATAGCACCAGACCGCCGAACAGCAGCAGCCAGTAGCTAAGCGCATTCAGCCGTGGGAAGGCCATGTCGCGCGCACCAATCTGCAGGGGGATGATGTAGTTACCCACCCCCACCAGCACCGGGATCGCGAACAGGAAGATCATGGTCGTGCCGTGCATACCGAACAGGCGGTTGTACGCCTGGGCGGACACGAACTGCTGGCCCGGCAGGGCAAGCTCGGCGCGAATGAGCAGCGCCAGTATGCCGCCGATCGCGAAGAACGCGATCCCCGTGACCAGGTACATGATCCCGATGCGCTTGTGGTCGACGGTCGTCAACCACGAAATCAAACCGCGCGGCTCGGCCTCATGGCCGACATCCGGATAAGGAGGTGCGGTTGTTGTCATGATAACGCCTCGCTTTCCGCTCTCTCGTTCCTTTTACAGGGGTCCTTGACTTCATTCTATAGCCGTACGGAAGCCGATTCTACCCCCCTCGGCTCCCGTACAGACTGGTGCTACAAGGTTTACTGCTCCATCAAGTACGCAAGCAGGTCAGCCAGGCCCTCGGCGTCGAGCCGTTCACCGTAGTTCTGAGGCATGACGCAGGTGAAGCCTTCGACCAGATACTCGCAGGGCAGCAGGATGGACTCGCGCAGATAGGTGATGGCGTCGTACCCCTCGATCCGCTCCTCGGCAGTCTCGCTGATGTTCTGGAGCGACGGGCCGACGAGCTGCGTGCCGTCAAGCGTGTGGCACGCGTTGCAGCCAAGCTCCTGCGCGAAAAGCTGCTCGCCTCGTGCCGGGTCGCCCTCGGGCAGCGGCTGCTCCATGTCGTCACCAATAGGCTGGAACTGCATGGCCAGTTCGACCTGCTCGTTCATCCACGCCTGGAACTCGGCTTCGGGCACGGCGACCACATCGAACAGCATATCATAGTGCGACAGGCCGCAGTACTCCGCGCACTGCCCCGCGTACGTGCCCTCCTCCGCCGCGAACCACACCATGTGCCGCTGGCCGGGGATGGCGTCGATCTTGCCGGCAAGCTCCGCCACCCAGAAACTGTGGATCACGTCCGCCGAGGTGACCTCGAAGATGATCGGCCTGTTCGCCGGGATGACCAGGTCGCCCTCACGGCTGTTGATCGTGACCTCGGTTTCGGGGTAGGAGAACTCCCAGAACCACTGGTAGCCCGTCACCTCGACGACCATGGAGTCGGCAGGTGGGTTGCGGTCGTTCCGCAGCACCGGCAGCGTCAAGGCGAACAGCACAACGAGAATCAGCGCCGGGATGATCGTCCACACGATTTCCAGCCGCGTATTCCCGTGAATCTGCTCGGGCATGTCGTCGGGGTACTTCTGCCGGTAGCGGATAATCGCGTAGAGCAGCAGTGCCTCGACGATGATGAAGATGACCGCCGCGATGCCAGAGACAACCCAGAACAGGTTTGCCGTGGCGGCGGCGTTGCGCGAACCGGGTGCGAGAGGGGAGGGAGACTGTGCCAGTACGCGTAGGGGGACAACCAGGGCGAGTGTGACAATGGCAGCACTCGCAAGCGTAAGACGCTTCAGCTTCTGTAACGTTGCGTGATGCCTCATTCTAGATGACCCTGACCCAAATTGGCAGAATATGTGTCAAATGTCACTATTACACTTGTTAAGTATATCCGATCTGGCCTTTTGTACAAGCCAAATCGGACCGTATTCATGAGAATTGTACGAATTTAGACCTTTTTAGGCAAGGTTTTTTCACCAGATTGCATCGGGGAACGTATTGACACCCGCGTGCTTGCCGATTCGCTTGTACATGCGGATGTCGCCGAAGGGTTCACCGAGGATACCGTCGTGGATGGCCCACGAACGACCGCGAATGCTGCGCCAGGCATCCGGCTGGCGGAAGGGGGTCGAGCCGTCGAAACGGTCGAAGAACTCGCCCCCGGGGCGCAGCACTCTGTCGATCCACTCCAGCCGCTGGCGCCCCTGGAAGTAGGCGAAGCCGTACCGCTCGTAGATGATGGCGTTGTGGTACGTCAGCGGCTCAATAATTACCATGTCATGCCCGGCGCGCGCGAGGAAGCGCTCGAAGGTGGGCACGGCCTGCCCGGAGAGGCGCAACCCGCGACGCACCTGTCCGGGTGAGAGCCCGGCTTCCATCGCGCGGATCTCCTCGGGGATATTGCGACGCAGCGTGCCGAAGCGGGTCGGCAACCCGTTTTCGTCCACATCGGTGTTGAACCGGGGGGCGTACGGGTCGTTGATCACCAGCAGGAGCAGGGCGATCTGGAAGTTGAGCGTATCCGCCATGTGCAGGTAGAGCACAGGGTCGGGCGCGTTCGGCTCGTGGTACAGGATGATCTTCACCGAGCGGGTGTGCGCCGGAGCTTTGATCTGGAGGAGTTTCTCGTCGTCCGGGTGCACACCGAATCGTTCAAGCAGGTTGCCGGGGATCAGCGAGCGGTAGATGGCACGCTTAAGCTCGGCATCCAGGTTATTGATCCCGCGAATGGAGCGGGGCCACTCAATCGCATCCAGGTCAATGTCAGGCATCTATTGCTCTCGCCGGCGCTCGCTCATGGCGCGGCGCATCCGTCGCTCGGCGTCGCGCTCGGCGATCGCCTGCCGCTTGTCGTAGAGCTTCTTGCCCCTGGCAAGCCCGATCAGCAGCTTGGCGCGCCCGCGCCGCAGGTACAGTTCAAGCGGGATGATGGTATAGCCCTTTGCCTGCGCAGCGGCAGCCCAGTTCTCGATCTCGCGCCGGTGCATCAGCAGTTTGCGGGGGCGTAGCGGGTCGTGGTTGTCGCGGTGAGCCGGGTCGTACTGCGCGATGTGCATGTTCACGACCCACATTTCTCCGTCGCGCTCCTGCACAAACGCTTCCTGAATGCTGGCGTGACCGGCGCGGATCGACTTGATCTCCGTGCCGGTTAGCACCATACCGGCTTCCAGCGTTTCTTCGATGTGGTACTCGTGGCGTGCTTTCCGGTTCCGGGTGATGACCTTGACGTTGTCAGTTGTCATTCCTCAACAACTCGCTCTTCTTGCAGATATTCAATCGCGCGCTCAAGCTGGATGTCCCCTGCGCCCTCATCAAGCGAGTTCTCGTCCGTTTCCACGACGATGTCAGGCTCCACGCCATTCTCGCTGATCGACGCGTTGTTGGGCGTGAACCACTCGGCGTAGGTTACGCGGAGTTGCCCGTTGTCGGAGAGGTTGTAGATAAGCTGCACCGAGCCCTTGCCGAAGGTCGTCTCTCCGATCAGGATGCCGCGCCCGTTGTCCTGAATAGCGGCGGCGACGATCTCGGCGGCGCTGGCGCTGTTCTGGTTGACCAGCACAACGAGTGGTACTTCCTCCGCCAGGTCGCCGCTGCTGACGCGGAACTCCTCGACCTCACCCGTTACCGTCCGCTCGGTGAGCACGAGCGAGCGCGGCAGGAACAGGTCGGCGACGCTCACCGCCTGATCGAGGAAGCCGCCGGGGTTGTCGCGCAGGTCGAGGATGATGGCCTGTGCGCCCTGGTCGAGCAGGTCCTCAACCGCTTCGGTTAGCCGGTCGGTGGCAATCGCGTTGAACTGGTACAGCGAGACGTACCCGATATCGTCCTCAAGCATCTCGGCTTCGACGGTGGGGATCTGGAGCCGCGCGCGCTTGACCGTCACCTCGATCAGCTCATCCTCACCCTCGCGCAGCACGGTCAGATCAACTTCTGTGCCCGCCTTGCCGCGGATCATCACCAGCGCCTCGTTGAGGATCTTGTCGGTGATATCAACGCCGTCCACCTCGACGATCACATCACCGGCCCTGATGCCGGCCTGTTCCGCCGGGCCGTCCTCGAACACGCGCACAATGAACACGCCACCCTCGGGGGCTTCCTGAACAAAGGCCCCGATGCCCTCGAACTCGCCGGTGTTGTCCTCGCGCAGGATGTCGGCGATGGACGGCGGTATGTAGGCGGTGTAGGGGTCGCCAAGCGAGTTGACCAGCCCCGTGATCGCGCCCTGAATCCGCTCCTCTTCATCGGGCAACTCGCCGAAGTACTGGCGCTCCAGCGTGTTCCACACCTCCCAGAAGACAGCCATATCGACGTCTTCGGGCTGCTCCTGCCGGGTCTGTGCGCCGAGTTCGGAGAGGTCTGGCCCCTCGGTTGCTGCAGCCGCAAGCCCAATATTGCCGAGCTGCGCTCCGGTGAGGAAGCCTGCGGTAAAGACCACTGCCGTGAAGGTTAACCCTAAAAGGGCGGCAAGCGCCCACCGGAACAGGCGAGTCCTGTGTGCCTGCTCATCCGCTCGTTCCATCATCTGAATCCCCAATCTAGCGCTTCGGTCTGCGATTGTGCGCCCGACCCGTCCAAACTCAACGTGCTCCATCACTTACTTCCGCCACGGCTAACTCGGAGTTCAAGTATTCGAGGGCGGCGCTCAGGGCGGCCTGCCCGTCCTCGTCAGATTCAACCGGGATGTCCGGCGTCAGGCCCTGATCCTGCAGGCGGTGGCGGTTCGGTGTGTACCACTCGGCGGTGGTGACGTGCAGCGACGAGCTGTCGCTGAGCGTCAGGATAAGCTGCACCGAGCCCTTACCAAATGTCTGCTCACCGACCAGCACCGCCCGCTCCCGATCCTGAAGCGCCCCGGCGACGATCTCGGATGCGCTTGCCGTGCCGCGATTGACGAGCACGACCAGCGGCTCCTCGGTCGCGGCGCCGCCCCGGCTGGCGCTGAAGGTTCGCTCCTCCCCGCCCTGGCGCGTTTCGTACAGCACAACGCCGCCATCCAGGAACTCGCTTACCACGTCGACTGCCGCGTTGACAAGCCCGCCGCCATTGTGCCGGAGATCGAGCACATAGGCCTCGACACCCTGCCGCCGGAGGTCGCTGATAGCCTCGCGCATTTCGCTGGCGGTGCGGTTGGTAAAGCGGGTGATCTGAATGTACCCGACGCGGGGGTCCTCTTCCAGCACCCGCGCAAACACCGACGGTAGCAGGACTTCAGCGCGAACGATCTCGACGGTGAACACCTCCTCACCGCGCTGAAGCGTCAACTCGACCGGCTCGCCGACGGGGCCGCGTATCGCGGCAAGCAGGCCGTTCATATCTATCGAACTGGCGTGGACCTCGGTTCCATCCACGGCCAGGATAATATCGCCGGCTTTAAGGCCGGCTGCCTCCGCGGGGTTGTCGGCGTAGACCTGTGCGATCACGTAGCGCCCCTGCTCGTCCACACCAATCTCCGCGCCGACCCCGCCGAAGCTGCCGTCAAGGTTGTTCTTGTCCAGCTCGGCGGTTTGCGGCTCGGCGAAGTAGGTGTACGGGTCGTTCAGCGCAGCGACCATGCCAGCAGCAGCCCCGTATACGAGCTTCTCCTGCGGGGGGAGGTCGTACAGAAAGTGCCTCTCCAGCAGGGCCTCGGCTTCCTGCAACAGGCTGTAGTCGGTGGTGGCGGTGGGGCGGCTGAACCTCGCATGGTAGAGGTAGCCGGCGATGAACGCCCCGCCAAGCAGGATGCCGGCGATGAGTCCCTGAAGCACCGAGCGGCCAAACAGCCGCCAGGCTGTGTGTTTTTCATATGTTGACATTAGATTTCTCGATTGCTCGTTCCAGTAATCCTGCTATCCTCAAGGTAACATGCCTTGCCCCGGCGGGCGCAGGTTCCCGGTGAACGCTTTCAGTGAAGTACAAAGCTGAGCAGCACGCTCAGCTTGACATCCTGGGCAGATTTTAGCATACGGGTAGGTGGGTAGCTACAGCGCGGACCGAACCCCAAACCAACAAAGGTCATTGTGTCCAGCGGGGAGTGCTTGTATAATGCCAATGTTAACCCGACATCTTGTCGCCCGTCCTCTGTGCGAGGTCGGCTGTGTCATCATGTGCAGGAGGCTTCCTCAAAAATGGAGATCACCGTAAAGCAGATGAACCGGGTTGCCTTGATCCTGGTCGAGGGGCGTGTGGACAGCAGCACAGCGCCCGAACTTGGCCGAGCCCTTGACGAGCGGCTGGATAGCGGCAACCGGAACATCGTCGTGGACCTCAACCAGGTAGACTACATGAGCAGCGCCGGCCTGCGGGAACTGGTCGCGGCATTGAAGCGGGCGAAGACGTCCGGTGGTGATGTCCGGTTGAGCGCGCCCTCCGAGCGCGTGGCCGAGGTGTTAGAGCTGGCAGGTCTCGACTCGATCTTCCAAATCTACGATAATCAGGTTGATGCGGTCGGCAGCTTCTAGCCCTCGCTGGCCTTTGCATACGCTGAGGCAACCCCCCATGCCAGATGTGCGCCACCTGACTGTCGGTGGTCGGTATGCCAATATACCAACCATCACCAACTTCGTCGGCGAAGCGGCGGCTGCCGCAGGGCTGAAGGAATCTGAAATTTTCCACTGCCAGATGGCTGTCGACGAAGCCTGTACCAACATCATCGAGCACGCATACGGCGGCGAGAACATCGGCACGATACAGGTCACCTGCATTGTCGAGCCAGGACTGTGTAAGATCATAGTAGTGGACGAGGGCAAGCAGTTTGACCCGACGAGCGTGCCGGAGCCAAAACTCGACGCCAAGCTGGAGGATATCCGCCCTGGCGGAATCGGGCTCCACCTGATGCGGCAGTTTATGGACGAGGTGCGCTTCGAGTTCGAAGAGGGGCGGAACACGCTGACGATGATCAAGCGTGGTGAAGTCGTCCCCAACTCTGCCAGGGAAGGCGACATACTGGTCAAGGAGACGCGTCCCGGCGTGTGGTCGGTGATACCTCATGGCCGGTTGGACGCGGCGGCCTCTCCGGCTTTAGATAATGTGCTGGCCGAGCTGTTTGAGCGGGGGCACGACCGGCTGGTGGTCGATATGACGGCAGTCAGCTACATCTCAAGCCGGGGGCTTAAATCGCTGGTTTCGGCCTGGCGAAAGGCACGCGAGCGCGGTGGGGACGTGCTCCTGTGCTCGTTGCCGTCGCATGTATACAAGGTCTTTGAGACGGTCGGCTTTACGCGCGTCTTTACGATTTACCCAGACTGCGATGCGGCGCTTGCGGACGCGGATTCCAGGGGCGCCTAGTGTAAGAGGGTCCCGCCGGACCCGGTCCGCCTATGAGGTTAGGGAGGAATCAGCGTGCAACAAGGTCCCTTCTGGGGGCACCTGTCACTGGTGCCGCTTGTCGCCAGTGGCGTGCTCGCCATTCTACTACTATTGTCAGCTATGATGCTCCGAAAGCGTACCCTTCGACTTCGCTTGCCTGCCCGTTTTGAAAGTATCCGCTGGCTGAGCTCAGTAGTTGACGAGCTAGCCCGCGAAGCGAGGATGAGCGAGGAGGCCATCTTCCAGTGCCGTCTGGCGATCGACGAGGCGCTGGCCAACATCATCAACCACTCGTATCGTCGCGACCCCTCCGGCGAGATTGAGGCGTTCATCCAGGCTGACAGCGCCGGTTTTCGCATCCACCTGACCGACTACGGCGAACCGTACGACCCGACCAGTGTGAATGTACCGGCGATGACTCGCTCCATCGACGAGGTGAAGCCGGGTGGGCTCGGGCTGCACCTGATGCGGAGCGTCATGGATAAGGTGGAATACACACCTGGGCCTCGCGGTAACCGGCTGGTGATGGTCAAGCACTGCCGCAACGGGCAGGCTGCAACGAGCTAACCCGAATCACTGCGTGAGGTCTTCCAGGCATTACTATGCCACCATTTCTCGCCGGACTCCTCAGCGCCGCCTTGCTGGCTGGCGCTATCCTGTTGTGGGTGCTGATCCGCCGGCTGCGGGCGAGGCAGGCCGTAGATGAACTGACCTCGCTCAACGTCATGGGGCTAGAACTGCTCCGTGCGAAGTTAAACGTGGATGACCTCGTTGAGCTGGTTTACCAGCAGGCGGGGCAGATCGTCCCCACTGACAACTTCCAGCTTGGGCTGTTCGACCACGATGCCTACGTCGTCAAGGTGTGGGTGCGGCGCGGGGAGCGCCAGGAGCCAACCGTCTTCCCCGTAGGCGGGCGGCAGGGTATCCCCGGTCTGCTGCGCGAGACCGCGCAGCCGCTGCTCATCCACAACCTCGATACTCACAACCTTGATGCCGAGCGCGACCGGCTGCCCGCACCGGGCGATACGCCGCTGCAAGACAGCTTCAAGTCCGGACTGTTCGTGCCGCTGATCGCCGGTACGTCGGTCATCGGCCTGATCGTGGTGACGAGCGAGCAGCCCTCCCGCTTCGACGAAGAGCAGCTCCATCGGCTGACCGCGCTGGCGAACCTCGCGGCGGCGGCCATCCGCAATGCCCAGCTTTACGAGAGCGCACGGCACCGCGCCGAGCAGCTTAACCTGATCGCGCAGGTGAGCGCGCAGGTGTCGTCCGTCCAGCCGCTGCGCGACCTGTTCGAGCAGTTCGTTACGCTGACCAAAGAGACGTTCGGTTACTACTACGTCGGCATCTTTGTGCTGGATGGCAACCGCCTGGTCGTCGGCGCGACGACGGACCCCGACCTGGATGAGCTTGTCATCGAGCCCGGGGAGGGCATGGTCGGCTGGGCGGCGCAGCAGGGCGAGCCGGCGCTCGCTGGCAACGTCGAGAAGGACCCGCGCTACCGTCAGGTGGGCGTGCTGCCGCAGACGCGGAGCGAGGTCGCCATCCCGCTCAAGGCGGAGGGCCGGGTGCTCGGCGTGCTCGACGTGCAGAGCGACCAGGTAGACGCCTTCAAGCGTGAGGACGTTCTGCTACTTGAGACGCTCGCCAGCCAGATCGCGATTGCCATTGAGCAGGCCGAGACGTATGAGACGGAGCGGCGGCTCAGCCAGCGCCTTGAGACGCTGGTGCAGGTCAATCAGGCGGTTGCATCCATCCTTGACCTTGACGACCTCCTTGAGCGCCTGGTCGAACTGATCAGCGAGGCCTTTGGCTTTGAGCGGGTGCACATCTTCATCCGGGTGGGGGATGTCCTTGTGTTCCGCGCCGGGGTCGGCCCGTACAGCGTGCGCTGGCTGATCAACGAGCTGTCTTACGGGATCGAGGAGCACGGCCTGATCCCCAAGGTAGCGCGCACCGGGAAGCCTCTCATCATCGGCGATGTACGCGAGTCGGAAGATTACCGTGTCCGTGCCGGGCTAGAGGACACCCGCTCGGAGATGGCCATTCCCATCCAGATGGCCGGTCGGGTCATGGGCGTGCTTGACGTGCAGAGCGACCAGCCCGACGCGTTCTCGGACGAGGAATGCATGCTGATGCAGTCGCTGGCGGACTCGGCGGCGGTTGCCATTCGCAATGCGGCGCTGTACGCCAACGAGCGCAGGCGGCGCAACCTCGCCGACACGCTGCGTGAGGTGAGCGCAACGCTGGCCTCGGAGCTTGACACGGACGGCGTGATCGCCGAGGTGCTGGAGGGCCTGCGCCGGGTGACCATGCTCAACACGGCGGCGGTGTGGCTGTTCGATGAGAATGCTGACATGGTCACGATCTATGCGACGCACGGCCCGGACCTTGAAGGCTACGTCGGGTATCGCGTGCCGCTCGACGAGTTTGCAGCCGAGGCTGAGGAGGCTGAGAGCGCCATCCGGCGCATCCAGCAGGCTCTGCTCGGGCTGGCTGAGGACCAGCCGCTGATCACCGTGCCGCTTGCCGTTGGTGGGCGGCTGATCGGCTACCTCGTCGCCGAGCCACGATACGCGTGGCTCCAGACGACGGATGACATTGAGATTATCTCCGCCTTTGCCAGCCAGGCGGCGATTGCCATCAGCAACGCGCGGCTGTACGCCGCACAGCAGGTCGAGGCGTATGTGACAACGGTGCTCCTCCAGGTTGCGGAGGCGGTCAACGCGCAGGCGGAGGAGGGCGCCGCGCTGGAGACGATTGCCCGGTTGACCGCGCTACTGGCAGGCGTCAGCCGCTGTCTGATCCTCCGCTGGGAGCCTGAGGAGAAGGCGTACTACCTTGCGGCGCAGTACGGCATTGCGCGGGATCGCTTCGCTGCCAGCGTAGACGCGCCGCTGCCGGCGGAGCGCTATCCCCTGCTTGACCTGCTCAGCGTGACGGATCAGCCGCTTGGCGCAGGGCAGGGCTACCAGCTCCCCGTGCCGGAGCCTATCGCCGCGCTGCTGCCCTCTCCGGCGGTGATGTGCTTCCCACTCGTGGCGAAGAGCGGTATGGCGGGCCTGCTCATTGTGGACGACCCGCGCAAGAGCAACAACCCCCGCCTGATGAACATTCTGGCTGGCATCGCGCACCAGACGGCGACAGTCCTCGAAACCGCGCGCCTGCAGACGAGTGTGACGGAGCGGCGCCGCCTGGAGCAGGAGTTGGAAGTCGCGCGGAGCATTCAGGCCAGCTTCATACCGGACACCGCACCGGAGGTTCCCGGCTGGGAGGTTGCGGCGGTGTGGCGTGCTGCGCGGCAGGTCAGCGGCGACTTCTACGACTTCGTGCCGCTGCCCGACGGGCTGTGGGGGCTGGTCATTGCGGATGTTGCGGACAAGGGCACGCCGGCGGCGCTCTTTATGGCTGTCTGCCGCACGCTGCTGCGCGCTGCCGCCGTCAGTCAGCGCTCGCCCGCGCGCACGCTGATGCAGGTCAACGACCTGCTGCTGAGCGACGCCGGGACCGACCTGTTTGTGACGATGTTCTACGCCGTGTGGGACCCACAGACCGCCACTGTCACCTATGCGAGCGGCGGGCACAACCCGCCCCTGCTGGTGCGGGCGAGTGGTGAGATCGTTGAGCTTGACAGCCGGGGCATTGCACTGGGGGTGATCCGCGACATCGAGCTGGATGAGTACAGCGTCACGCTGGGGCCTGGCGATATGCTCGTCGCGTACACCGACGGGGTCACCGAGGCGATGAAGAACAACTACGTTCAGTGGGGGGTGGAGCGCTTCCGTGAGGCGCTGGCCAGAGCACCACACGGCGCGGACGCGACAATCCAGCATGTGCTGCACGAGATTGACCAGTTTGTGTCGGGCGCGCACCAGAGCGACGACCTCACGATGTGGGTGCTGCGCCGCAAGAACGAGGCAGAGTAGGGCGTTGTCATAACTGCCAGCTTGCCGGATCAAAAACGGGGGCCACACGGCCCCCGTTTGATTTCCTACCAACCAACGGCAGGCTAGCTGCCGTCCTCCGCCTCGCCGGTATCCTCGGGCGTCTGGGTGCCCTCGAATTCGGCGGCGTTGGGGTTGGCCTCGTCCACCACGTCCATCAGATCGGCGTAGCCCTGGCGGGGTACGTTGATCATGTCCGGGTTGAAGTAGTTGAACGTCGCAATAGACATCCCTTCCATCAGCGGGAAGGCAGTCGTCGCGAGCCAGGCGACGTCATCCCACAGGAACATCACCATGATGTAGTCGCCGCCGGGGCTGAACACGATACCCGCATCGGAGATCGTGTCGGTGGTGTAGCCATGCTTATGTGCGACTTCCACATCCGCCGGGACGCCTGCCATGATCAGCTTGCCGTACTCGTTATCGGACATCACGTCCAGCATGATCTGGCACTCTTCCTGGGTGATCTCGCCGGGGTAGGCTGCAATGAGCCCGCCACCGCCGTAGGTCGCGCACTGGTAGATCATGTCGAGCATCATGGTTGCGTCCTCGGCGGTCGTCTGCATGTACGGGTCCGGCAGGGTGTTGACGCAGGCCCCGCTCTGAGCCGCCTCGCGGGCGGGTGTGCTGTAATACTCAGGCGGATCCTCGTCATCGTAAGGCGAGACCATGAAGGTGTTGACCAGCCCCAGCTTGCGCATGGAGTTGTTAAAGACCTGCGTGCCCGCGCGCATATTGCCGCCGCCGATGTCCCGCAGCATGAAGTTCGCGTTGAGGTTGCTGGATTCCGTCAGCGTGGCGACGATCACGTCCATCTCATAGGGGTAGATGTCGACCAGCCAGCGGAAATACTCCATCGTGAGCGGGATCTTCATCGTGCTCAGGCCCGCATAGGCGATGTCGCACTCCAGGTAGTTAGGCTCGCCCTGGGACAGATCAACGTCGAGACGCATTTCCTCGCCCGTCGACAGGTCCACCACGTAGACGGAGGCCACCCCCCTGAACTCCTCGCTGCGCAGGTACTCAACGAGCAGATTTTTCAACGTATCGAGGCCCGGTCGCTCGACCTCCGTCTCATTCGTCTTGAACTCGACGGTCCGGTCGACCGGCTTCATCAGCGCCTCGCGGAGCGATTCGACCGCGGCCTCCTGGTCGAGGGTGTAACCGGCCTGCCCGCTAATGAAGGAGAGCGTGTCGAGGCGCGCCCCCGCCGCCGAGGCCGGGTTGTCATAGCGTGCGGCGACGTCCGCCACCCAGTTCCTCAGCAACTCCTCCGAGTACGAAGCATCCAGTTCCACGTGCTTGGCTTCGGGAGGACGGCGCCACAGATAGTCCCAGAAGCCGGACCAGAAGGTGTCGTCGGTGCTGGCGCGGGCCAGCATGGCCTCGGAGTTCACCTGAAAGCCGACCGCGCTGGGGCTCAGGCGGATTTCCTGATCCAGAAAGCGGATGGAGATATCCGAGCCGTAGACCTGCTCAAGGTAAGCCTTTGCCTCCTCACGAGACAGGCCACTGACCGGCACGCCGCCCAGCACCAGCCCCTGCGGAAGCTGCTGGCGCTCCCGGCTGTAGCCGCTAAGTTCGCGCACGAACAAAATCGTCGCGCCCAGGATGAGCACGAGCCCGAGCACTTCGAGCACCGGAAATCCGCCGCGACGCTGGGCGGATGGTGAATTGATCATAGGCTCTTTCCCTCACTCACGCGCTGGTTGCAGGCTGCCCGCACCGCCGCACGGTGAAACGGTGGCATGGGGGGCAGTGCATTAAGAGGCGTCCAGCGATACTCCAGAAGTTCTGAGCTGAGGCGCTGCACCTCGTTCTCGGCGCGGCAGCGGTACGCAATGTCGAGATGGGCTTTGTATCTGCCCCGGTCTATGAGGATGGGCTCCAGTACGGCGACGCGCAGGCCCAACTCCTCGTAAAGCTCGCGTTTGAGCGCCTCATCGGGCAGTTCATGGCGCTCCATCCAGCCGCCGGGCAGGCCCCACCGATCCGGCGCGTGGAAGACATGCTCGACGAGCAGCACTTCACCCTGCTCGTTCAGCACAACGCCTACCACGCCAGCCGTGAAGCGAGCGCGCGTCCAGCGAAGGAGCCTGAGCCCCATTGACACCATCCACGGCGCCCGCTGGAGCACGTCGGACAGCCTGCGTTTCAGGCTACTGCTGCGACCGTTACGACCCATTGCCACCGCGCTACTATGCCAGCACTGTACAGAAACTGACCACCGTGCGAGCAGGTGGTCAGCAGAACTATACCAACTTGTGCCCCGGCCTGCCAACATCGTCTGCGCCGCTACTCGCCGAAGGAAAAGACGCCAAGCTCGCCGTCCATCACCTTGATCGGTGGTGACTGTGGCTGTTCCGTGTCGACGAGGTAGACGATATTGCGGTTCGTCTGGTGTTCGTAGTCGGCGTAGACGATGTAGCGGCTGTCCGGCGACCATACACTGTGGCTCCGCTCGTACTGCGCGAAGTACTTGAACATGTACCACTGGCTCGCTGTGGGCAGGAAGCGGGCGAGCATCACCGCCTCGCCGGTTTCGACGTCAATGACCGACCACTGGAATTCGAAGTCGAGCGGGTTTTTACCCTGGCGGGCGAGGCGTGCACGCACGGAAGCCGAACCCGCCATCGGCATGGGTTCGAGCGCGGGCACGAGCGAGACGACCGCGATCTTTGTGCCGTCCGGCGACCAGAAGAAGGCGACGACATCCTCAACCGCATCCAGCACGCGCCGGCCTGTGCCATCCGCCTCAACGACAATGACGGGCGCGAGCGGGTCGCCGCCATGCGTGTAGGCGATGCGCTGGCCATCCGGCGACCAGCCGAAGAAGGCGTAGCCCGCGTAGCGCTCGCCGAGCGGGGTGATGATGTCGCCGTCGATCACGGCAAGCTCGTTCGCGCCGTCGCTGCGTGCCGCGACCAGGAAGCGGCTATCGACCGGCGACCAGGCAGGCGTCATGAAGCGGCCTGGCTGTGTGTCGAGCCTGCGCACGATCTCGTCTGCATCCACATTGTAGACTACCAGTTCCGCATCGTGACGGAACCACAGCATCTCGCTGCCGTCCGGTGACCATGAGTAGTAGAACGGCGCGGCTCGCCCGACGACCCGATCCTCCGCGATGATATTCCCGTCCTCGCCCAAGGTGACGAGGTGCAACGCAAGCTGGTTTTGATCGTTGACGAGGTAGGCGAAGCGGCTGCACGGCTCACTGTCAGCACACGAGACCGGCGACCACGCGCCGTATACGTAGATCGCATCGTCGATGCTCAGAAGCGTCTGGGGTGGGGTAACCCCCGGCTTCTCGGCGAGGAGGTCAAAATGGACGTCGCTGGGGTTCTGTGCTTCGATGCGTACATAGGACAGCCAGCCGGATGGGGACCAGGAAGGGTGGTTGTATATAATCGTCGCGCCGTCGTCCAGAGAGCCGGCATCCACCGTAACGGCCTGCGGAGGGCGACCCCTCTCCACGAGGTAGAGGTTGCCGTCGTCCGCGAGAACAGCCAGGTGACCCGGTGCTGGGAAACCCGGCTGAATGCCGGATTCGGCGGCAGGAGCTTCGACCACACCGCTGACTTCAGGGGTTGGGGCGTCAGGGGCAGCCGCCCCGATGCGATCTGCCAGGGGCGCACAGGCGGTGGCGGCCAACCCGGCAACCAGAAGCAGGAACAGGGGCCAACGTCGCGCCGCTCGGTTGTTCATAGTGCGCACCATTCTACCAGGCCCACGTAAGTTCTCGACAATTGCACCTTAATTCTATACATTTGGTATAGTGCGCTTCAACGCACCTCGGAACCAACCACTTTATTGACCTCGTTCGTAACAAGGAGAAACTCGAATCATGGCGGATAGTGTGCAGGAGCTCTTTACCGAACTCCCGAAGCGTTTTGACCCTGAAGCCTGGGGTTCACAGGATGCGACGCTTGCATTCAAGGTGACAGGGGCCCAGGGCGGGGAGTGGGTCGCCGACATCCGCAACCGTGAACTGGAGGTCCGGGAGGGGACGGCGGAGGATGCCAATATGACGCTCATCGCGGAGGACAAGGACCTGCTCGCGATGATCAACGGGGAACTCAACCCGGTGACGGCCTTCATGCAGGGCAAGGTCAAGATCCAGGGCGACATGTCTCTGGCGATGAAGCTCCAGAACCTGCTCAGCGAGATGCGTTAGCCTCTATTGCAGACGAATCAAAAGGCCCGCCAATTTGGCGGGCCTTTTGCGCTCGATGGTCGGGGCGGACGGATTTGAACCGTCGACCTCTACAACCCCATTGTAGCGCGCTATCCAAGCTGCGCCACGCCCCGAGCGACCCGTAGTGTACCATAACCGGAGGCGGATGCCAACTTTTTCCGGCGGTTCCTAAAGGGATTTTTCGTCCAATGGCTGGGCAAACCCGGCCTCTGCCTCCGCCCGGCGCGCGATGGATGCTGTTGCCAGCGTCAGCCCGACAAACGTCCACAGAATGGTAACTGCCGGGTGGAAGCCGATATTGAAGAAGTAGTGGTCAAACAGCCCGTTGACCAGCGCGCCGACAAGCCCCGCTGTCAGCCCTAGCAGGATCGGGTCCAGGTCCTCGTGCAGTTTCACCGCATACCGCGCCGACCAGGCCATTGCGAACACGGCCAGCATCAGCACCAGGAAGGCCGAAAGCCCCAGCAGCCCCATGTTCGAGGCGATGGTCAGGTAGACGTTAGCGACGCCGAGGTAGATATCGACATCGGGCGTGCCGGTGAAGCCGACGCCCAGCAGCGGGTAGCGCGACACGAGCGTCAGAGCGTCGCGGTACTCGCCGAAGCGCATCTGCGTGGCGAGGTCTGCGCCCTGGAAGCCCTCGACAAGCCGCTGCACATAGAACTGCGTCCACGGTAGCACGAGGATCAGCGCCGCGATCACGATCAGCAAGAGCAGCAGTCTGGGATAGCGCAGCGCGGCGATGAACACCAGTGCCGCCGCGAAGGCCAGCATCGAGCCGCGGGAGAAGGTCAGCACGAGTGCGAGGACGAGCACGCCGAGCATGGCCAGCGCGTAGCTCCGCTTGCCGACGAGCGGCTTCTCTGCCATGGCCTGAGGTGCCATCAGCGCCGCCGCCATCACCAGGAAGCCGCCGAGCGAGTTGGGGTTGGCCCACAGGCCGATCGCACGCTCAGGCAGATCCGGGTTGGCCTCGACGTACTGGATAATGCCGCTATCCGGGTAGCCGATCACGGCGAGGCGGGCGAGCATATTCTCGGTCAGCGAGTCAGGTAGCAGCCACAGCACCACGGCAGCCAGGCCGCCCATCGCTCCTGCGACCAGCAGGACGCGGATCACCATCTTGAGGTCGTCGGTGGTGCGCAGCACATCGACCAGCACCATCGCAAAGGTGATGCTCAGGAGCATCTCGGCGAACTGCCGCAGGATGGTTGGGGTGAGCGGTGCGTTGGCCAGCCCGGCAACAAAGCTGAGCAGGCCCAGCAGCATGAACATCACGATCAGCGCGTGCACGGGCGTCACGATCAGCCGCCGCCGGTACCCGGTCATCCATTCGCCAATGTACAGGAAGAAGAACGCTCCCATGGCGATGTCAAGGAAGGTGGGCGTCAGGATGATTTCAAACGGGAGCGTGGCGTAAGGCAGCAGGGCGATAATCAGCACGATGCTGATCATCGCGTTGCGCACCCCCGCGAACATCCACACGCCGCCCGCCAGCGCGATCAGCACGCCGAGCGTGTAGATCGGCCCGATGAACGCCAGCGAGACGCCGATCAGCGCGCTCACCACCGCCAGCGCGCTTCCCAATACGAGCGCGACGACGCGCCGGTCGGCGTTCGCGAGGAAGTCCTGTATCGGATGCTCGCCAATCATGACTGCTGCCTGCTCCTCATGCTCAAACGATTCCCGGCAATCATACCCGATGCGAGCAAAGCCAGGCTAATCAGGCTGAGCACAACGCCGACCTGGAAGCTCAACGGGCGGTAGACGAGCGTGACCTCGTGCTGGCCTGCGGTCAGCGGGAGGGCGCGCAACCCGGCGTTCGCCCGCCAGATTGTTGCCTCGTTCCCGTCCACGGTCGCTTGCCAGCCCGGGTAGTACATCTCGCTCAGGACGAGGACACCATCGGCGGGGGGGTCCACCGACAGCACGAGCCGCTCCGGCTCGTACACCTCGACGGTGACCTGCGCATCCTCCGGGGCCTCGGCGGGGAAGTCCAGGGTAGGCGCGCGGTCGAGAATGACGGTCGTGCGGACGTCAAAACCGGGGTCGGCCAGCCAGGCCAGCGCCTGCGCGTCGTCCTCCGCGAGGCTGACGTAGTAGGTCATCCACGCGCGCGGGAGCGGGTTCTCCAGCCGGTGCAGGTAGACAGGCTGCACACCGCTCTCGTCACGGGCGATGATCGTGCTGGGGCGTTCCAGCTCGCGCCAGTCGGTGAAGACGTACTTCACGTTCAGCAGTTCGTACAGACGGTAGTCGGGCAGCAGGCGCTCGTAGCTCTCATGTGCGCTCAACTCGAGTGGGCTGATGCCGCGTATGTCCTCCACGCCGAGCAGCGTGCCGTAGTTGCCGTGTGCCAGCCCGACACGCCCGTCAATGCGGAACGGCTCCTCCTCATCCGGCAGGCTCGGTAGCAGAGTGCGGTGGTAGAGCAGCCGCTCGTTGGCGGGGATCGGCTCCCAGTTCGTGTTGGCGCTCGTGCTGAACAGGTCGAACACGACGAGCGCAAGGAGGGCCGCCCCCCACCACGCGCGGTGGGCGTGGCCTGCCATCCGCCCGACCAGCAGCCACACGGCTGTCGCCAGGCCGCCGAGCAGGAACAGGCCGTTGATCAGCGCGATGGGCTCCGGCTGGTCAACGAAGCGCGAGATGATAAACGCCTCGACGGCTGCGGCCCAGGCCAGCGCGGCGGCAATCGCCAGCACTCGTGCTAGTGGCTTCACGCGCAGCCCGGACCTGCGCAGCGCCACGACACCCAGCCCGCTCAGGATGGCGATGCCGTGCGCCACAACGTAGGCGGCGCGCTCCTGCCCCCGGAACCACGACGCGCCGGGCGCAAACAGGTACACGATGCGATACAGAATGGTCGCTCCGCCGAAGCTCAGCACGAGCGCCACCAGCACGACGACCGCCCAGAAGTACGCGCCACGTTCCCGCCGCCACACTGCGACGCCTGCCAGCGCGAGCGCCGCCACGCCGCTGTACAGCGGCGACCACAGCGTTACGACGTTAGGTAGCACCAGCACGACCAGGTCGCGGAAGGGGAAGCCACCGGAGAGCGCATCGATGCCCATTTCCGAGCGGATGGTCAGCCGCATGTACTCCAGCCCCGGCACGATCTGTACGGCGGCAAGCCCGAAGCCGAGCGCGACCACACCCGCAATGCCCAGCCCCATGGGCAGCCAGCCGATGCCTGCGCCGACCGCGCGGTAGATGCCGTAGGCAATGAGCACGTACAGGAAGAACAGCGTGGTTTGCGGATGCCCGGCGAGCAGGCTGAGGCCAAGCGCCAGCCCGCTGACCGCCAGCCAGCGCAGGTTCCAGCCGCCCGGCTGCTCGCTGGCGCGGGTGAGGCCAAGCAGCGCGAGCGGGAGCCAGACCCCGGCTTCGAGGATGGCAAGCTGGAGCGGCGGGTAGCCAGTCTGGTAGCCGCCGAAGGTCAGCGTCAGCGCGCTGACCAGCCCGGCGAGGTACGACGCTGTGAGCCGCCGCACGAACAGGTACATCAACACCGCGCCGATCCAGTAGTGGAGCAGCGCCTCCGCCTGGAGCGTGGCGTAGGTGAAACCGCCGGTGAACTGGCTGGCGGCGATGGTCAGCAGGCGCGGCGGGTAGAACACCGCCGCCTGTGTATCGGCGAGGAACGGATGCCCGGCCATGTTGTAGGGGTTCCACAGAGGGATCTCCCCGGCGAGCAGGCGGCGGGCCTGGTAGATGGCAAAGGTCAGGAACTGCCCGGAGAAGTCGCCCTCCGGGTAGGAAACCTGGTTGGCCGGGTTAGGCGTCAGCGCTCGCCAGAAGAACAGCGCCCACAGCAGCGTCAGCAGCAGCACGGCGGCGAGGTCGGCGCGGAGGGGCCGGGCCAGCAGCCAGTTTTGAGCCTCATGGAGCAGTTTACGCAGCCGGTTCATGTGTCACTTCACCGGATGCTGCCGGGTTGGCGGATGATGATAAGGAGTCATGGGTTAACTCGGAACTTGGTCAGCAGAACGGCATCCTCAGGCAGCGGCTCGCCCCGTGGGCCACGCAGGCCCAGGCGCTGCAACTCGCCCGCCTCGTTGAACCAGTACACGACGACCTGCACATTGTACACGCCGAGCGGGGCATCCTCGGCGAGCGTCACGCGGACGGTGTCATGCACTACCTCGCCGGGCGTCCAGGTCGTCGTTGGCTGTGCGCCCTCGACCGGCCAGCTATCCTTCTGGCCGATATTGCGGGCGTCAGTCTCGGCGAGGAATTGTACCGAGACGGTGTAATCTCGCGCCAGCGCGCGCAGGCCCTGCCAGTACAGGTCGAGCGTCAGCGTGTCGCCGGGGCGGGCGGTGCGGGTATCGAGCGCGTAGCCGAGCAGCGCCATCTCGCCGTCGAAGTTAAACGTAACCGGGTTGGGGATGCCCTCGCCGTTCTCACGGGCGGCGAGCCTCAGCCGCCCGCCCTGCACCCGATCCTGCCCGTTTGAGGCGACCATGCGCGCGCCGGAGTGTATATCGTACAGGCCGATGCGCACCTCAAGCGTTTCCGGGGAGTAGGCGGTCGGGTTGACCGTCAGGTAGTAAACGTCCGTCCAGCGCGTGCCGGGTGCGAGCGTGCTCGTCGCAAGCAGCCCGCCGCCGGGGTAGCTGTCATACTGCCCGGCGATGAGTTCGGCGCTGTCCGTCAGGTGGACGAACACGCTCCAGTCACCGGGCGTCGGCGCGAGCGCCTCCCAGTGAGCGGTCACGACGACAGACTCGCCGGGGTAGACGGTATCGTCCTGCACCTCGAAGCCGAGCAAACGCAGAGCGGGCGCGTCCGCCCCCGGCGGCGTGAAGTCTACCGCGGCGGTTGTGTCGCTGCCGGGCCGGTACTCGGGCGGGCGGTAGGCCGGTGCGATGGTTCTCCAGGGTGCGACGGCAGCCAGCACGAGCAGCGGCGCGCCGACAGCGGCCAGCCCGCGCGTTCGCCAGCCAGTAGGTAGCACCCCGAGCAGCCCGAAGGCGAGCAGCGAGGCAATCGCCGCAATCACCGGGAAGAGCAGCCGTCCCTGCGAGCCGAGCGTCATCAGCGACCAGCGCGCAAGGCTGGCGAGCAGCACACCGACCTGCGCGGCGAGCATCCCCGGCAGCAGCAGCGCGCCCCAATCCCGCGTGCGGACCCGGCTCACCAGCCACCACACGAGGCCCGCCGCCGCCAGTACCGCGAGCACGGTGTAGACCGCATACACGGCTGGCTCGACGGGCAGGTTGAACCAGCCGAACATCGACCAGTAGCTCTGCCACAGGCCCGCCAGCTCGTGGCGCAGGTCGAGCAAGGTGATGCTGCGCCGGACCATCAGGTCGAGATGCGCGTTCAGCCCGGTGGGGTCACCGTAGAGCCGCACGTTGCGGGTATACCACCAGCCTGCAAGCAGCGACCACGCCAGGACGATCTCACCTGTGGCCCGCAGCGCGCCGCGCCACTCGCGGAAGCGCCAGCCGTAGAGTGCCAGCGCGGCGAGCGCGAGCGGGACGAAGGCCAGCCCGCTAAGCTTGGTCGCGGTGAGGAGCGCCACGCAGACGGCCAGCGCCGCACTGCGCCCCTGTGTCAGCCCGGTGCCCACGACACGGGCGGCGAGCAGCAGTGTCAGCGTGCCGAGGAGAGCGGTGAGCGTGTCGTTGTTCACCGAGCCGCTGATGAACAGGAACTGCGGGTTGAAAGCGACGAGCGCCGCCGCCAGCAGCGCCACCGCCCTGTGATCGGGCCATACCTCACGGGCGAGAAAATACGTCAGCGCGACAGTCCCCGCGCCCATCAGCACGCCGAGCGCGCGCACGAGATGAACGGCGAGCGTCGTGCCGCGCCAGGGGAACGCCTCGGCGGGGGTGTGTACCATGCGGTTGTGGTTGTCGGGCGCGTCCGGCTCGCCGAGCGCCGCGTGCGGATTGAGGCGGACGGTCGCCTCGTAATCGCCGGTATCCACCCAGAACGTGGCGCCTGCTGCCAGCAGGTAGTAGAGCGGCGGTTGTGTGCCTTCCTGCCCCCACGGGGCGGGCACGCCCGGTTCGACGCGGGGCAGCGCCCCGGTCGTTGCGATGTGGCGCACAACAGCAAAGTGGAAGTCCTCGTCGGGCGTTTCAAACAGCGGCGTGACGGCGCTGTACATCAGACCGAGCACGAGGAACAGCGCCACGATGACGGCCAGCCCGGTATGCTCCTGCAGGTGGTTGCGCATCGGCCTTACCCCCTGCACAGGCTCTCGAAGAAGGCCGCCGTGCGCTCGGCGATGGTCTCCCAGCGGAATGCGGCGGAGGCTTCGAGGGCGGCTCGCTCAAGCTCTATGCGACGGGCGTCGTCACGCCACACGCGCTCGATGGCAGCGGCAAGCGCGTCTGCGTCCCCTGCCGGGATGGTTTCGACGACGCCCTTAAGCTCCGGCTCAGGGACTTCCGGCTCGGTGGTGACGATGGCGCGCCCGTGCGCCAGCGCGGCCATCAGCGTGCCGCGCCGCAGCGAGACGCCGTCCAGGTAGGGCAGGGCGGTCACATCGCTGGCGAGGAAGTGCGCGGTAATCTGGGCGTCGTCCACAAAGCCCGTCCAGATGATGCGCTCGGCCAGGCCGTGCCGCTCGATGAGGGCATCCACCCGCTCGCCATAGGCGAGGTTGGTCGGGTCGCTCGCCCCGGCACGCCCGCCCATCATCACCAGCCGGGCGGGGATGCCGCGCTCAACCAGCCGTGCCAGCGCCTCGACGAGCACCAGCCCGCCCTTGCTCTCGTTGAGAAAGCCGAAATAGCTGATCAGCAGGTCGCCGGGGGCGATGCCGTGCCGGGCGCGCCACTCGTCACGCCGGTAGCCGGGCGGCGGATCCGTCCGCACGTTGCTACCGATGGGAATTAGCGCGAGCGGCGCAATGTTCCACTCGCTGCGCAGGCGCATCTCGTCGGCGCGGTTGGTGGTGATCACGCCGTCGGCGGTGCACGCCAGCCGCCGCACAACCCACTCGCGGACCGGCCCCGCTTTCGGGAACAGGTAGGGCACGCGCAGGTCGTGGAAGGTCACGACGGTGCGGGCTTCAGAGAGGCGTGCAGGCAGCCAGTGGATGGCGGGGTGCATGTTGTATGCCGCCGTCTGGAACTGGATGTTGACCACGTCGAGCCGGTGTTCCGCCGCCCAGCGCCGGATGGCGGTGATGCTGCGCCAGTTCCACACGCCGCGCCATGCCGCGCTGACCTCAATACCCGGCTCGCTCGCGCCCTGAGCCTCGGCACGGGTAAACACATAGACGGGGTGGCCGAGCGCCACGAGCGCCCGCGCCAGCTCCCGCGTGAACGCGCCCACGCCGCCCTCCATCGGCGGGTACTCCCCTGTGACAAGCCCAATGCGCATCACGGTCAGCCCCGCAGCCCGGACCGGAGCACGCGCCAGTAAGCCTGCACGCGCTCGGCTCGCATCTTGCGCTTGTGTCCGACGAGCCATTTCGCTGCCTCAAGCACAAGCTGTGCGGCGTAGTTGGCGAGCAGCACCAGCCTCACAAACGCCCCGGCGACCCTGCCGTGGTGCTTGCGAAAGTAGCGGACCTTGCTCGTCTGGAAGTAGATGTGACGCTGGGCGACGACTTGCTCGCTGCTTTTGCCGCCGTAGTGGATGATCTTCGCTTCGGGGAAGTACACGACCTGCCAGCCCGCCGCTTTGATGCGCCGCTGCCAGTCAAGCTCCTCGGAGTACATGAAGAAGTCCTCGTCAAAGCCGCCAACCTGCGCCAGCACCTCGCGCCGCACCATCAGCGCAGCGCCCTGCACCCAGTCCACGGCGACGGTCTGATCGTCGGCGGTGTCGCGCACGTAGTAGTGGTCAAGCACGCCCGCCGGGGCTATCGACTCGAGCCACGTGCTTTCAAAAACAGCCGTCTGCAGCGTCGGGAAGCGGCGGCGCGACGACTGGACGCTGCCATCCGCGTTGAGAAGCTGCGGGCCGAGCGCGCCGACCTGCGGATTTTCCACCATATAGGCCGCCATGCGGGGAAGGGCGTCGCCGAGTACAACAGTGTCGGGGTTGAGCAGGAAGAGCAGGTCGCCCGTGCTGTGCTGCATGCCGATGTTGTTCCCCCGGGTGAAACCGGTGTTCTCGCCCGGCTCAATGAGGCGCACCCAGGGGTAGTCGCGGCGCAGCAGGTCGGGCGTGCCGTCCGACGAGAGGTTGTCGACGACGATCACCTCGACGGTGGGGGCGGCTGCCGCCTCTCCCGTGCCGGAGCCTGCCAGCACGATATGCCCGGCGTCCGCTCCGGCGCGTATCGAATCGAGGCAGTCGCGCAGCAGGTCGCGCACGTTCCAGCTTACGATAATGACCGAGATATCAGGCGTCATGGTTGGCTGTGCGGGTGAGACTGTTCAAATCATTCCCTCCACAGGGCTCCGGCGATTATAACGACGCGGGGGAGGGCGAACAAAAGAGACGGGCCGGATGCTCGGGGAACATCCGGCCCGGTTCTCATTCAGGGCGTAAGAGGAGCAGGGCTAGTCGCCCATCTCCTCGACATATTCGACGGCGTCCTCCGCCTCTGCCTCGACGGACTGGCCGCGCGCGGTCATCCAGTCGTACAGTTCGGCCTGGGTGACCTTATCGACGCTCAGGCCGATGCGCTTGCGGTCCTGGTCGATGCTGATGATGCGGACGAGTAGCTCATCACCCTCCCGCGCCCACTGCTGCGGGTTGGTGATGTTGTAGCTCGTCATCTCGCTGATGTGGACCAGCCCGGTGACGCCGTTCGGCAGCTCAACAAACACGCCGTAGTCCACGACGCTGCTAATCGTGCCGGTCACAAGGTCGCCCACCGAGTAGGTCTGCTCGATCGAGCTCCACGGGTCAGGGATGAGCGCCTGGCGATTCAGGCTGATGCGCTCGCGCTCCACGTCCACGTCCTCAATACGGACCTCGATCTCCTGGCCGACGGTGAGAACATCGCTCGGGTGGTTCACGTGCTGCCAGTCCAGCTTGGAGATGTGGACGAGCCCGTTCACCCCGCCGATGTCGACGAAGGCGCCGTAGTCCACGATCTTCACCACCCGCCCGGTGACAACCTGGCCCGGCTCCAGGCTCTCGAGGAGGCCCTGGCGCTGGTCACGGCGAGCAGCCGTCTCGGAGAGCACAAGGCGGTTGCGACGCTGGTTGACCTCGATGACCTTCACCGGGATGTGGGTGCCGATAAGCGCATTCTTGGCATTCTCCTGCTGCTCGCGAGAAGCGCCGCGCGGAACGGACATCAACTGCGAGTTGGGGATGAAGCCGCGCAGGCGGCCAAAGTCGACCAGAGCGCCACCCTTGTTGAAGCCGGTGACGGTCACGTCGATCGTCTTGTCCTTTTCCATCAGTTCGGCGGCGTATTCCCAGTCCTCAAGCGTGAGGGCCTTGCTAATCGAAACCAGCACTTCGCCGTCGTTGCCGCGTGGCCTGAGGACATAGACGTTGACTTCGGCACCGGGCTGCAGCCTGGCCATCATCTCGTCGCTCAGGCGCTCAAGATCGTTGCGCGTTACAAATGCGCTCTGCTTCCCGCCGATGTCGAGGATGATCGCGTCATCGAGGATTTCCTCAATGATGCCCTTACGGATCTCACCGCTCTTGGGCGGCTCGAAACCGTAATCGTCAAGCATCTCTTCACTCATTGCGGGGATGTCGTCAATAACGGGTGAAACGTGCGCGTCAGCCATAGTAGTTGTGTAATCTTCTCCCTTGTGGAAATTTTGTGACGATCACAGCCCTGTGACTGGCATCACAGCTGTACCGTCGGGGGCATCCTGAATACAAAAGCCGCTCTCCGTGACTGATCTCCAGGGCACAGGAGCGGCTCATGAGCCGTTAGAGGTTCCCATTCGAGCATCTGGCAGGGAGCCGGAGGCTAGAATGCCTGGTGAAGGTTCAATAGCGGACCTCCACGAGAGGAAGGGCGTCATTCAGCGCCCCTGTGTTGGAGAGCAGACAGTGCAGTTGTATCCAGTTATCCCAGCGCACAAGTATATAGGAGTTCTGTAGAACGGTCAACTGGTTTAGCCAGGATTGGCTACCCGACCGGGCGATCACGGAGGTTAGTCAGACGGTTATCTGTGAAATTTGGCGCATTAAGCCCAGCCGAAGAGCCGTTCGGCATTGTGCGTTGTCTGTTCGGCGGCTTCCTCCGGCGTGATGCCGCGCACCTCCGCCAGCTTCTCGGCGACGAAGCGCACGTAGGCGGGCTCGTTGCGCTCGCCACGGTGTGGGTGCGGCGCTAGGAACGGCGAGTCTGTCTCGACCAGCACGCGATCGGCGGGGGCAGCCGCCGCGACGCGGCGCGTTTCGTCGGCGTTCTTAAAGGTGATCGGTCCGGTAAAGCCGAGGTAGAAGCCCATCGCCAGCGCGATCTCCGCGTCCTCCCAGGTCGCCGAGAAGGAGTGCAGGACGCCGGGGCGGGCGGCGATGGTGTCGGGCAGGCCGGGCCCAACCCACGCGGCGAGTGCCGCCAGTAGATCGGCGGTGGCATCCCGGTTGTGCAGAATGACGGGCAGGCCAAGCTCGGCGGCAAGGTCAAGCTGCCGCGCGAGCCACGTTGCCTGCACCTCGCGCGGCGTTCGGTCCCAGTAATAGTCCAGCCCGATCTCGCCGATGGCAACGACTTTCGGGTGCGCGGCGAGTTCGCGCAGCTCGGCGAGCGTCTCGTCAAGCGGCGGTGGCTCCGCCCCGATGTCGTTGGGGTGCATCCCCACCGCTGCATAGACGCCCTCATACTGCTCGGCGAGGGCAATCGCCGCCCGGCTCGTCGCGAGGTCCAGCCCCGGCACGACGATACGCGTGACGCCTGCCTCAGCCGCCCGGTGCACGACCTCGTCGCGGTCTTCGTTGAAGCGCTCAAAGTCGAGATGGCAGTGTGTATCGACCAGTTCCATGCCCTGAGCCTCCAAGATCAAACCAGCCGCGCGGCGAGGAACCTCACGGCGCGGCTGGAAGTTCTCAATCCGTACAGGCTACTCGATGCCGACCAGCCTCAGGCCGTCCTTGAGGATGTCCTGCACCTTGTCCTTCTCCGTCGTCTCGGTGTAGACGCGGATGAGCGGCTCGGTGCCGGAGAAGCGCACAAGCAGCCAGCCTGCGTCGCCCAGCTCGAACTTGTAGCCGTCGAGCGTGTTGATGCCTGTTACCTTCAGCCCGGCCAGCGTTTCGGGGCGGGCGCTGTCGAGCTTTTGCCGCATCGCCTCTTTCTGCTCCTGGCTGTCCAGCACCGTGTCGATGCGGGAGTAGTAGTGCGGCCCGACCTTCTCGAACAGATAGTCGAGAAGCTGGGAAGCCGTCATGTTCTTCTGGCACATGAAGTCCAGCAGATACAGGCCCGCCAGGATGCCGTCGCGCTCGGGGACGTGGTTCTGGAAGGCGAAGCCGCCGCTCTCCTCGCCGCCCATCATCGCGTTGACCTCGACCATCTTAGGCGCGACGTACTTGAAGCCCACACCCGTCTCGTAGACCGGCACGTCGTAGATCTTCGCCAGCTTCTTGAGCATATCGGTTGTGGAGATGGTCTTCACGATGGGGCCGCGCGCGCCGCGCACCTCCAGCATGTACAGCGCGAGCAGGGCGTACATCTCAAGCTGGTTGATGAAGCGACCCTCGCCAGTACCCGCGCCGACCCGGTCGGCGTCGCCATCGAAGATGATGCACACGTCGGCGTTGTTCTCGACGGTCGCCGCAAGGCCGCGATCCACGTTGGGCGGGATAGGCTCAGGACGTGACATCTCGGGGAAGACCGGGTTGCGTACGTTGTGGATCTCGATGATCTCCGTCTGCCCGCCGCCGAGGATGCGCGGCATCCAGCCGATGCCGTTGCCCCACATCGGCTCGACGAGGATCTTGAAGCCGGCCTGCTTGATGCGCTCGACATCCACCAGCCGGTTGATCTGCTCCAGGTAGGCCGGCGCGGGGTCGAATATCTCGATAAGCCCCTGCTCGACGGCCTCGGCGAACGGCATGCGCTTCACGTCCTCGATGGCGGGGATGGCCGCCTCGATCTCCTCCAGCCCTTCCGGCCCGACTGCGCCGCCGTGCTCGTCACGTACCTTGAAGCCGTTGTCGGTGGGCGGATTGTGGCTGGCGGTGATGTTGATGCCGCCTGCCGCGCCGTGCGCGACAATGGAGTAGGAGATCACCGGCGTCGGCGTGGCGCCCTGCGTCAGCCAGACGTGAATGCCGTGCGCGGCGAGCACCTCGGCGGCAGCAGCGGCGAACCGCTCGGAGGCGAAGCGCTGGTCGTGCCCGATGACGGCGCCGCGCTCGGCGGCGCCATGCCGGAGCAGGTAGGTCGCAAAGCCGTGCGCCGCCCGCCGGACGTTGTCGAAGGTGTAGTCCTCAGCAATCGTGCCTCGCCAGCCGTCGGTGCCGAACTTAATACGACTCACTTTCCATCTCCTTCTTGATCTTCGCCAGGTCGGCATCGACCATCATGTGGATAAGCTCCTCAAACGAGACGCGCGGTTCCCAGCCGAGCCTCGCGCGGGCCTTCGCCGGGTTGCCGACGAGCAGGTCGACTTCTGCGGGGCGCATGAAGCGCGGGTCCTGCACGACGTGCTCGCGCCAGTCCAGGTCAACGTAGCTGAACGCAACCTCACACAGATCTTGCACCGAGTGGGTCTCGCCAGTGGCGACGACGTAGTCGCTCGGCTCGTCCTGCTGGAGCATAAGCCACATTGCCTCAACGTAGTCACCGGCAAAGCCCCAGTCACGGCGCGCGTCGAGGTTGCCGAGCGCCACCTTGTCCTGCAGACCGAGCTTGATCCGCGCGACGGCGTCCGTAACCTTACGGGTGACGAACTCCAGGCCCCGGCGCGGGCTTTCGTGGTTGAACAGGATGCCGCTCGTCGCGTGCATGCCGTAGCTCTCACGGTAGTTCACGGTGATCCAGTGGCCGTAGACCTTCGCCACACCGTACGGGCTGCGCGGGTAGAAGGGTGTGTTCTCGGTCTGCGGCACCTCGCGCACCTTGCCGAACATCTCCGAGCTGGATGCCTGGTAGAAGCGAATCTTATTCTCGCGGTCCACCATGCGGATAGCGTCGAGCAGGCGGGTGACGCCGAGCGCGGTCACCTCACCCGTGAAGACGGGCTGCCGCCACGACTCCTGCACGAAGCTCTGCGCGGCGAGGTTGTAGACCTCGTCCGGGCGGTACTCGTCGATGACGTGAACGAGGGAGGTCTCGTCGAGCATGTCGCCGGACACGATCTGGATCTTGTCCTGAATATGGCCGATACGCTCGAAGTTGACGGTGCTGGTCCGGCGAACCAGGCCGATGACCTCGTAGCCTTTTTCCAGTAAAAACTCGGCAAGGTACGAGCCGTCCTGGCCCGTAATACCTGTGATGAGCGCTCTAGGCATGTGAATCACTCCTGTGACTAGTATTCTAGGGTTAGCCTGCAAAGGCAGGGGGCGGGGGCGACTCGTGCGAGCGTACCCCTGCCGCTGAGATCAGGGCTGCGTTTCCCTGACTCGCGCGCGCCAGTCTTCCAGTACGTCCACCAGCGTTTCTTCGAAGCTGATCTGGGGCTCCCAGCCCGTCGTCGCGCGGACTCTCGCCGGGTTGCAGACGAAGATCGGCACTTCCGACGGGCGCATCCGCGCCGGGTCGACCTGCACCTGGATGGGCGCCTCGGTGTGGTGGAGCAGGATGTCGAGCAGTTCCTGAATGCTGCGTGCCTGGCCGCTGCCGATATTGTAGACAGACCCGGGTTCGCCGAGCGACATGACCAGGCGGTATGCGCGGGCCATATCGCGCACGTCGGTGAAGTCGCGGCGGGCCTCCAGATTGCCGACGTACAGCACAGGCTCCTGCTGCCCCGCCTCAATCGCCGCGATCTGGCTGGCGAAGGCGGGCGCGACAAAGCGCTTGCTCTGGCCCGGACCAATCTGGTTGAAGGGGCGCACGCGGATGATCGGCAAGTTGTGGCTGATGAAATATTGCAGGCCGAGCATGTCCTGCGCGACCTTGCTCACGCTGTAGGGGCTGGGCGGGCGCAATGGCTGTTGCTCGTCGATCGGGATGTCATCCGGCGAGACCGGCCCGTAGACCTCTGCCGAGCCAACTACAAGCAGGCGGCTGGGCAGGTCCAGCTTGATCATCGCCAGGATGATGCTGAGCTGAGCCTTGATATTGTTGCTCAGCGTGCCCCAGGGGTTGTCAAACGACTCCGGCACAAAGCTCTGTGCGGCAAGATGATAGATATGGTCCGGGCGAATGTCACGCAGCAGGCGCTCGACGGCGTCGTCGTCCGTGAGGTCTACCTGCCGGAGGGTCATGTCGAAGCGTTGGAGGTCGGGGTAGGACTCTGGCGGCAGGAACGTCGTGCCGAAGACTTCTACGTCGCCCTGTTCCAGCAGATGCTCCGCCAGGTGGTTCCCAACAAATCCGCCGACACCGGTAATCAGTGCTCTCAATGAACTCTCTCACCTGCTGATGTTGTGAATACGAGGATGATGCACGGGCGAGTATAGCGTAAGCCTCCGAGGGCGGCAACGGAGGAAAGCGGGACACCGAGACTGGTTGCCCCCGGCAGACAAATCGCCGCGCACGAGCTTCACGGCGGCCTGCTGCGCCACCGGTAGTGTGCTGGCACAAAGCCCGAACAACATTGCAGGGGCGCAGCAACCTACGCCCCTGCACACACCCGACTGAAGGCGTCGGGTGACCTTGCCCCTGCACACTACGTGCCAGCGCGCCACTCGTTGAGATAGGCTTCCTGCTCGGGCGTGAGCTTGTCGATCTTGATGCCCATCGCCTCGAGCTTGAGGCGGGCGATCTCCATGTCCAGCGCTTCGGGGATGGTGTAGACGGTGTTCTCCAGTGTCTTGGCGTTCTGGAGCATGAACTCGGAGGCGAGCGCCTGGTTGGCAAAGCTCATGTCCATCACGCTGGCGGGGTGCCCCTCGGCGGCGGCGAGGTTCACCAGCCGCCCCTCGCCGAGAATGTGCACCGTCTTGCCGTTCGCCAGCCGGTAGCGCTCGACGAACGGGCGCACAAGCTCAGGCTCCTCAACGGCCATCTCGCGCAGGCCGGACAGGTTAATCTCGACGTTGAAGTGCCCGGAGTTGGCGACGATTGCGCCGTCCTTCATGGCTTCGATGTGATGCGTGTCGATCACGTTGATGTCGCCGGTGGCGGTGACGAAGATATCACCGATGGGCGCGGCTTCCATCATCGGCATGACGCGGTAGCCGTCCATCACCGCTTCGAGCGCCTTGAGCGGGTCCACCTCGGTGACGATGACGTTCGCACCCATGCCCTTGGCGCGCATCGCAATGCCGCGGCTGCACCAGCCGTAGCCCGCCACGACAACCGTCTTACCGGCGATCAGGATATTGGTCGCCCGGACGATGCCGTCGATGGTGCTCTGGCCGGTACCGTAGCGGTTGTCAAACAGGTGCTTGGTCATCGAGTCGTTGACGGCGATGACAGGGAACTTCAGCGCGCCCTCTTTGGCCATGGCACGCAGGCGAATGACGCCGGTGGTCGTTTCCTCCGTCCCGCCGATCACCTCGGGGAGCAACTCGGTGTAATCCTTGTGGAGGGTGCTCACCAGGTCGGCGCCGTCGTCCATCGTAATATGCGGGCGGTGGCTGATCGCCGCCCTGATGTGGTCGTAGTACGTCTCGTCGTCCTCGCCCTTGATGGCGTACACCGGAATCTCGAAGTGCGTGACGAGGCTCGCCGCCACATCGTCCTGCGTGCTGAGCGGGTTGGACGCGGTGAGCACGAGGTCCGCGCCGCCGGCCTGGAGCGTCCGCGCCAGGTTGGCCGTTTCGGCGGTGATGTGCAGGCAGGCCGACATGCGCACGCCCTCAAGCGGACGCTCCTTCTCAAAGCGCTCGCGGATGAGCCGGAGCACAGGCATTTCCTTCGCCGCCCACTCGATGCGGTAGCGCCCGCCATCCGCCAGGCTGGGGTCTTTAATGTCGTAGTCGATTGCCATGAGAACTCCTCAGTCTCAACTTGTCGAAGTCAAATCACACTCAAAGCGGAGATTATAGCGTGTCTCCCCGATGACGCGAACGGTGAGGCGGCCTGTATTGCGGGTGCTGGCATCACCGCGAATGAGCTTCGCGGCTGAAGTTGCCCCACCTCAGCGCCGCACAGCGAGCCCCTCGATAAACTCGGCGACCGCCCGGAACCCCAGCCGCTCGTACACGCGGATGGCTGGGACGTTGTCCTGCGCAACGTTCAGCACGACGGTCTGCATCCCAGCATTGAAGAGCGCCTGCACAACGGCCTGGCTCACCAGTTTGGCAAGCCCTCTCCCGCGATACGCCGGATGGACGACCACGTTGCCGAGCGCCGCCATGCGTGCCGCCGCCGCAAGCAGGTGGGTGCCCGCACTCGCGACGAGCGCGCCGTCCTGCCTGATCCCGTAGTAGACGCCGCTCTCAATCATCTCCGGGTCGAAGGCGATGTCCTCCAGCGCGCGGTTGTCGTGCGCGGCGGCCAGCTCCAGCAGCGCACGCACCTCCCCGGCGCTGTCCGCGCCGAGCCGTACCGGGGCAGGGGTGTCGCCTGCTAGGGGGATAGGCGTGAAGCCCTCCGCCGTGATGCGCATCCGCAGCATGTCAAGCCGGTGTGATACCCGGTAGCAGGCCTCAACGAGCGGCACGCCCTGCGGCGGGCAGATGAACTGCACGTGCTCCGGCCCGACGCCGTGCGCCAGCAACGCTTCCAGCGCGGGGAGGCTGCCCATCAGGAACAGGGCAGTGGGGTCGAGCGCCGTGTAGACGAGCGCCAGCCCCTCGATTTCCTCACCCCGGCAGGCCGCGTGCCACGTCGCGTGCTCGGCGTAGGGCGGCTCCAGATCGCCGAGGGCGTAGGCGGCGTAATCCGGGTCGGTCATGAGAAAAGCGCGGACCGGCCCGTCGGCGGTCAGCGTTGTGATGGTATAGGCGCTCACTCGTCCTCGTCCAGCATGGAGTCGAGCAGGCCGCCGTCGTCGAAGTGCTGGCGGAAGCGCTCAACGAATTCGCGCCGGGTGTAGGCGTGGTTCTGCGTGCCGACCTGCTCAAGCGCATACGTGGCTGCCAGCGCACCGACACGCCCGCTCAGTTCCCAGCCCCAGCCGGCGGCGAGGCCCTTCAGCAGCCCGCCCCGGAAGGCGTCGCCGACGCCGGTGGGGTCACGGAGCACGCTCGGCGCGACGGCGGGGATGTGGTAGACGTCGGTGTCGGTGTAGATGTCGGTGCCGTTCTCGCCGCGCGTCACGATGACCGTACCGGCACGCTCCATCAGATCGTCATGCGTGAAGCCGGTCTTGCGGGTGAGCGCTTTGTATTCGTACTCGTTCGTGATAAGGATGTATGCGCCGTCCACGCCCTCGGCCAGTTCTTCACCCGTTACCCGGGCGACCTGTTGGCTGGGATCGTACATGTAGGGGATGCCGCGTTCCTTGCACTCGGCGATCAGGTTACGCATGGCAACCGGGTCGTTAGGCGAGATCACCACAAGGTCGGGCGTGCCCTCCACCGCCTCGGCCAGTGACAGGTCGCGCGAGCGCGCCATCGCGCCGGTGTAGAACATCGCGATCTGCGCCTGCTGGCTGTCCGTGCTGACGAAGAACGACGCCGTGTAAAGGTCTTCATAGATGCGCGTGCCGCTTGTGTCCACGCCGACCTCTTCAAGCGCGGCCTTGTACACGTCGAAGTCCATCCCCGCCGTGCCCACGAGGATCGGACGCTCGCCGAGCAGCGCGAGCGTGTAGGCGATGTTCGGGGCAACACCTCCCCGGTGACGGGTCATTTCATCTACGAGGAAGCTGACGCTGATCGAGTCGAGGTTTTCAGCGAGCAGCATCTCTTTGAAGCGCCCCGGGTAGGTCATGATGTAGTCGAAGGCAATGGAGCCAGTGATGGCGATACGCATGTCGTCCTTATCCTTTGAACGTGCGGGCAGGCGGCGTGATGCCTGCCGCCTGCCTGTGAAATCAGATTCGTATGGGTCTGGGCTAATAGCCGTAGTCAAATTGTACGCTGAGTTCCGCGCTGCGTGCGGCGCCGACAATTACCTGCAGGATATCTCCGGCGAAGTGCGCCAGCCCAACAAGCGGGACGTCTGGCCGGATCCAGATCATCGCGAAGGCGTTATCCTCCCACTCGCGGGTTTCGGTGCCGGGCGGGGGTGTCAGCCCGCGCTGCCGCAGTGTCTCGACCGGGTCGCCCGTATGCCCGCGATACGGGAAGTTGAGGACAAAGCCCTCAAGCTGCCCGTCATGCTCGGACGCTTCCGGGAGGATCTGCAGCCAGTAGTCAGGCCGGTCGTCTGCCTCGATGGTCATGCCGGGGGCGTGCTCAAGCTCGACCACGGCCTTGCCAACAAGCTCTCCCAACCAGATTGCAACATCAGCGTCGAGGGGCACGATCACGCCTCCAGGTCATCAAACAGCGAACGCTGCCCCGGCGCAATGGCCGGGCGGATAGTCTCCCGCCGGTGCTCTCTGCGTGGTTCCGGTTCGTGAGCCTCGCCGGGGAGCGGCTGGAGTTGCTCCCCGCGCACCGCTCGGCGCAGGTTCAGATCGAACGGCGGGTAGACGATGCCGTTCTCGGTGACAATGCCTGTCACGTAGCGATGCGGGGTCACGTCGAAGGCCGGGTTGCGTGCAGGGTAGTGCTCCGGCACGATAGCCTGCCCGAACGGCGCGCGCACCTCATCCGGCGAGCGCTCCTCGATGGGGATGTCGTCGCCGGTGGGGAGCGACAGGTCTATCGTCGAGGTGGGGACGACCGGGTAGAACGGGATGCCGTTCTCATGCGCGAGGACGGCAATGCTGTACGTGCCGATCTTGTTGGCGACATCGCCATTAGCCGCCGTGCGATCCGAGCCGACAAACACGATGTCCACCTGCCCGGTCCGCATGAAGTGCCCGGCAGCGCCATCGACGATGATGTCAAAGGGCACGCCCGCCTGCTCAAGCTCCCACGCTGAAAGCCGCGCGCCCTGCAGGCGCGGGCGCGTCTCATCAAGCAGTACGTGGATGCGCTTGCCCTGCTCATGAGCGGTGCGGATGACTCCGAGCGCGGTGCCCCAGCCAACCGTTGCCAGCGCCCCGGTGTTGCAGTGGTGCAGGATGGTATCACCGTCGCGCACGAGAGAAGCGCCGTACTCGGCCATGCGGCGGTTGATCTCCACATCCTCGTCGGCGATGCGCTGGGCGTTGCGCAGCAGTTCGGCGCGGATGTCCTCGACGCGCTGCCAGGTCTCGTCGCGCACGATCCGCATTTGCTGGTTGACGGCCCAGGCCAGGTTGACGGCGGTGGGGCGGGCGGCGCGCATCACGCTGGCGGCTTCTTCCAGGTAGCGCACCAACTCCTGCCGGTTGGCTGCATCGAATTGCTGGGCGGCGAGCGCAATGCCAAACGCGGCTGCCGCGCCGATAGCGGGCGCACCGCGCACGACCATGTCGGTGATGGCGTGAGCGACGTCGGCGTAGTTGTCGTACTCGACCAGTTCCAGTTCCCAGGGCAGCTTGCGCTGGTCGATCATACGCACTCGGCCCTCATGCCATTCGACGGTCCGCATAACAACCTCCCCGGACTTGTCTGCGCCGATAGCTAGCGCCGGCTCAGGCCAGCGCCGGGCGGCAATCGTGATGGCACTGCAAAGTCTAGCTTACTCAAAATAGGCTGTCAAAGCAGCACTGCGGGCCCTACGGCGTGGTATAGTACAGTTGATGATAACGTCCGACCGGCCCGCCGCAGGCGGGAAACGGTGACAAGGAGAGTACCCATCGTGAAAATCGCAGTCGTGACTGAGGACGAGCGCCAGGTGAGCCAGCATTTTGGCCGCGCGCCATTGTGTGTGGTGTTTACGGTTGAGGGTGGGGTCGTCACTGCGCGGGAGGTCCGTGAGAAGCCCGCTCACCAGCGCGGAGGGCACGGGCAGGGTCACGGGCACGGCGTCGAGGGGCAGCACGCAAATCCCGATGCAGGCGCGTGGCATGCGGCGATGATCGAGCCTATCGCAGATTGCGACGTGCTGATCGCCGGGGGGATGGGGCGCGGCGCGTTTTTCTCGCTCCAGCAGGCCGGGATCGAGCCGATCATCACCGACCTCCGTGGGGTGGAAGAGGCTGTGCAGGCGTATATCGACGGCACGCTCGTGAATCACATGGAGCGGCTGCACTGAGAGTGGGGTGGATGCAGCCCGGCCCTTTTCCATAGCTAATCCGCCGCGACTAAACGTCGCGGCTTCCATTTGTGCGATAAAGCCATATGCCGCCCGGCAATGGCTTATCCGCTGAACCCCGCCACCCCTTGCAAGATGGCGGGGTTCAGTCAGTGTCGCTTCGTGTAGTGATACTGGTAGGCAAAACCCTCTCAGCGGTTTTCCGTCTCGACCAGCACGCTGCTCGCCTCCTTCACCTCGACCTTGCGGTAGACCTCCGCCGGGGCGCGCTGCTCGCCGTTCACCGTCAGCAGGTCGGCAATGCGGATGCCAAACAGCCGCTCGTTCTCCTGCAGATAGGGACAGATTAACGCCCAGTCCTCCGGCGTGAGCTCGCCAAACGTACCGCCGTTCAACTGCGCGTCGCTGACCTTATGGTGCGGGTCACGCAGATAGATCGCGCCGCCGGATGCTAGCGAGAACAGGTTGCCGCCGGGGTAGGGCGTGTCGAGGTCGACGACGCACCCGCTTTCGTCGAGCGTGATACCGTTGAGGATGGCGAAGCCGCCGCCATTGAGCGGGTCGCCTGCCATGAAGGACTCGGCGAGGTAGTCGAGGCAGGTGCCGTTGATCACGACGCGGGGCCGCCCAACGGCATTGATCAGCGGACGGCCCGCCGCCGAGCCGCGCACGTACACCTCGCCGCCCTTTGCGCCGTATAGGAACGTCTGCCCGACATCGCCGTAGACGACGAGCTTGCCGCGCCGGAGGATCTGCCCGAGTTGATCCTGCCCGTCGCCGTGAATCGTGACCTCGCCCCCATCGAGGCCGGAAGCGGCGTAGTCGCCGACATCGCCATACAGGTCGAGGCGCACGCCGTCGCTCGCAGGGCCAAGCCCGCTGCCTGCGAAGCGACCGCCGCGCCAGTTATATGCGACGATATGCCGCCAGCCGAGCGCAACCGCGTCGGCGATGAGGCGTGCGGCGCTGTCGTCGCCCTCCGGCGGGAAGCCAAGCGTGTCCACGACCAGCGTGGCTTCTTCATCCAGCGGCGGGCGGAGGGTCGTGCGGCAGGACGCCGCAATGCGCCGCACCGCGCGGAGCGAACCGGGCACGGCATCCAGCCCTGGAACAGCACCGAAGAGCCGGGCAAGCGCCGCGTCGATCAGTGTGTGGAATGAGGCCCGCTTTTTCGCCCCGAGGTCGGAGGGTACATCGCGCAGGCGCGTTAGCACCTCACGCGAGAAGGCCCACTCCGCATCGCCGTGCTGCCCGAACCCGGCCAGTTCATCGAGCGCCCAGGCAAGCTCATCCCAGCCGGCAGCGGGTAGCATGGGGCGGGTGTGCTCAAGCAGCGAGGGCGCGCCGCCGTCATCAAAGGCACGGTAGGCAGCCTGCGTCCAGGCCTTGCGGAAGCCGGGTGCGGCCCGCTCCGGGCGCAGGTTGGCCCGGTCTACATGCTCCCGGTCTGCCGCCACCGTTACAGCCTGGCCGAACTTGTTGTAGCAGGCAAGCCCATCCGCCGTAACGCAGAACCGGAATGCGCCGCCGTCCGTGTGCGACCCGCCACGTGCCACCCAGGTGAGATCAGGGTGAGGCTGGAAGCGTGCATCCTCCTCCGCCAGCGAGCGCAGGCAGGCGTTGATGGCCTGCCGCTCGGAGGCGATCAGGCCGATCTGTACCGGCTCGCCGCTTGCGGGTGTGAGGTTCTCGTACAGCGCAAAGACCTGCGGACGGAGCATGCTGGTATCGGTGATGCCGAGCAACTCATACCTGCTCTCTGAGGGGTGCGAGCGGGCCACGATGAAGAACCATGGCCCGTCGGGCGAGCCGTGTATGTGCGCCCGCTGTACGGCGTGGTAAAGCTGCTGCTTCTCGGCGGGCAGCATGGCGAAGTCGTGCTCGGTGGTCGGGGCCATTGCCTCAAGCGTAACCTCAAGCGGGTAGCCGTAGACCCGGTCCCACAGGTCAAAGAGCAGCGCGGCAACCTCGGTGTCAGTCAGGAACAGCGGGACCATCCCTCGCTGACGCAGGTACTCGCTGACGGCATGGTAGTTGGCGAAGTCGCCGTTGTGCACGAGCGCCTCGTTCAGCCCGATGAAGGGGTGCGCACCGCCGGGGTGCCACACTCGGCCCTTCGTCGGGTAGCGCTGGTGGGCGATCCACACGTGCGCGTGCAGATCTTCGAGCCGGTAGGCCTCAACGACCTGCTCTGCGTAGCCGACGATCTTCAGCACGATGAGGTCGCGCCCGTGCGAGAGGACGAAAGCCCGCTTCTCGCCGAGGCTGGCATAGAAGGCCGTGTTGAGCTTGAGCGTGTTCTGGTAGACGAACTCGTCCTCAAGCTGGCGGGCGTCAAGCGCAGTCAGGTGGTTGTCAGCGGCGAAGCGCTCCAGCGCGTCCGGGCGGGCGCGCACGAAGTAGCGCATCACATCCGGCGGGGGGACTTCCAGCCCGTCCACCTCGCGGAAGTCGCCCACGCGCTCGACGGGGTAGCCCTGGGCGATCTCAAAGTGTGGCTCGATGAAGGCCGCCTCGATTTCTGCGCGTGCGGTTGGGTCCAGCAGGGCGATTTGCAGCAACGTGTGCGTCTGGAGGGTGTCACGGTCCACGCGCATCTCTGCCGGATCAAGCCCGGCCATGGCGATGCCGCCACCCTTGCCGTTGCCGCGGTTGTGCATCTGGCGGGCGGCGGTCAGCACGTGCCGCCCCGCGACCGGCGTGCGTGAGGCCAGGCCGAGCACGCCGCAGCCGCCCTCCGCCGCCTCGGGGCTGCGCTGTGCGGCGCGGACCCCGGCGGGAAGTGTGGCGAGCAGCCGGGCGCGCGCCTCGATAATCTGCCGTGCGGTCTTGTTGAGCATCATGATCCTGTCCTCGTCCGCTAATCCAGATACACCAGTAAGTCACTGCGGCCCCGCAGCTCGGCGATGGATGTCATACCGAACCGCTCCAGGATGCCGCCAAGCTGCCACAGCCAGGCGCGATACATGTTCACAATGCGCTGCCACGCCTCCTGCGGGTTGACGAGCCTGGCGTGCTCCGGGTCCGTCGTCGTGATGCCGAACGGGCAGCCGAGGCCCTTTTCACACTGGGCGATGCGGATGCAGCCGATGGCGACAAGCTCCGCCGTGCCGATGATCGCGCCATCCGCGCCGAGCGCGATGGCCTTGGCGACATCGTAGGCGGTGCGCAGACCGCCGGAGGCCATCAGCACGACCTCGTCTCGGATGCCCTCCTCAACGAGGAAGTGATGCACCTTCGGAATGGCGTACTCGATGGGCATGGCGATGTTTTTCTTGGCGATCTCCGGTGCCGCGCCGGTGCCGCCGTACGCGCCGTCAAGATGGATGATGTGCGCACCGGCGTAGTACGAACCGACCGCAACCATGTCCACGTCGGTCGGCGTGGAAACCTTCACGCTGATGAGCGCACGCGGGTTGGTCTGCTTGAGCCAATCGACGTGCTTCTTGTGGTCCTCGACGGAGTAGACGCTGTGGAACGGGAAGGGCGAGAACAGCGACGTGCCCTGCACCGCCTCGCGCAGTTGGGCGACGGTGTCCGTGTTTTTGTTGCCGAGCAGGTGGCCGCCCAGACCGGGCTTTGCGCCCTGCGCGTACTTGATCTCCAGCACGGGCGCGCGCTGGAGTGTGGCCTCGTTCACGCCGAACAGGCCGGTTGCCACCTGCGTGATGATTGTGTCCTTGAACTCGGCGAGCGCGTCCGGGTAGCCGCCTTCGCCGGTTGAGGAGAGTGTGCCAAGCTCCGCCGCCGCGCGGAAGCGGGCGTACATCACCGGGAAGCCGATGCTGCCGTAGGACATGCCCGCGCCGTACCAGGGCACGGCGATGCGGCGCTGCGGGCGGCCATCAGCGCGGCGGTTGAGCGCCAGGCTGAAGTCGAAGCGGGCGGGGTCGGCGAGCGGCACATCCGCCGGGTCGGAGTCAAGCTCAAAGGCGAAGGCGAGACGGTCAAAGCCGCCGTCCGAGTCGCCAGTGCGGTATTCGACGGTGCCATCCGGCGGCGCGCCGGTGCGGGCCATCTGTTGTGTCGTGTGCAGCAGCCACACCGGCCAGCGGAAATCGCCCTCAGGTGCAGGCTCGGCGGGGAGGCGGCGGTAGCGGCTGGCTGGAACCGTGCCGCCCAGCCGAGCGCGGAAGGCGGCGTCCTCGGCGGTGTGCCAGATCGTGCGCCCGACCTCGCCGCGCAGCCGCCGCACCTCGCGCAGACCCATCGCGCCCAGGGCTTCGAGAAGCTGATCGCGCCAGGCGTTCATCAGGTTGACGACCCGCTGCGCGCCCCAGGCCGCGTCGAAGTCCTCTGCCTCGATGGGCGACGGGCCCCTGTCGGCCCAGAGCGATGTGCCCCAGGCGACCATCAGGATGAAATCGACCGCGACGAGGTCCGCACCGCAGGCGATGGCCTTAGCGACGTGCTCTGCAGCGGCGATGCCCCCGCTCACGACGAGCGTGACGCGGTCGCGCAGCGCCGCCTCAACGAGTGCGCCGTGCACCTCGCGGATGGCCTCGGCCAGCCAGCGACCTGCGCTGTCCCTGCCTGTCTCGTCGCCATAGAGGTGCAGGACGCCCACGCCCTGCTCGACAAGGCGGACCGCGCTCTCAGCCGTATCCCCGCCGAGCGGCAGCCTCGCCGCGACGACAGTGCCGGGCCAGCGCTCGCACGCGGCGGCAAGCCGTTCGGGCAGGTGCGCCGGGTCGCGTGCCTCGACCTCGACGTAGCGGGGCGACCAGCCGGGAAGTTCCGCCGGGTCGGAGAGGCGCACGGCGAGCGCCTCGCGGTAGGGCTCCAGATCGGCGGCAAGGTCGGCAGGCTCGACGAGCGCCAGCGTGCCCAGTTCCGCCGCGGCCCGCGCCAGCGCGACGACTGTGCCGCGCCCTGGCAGTGGCTCGGGGAGGGGGTTGAAGATCACGGGGAGCGGCAGGCTCAGCGCAGGCGGAAGTTCGGAGAGCAGGCGGCCTGACGCATCGAAGGCCAGAGCGGGCAGCCCGCCGCCGAGATCCACCTGCGTGGAGATCGTCTCACGCCCGTGGATACCGTCCCGCGTGGGGCGGACGATCTCGCTCATATCGAGCCAGATGCCGTCGAAGCCCTCCCCGGCGAACTTGCCGCCATAGCCCGCACCGGAGATGGGGATGCGGCCCGTCTCCGCCATGTACCACGTCTGGGTGATGATCTCCGCCGTCCAGTAGTCGTCGCCCCGCGCCAGCCGCCCTGCAAAAACCGGGTGGCCGTACTTCACGTAATGCCCGCCTTCCGCAAGGTGGAACTCGACCGGGTAGCCCGTCGCAGGGGCGGGGGCAGGCCGCGTCGTGATGTGGTAGCGGCTCGCAACAGCCATCTGACACCTCTCCTGTCCATTGTTGATGCACCATACACACGGGAGACGTGTCACGGGCAGGCAGCCATACCCTGAACACCAGTCATCACCGCCGCGCGGCAGGTGGGCACGGCAGGAATCACCCATAACCGGCACGGTGGCCGGGCAGGGCCAATGCAGGCTGGCACAGCATGCGGAAAGACACCGCGCAGAGAGCGCGCGGCGGCCACTGTGACGCGTTTTGTCGCCGGCTCACACCGTCGCTTTGTCGCGTCACTCTCAAGGGGGACAACTCAGGGCGTGGCGGCCCTGGGAGGCTTCCGCCGATCTGATCGATTTTACCTCCACTCGCGGAGAGGAACCTCCATCCTCGTCAACCTGCTGCGCGGCTTACGGCGGCAGCAGGCCCGGGCGCTTATCGTTTCCCCGTTATTCAGTTGTCAGGGTCGAACGTGCTGTGCTGTCACACGTCTCACTTAGAAAGAGCATATTGATCCTGCAAGATGATGTCAAGCATTTTGCTCGGTGTGGGTCGCATTCCTTTTAGTGGGTGAAGCTCGCTCTGGTAGGTAAACCCGCCGCGAATAAACTTCGCGGCTTCGCGGCTTGATAAGGAACCTGTAGCTACGTATCTGAAATGCACGCATTGTGAGGGTCGCAACGCCGTACCGCATCGACTAGAATCCGGCTGAGGGAATCCAGACAGCAGGAACGGACACATGGACATGCTAACTATCGGGGAACTGGCGCGGCGAGTGGGGATGAGGACCTCGACGCTGCGTTACTACGAGCAGGAAGGGCTGCTCAAGCCTGCCGCCCGAACCGAGGCGGGCTACAGGCTGTATACCGAAGAGGGTGAGAAGACGCTGCGCTTCATCCAGCGGGCGCAACGGCTGGGCTTCTCGCTGGCGGACATCCGCCAGATGTTGCCGGGGCAGGATGTGAGCAACGAGCGCATCGTGACCATCGCCGAGGACCGGCTGGTGGACATCGAGCGGCAGCTTACCGAGCTGCGCGTGGTGCGGCACGAGATGGAGCTGTTCCTGCTCGACCTGCGGCGGGAGATGGAGGAAGCCGGGGGAGACGGCGTCGAACCGCTTCTCGACCGGCTGATCGACCATGTGTGCGCGCGGCCTGCAGGCCCATCCGGCGCGCGGCTGACGCTGCAGTGGCTCTTTGACCGCACCGACTGCGTGCTCGCTCATCTCGACGAGGAGACGGTGCTCGGCGCGCTGCGCGGGCGGCATATGCACGTCTGGCTGGACGACGGCGTGTATCACATTCTGGTCGTCGGGCATGACGAGGCGGTGCAGGCGGCGCTCAATGAACTGGCGCGCATCGAGGCGGACTGCCACGCACACCCCGCGCCGGGCCTCAGCCGCACGGACGAGGGCTACCTGTTCACCGCGCACGGCGAGAACGCCTTCCTGTTCGCGCAGTTGTTCCTCGCGCTGGAGGAGGATGACGGAACGGCAATCTCCCCTTGACCTTCAACCCAGGTTCAAGGTGTATGATCAGCCCACAGTGGTATTTGATTGTACACAACCTAGAGAAAACTCATGACGAACACGGAAAACCACTTTATTGTTGAGCCGGAGACGCTCGCGCCGACCTTCGAGGTGGGTGTCCGCGGCATGGACTGCGCAAGCTGTGCGCAGATGCTGGAGCGCAGCCTCGCGCAGTTGGAGGGGCTGGAGCATGTTGAGGTCAACTTTGCGACAGCCAGGCTGCGGGCGACCGGGCGCGTCGACCGCGACGCCATTGCCCGGCGGGTGCGCGCGCTCGGCTACGATCTCGACGACGAACCGGCAGCGCCCGGCGCGGAGCAGGTCGAGCCGGTACGGGCGGGCGGAGCAGGCGGCTTCCTCGGCTACCTGCTCTCGGAGCGGGATACAGTGCTGGCGCTCGTCGCGGCAGGGCTGCTGGCCATCGCCGCGCTGATTAACTGGCTGCTGCCTGCCGCGCCGGGGTTGCTTGTGCTGGGGCTGGAGCTTGCCGCCATCGTGATTGCCGGAACCCCGATTGCCATCAGGGGTGTCCGCTCGCTCATCTATGCGCGGCAGGTGACTATCAACCTGCTGATGACGATTGCCGCCGTGGGTGCGGCTATTATCGGTGAGATGGGTGAAGCGGCGACGGTCGTGATGCTGTTTGCCATCGGCGAGGCGCTGGAGGGCTACAGCACGGAGCGGGCCCGCGACTCGCTGCGCAGCCTGCTCCAGCTTGCGCCCGACGAGGCGACGGTACTGCGCGCCTGCATAGACTGTGACGAGCACCTGGGGCAGGGTGGCTACGAGGGCGGCCCGTGCCCGTTCTGCGGAACACACGAGGTGACCGTCCCCGTGGCTGAGGTCGCGGTCGGTGAGGTGGCGCTGGTGCGGCCCGGCGAGCGCATCCCGGTGGACGGCGTTGTGCAGAGCGGCGCGTCCGCGGTGAACCAGGCACCGATCACCGGTGAGAGCGTGCCAGTGGCGAAGGCGGCAGGCGACACCGTGTTTGCGGGGAGCATCAACGGGGCGGGCGCGCTGGAGGTCGTGACAACCCGTGCCGCGACCGACTCGACGCTGAACCGCATCATCCGGCTCGTGGAGCAGGCCCAGTCACAGCGCTCGCCCGCTGAACGCTTCATCGACCGCTTTGCGCAGTGGTACACACCAGCGGTTGTGGTGCTCGCCGTGCTGGTGGCGGCTGTACCGCCGCTCGTGTTCGGTGCGCCGTTCGTCAACCCGGCGAACCCGTCCGACGGCTGGCTGTACCGCGCGCTGGCCCTGCTGATTATCGCCTGCCCGTGCGCGCTGGTGATCAGCACGCCAGTAACGGTGGTGAGTTCGCTGACCGCGCTCGCGCGGCGCGGCGTGCTGGTGAAGGGCGGCGCGTTCCTCGAAGCCATGTCCGGTGTGAAGGTCGTCGCGTTCGACAAGACGGGCACGCTCACGGAGGGCAAGCCGGTCGTAACGCGGACGCGCACAGCGTTGTGCCCGCCGGATGCCGAGACGTGTGAGGCGTGTGACGACCTGCTCGCGGTGGCTGCCTCCGTCGAGCGGCGCTCGGAGCACCCGCTCGCGCGGGCTGTGATCGAGGCGGCGGAGGCCCGCGCGCTGGCGGGGCGCTACGCGGCGGCGCAGGATGTCCAGACGCTGGCAGGGCGCGGCGTGCGTGGCATGCTGAACGGCAGCCGTGTGACGGTTGGCAGCCATGCGCTCTTCCATGAGGAGGAGATCGGCTGCAACGGCCTGCACGAGCAGATCGAGGCGGCAGAGGCCGCCGGTGAAACCGTGATTCTCGTTGGTAAAGACGGCGAGGTGCAGGGCTTTATCGCCGTGGCGGACCAGCCGCGTGTCGATACGCAGGCGGCACTGAGCGTGCTCAAGGAGATCAACCCGTCGCTGCGGCTTGTCATGCTCACCGGGGATAATCCGGCTGTCGCCCGCGCGATTGCGGACAAGATCGGCTCGATTGACGAGGTGCGGGCGGGACTGCTGCCGGAGGACAAGGTCGAGGCGGTGCAGGCGCTTCAGGCGCAGTACGGGCCGGTCGCCATGATCGGTGACGGGGTAAACGACGCCCCGGCGCTGGCCCGCGCGACGGTCGGCGTGGCGATGGGCGGCACGGGCACCGATCAGGCGATGGAAACGGCGGATGTGGTGCTGATGCAGGATAACCTTGTCCACCTGCCGGACCTCGCCGAGACGAGCCTGCGGACGCAGCGCATCATCAAGCAGAACGTGGCGTTCAGCCTGCTGATCAAGCTGGTGTTCCTGCTGCTGGCGCTGCCGGGGCTGGCGACGCTGTGGATGGCCGTGTTCGCGGATATGGGCGCGTCGCTGCTGGTGACGGGCAACGGTATGCGGATGCTGCGCGGCGGGCGCTACGCGGTGGATAACGCCGGCCCGGTTAGCTGACGGGAACGCCCTCCGGTCCCGCGCCCGTAGGCGCGGCCCCACCTCCCCCTTGCAAGGGGAGGTCAACTGAGCGGAGCGAGGTTGGGTGGGGGCCAGTGGTAGCCTGACTCCATCGTAAGAAAACAAAAACGGGGGCGCAATCTGCGTCCCCGTTCGCATTTCAGGATAATTGCTAGGCCGGTTCGATGGCCTCGACGTAGATTTCACTGGCGAGGTTGTTGCCCAACACCAGCCGGTCGCCGTTTGCCTCCAGGTGAACCGGGCCCTCGAACGGGCTGCGCCCGGTGACGATGAGCGGTGCGCCCGGCACCAGATTGACGTCGCGCAGGTAGATCAACTTCTCCGGCTCGTGCGTCTTGACGCGGCTGACCCGGCCTGGCTCGCCGACCGGCCACTCAGTTAGCGGGCGGTCGATCACCACCGGCATGACGCCGTCACGTGAGGGAATGGGCTCGCCGTGCGGGCAGCGCGTCGGATGGCCGGTCAGTTCGGCCATGCGCTCGGAGAGCTTGTCGGTGATGCCGCGCTCAAGCGTCTCGGTCATCTCATGGACCTCATGCCAGCCGAAGCCCATCACATCAACCAGGAAGCGCTCCAGCAGGCGGTGGCGGCGCAGTACCTGCAGCGCGATGCGCTCGCCCTTCGGCGTGAGCTGGAAGCCCTTATACGGCTCGTGGATGATGAGTCCCTCTTCCGCCATACGTCGGATCATGCGCGAGGCGGCTTGAAGCGAGACGTTCATCCCGTCGGCAAGCTGTGAGAGCGTGGCCTCCGGGTGCTCGTCCTGAATGCGGTAGATCTCAGCCAGGTACAGCCAGATCGTCGGACACATGCTTTACCTCTGGTGTTGGGTGTGGTCGCGGATGCGGATGTACGACAATTGACAATTGCTAAAACTATACTCGTTAGGTCCATGTTATGCAAGATAATGATGATAAATATTATAGGAATTAACGGGCCGCTTTCCGGGAAATAAAAGACCCCTGCACCCGGCGAACCGGGGCAGGGGCGGGATAGATAGTCAGCCTTGCGGGCTACCTGCGCGTCTCGAAGGCCAGAAGCCGCAGCCCGTTGAACACAACCAGCACGGTGCTGCCCTCGTGCCCGACCACGCCGAGCGGCAGCGGCAGCGTCGAGCCGAAGACGCCGAAGGTGCCGAGGATCAGCATGACGATGACGGCCAGCGCAAAGGCGATGTTCTGCCAGACCACCCGGCGGGCCTTCTTGCTCAGGCGTATGAGGTACGGCAGCTTGGACAGGTCGTCGGCCATGAGCACGACGTCGGCAGTCTCCAGCGCGACGTCGGTGCCTGCCGCACCCATCGCAATGCCGATCGACGCCGTGGCGAGGGCGGGGGCGTCGTTCACGCCGTCACCCACCATGGCGATCGCCCCGTACTTCTCACGCAGTTCCTTCACAATGCGCACCTTGTCATCCGGCATGAGCGCCGCGTACACCTCATCCACGCCGACCTCACGAGCGATGGCGTTGGCCACGCGCTCGTTGTCACCGGTGAGCATGGCGATATGCTCGACGCCCGCCTTCCTCAGCGCGGCGATGGCTTCCCTGGCCTCCGGGCGGACGCGGTCAGCAACCGCGATCAGGCCGATGCAGGTAGTGCCGCGAACGAGCAGCACGGTCTTACCCTCGTTCTCCAGCCGCTGGAGGTGCGCCTCTATCTCCTCGTGGAGTTCCGGCGTGCCCTGCTCCAGCATCATGCGGCGGCTGCCGATGGTGATCTCCGTGCCGTTCACCCGTGCGCGGACGCCCAGCCCCGGGTAGGCCTGAAAATCAGTGATAGGAGGCAGCTCAAGCCCGCGTTCCTGCGCCTCTGTGACGACCGCCTGCGCGAGCGGGTGCTCGGAGCGGGCCTCGACCGCCGCTGCCATGGCGAGCAGTTCGTCGGCGCTGTGCCCGTTCACCGGGACGATGTCAGTGACGCGAGGCTTGCCGTACGTCAGCGTGCCGGTCTTGTCGAAGGCCACAGTCTTAAGCACTGCCGCATTCTCAAGGTGAACGCCGCCCTTGAACAGGATGCCCTTGCGCGCAGCGTTGGCAATCGCGCTCAGGATGCTCGCGGGCGTGCTGATCACCAGCGCGCACGGCGAGGCCACAACAAGCAGCACCATACCTGTGTAGAAGGTCGGCTCGAAGGGCCGCCCGAAGAACAGCACCGGGATGGCGATGACCAGCGCAACGCTGATAATCACCGCGATGGCGTAGTACTGCTCGAAGGTATCGAGGAAGCGCTGCGTGGGCGCTTTCTCCTCCTGTGCGTCTTCCACGAGGCGAATGATCTTGGCAAGCGTGGTGTCCTGTGCCTGCTTGCTGACCTGCACCTCCAGCGCGCCGTTCTGGTTGACCGTCCCGGCAAAGACGGTATCGCCGACGCGCTTGGCGACCGGGATGGACTCGCCGGTGATGGATGCCTGATTCACCGAGGACTCGCCGCTCGTCACGATACCGTCAACCGGGATGCTGTCGCCGGGCTTGATGATCACGGTCTCGCCGACCTCCAGCGTCTCGACGAGCACCTCGACCTCGCGCCCGTCGCGCTTGACCAGCGCCGTCGCGGGCCGCAGGTCCAGCAGTTTGCGGATGGCCTGCCGCGAGCGACCGAGCGCGTAGCTCTGGAGGACGTTGCTCAGCGAGAAGAGGAAGAGCAGCGTCGCGCCCTCCGGCCAGCTACCGATCAGGGCCGCGCCGCCGGCGGCGAGCAGCATCAGCAGGTCGACGTTGATCTCAAGCTCACGCAGGCTGGCGAGCCCCTCACGCAGCCCGAAATAACCGCCTGCCGCGTACGCGGTGACGGCGAGCAGCGTTACGAGCCAGGACGGTGCGCCGAGCGACCGTGCCGCAACCCCGGCGAGCAGCGCGACCAGCGTCACCGCGACGAGCACCGGCTCCAGCACCTCCTGCCGGAGCAGGCGGCGCAGCCCCTGGTGGTTCGCTGTCTCAACGTGGTGGCCGAGGCGGCGCGTGGTCTGCGCAAGTGGGCTTCCGGCACCGGCACCGGGCAGCAACAGGCTCAGCACGCCGTTGTTGGCCTGGAGCGTCGCCTCTGGGACGTCTGCCGCCACCGCCAGCTTGCGCCCCTCGAAGCGCTCCAGACATTCATCGCAGAAGAAGCCCCGCCCGCGGTAAGCGCAGTCCTTGTAGTTGTCGCGCAGCCGCCGGTCAACTTCATCTGCCAGCACGGTGATCTTCTGCGGATCGATGAGCGTCGGGTCGTAGTCGAGGGTGAGGGTGCTGCTGCCGGTGTCAATGTGTGCGGCGGCGATACCCTCTTCCTCTTTCAGGATGCCTAGCATGACCTGTGCGCAGTATCGGTGTTGAGGACGTTGAGTCAGTGAAGCTGTCGTCATGCTACCGTAACTCCTTGCTAATTCAGGTTGTGTCGACACTCAGCACAAAGCCCGTGAAGTACCACGTTCACATCCGCGACCTCGAAGCCGTACCTGGCGGTAAGTTCCTCGAGATAGGTCAGGTCGACGTCATCCACGTCGATGATCCGGTTGCAGTTGGTGCAGATGAGGTTCAGGTGTGGCGCAACCTGCGGATCGTAACGCGTGCTGCCTTCTGTCGGGGATGCAATCTCGTGGATGAGGTCGAGTTCGACCAGCAGGCTGAGCGTGTTGTAGACCGTCGCCAGGCTCATGGTTGGGAAGTTGGGGCGCAGCGCCGCGTAGACGTCCGCCGCGGTCGGGTGCTGTTTATTGCCGGCCAGATATTCGCAGATGGCGATCCGCTGCGCGGTGATCTTGGCTCCGGCTTCACGCAGGCCCTGAACGAGACGGTTCTTCTCAGAATTTATGGTTTCCCTGTCAACCCGGGTCATGGTACACCTAACGAATTTTTATAATGGTTACCATTTAATAATCATTCTAATTTACAACCAGAGTCTATCATGAGTTGTGGACTTTGGCAAGAGGAGCGAGGGGATTTTTGCATGCAAAAAACCGGCGCCGAGCGCCGGGCTGCCTGTGAAGAACGGGCGCTAATAGATAAACTCGCGGATGTCGTAGCGGCTGATGCGCGGCGTGCCGCCGTGGGAGTTGCGCAGCGCGCTCTCGATCGCCTCCTGCTGCGCGAGGCGCTCCGCGTGCGTCATCGGGTTAAGACCTGCCTGCGCAGCGTCGGCTGCGTACGGCATTCCTTCGGAGACCACCAGCTCGGAGAAGTAGAGGATGTCACGCGAATCAAGCCCCATTTCGCCAAGCACGCGGATCGTCTCACGCTCGTGCTCGGCGGCGAACTGCCGCCCACCCGCGCCGAGCAGCACGATCACGCCGACGGCAAGCCCGCCCTGCTTCATCGCGCGGACCGCTCTCACCGCGTCCTGCGGGGTGCCGGGTTTGCGCAGGAAGTCGAGCAGGCGGGCGCTGCCGCTCTCCAGCCCGACGTACACGCGCCGCATCCCCCGTTCGCGGAGCAGGGCGTAGTCCTCAGCGGACTTCTTGTCGCCGCTGAAACCGTCGAGGAAGGCGTACATCCCGCCCAGCGCTTCAACATCGTAGACTTCGTGGACCACGTCAAGCAGCGGCACGAGCAGCCGCATCGGCACGACGAGCGAGTTGGCGTCGCCGAGGAAGATAGAGCGGCGCAGGCTCAGCCCTTCGCCGAGGAAGTCCCGCACCGCCTCAGCGTGGGCCCGGAACTCGGCAGGCGGCTTGATGCGGAAGCGGCGGCCCTTGTAGAAGGTGCAGAACGTGCAGGTGTTGAACGAACAGCCCTCGGTAAGCTGAAGAACGACAGCCATGTACTGGTCCGGCGGCAGGATGCCGACCGGCTTGTAGACCTCATGGTAGCGGACGGCATCCTGCAGGGAGCGCTCGCGGTCAAAGGCGATGGCGCGCCGGAAGGCGACCTCGCCCTCCGGCGGGAGCGACATGTTCAGCGTCGCCTCGCTGCGTTCGATGGCGTGGTACAGGTTCTCGACGAGGCAGCGGGCGCGCTCCTCGATGGCGAGTGCCTCATCGCGCGGCAGCCAACGGCGGTCACGCTCCCTGCCGGGGATGCGCCACTTGGCGACGATCTTGCCGTCCAACCCGCGCCGGTATGATGTGCCATCGAAGTAGGCGGTCCACAGCCGCCCTTCGAAGTCATAGCTGACCACATCCGCGTCGGTGGGATCGCCCACGCTGACAGTCAGGCTGTTCGACCTGGCGTTGACGACGACGGGCTTTCCTGCCCACGTGCCGAGAATGACCATGAAGGTTGCCTGCTTACAAACGGTTGGCTCCGCCGCCGATTATACCGCGCGGCTAGTCCTCCGGCGGCTGCCCGGTGTGCTTCCAGGTGGCGAGGATGTCGCGGGCGCGCCCGTTGGCCTGCTTGAGCAGGCGAGCAAGCGCATCGGGCCAGTCGGAGGGGATGCGCTGCGGCTGGCCGGGCACGTGGAAGGGCGCCTCGATGATCATCACGACTCGCGCGCGGGGCAGGGGAAGAGAATCCCCGCCGAGCGCCAGCGTTGGGCCTGCCGCTACACCGAGCGGGAAGATCGGGCGTGCGGTGCTCCGGGCGAGCGAGAGGATATCGGTAAGCTGCTGCCGCGCCCGCCCCGGCTCGGCGTCGAGCGGGATGAGCACGTCCATCCCCTCCTCCAGCCCCGGCGATGTAAAGCCCGCCAGAGGGGCCGCGTCGAGGCGGAGCAGTCCGGCGCGGCCCGGCAGGTAGCGCTCGTAGACGGCGTGAACGATCCCGTCGTAGGGACGCTGGGCGGCGAACACGACGCCGCTTTCAGGGAGTTGACCGGCGTTGAGCAGGTGCACGCGTAGCGAACCGGCAAGCCAGCGCAGCGGGGTAGGGACCCGGGTGGCTGTGGGGGCCGCGTCAGACATGTCTTTTCTCTCCGTGTCGTTAGAGGGCTGCATCACCAGTGTGTACGCAGCCAGCCAAAAATGGTTGTCGGCCCGGGGCTACTCGCCGGTGATCACGTCATAGAACAGGGGGATGCCGGGGCGATCCGCCCACTCGTGTGCGGCGAGCACACGCTCGCGCGCCTGCGCCGCGGCGTCCTCGGTCCGCGCGTGGATGGTGAACAGCCGGTCGCCCTTTTCGACGTACTCGCCCACCTTGTGGTGCACGACCAGCCCAACGGCATGGTCGACCGGGTCGCCCTTCTTTTTGCGCCCCGCGCCGAGGTCCGCCGCCGCCAGCCCGATCTCCAGTGCATCGACGGTGCGCAGGTAGCCGCTCTGCGGCGACTCGACCTCGACGATCACCGGGGCGGTGGGCAGCCGGGCGGGCTCCTCAACCTGGGACACGTCCCCACCCTGTGCTGCGATAAGCCGCTTGAACACCTCGAACGCCTCGCCGTTGGCAAGCTTTTCCTCAAGCTGCGGGCGGATGTCGGAGAGGTCTTCCGCCTGGGACTTGCCTGCGAGGCGCAGCATGTGCCCCGCCACGGTGATGCAGTGCTCGATGAGATCCGCCGGGCCGCCGCCGCGCAGCGTGTCAATCGCCTCGCGGACCTCCAGCGCGTTGCCGACCGCGTTGCCAAGCGGCTGGTTCATGTCGGAGAGCAGGGCGGTCACCCGGCGGCCTACGCCCGTGCCGATCTCCACCATCAACTGCGCCAACCGGCGGGCGTCCTCGACCGTCCGCATGAACGCGCCGCTGCCTACTTTGACGTCGAGCACAATCGCGTCCGCGCCGGAGGCGATCTTCTTGCTCATGATCGAGCTGGCGATGAGCGGGATGCTCGACACGGTGCCGGTCACATCGCGCAGCGCGTACAGCTTACCGTCGGCGGGGGCCAGCTCGCGCGTCTGCCCGGCGAGCACAATGCCGACCTCCTGCACCTGGCGCAGGAATTGCTCCTCAGTGAGGTTGACGTTGTAGCCGTCGATGCTTTCCAGCTTGTCCAGCGTGCCGCCTGTGAAGGACAGCCCGCGCCCGGACATCTTGGCGACGGGCACGCCGAAGGCCGCCACAAGCGGCAGCACGACGAGCGACGTTTTATCGCCGACGCCGCCGGAGGAGTGCTTGTCTACGGCGAAGTCGATCACCTCGTGCAGGTCGATCATGTCGCCGGACTGCGCGAGCGCCATCGTCAGCGCGATGATCTCATCCCGGTTCATGCCCTGCAGGTAGACGGCCATGGCCCAGGCCGCGGCCTGGTAGTCGGGGATGTCGTCTGCAGTGTAGCCGCGCACAAAATAGCGGATCTCGTCTTCGGTCAGTGCGTAGCCATCTCGTTTCTTCTCGATGATGCTGATGACATTCATTCGCGTGGCTCCGGTCTATACCTGGTCAAAGTTCAGCGCAGCGTGTGCCCATAGGATAACCCTACACGGGCGCTTTGCTCAAGCAGCACGGCGATGTGGTCCGACGACCCAATGCGGGCGGCGAGGCCCAGATTCGTAGCTAGGGGTAAGAGTTTTCTGGTACAATTCGTCACGAAAATGACCGGGCCGTAAGGAGTGAGAGGCGCAGGGAGCGCGTGCTGTTCCGCAACGGGGTGTTGATCCTGCTGGCGCTGGCTGCCTTCGCAGTTGCGCACAGCCTAACCGCCGGGCTGGGCCTAAAGCCCTGGCTCAAGCGGCGGCTGGGGGAACGCGTTGTCGAGGGTTGGTACCGTCTGTGGTACAATGCATTCTCTCTGATCACGCTGCTGCCGGTTGGCGCGCTGCTCGTGCTGCTGCCTGACAGCACCCTGTACCGTGTCGAAGGCACGGGCGCGGTGCTCCTCCGGCTGGCCCAGGCGGTGGGAGCGCTCGGTCTGGTCGGCGCGCTGCTTGTCACCGACGTCTGGCGGTTTACGGGCATCAGGCAGGCTGTGGCTTATCTGCGGGGGGAGCCGCTGCCACTGCCGGAGCCGCCGCTGGTGATCAACGGGATGTACCGGTTTGTGCGCCACCCGCTGTACTTTTTCAGCCTGCTCGCTCTCTGGTCGATGCCGGTCATGACCGTCAACCTGCTGATGTTCAACATCGGGGCGACGCTGTACTTCGTGATCGGTTCCCGCGTGGAGGAGCGGCGGCTGGTGCAGAGCTACGGTGAGGCATACCGCGCATACCAGCAGCGCGTGCCGGGGCTTATCCCGCTGCTGAGGCTGCCGCCGCTGCGTCCATCCCGCCAGCAGGGAGACTAGCGGGGCATCTGTCTGTCAATTCAACGATAAATAGTGAGGGAAAGAATGGCTCGCAACAGCACACGTAAACGCATCCAGTCACGCCGGGCGCAGCGCGAACGCCAGAAGCAGATGCAGCTCATCATCGGCGTGGCCGTTCTGGCGGTCGTAGCCGTCGCCGTCATCTTCCTGCTGACGAGACCGCGCAACGTGACCGCACTTGTCGATACCAATTATGAGGGCATCCCGCAGGAAGTGGACGAAACCGGGACCGGCGTGGGCTTTGCGCTCGGGGAGCCGGATGCGCCCGTGACGATCGTCGAGTATTCGGACTTTAGCTGCCCGCACTGCTACAACCTCTCCTCGCCGATGAAGCAGATCATCGAGGACTACGTGCGTACAGGCGACGCACGCGTGGTGTTCAAGCCCATCACCTTTGTGAACCCGCCGTACTCACGCCCGGCGGCACAGGCGGCGATCTGCGCGGGCTACCAGGGCAAGTTCTGGGAGATGCATGACCAGCTCTGGGCGCTGTATGAGGGGACCGGGCCGGGCGCCTATACGCCGGGCCAGCTTAACCGGATGGCGCAGGCGCTGGGCCTCGATATGGATGAGTATGAGGAATGCTACAGATCATCCGACGTGCAGGCTGATGTGGATGCGGTTCTGGCCGAGGCGGGCGAGCGCGGCGTGAACGGCACGCCGACAATCTTCGTTAACGGGCAGGAAGTGCCCTATCGCGGCCCGGACGCTGCCTATACCGACCTATCGGTGGCGATTGAGGCCATCGTCGGCAGCCAGTAGTTCGCCCTGCGTGCAAGTGACACAAAGCGGGTTGCCTGTACGGGCGGCCCGCTTTTGTTATGTCCCTTCTCAGTTGGTGTTACCTGTGTGTGGGCGACTACTGCAGCGAGCCGGTCTGTGCGAGCGGATGCCCACAGGCCGAGCAGTTGGTGCAGTAGTAGGTATTAAGCGTGTGGCAGTTGGAGCAGATACGGCACGGCACAAAGGGCGTCGGCATCTGCAAATTGATGATCTCCCCGATGAGGCGGCAGGATGAGGGCGGCGGGCCGGAGCTAACGAGCACGCTGTCCTCGATGACGTAGGCCGCCCAGTAGTGATCCAGCCCGTACATGCGATGGTTGCGGGCCGCGCGCACCTGGCCCAGCTCGACGGATGGTTCCAGCCAGCCCGCGAGCAGGATCTGGCTGCGTGACGGCGCAACGATGGAGGCCTGGGCGATGGCGGGAGTGAGTTCATAGGTGAGCACAAGCTGGCCGGGGCGGCGCTCACCGGCGGAGGTATCCTCGAATTCGAGGACTTCGCCGTTGGCGTAGGGCTGCCAGCCCGCACCCGAGGGTAGATACTTACCTGCATTCAACGCATCGACGAGCAGCACGCGCAGCGCGGCCAGCGCCTCGCGGATCATCTCCGCGCTGGGCCTGCCATGCCGCTCCAGATTGAGGCTATGGCTGTTGCTCATGCATCGTGCTCCCCGACTAGATGACCGTATCGACCAGCAAACGTTAGCCGCGTTTCGAGTGTAATGGCGCAGCCCATAATGTTCAAGCGGCGGGCGGTTAGCGAAGCCGCTCGACAAGCATCCGTTCGCCGTTCTGCCAGCGATAGAGCATGACCGGCGCATCGATGCGGCGGCCATCCTCGCCGATGGCGACCGCTGCGGCGGGTGCGCCGGGCAGGGTGTAGCCGTGGCGCTCTGCAAGCAGCGTCATGGCGAACCACGCAGCTTCGTAGGCGCTGGTCGCATAGAGGCCCGGCTCTACGCCGAGGCTGCCCTCCTTGTAGCCCGCGATGAACGCCTTCAGTTGCTCGCCCGCCAGACCCGAGTCGGCGGGGAGCGCCGCGCCCGTCACAAAGGCTACATCGTCGGCGCGCGGCCCGGCAAGCGACGCGAACTGCCTCAGCCCGCAGACCGGCCCGCACACAACCTGCTCGCCGGGTGAGGCGCTGACCGCCTCGACGGCCTCCAGCACGTCGCCTGTCTCGAAAAGCAGGCTGATGCCGGGCTGACCCTCTGCCCACGCCCCGGCAGCCTCCCGCAGATCCGCCTCCGGTGCGGCGAGGTTGTAGTACTCGCCCGGTCCATCGAGCGGGGCGGGCGTGAAAGCGACGAGCGGCAGCCCGGCTTCGGCATAGACCTCAAGCGCCGCCTGAGTCGTGTCGGCACGCCAGTGCCCGATCACAAGCTCGACGTCGGGGTCCGCCGCCAGCCGACGGGCCGCTTCTACAGCGAGCGCCGGGTCGCCGCCATCGTCATAGGCGACCAACTCGAAGGCAAGGGCGCGCCCGCCCTTCGCTGCGCTCTGCGCCGCATTTTGCGCTGACCATTCTCTCAGCGCGAGCCGCACGGCGGGGATCACATCCGCACCGATCTCACGGTAGCGGCCCTCAAAGGGCGCGACAAGCCCGATCTTGACGACGCGCGGCGTTACCGGGACGCAGCCGCCAAGCAGTGCCATCACGACCAGCACAGCTACGAGCAGCGGCAAGCGACGAGCACGGCGCTTACGGGCAGGCATTCGCCAGGTGTTCCTCATACGTGGTGGCGAAGCTATGGCGACCACTGCCGTCGCAGGTGGTGCGGAAGTACAGGTAGGGGGTGTCTGCGGGACGCAGCACCGCCTGAATGGCGTCGATGCCAGGGTTGGCAATCGGGCCGGGCGGCAGGCCCGCGTAGAGGTAGGTGTTGTAGGGCGAGTCGACAGCGTAATAGTCGGCCTGGGTGAGGTTCAGGTTCCACCACTGCCCGGTGTCGGGCTGGTAGCCCATCGCGTACTGCACGGTGGGGTCGGCCTCAAGCCGCATGCCCTGCTCCAGCCGGTTCAGGTACACGTCGGCGATCATCGAGCGCTCGTCTGCCACGCGGGCTTCGCGCTCGACGATGGAGGCGACGGTCACGACCTCATATAGCGTCAGCCCCGTTCCGGCGACCTGCGCGCGCATTTCGGGTGTGAAGCGCTCGTCGAAGGTGCGCAGCATGCGCTCGACAAGCTCTTCGGCAGTGGCGTCGAGGTCAAGCCGGTAGGTCTCCGGGAAGAGGAAACCCTCCAGCGACGCGCCGGGCGGGATCTCCCCGGCGAAGCTCAGGTCAGGCGGCACGGATGCGCCGGGCCCCGTCGCGGCGAGGAACTCCTCGCCGGTGAAGGGTAGATCCGGCTGTGAGTCGATCCAGTCTGCGATCTGCTCGCGCCGCCAGCCCTCCGGGATGCCAATCGTAACCTGCGCCGGTTCGGCGTCGGTCAACTGGTAGGCGATCTCAGGGATGGTCATCGCGGCGGAAAGCTGGTATGTACCTGCCTCCAGCCGGGTGTCGAGCCCATAGTACGTAAGGTAGCGCAGGAAAAGAGTTTCGTCCGCAATGAGACCCTGCTGCCGCAGGGACGCTGCGATCTGCCCGGCGGTTTCGCCGGCATTCACACGGAAAATCTCCGGCTCCCCCGCCGGGTCAACCGGCGTTTCGAGGGCCTCGCGGTTCAGCGCCAGATACCCGCCGAGCGCGACCGCCTTGGCGGGGTTGAGGTTCGGGTTGGCCTGAAGGTTGATCTCCACGCCGGAGAGGCCATCCGTCGAGTTGACGACGCGCAGCAGCAGCCCGGCGGCGATGAGCAGCACGCCGATAACAGACGCCACCAGTACCAGCCGCAGCGCGATGCTGAAAGCGCTGCGCCGGCCTCTAGCTGAGGTCTTCGAGGTCTTCAAGCGGTCGTCCTGGCTCACGTTCTGACCCTCCTGCGTCGAGGTACTCCTGAAGAATTGCGGCGGCGGCCACGTCGTCAAGCGGCTCACCCCGGCGGCGACGCTTGCCGGTGCTCTGCAGCACTTCCGCCGCGCCCGCCGACGAATAGCTCTCATCCCAGAATACGATCGGCACGCCCACGACTTCCGCAAAAGCCCGCGCCCATTCGACCACCCTTGCTGCCTGATGCCCGATGCGCCCCTCGGAGTCGGTTGGCAGGCCGATGACGATCTTGACGACGCCCTCGCTGTGCGCGATACGTGCGAGCGCGGCGAAATCCTCCTCGCGCGTGGAGTGCGTGATAATCGTGTGCGGCGAGGCGAACATGCCGAGCGGGTCGCTCAACGCGACGCCAATGCGCACCTCACCGTGATCAATGCCCATCAGGCGGCGCATCTGGCTCACGGCTACCCCTCCACCTCGACGGTGATGCGCATCGGTAGCACGGGCATCCACGGCCAGAAGCCGGGGCTTACGTCGATGCGGGGTGGGGCGGTCAGCAAAAAGCGGTTTTCGAGGCGGCTTGCCGCTTCGCTCAGGCGGCGCGCCCGCACCAATTGCTGCACGTCCGCCGCGTTGATCGCGGTGTGGACGTCGCCCGCGCCCTGCATGATGAACGTGACGCGGCGCTCGTCGTCGATGCCGATGACCTCGCCCTGGCGGAACACAAGCGAGTCCGCACCGATCTGGAAGCCGGAGCCGACCTTATCGGCGAGCCGGTCATACACGACCTGCCGCGCCAGCCGCTCGTCGATGGCGACGCCCTGCACGACGACGCGCATCGCCAGGTTGAGGCGCTCCGCTGCCTGCCCCTCGTACGCGGAGAACGTCTCGCTGTAGACGAGCACGACGTTCAGCGATTCAAGCGGCACAAACTCGAAGTCCTCCAGCAGCCGCGTCTCCATCTCGGCGAAGGCGCGCTGCTGAAGCTGCTGGCGAAGCAGCGCCCGCGCGCGCTCCATGTCGTCGGCGGAGACAGCTCGAACCTCGTCCGCAAGCCCGCCCTGCGTCGGCTCGGGGTTGACGACGGCGACCCGGCTGCTGAGCGGCCCTTCGACCTGGTTGATGCGGCCTGCCGGTACGTTGCCCTCAAATCCTGCCTCGATTGCCTCGGCAGGGGCCTCAACTGTCTCGCCGATCTGTCCGGGGAGTGTTACATCCGCCAGTGTGACGAAGCGCACCGGGCGGGCGGCGCTGGTGCGGACAACCGTCCCGGCGGGGATGTTGACCTGATCGGGGATGCGGTTGGTGAACAGCACGACGCCGCGCGCCTTCTGCGAGGGCATCAGCAGCGTGCCCGTCGTCTCGACGGAGGTGGAGCCTTCGACCTCCACGCCGACCATCCGCGCCGGGATCAGGCCGGTTGCCACGTCCATGTCCTCAACCGAGATGTTAGGATCGGCGATGATGGTGGTGCTGACCGTGACCTGATCGGTCGCAGGAGACAGCGTCACGGTTGCGCCGGGCAGCAGCATCACGGCGAGGCCCGCCAGAATGAGCACCGTCAGGCTGAAGACGGTTGTGGTCAGTGCGCGGCGCAGACCTTCGGGCAGCGTGTCGTCCGCCGGGCGGAGGCGCGTCCCGGCTTCGACCAGTTCGGGGTCGAGCGGGGTGGGGCGCTCCTCGGGCAGTTTGAGCTGCGCCTGCGCGGTGCGCCAGAAGGTCTTGTGGCTGTCCTCGACGGTGCGGAAGGTGGCAATGCCGAGGTCGCGGGCATTCTCGATGACGAGCGGATCGCCGGTAATGAGCGCCAGGTCGATCCGGCGGCGGGTGGCCTCGCGCTGGAGCAGAACGAGATCGAGGCGGCTGGCAAGGATGCGCTGCCCACCTCGCGGAAAGACGAGCAGGACGCGCGGCGCGCGCGCCCAGCTCAGTTTGTCGCGCACGGAGTCGATGTCGTCGTGGGGTTCGAGCTGGATGATCTGCTCTTTCACGGTTGGTTCCGGCGTCTCACCGCTTTCTGACCGGCAGGGCGGGCAAGGGTCATGCTGCACCCACCCTGCCGGCACGAGTTTACACTGAGCGGTGCGGTTGCGCCTACTTTAGCGCCTCGGCGACGATCTCGGCGGTCTTAGCGAGGGCTTCCGGCAGTTTCTCAGGGTCGCGCCCGCCCGCCGTGGCGAAGTCGGGGCGACCGCCCCCGCCGCCGCCGACCATTTTCGCGACCTGCCCGACGAGCTTCCCGGCGTGGACACCCCGCCCGACGAGATCCTGCGTGACCTTGGCGACGAGCCGGGCCTTGCCCTCGATCTCGCTGCCGAGCAGGACGACGCCGCTGTCGATGCGGTCGCGGCACCAGTCCGCCATCTCCGCCAGCAGGTCGGCGTCGGCGGCGCTGACGGTCGCGGCGATGACCTTCACGCCGTCCACGTCCTGGGCGCGGGCCAGCACGTTGTCAAGCTCGCTGCGGGCGCTCTCGCGCTCCAGGCGCTCGACGGTGCGCTGCGCCTCGTGCAGTTCATCAAGCAGGGACTCAAGCCGCTCGGGAACTTGCTCCGGCTCGACGCCCAGCCGCGCGGAGATAGCCTCCAGAGCGGCCAGCCGCTCGCGTACGAGGGCCTGGGCCGCGTGCCCGGTTACCGCCTCGATGCGGCGCACACCGGCGCTGCTGCTCTCCTCGCGGGTGATCAGGAACTGCCCGATCTCGCCGGTCGTGCGGACGTGCGTGCCGCCGCAGAGTTCGTAGCTCCAGCGCCTGGCCGGGTCCTCCGGGTCGGGGATGGTGACGGTGCGCACCGTCTCGCCGTACTTCTCGCCGAAGAGCGCCATCGCGCCCTCCTGCTTGGCCTGTGTGAGCGACTTGAACTGAATATCGGTCGGCGTGTTGAGCAGGATCATCTCGTTGACCTGCTGCACAATCGCCTCGATCTCCTCCGGCGTGACGGGCTGGTTATGGGTGAAGTCAAAGCGCAGCCGGTCCGGCGCGACAAGCGAGCCCTTCTGCCGGACGTGCTCACCGAGCACGCGCCGCAGTGACTCGTGCAGCAGGTGGGTTGCCGTGTGGTTGCGCATGATGTCCCAGCGGCGCACCTCGTCCACACTGCCGATGGCGCGGCTGCCCTCGCGGACGACGCCGCTCGTCACTTCACCAACGTGAACGATCAGGCCGCCGACCGGGGCGCGCATGTCGTCCACCCGCACTTCCCAACCCTCGCCGCGCAGTGTGCCGGTGTCGCTGACCTGACCACCGGCCTCGACGTAGAAGGCGGTTTCGGCGAGCACCACCTCCACCGGCTGCCCCTTCGCTGCCTCGCGAACGCGCTCGCCGTTGCTGATCAGTGCGAGTACGTCGCTGCTGAAGGTGAGGTGGTCGTAGTCATACGGGTTGTAGACGACGCCGCCCTTGCCAAGCTGGCCGGAGTCCTGCAGGTCGTCAAGCAGACGCTGGTACACAGACACGTCCTCGAACTTGCCGGTGTCGCCGCCGGAGATCAGCCGGTGGCGCGTCATCTCCTCGCCGAAGCCCGCCTCGTCCACGCTCAGCCCGTGTTCGTTCAGAATGTCCCGCGTGATTTCAAGCGGCAGGCCGTGCGTGGCGAAGAGCGAGAAGGCGGTCTTGCCGTCCATGACCGACTCGCCGCGTGACTGCAGCCGGGCGATCTCCTCGTCAAGCTCGGCCAGCGACTGGTCGAGCATCCGTGTGAAGCGCTCCTCCTCGGTCGATATCTGATAGCGGATGGCCTCGCGGAACTGGCGCAGTTCGGGGTAGGTGGCGCCCATCTTGTTGACGACGGCCATCGCCACGTCGGCAAGGAAGGGACGCGTCACGCCCATGCCATGCGCGAAGCGCCAGGCGCGGCGGATCAGCATGCGGGTGATGTACTCGCGGCCTGTTGTGCCGGGGTTCACGCCGTCGGCAACGAGGAACGCCGCCGCGCGCGTGTGGTCGGCAATCACACGGTAGGCGACGAAATTCTCCTCGCGGAACTCGTCCGAGTGCCCGAGGATCTCCTGCGTGGCGTCCATTATGTCGGTGAACAGGTCGGTGTCGTAGTTGGCGGGCACGTCCTGCAGGACGGCAAGCAGCCGCTCGAAGCCCATGCCGGTGTCAACGCCCGGCTTGGGCAGCAACTCGTCGAACTGGCCCGTGTGGTGCGGGTCGGGCTGGGTGCGGTTGTACTGCATGAAGACGAGGTTCCAGATTTCGAGGAAGCGGTCGTCTTCACGCTGAAGGGCGTCGATAATGCCGTCCTCGCCAAGCTCCGGCTGTAGATCCCAGTGAATCTCGCTCGTCGGGCCGCAGGGGCCGGTTTCAGCCATCTGCCAGAAGTTCGTCTTGGGGCCCATCCGGGCGACCCGCTTCGGGCTGATGCCAAGCTCCTTTGTCCACACGTCGTAGGCCTCATCGTCCGTCTCGTAGACGGTGAAGGCCAGACGCTCGGGCGGCAGGCCGTAGACCTCGGTCAGCAGCTCGTAGGCGTACTTAATCGCGTCGCTCTTAAAGTAATCGCCAAAGCTGAAGTTGCCGAGCATCTCAAAGAACGTGTGATGCCGGGGCGACGGACCGACGTTCTCCAGGTCGTTGTGCTTGCCGCTGATGCGCATGCACTTTTGCACGGTCGTCGCGCGGGAGTAGGGGCGGCTGTCAAGCCCCAGGAACACGTCCTTGAACTGGACCATGCCGGCGTTGGTGAACAGCAGGGTCGGATCGTTGCCCGGCACGAGCGACGACGAGGCGACGACCTGGTGCCCCTTGCTGGCAAAGAAGTCGAGAAAAGCCTGGCGCACTTCAGCGCTGTTGGTCGACTTAAGTTTCACTGGAACCTTCTCTTCGGATTGCGTCATACTCTTAATTTCCGCTCTACAGGCAGGTTGGATGGGCAGATTATACATGGTCGTTCCGCCTTGCACCATGCTTACGACGGACGCCTGGCTGCAGTTTCGGGCCGGGCGAAAATTCTCACCAACTGCCCTGCCGACTAAGCCACAGGCACATATCCGTGCTAACATGAGAAGTACAGGCATCCGCGCGTGACAGGAGGACAGGCATGATCGAAACGCATGTTAAAGAGGACGGCGCATTCCGGACGCTGACGTTCAGCAAGCTCCTGCCCGCGCCGCCCGAGCAGGTGTACCGCGCTTTTACGAATGAGGTCGCGCTGCGCGAGTGGCTGGTGGATCACGCTCACGTTGACGACCGCGTGGACGGGCCGCTGTTTCTGGGCTGGGACCGGCCAAGCTACTACTATGCCGTGGGCCGCTTTACCCGGCTTGACCCTCCTCGTCACGTCGCGTTCGACTGGCAGGGGCTGGGCGAGCCCGGCGCGACGCATGTCACGGTGGATATCGAGGAGCAGCGGAACGGCACGCTCGTCACGCTGACTCATTCGCGCATCGGCATGGGTGAGGCGTGGGATCAGGTGCTGGAAGAGGCGCGGCAGGGTTGGCTGATCGGGCTGGAGAACCTTCAGGCGCATCTTGAGACGGGCCGCGACCTCCGGCTGGTGCGGCGCCCGTACCTCGGCATCTTCCTTGAGGACGAGAATGTGCTGGTGCGCAAGGACGCCGCCGGTGGCCCTGTGCCGCGCGGCGTGCTGGTTGGCGGAGTCATCACCGGGACCGGGGCGGCGCGGGCTGACCTCCGCAACGGCGATATCATCACTGGCCTGGCAGGGGAGCGTGTGCAGACCGAGGCGGACGTGATCCGCGTGCTGGATGGCCTGCAGGCGGGCGATGTGATCGACGTGGAGGTCTACCGGGATGGCCAGATGCACACCACCCGGGTCGAACTGTCGCAGCGCCCGCTGCCGGAGGTGCCCGACTCGGCAGATGTGCTCGCAGACCGGCTGAAAGAGATCTATGATGGGCTGGCGCTGGAGCTGGGACAGCTTCTGCATGGCGCGTCCGACAGGCAGGCGTCGAAACGCCCGTCAAAGGACGAGTGGAGCGTCAACGAGGTGCTGGCGCACCTTATCCATGTGGACCGCGACCGGCAGTTCTGGCTGGCGACGATTATTTCTGGCCGGGAGGTGTTAAACTTCCCCGACAACGTCGAGGCGCGCATCCAGGCGACGACGCACATCTACCCCAAACTGGAGGATCTTGAGGAGGAACTGCGCCGCACCTGGGGCGAGACTGTGGCGATGGTCCGGCGGCTGCCGAAAGCGTTTGTCAAGTCGAAGCGCACCTACTACCGGGTGGGTGAGGTGCTCCTGAACTCGGCGCTGCATTCGCAGAAGCACTTTGAACAGATCAAACAGGCGCTGGAGGCTGCTGGCTAGCGGCGGCCCGGCACTCAACAGCGAAGCTATCTGGAGGATACGACTACATGGTCAACACACATCCGCAGGGCGAGGGCTTTGCCACGCCGACCGCGCAGCGGCGAGGCTGGCCGGCCTGGGCCTGGCTCCTCATATTCCTTCTACTTGTCATTCTCCTGCCGATTGCCGCCTGCGGTGCCTTCGGATTGAGCATATCGCTGGCGAGCAGCCGCGCCGCCAAACCGGTGGTGAGCGGCCCGTCAGTCGCGGTGATCGACATTGAGGGGCAGATTGTCGCCGGAAAGAGTGCAGGGTTTGGTGCGGCAGCCGCCGGATCCGATACGATTGTCGATCTGATCGAGCAGGCGGGCGAACTGAGCGGCGTCCGGGCGATCGTCCTGCGCGTCAATAGCCCAGGTGGCGACGTCGTTGCCTCCGACGAGATCTACCGCGCGCTGCAGCGTGTGGACAAACCGGTAGTCGTCAGCATGGGCTCGATAGCGGCCTCTGGCGGGTACTACATCTCCGTTGCCGCTGACTACATCTATGCGACGCCGTACACGCTGACCGGCAGTATCGGTGTTATCAGCCAGTTTTTCAACGCGCAGGAACTGCTCGAGGACCTCGGCGTGGAGGTGATTACGATCACGTCAGGCGAGGTCAAGGACTTCGGCAACTTCGCCCGACCCATGACCGAGGAGGAGCGGGCGTACTGGCAGGCATTGATCGACGATACGTATGAGGGCTTCCTGTCGATCGTCGCCGAGGGGCGTGGCCTGCCAGTGGACGAGGTGCGTGAGATCGCAGATGGTCGAGTCGTCCTCGGCGGTGACGCGGTTGAGCTTGGCCTGGTCGATGAGCTGGGCTATTTTGAGGATGCGGTGGCGAAAGCTGCCGAGCTAGGTGGCATTGAGGGCGAGCCGCGCATCGTTGAGTTGAAGCCTGAAACCGGGCTGTTGGAGAGCCTGTACGGGCTGGAAAGCCTGACGCGGCGCTCGGAGGTGCTTGACCTGCTCCAGCGTACCGGCGCGCCGCCCTCGCTCGAATTTCGCTACGTTGCGCCGTAGCTGGTCGCTCAATCCCCATAGGGTTGATTGCATTATAGACATAACAGGGAGCCGCGCGAGTAGGCTCCCTGTTTTTGTATTGCTCTGCTGATGGTCACCCGGATGGGGCAACCCCATTTGTTGACCTACATGATTTGATCCGGCGGGCCTGAGCCGTTCTCCCGCCCCCGGTTGCGGTGGTTATCCCTTCTGGAGGCGGGCGGGTTCCACAGCAATGCCTCGACCAGCCGGAAGAACCGCAGGAACATCGAGCGGATATGCGCGAAGATGTACCAGCCCTCGCGCAGCATCTCGCTGAACTGCGAGCGCGCGGTCGGCTGCGGCTCCCACTCGATCAGCGCCGCGCCCCATGTCAGCCCGGCCCCAAAGCCGACGAGCACGATGCGGTCGTTAGGTTTGACAAGCCCTTGCTCCACCGCCTCGGCCATCGCGATGGGGATGGAGGCCGTCGAGGTGTTGCCGTAGCGGTCGATGTTGACGAAGAAGCGTTCCATCGGCAGCCGGAGCCCGCGCGCGGCGGCCTGAATGATCCGTATGTTGGCCTGGTGCGGGATGATCAGGTCCACGTCCTCCGGTTTTAGCCCGGCGCGCTCAAGAACTTCCTCGGTGGCCTGCACCATCACGCGGGAGGCGAAGCGGTAGACCTCGCGCCCGTTCATCACGAGGCTCTGCTCGGGCGGCGGCCCGTGCCAGCTCGTGCGCACGCCGGAGCGCGCATACAGGTGGTCGCAGCCGGAGCCGTCCGAGTGCAGCACGACCTCCAGCACGCCGCCTGCTGTGTCGCCCGCGCGCAGCACGAACGCGCCCGCCCCGTCCCCGAACAGGATGCACGTCGAGCGGTCGCTCCAGTCCACAATGCGGCTGAGCGTCTCCGTGCCGATCACGAGCGCGGTTGTTGCCGCGCCGGACTCGATGTGGGAGGCGGCCAGCGACAGCGCATAGATAAAGCCGCTGCAGGCGGCGAGCAGGTCGAACGCGCCGGCTTTGGTCGCGCCGAGCCGGTCCTGAATAATGTTCGCTGTCGCCGGGAAAAGGTTCGAGGGCGACGAAGTGGCGACGATGATCAGGTCCAGGTCACGCGGGGAGACGTTGGCGTGGCTCAGCGCCTTGCGTGCGGCACGGAAGCCGAGCGAGGCGACGGTGTCGCGGTCGTCGGCAATGCGCCGCTCGACGATACCCGTGCGCTCCCGGATCCACTCGTCGGAGGTATCCACAAGCTGCTCAAGGTCCCGGTTGGTGAGCACGCGTTCGGGCACTTCGACGCCCCAGCCGATCACATGCGCGTAGCGTCCGTTGGCTCGCTGGCGCCTGCTGGTGGCCTTCCTGCGCTTCTGCCTGACGGGAGTTTCGATGCTAGCCATCGTAACGACCTATCACAAGACTCGCGTTATGCCCACCAAAGCCGAAAGAGTTGGACATCGCGATACGAACGTCAACGGAACGGGCCTCGTTGGGTACATAGTCGAGGTCCAGCTCCGGATCAGGGTTTTCATAGTTGATCGTCGGCGGTATGCAGTTGGTCTGGATCGCCATGACGCACGCCAGCGCCTCAAGCGCGCCCGCCGCGCCCATCAGATGGCCGGTCATGCTCTTGGTTGAGCTGATCGGCAGATCGTAAGCCGCCTCGCCGAACACGTGCTTGATGGCGCGCGTCTCCGAGCGGTCATTGAGATCGGTGCTTGTGCCGTGCGCATTCAGGTAGTCCACATCCGAGGGCTGAATCCCGGCGGTTGCCAGTGCCTGCTTCATTGCGATGATCGCGCCTTCGCCGTTCTCAAGCGGGGCGGTGATGTGGTAGGCGTCGGCGGAGGCTCCGTAGCCGAGCACCTCGGCATAGATGCGCGCGCCACGCGCGCGGGCGTGCTCCTCGCTTTCGAGGATCAGGATCGTGGCGCCTTCCCCGGCCACAAAGCCGTCGCGATCGCGGTCAAACGGGCGGGAGGCACGCTCCGGCTCGTCGTTGCGCTGCGAGAGCGCCCCCATGTTGCTGAACCCGGCAATGACGAGCTTCAGGATGCCGGCTTCCGCGCCGCCGGTAATGATCACGTCTGCTGCGCCGCGCTGGATGGTCGCTGCTGCCTCGCCGATGGCGTTGGTGCTGGAGGCGCAGGCGGTGGCAATGCTCATGTTCGGGCCGCGCGCGCCCAGCTCGATGGCGATCTTGCCCGGTGCAGTGTCGGGCAGGATCATCGGCACCATGTGCGGGCTGGTCCACTGCTCGCCCTTCTCGACCGCTTTGTAGGCCTCCTCGATAAGCGTGCCGACGCCGCCGATGCCGCTGCCGATGATCGCCCCCACCCGTGCGGCGTTGCTCTCGTTGATGGTCAGCCCGCTGTCGTCCAACGCCTCCAGGGCGGCGGCGAGTGCGAACTGCGTGAAGCGGTCCATTCGGCGAGCCTCGCGCGCACCGAACAGCGCGACCGGGTCGAAGTCCTTGACCTCGGCGGCGATGCGGGTTCTCAGATCGCTTGCGTCAAAGCGGGTGATGCCGGAAACGCCCGACTGGCCGCTCACAAGCGACTGCCACGTCGCTTCGGCTGAGTTGCCGACCGGCGTCACGGCGCCGAGGCCAGTGATAACTACTCTGCGATGCCCCATATAGCTGTCTCCTATAACGCTCTCCCTGGTCGTGCTGGCGCCTGACACAGGTTAGCCGCCGCGAAACACCCCCTGCGGCGGACGGAATACGTTTTTGAGATGGCCTGCGAGACGCTATAATCTGCCGGACGCTCGGCAATGACGCTGGCTCAAGCAGACCAACGGAAAGTTTTATGATAGCTGTGATGCCCTGTGCCACCCCCCTTTGGCGTGAGGGCGGGTATGTGCCTTCCACTAAGTATAACAAGTCGGACTCCAGATCGTTACAACACGACTCTTCATGGAGTACCCAGGTACTTTCATGGCAGAGTCATGAAGAATCATCGCTCATGAGCAGGCGCCTGCCATGATCCTCGTAACAGGGGCTACCGGGTTTATCGGGCGGCGGTTGATCCGGCGGCTGGGTGAGTTGCCCGGTCTGAAGGTGCGCGTGCTGCTGCGCCCTGGCAGCGACCTCGACCGGCTGCCGCGCGGTGTCGCTGTGCACGCCATGATGGGCGACCTTAACAGCATGGACTCGCTGCTCGCGGCAATGGACGGCGTGCATACCGTCTTTCACCTCATTGGTACGGATACGCGCGGACGGCACGCCCAGCTTGAGAAGGTGGACATCGCCGGGACGAGGGCGATTGTCGAGGCGGGGCTTGCGGCGCGCATCGGCAGGCTGATCACGGTGAGCCGGCTGGGCGCGGACCGCTACTCGGCCTTTCCGACGCTGCGCGCCAAGGGCGAGATCGAGGACATTATCCGCCGTAGCGGGCTGGCGTACACTATCTTCCGCTCCGCCGTGCTGTTCGGCGAGGGCGACCGCTTCTCGTCCCACCTCGCGATGCTCATCAAGTCGTTCCCCGTCTTCTTTGTGCCCGGCGACGGCGAGCAGATTTTGCAACCGCTGTGGGTGGAAGACCTGATTACGTGCCTTACGCTCTCGCTGGAGAACCTGGACCTTGTAGACCAGATTGTTGAGGTGGGCGGGCCGGAGCTTTTGACTTACCGGCGGCTCATCATGCGCGTGATGTACGCCATCGGCGCGCACCGCCCGATCATTGGCGTGCCCTTCCAGGTGCACAGCGCCGGGGCGTGGTTCCTCGACGGGCTGTTTGCCCGCTGGCCGATCACCGAGCAGTGGGTAGAGATGCTGGCCGCGCGCCAGACCGCCGAACTGGGCACCATCGAGCGGCTGTTCCACTTCCGCCCGGCGGCGTTCGATGTCGGGTTGATCGACCAGTACATGCCAAACCGGCGCTACCGGACGGACTTCCTGAAGTACATTTTCTCCGGGAGATGGGTTTAGCGCGGTTGGCCGATATCCGTTTCCACAATTGTGAGGGCAATGCTATACTCCTGTGGTCAATCGCGTAAGGTGGAGACAGCATGTTAACGAACAAGAAAATAGCCTTCATCGGCAGCGGCATGATGGCTGAGGCGATGATCAAGGCGCTGCTGCGTGAGAAGCTCGTGCAGCCGCAGGACGTGCTCGCCGCAGGGCCGCGTGCCGAGCGGGGCAGGGAGCTTGAAAAGCGGTACGGTGTCAACTGGACGACTGACAACCGTGAGGCGGTTAAAGACCGGGATGTCGTGATCCTGTCGGTCAAGCCGCAGGCGATGGGACAGGTGCTATCCGAATTGTGCGGGCTGATCGCGCCCGATGCGCTCGTCCTGTCGATTGCTGCCGGTGTCCCCATCAATCTGATTGCCGAGCGGCTGGCACACCCGGCTGTCGTGCGTGCCATGCCGAACACGCCGGCGCAGATCGGCGCGGGGATCACGGTGTGGACGGCGACGGACCGGGTCACCGACGAGCAGATGAAGCAGACGGACACAATCCTGCGGGCGCTGGGTGAGGTGGTGCATGTGGAAGAGGAGTCCTACCTCGATATGGCGACCGCGCTCAGCGGCACCGGGCCTGCTTACGTCCTGCTCTTTATGGAAGCGATGATCGACGCGGGCGTACACCTGGGCTTTTCGCGGCGGGTTGCCGAGCAGTTGGTGCTCCAGACCATGCAGGGCACCGTGGAGTACGCGCGGCAATCGCCCCGGCACCCGGCAACACTCCGCAACGAGGTTACCTCGCCGGGAGGCACTACCGCCGAGGCGCTCTACCAGCTTGAGAAGGGCGGCCTGCGGACGGTCATTTCGCGTGCAATCTGGGCTGCATACCAGCGCTCGCTGGCGCTGGGAGCAGGGAACACCGCGCGGCTGAAGCGGGTGGACGACCCGCCGAACGGCGAAGAGCGCGGCTAGGAGCGCCACGGAAAGCGCATTTAGTTTATGGCCATTTGTGAAAAGGTGGGCAAGTTATGCTCGTTTAGGTAAAATCGACCCATGGCAGTGAACCGGCGCGTGCCTGGGCGGGATGCCGCCCTTCCTTGATCACCGAGCACCATTCTGGGACACCGCACCCCACGACACGAGCGATGAGCATGGCACCGCGCTGACGCGACCCCGTAGAGTCACCCTTCGTTTATAACAAATGGATAGTGGGAGACAAGATGGCGACAAACATCTCCAAAGACCTAGCAGAGCAGCTCAAAGCGCAGATTGAGAGCTTCCAGCCCAAAATTGCGGTCGACACGATCGGGCGTGTTCTCGAAGTTGGCGACGGCATTGCGCGCGCCTCGGGCCTGAAGGGCGTTCGCAGCCAGGAACTTGTTCAGTTTGAGAATGGCTCGCAGGGGTTGGCCTTCAACCTCGAGGACGATGAGGTGGGTATCATCATCCTCGGCGAGTATGCCGATATCAGCGAGGGCAGCCAGGTGAGGGGGCTCGGGCGTGTGGCGTCCGTGCCGGTCGGCGATGGTCTCATTGGCCGCGTGGTGGACCCCCTCGGTAGGCCGATTGACGGCAAAGGCCCGATTGACTTCGACAAGTACATGCCGATCGAGCGGCTCGCGCCGGGTGTAATCCAGCGCCGCAACGTGGACCGGCCCCTCCAGACGGGTATCAAGGCCATCGACAGCATCATCCCCATTGGGCGCGGCCAGCGTGAGTTGATCATCGGTGACCGCCAGACGGGTAAGAGCGCGATTGCCATCGATACCATCATTAACCAGGCCGGGCAGGATGTGATCTGCATCTACGTGGCCATTGGCCAGAAGCGCGCGCAGGTTGCCCGCACCGTTGCCATTCTGGAAGAGCACGGCGCGATGGACTACACCATCATCGTGTCGGCAACTGCGTCTGAATCGGCTGCGCTGCAGTACATCGCACCGTATGCCGGCTGTGCCATCGGCGAGTACTTCATGTACGACGGGCGCGACGCGCTTGTGGTGTACGACGACCTCTCGAAGCACGCCTGGGCTTACCGCCAGGTTTCGCTGCTGATGCGCCGCCCGCCGGGACGTGAGGCCTACCCGGGCGACGTGTTCTACTTGCACTCCCGCCTGCTTGAGCGTGCGGCTCAGCTCTCGGATGAGGAAGGCGGCGGCAGCCTGACTGCACTCCCCATCATCGAAACGCTGCTGGGCGACGTGTCGGCCTACATCCCGACGAACGTCATCTCGATTACGGACGGCCAGATCTACCTGGAGCCCGACCTGTTCAACGCAGGCATCCGTCCGGCGATTAACGCCGGTATCTCCGTCAGCCGCGTCGGTGGTGACGCGCAGCGCAAGGCGATGAAGACGGTTGCCGGTCGTCTCCGCCTCGACATGGCCCAGTATCGCGACCTGGCCGCGTTTGCTCAGTTCGGCTCCGACCTTGACAAGGCGACGCAGGAGCAGCTTGAGCGAGGCATGCGCCTGACCGAGATCCTCAAGCAGCCGCAGTACCAGCCGATGCCCGTGACCGACCAGATTATGATCATCTACGCGGGCACGCGCGGGTATCTCGACGATGTGCCGGTGGACCGGGTGCGGGATTTCGAGCGGGACTTCCTCCAGTACATGGCCACGCAGCGTCCGGATGTCGCGAAGGCGATCCAGGATGGCTGGGTGCTCACCGATGAGATCGAGGCCAAGCTGCAGGAAGCGATTCGCGACTTCAAGGCGGGCTGGTCCTAGACAGCAGGCGTAGAGATCTATGGCTACCGCAAGAGAACTGAGACGGCGCATACGCAGTATCAAGAACATCGCGAAGGTGACGGGCGCGCTGGAGGCGGTTTCCGCCTCCAAGGTGAGGCGGGCGCAGAGCCAGGCGCTCGCCAGCCGCGCTTACACCGAGGCGGCATACGACGTTCTGAGGGACCTGGCTGCCTTCCATACCGAGGGCCTCGACCACCCGCTGCTGAACGAGCGGCCTGAGAGGCGCCGGATCATGATCATCCTGTTCACCAGTGACCGCGGGCTGGCCGGCCCGTATAACGTGAATGTCACCCGCCACGCGATCCGGTTCGCTGAAGAGTCGGGCGTCGAGGTGCGGTACATCACCGTAGGGCGCAAGGGGCGCGACATTCTCCTGCGGCGTGGCGACTACGTCGAGGCCGAGTTTACCGGTCTGCCGGGCACACCGTCGGTGATGGACGTGGCTCCGGTCAACCAGGCCGCCGTCAACGACTTCCTCACCGGCGAGGTGGACGAGGTCAACCTCGTATACACAAAGTTCGTCAACACGCTCCAGCAGGTACCAGTTGTCGAGCGCCTGCTGCCGCTCCGGCCCCGGCCCGAGGATGTTGAGCAGGTTCAGGAGGAGATCGGCGATCTGCGCCCGGTCTTCAGCTTCGAGCCGAACGCGGAAGCGGTTCTGGAGGAGATCCTGCCGCGCTTCACGGAGGTGCTGCTGTACCAGGCGCTGCTTGAGGCGCTGGCAAGCGAGCACTCCGCGCGGATGGTGGCGATGCGCAACGCGACTGAGAACGCGAACGCGCTTGTCGAAGAGTTGACGCTGCGCTTCAACAAGGCGCGCCAGCTTGCGATCACGAGCGAGATGCTTGACATCGTCGGCGGTGCCGAGGCGCTCAGGCAGAAATTGTAATGCGCGACTAATGAGATGAGAGATTCGAGGGGCAATATGGCACAGACAGTGGGTGCAGAAGCACAGCAGACTCAAAAAAGCCGAGATGGCTACCGCAGCCGGGGCCGCGTCGTCCAGATCCTGGGCGCCGTCGTCGACGTTGAATTCCCGCCCGGCGGCATGCCGGAAATCTATGAGGCAATTGAAGTTCCGCGTGAGGGGCAGGATCCGCTCGTGCTGGAGGTCCAGACGGACCTCGGCGGGAACCGTGTCCGGACGGTTGCCATGGAGAGCACCGACGGGCTGCCGCGCGGGGTAGAGGCGTACGCCACAGGCGCGCCGATCCGTGTGCCGGTAGGGACGGCTTCCCTGGGGCGCATCTTCGACGTGCTGGGCCGCCCGATTGACGGCAAGCCGCTCAACCCGGAAGAGGTTGACGCGTGGTATCCCATCCACCGCCCGGCGCCCCCGTTTGAGGAGCAGACGACAACCACCGAGGTGTTCGAGACCGGTATCAAGGTCATCGACCTGATCGCCCCCTTCACCCGGGGTGGTAAGACGGGCATCTTCGGCGGCGCGGGCGTCGGCAAGACGGTCATCATCATGGAGCTCATCCGGTCGATCGCCCATGAGCACGGCGGCTTCTCGGTGTTTGCCGGTGTCGGGGAGCGCACTCGTGAGGGGACGGCGCTCCGCCTGGAGATGATCGAGAGCGGCGTGATTGACAAGACCGTCATGGTGTTCGGGCAGATGAACGAGCCGCCCGGCGTGCGTCTCCGCGTGGCGCTGACCGGCCTGGCAAACGCTGAGTACTGGCGTGACCAGGGCCGCGACGTGCTGTTGTTCATCGATAACATCTTCCGCTTCTCGCTGGCAGGCGCCGAGGTGTCCGCATTGCTCGGGCGTATGCCCTCGGCGGTGGGCTACCAGCCGACGCTGGCGGCGGAGATGGGCGACCTGCAGGAGCGCATCACCTCGACCCGCACCGGCTCGATCACGTCGATGCAGGCTGTGTACGTGCCCGCCGACGACTACTCCGACCCGGCGCCGGTTGCGACCTTCACGCACCTCGACGCGACGATCGCGCTGGAGCGGTCGCTTTCGGAGCAGGGCCTTTACCCGGCAGTCGACCCGCTGGCGAGCACGAGCCGTATTCTGCAGCCGGACGTGGTCGGTGAGGAGCACTACAACACCGCGCGTGAGGTCCAGCGGGTGCTTCAGCGCTACCAGGACCTTCAGGACATCATCGCGATCCTGGGTATCGAGGAGCTGCCCGAAGAGGACAAGCTGACGGTGGCGCGCGCCCGTAAGATCCAGCGCTTCCTGACCCAGCCGTTCAGGGTGGCGGAGCAGTTCACGGGCCGTGAGGGGCGCTATGTGCCGATCTCTGAGACGGTTCGCGGCTTCCGTATGATCCTCGACGGCGAGCTGGACGACGTGCCCGAGCAGCACTTCTATATGGCGGGCGGCATCGACGAGGTTATCGAGCGCCATCGCCAGGCTCGCGCGGCGGACTAGAGACAGACATCAACCTCGCCTCAGCCTGCCTGCTGTGCATGGCAGCCGGGCTGAGGTGAGCTGACCTGCACAGCAGACGCATGTCTGCCGGGCGTTGCCCGCGCAGGAAGTCTCACCGATACAGGGATTTGGGTGTAAAATGCCAATACATTGTCAGATCATCACGCAGGAGCGCACGGTCTTTGAGGACGACGTCGATATTGTGACGGCGCCGAGCGTCGAGGGGCAGTTGGGCATCCTGCCGAACCACAGCCCGCTTATCACGACGCTGGACTATGGCGAGCTGCGCGTGCGTAAAGCCGGTGTGGAGGAGTCGTTCGCCATCGGCGGCGGCATTCTGCAGGTGGCCGGCAACAAGGTGATCGTGCTGGCGGAGTCCGCCGAGCGGGCCGACGAGATCGACCTGGCCCGTGCGGAGGAGGCTCGCCGCCGCGCCGAGCGTCTGATGGCGGAGGGGCCTCCCGCCGACCCGGCCAAGTACGCGCAGCTTGAGGCGGCACTGCGCCGCGCGGATATCCGCCTCAAGGTGGGACGGCGCTCGGCCCATCGTGGGACGGGCCCGGGTGCGATGGACTTCGGGCGAGGCCCGGAGGAAGAGTAGAACGCGAACCGCGTGAGACGTCCGGCCCCGGCTGGACGGTTGGACGCCTGCACCGGCGGAACCCATCGCCCGGACGTGCTGTGCTGCTCCGGGCGGTGGGTTGGTTGTAGACATTCGGAGGAAGTATGTTTTCAAGACGGCTCGGGATTGACCTGGGCACGGTGAACGTGACGATCGGTGAGCGGGAGCAGATCCTGCTGCACGAGCCGGATATCGTCGCCATCACCATCGAAGAAGAGAAGATCGTCGCCATCGGGCAGGAAGCGCGCGACATGTACGGGCGCACGCCGGAGACGATCGAAGTGATGCGCCCGCTCCGTGACGGTGTGATTGCCGACTACGAGGTCACGGAGGCAATGCTGCGCTACTTCCTCGACAAGGTGATGGGCGGCTTTCGGCTGTTCAAGCCGATAGTGATGGTCACCGTCCCGTATGGGGTGACGAGCGTCGAGCGCCGGGCCGTGCATGAGGCGGCTATCCAGGCCGGGGCGCGTGAGGCCCGGTTGATCCCGGCCCCGCTTGCGGCGGCGATCGGCGCCGGCCTGCCAGTGGATACGCCGACGGGCAACCTGATTGTGAACATCGGCGGCGGCACTACCGAGGCTGCCGTGGTGGCGATGAACGGCATCGTCGCGGCTTCCTCGGTGCGGGCAGGTGGCATGCAGCTTGACCAGGCCATCATCGACTACACGCGCAAGAAGTACAACCTCATCATCGGCGAGCTGACTGCCGAGCTGGCGAAGATCAACATCGGCGCTGCGACGGACATCGGCGAAGAGATGCGGATGGACATCCAGGGCCGTGACCAGGTGACGGGCCTGCCGCGCATGATCACACTGACGACCAGCGAGATCATCGAGGCGCTGCAAGAGCCGCTTGAGGTGATTGCGAGTTCGGTGAAGAAGGTACTGGAGCGCACGCCGCCGGAGTTGGCATCGGATATCATCGACCGGGGGATGGTCCTCACCGGTGGTACGGCGCTGCTGCGCGGCATCGATGTCTATCTGACGCAGGAAACGCACGTCCCCGCGTTCCTCGCCGACGATCCGGTCGGTGCGGCGGCGCTCGGCGCAACGCGCGGGCTGGAGCGCATCGAGGCGCTGCAGCGCGCCACGCCGAACATCTAGGCGCTACGTACAACGCCGAAAAAGCAAACACAGCACCGGCCAACTTGGCAGGTGCTGTTTTGATTCCGGTCGAAGGGATCCCGACCGAGGTTGTCGGGATGCGAGCACTAGTCGCGGTCGTTGAGGTAGTACGACATACGCTGCAGGTGGAGCACCGGGTCGATGTACTGCACACGCACGTGCTTCGGCACGCTGAGCGTGACCGGCGCATAGCTCAGAATCGCGCCAACCCCCGCCTCGACCAGTTCGTTGGCGATTTCCTGGGCGCTGTCGGCGGGCGTGGTGATCATCGCGATGCGGATGCCCGCCTTCTTGATGGTTTCCTTCAACTCGCTGACAGGCTGGATAACGAGGTTGTTGATCTTCTCGCCGATCTTGTTCGGATCGTTGTCAAAAAGGTGCGTAATGCAGAAGCCGCGGTGTGCAAAGCCGCCATAGTGTGCGATGGCCCGGCCCAGGTCGCCCACGCCGACGAGAGCAACTTCCCACTCGCGGTCAACGTGGAGGATGCGCTGCAGCTCGGCGATGAGAGTGGAGACAGTGTAGCCCGTCCCCTGTTTACCGAACTCGCCGAAGTGTGAGAGATCCTTGCGGATCTGCGCCGAGCTGATTCCCAGGCGTTCGCCTAGTTCCTGAGAGGATGTAATCTCGCGACCTTCCTGTTGAAGGCGTATGAGCGCGCGCAGATAAATTGGCAAACGCCCGACGACAATATCAGGAATTTCGGAATCCGAACGACGCATATGTGCTTTGCTCCTCCTGACTGTGTCTAGTCAAATGGGTCGGCGCGGGGCGAGATACGAGAAAAGAGATGCGATTCATCATACCATATCCATTCGTGACAAGCAACACATACCAGACAGAATCAGTCTCATTTGTGCATAGATAATGCCTTAACGAGGCGGTTCGCACGGCTTCATTGACGCTTCCGGGCAAGCCCGGTATCATCTTGTTACAAACTTTCAGTCCATTCGGAAAGTATCAACATGGATAAAACTCTCGAAGCAGTACATGAGAGCATGATCAACGGGCTTGGGCAGCTAACCGACTTCTTCGGTTTTAGCCCGGTCATGGGGCATCTGTACGGTGCGCTGCTCATGAGCCCGGAGCCGCTCTCACTCGACGAGCTTGAAGAGATCGTCGGCAGGTCGAAGGCCAGCGTCAGCATGAATATGCGTGCGCTGGAACGCTGGGGTATGGTGCGTGAAGTATGGGTAAAGGGCGACCGGCGCAAGTACTATGAGGCCGAGAGCGACCTGTGGACCGTCGTGCGCACGATTGTTGAGAGCCGCGAGCGGCGTGAAGTCGGGGTTGCGCTCGCTGTGCTCGATGAGAACACCCGCAAGCTCGAGGAGGCAAAGGCCCGCCTGAACGAAGAAGAGCGCAAGCTCGCCGAGTACTATCTCGCGCGTGTTAAGGACGTACAGGCCTTCTTTGAATTCGCCGCGATTGCGATGGAACTGTTCCTCCAGCGTGGCGGCCCGCCCCGGTTGGAAGAGATCGTCGCTGCTTATGACTCAACCGGGCGGGAAGCCGAGGAGTAGGGCGGAATGCTCCCGGCAACATGGTATACACCGGAGTCTTTTAGCCGACTTAGTTGACAGTTTTTACCCGTGTTTTTATAATCAATTCAAAAAATTATAAAAGTAACAAATGGTTGAAATTAACAACCAGATGCCCCGACGGGGAGAGCCTATTCATGAATATTGATGAAGCCGTGCTTGCGGTCGACCAGATGATGCTAGACGTCGTACACAGCGAGGTAACGGTACTTGAGGAGGCCAGCCGACACATCATCTCGGCGGGCGGCAAGCGGGTGCGCCCGCGGGTACTGTTCAACGCGTATTTGGCGGCAGGGGGCAAGGACCTGAAAGCTGCGATCCCCGTTGCGACGGCAATTGAACTTGTCCATACGGCAACCCTGGTCCACGACGATATTAACGATCATGGCGTTGTGCGGCGGGGGCGCGTCACGATCAACGAGAAGTGGGGCCGGACGTTCGCGCTGCTCACCGGCGACTTTCTGTTCACGAAGGTGTACGAGCTTATGGCCCCATACGGGGACCTCAACATCACCTTCTCCGAGGCGACGACGGCGCTGGTCGAGGGTGAGACGCTCCAGGCGGCTGCCGCGAAGGACAATACACTAACCCGCGAGATTTACCAGAAGATTGTCGCCAAGAAGACTGCCTCGCTGTTCCGCGGCGCGGCCATGCTCGGTGCGCAGCTTGCGGGCGCCGACCGCCGGACGATTGACACACTGGGCGAGTATGGCTTCTACCTCGGGCTGATCTTCCAGATTATTGACGACCTGCTGGACCTGACCGGCGACCCCCGGTTGATGGGCAAGGCTGCCGGTGTGGATATCCCGCAGGGCAAGGGTGTCGCTGCGGCCATCGCGAGGAAGTCCGCTAATGGCAAGCGCGACGAGGCGCTTGGCGTGGTGACCGTCGAGGATGACCCGTTCCTTCCGCTCAAGGAACGGCTGGTGGCGGGCGGAGCTGTTGAGGAAGGGCGGCAGATGGCGCAGGCGCTTGCTGTGCAGGCGCACGCCACGCTCGACCGGCTGCCGCAAAGCGAGGCTGTTGACGCCCTGCGTACCCTCATTACACAGGTGATGGAACGCGACCATTAGCCGCTTGGCACTTTGTCCGCATTAGAGCGCCGCGTTAGAGTCATCTAGCGAGGCGCTCTCTTGTTTGGTATGCTTGGCAAGCTATGTTTTTGGACGAAGCAAAGATCTATGTCAAGGGCGGCGATGGCGGCGCGGGTGCAGTCGCCTTCCGCCGCGAGAAGTATGTTCCACGAGGCGGCCCGGCAGGCGGCGATGGCGGCAAGGGCGGCGACGTCGTCTTTGTCGTGAACCCGCGCCTCAACACCCTGTCGAAGTTCCAACGGCAGGTCCACTTTCGCGCGGCGAACGGACAGCCCGGCGGAAACTTCAACCGGTTCGGGGCGGCGGGGCAAGATCTGGAAATCGAGGTGCCGCCCGGCACCATCGTGCGTGACGCCGAAAGCGGCGAGCTTCTTGCCGACCTGACGCAGGAGGGCCAGCGCTTTGTCGTTGCGCGGGGCGGTCGCGGTGGGCGGGGGAACGCCCGTTTCAAGTCATCCACGAACCAGGCTCCGCGCATGGCAGAAAAAGGCGAGCCCGGCGACGAGCGCTGGGTGACGCTCGAACTCAAGCTCCTTGCCGACGTTGGGCTGGTTGGCGTGCCCAATGCGGGCAAGTCCACGCTTATCTCCGTGATCAGCGCCGCCAGGCCGAAGATCGCTCCGTATCCCTTCACCACGCTGGAGCCGAGCCTGGGCGTTGCGACCGTCGGCGACCGCGAGATCGTGTTTGCCGACATCCCCGGCCTCGTGGAGGGCGCGCACGCGGGGGTAGGGCTGGGGCACAGCTTCCTGCGGCACGTCCAGCGCACGCGTCTGCTCGTCCACCTGCTGGACGGCGCGGGTGAAAACCCGATCGGCGACTTCGTACAGATCAACACCGAACTGGCCCTGTTTGACCCCAATCTGGCCGAGAAGCCGCAGATCGTCGTGCTGAACAAGATGGACCTGCCCGACGCTCAGGCCCGCTGGCCGGAGGTGGAGCGTGCGGTCTCTCAGCATGGCTACCCGGTGATGGCGATCTCCGCTGTGACGCATCAGGGCGTGCAGGAATTGCTTAACCGGGTCGCGCAGATGATGGCGGAACTCCCCGAGACGAGGCCGACGGAGGAAGTGCCCGTATTCCGGCCTGATGAAGAGGAGGTCCCCTTCCGCATCTTCAAGGTGGAGGAAGGCGTATACCGGGTGACCGGTGAGCGCATCGAGCGGGCGGTGGCGATGACGTACTGGGAGTACGAGGAAGCCGTGATGCGCTTTCAACGAATCCTGCGCGCGCTCGGCATCACCGAGGCGCTTGAGAAGGCCGGAATTGAGGAGGGGGACACCGTTATCATCGGGGACATGGAGCTGGAGTGGGCTGAGTAATGCGGCTGGGTGTGCTCGGCGGAACGTTCGACCCACCTCACTACGGGCATCTCATCCTCGCCGAACAGGCACGCGAACAGCTCTCCCTCGCCCGCGTGCTGTGGGTGCCTGCTGCCGACCCTCCGCACAAGCAGGGGCGGCGCATCTCGCCCGTTAATGCCCGTCTGGAGATGGTCTCCCTCGCGATTGCCGAGAACCCCGCCTTCGAGCTTTGCGAGATTGACGTGAACCGCCCCGGTCCACACTACACGGCGGACATGCTCGCCCTGCTGAATGCCCAGTACCCGCAGCACTCCCTCGTATTTCTTATTGGCGGGGATTCGCTGCGCGATATCATTACCTGGCATGATCCGGCGCGGATTATCGAGCAGGCACGGCTGGGGGTGATGGACCGCCCTGGTGCGGCATATGACCTCCACAGCCTGGAAGCGCTGATCCCGGGGCTGAGCGCGGCGTTGCTGCCGTTCGACGCCCCGCTGATCGACATCTCCGGCTCCGACATCCGCGCCCGCGTGGCAGCCGGGCGGTCGATCCGCTACATGCTGCCGCCGCACGTCGAAATGTACATCTACCAGCATGCCCTGTACCAGGACTAGGCAAGGAACGCCTATGCACGCACGACCTTCAATCATCCGGATTGCCCTGCTGCTCGCACTGCTGACGCTGCTGGCGGTCGGATGTAGTTCAGGGCCGACCGCCGAAGCTGTTGAGCCGACCGAGGAAGCCCCGCCAACCGAGATTCCTGTTGAGCCGACGCCAACCCGCACCCCCGTCCCTGCCGAGGCGGTCAATGTGACGCCGGTCCCGCCCGCCGTCGAGGAGTCGGCTCTTGTTGGTATCCGCAGGCGCGGCGAGCTGCGTGTGGGTGTGCTGTTCAACTACCTGCCGCTGGCCGGGCTGGCGGAGAACGGAGAAGTGCAGGGCTACGAGGCGGCACTTGCGCGTCACATCGCCGAGCGCTGGGGGGTTGACATCACGTTTGTGCAGGTCACCCGGCAGACCGGCCTGCCCATGCTTTTCGACGGGGAGGTCGATATGCTTGCCGCGGCCATGCCGCACCGCCGGGAGCTTGAGCAATACGTCGAGTTTACCAACACCACATTCAGCGGCGGCTATGCCGTGCTGGTCCGTGCCGACACTGCCGAGCAGGGGCTGGGCATTCTGGGGAACGGCGCTGTTGCTGCTGTCGGGGAAGACGCGGTAGAGGTGCTTGAGCAGCAGGCGGAGAGGCTGGGATTCCAGCCGGCGGTACAGCGGTACGACAGCCTCACGGCTGCCGTGCAGGCGCTGGCAGATATTCAGGTGAACTCGGTTGTGGCGCGGCGTGAGCAGCTCATGCTGCCTGACCAGTCGTCCGATGGGTTTGCGCTGCTGGAGGAGCTTCTGTTGCAGGAGCCATACGCGTTCGTGGTGCGGCGAGGCGATGTCGCGCTGCGCGACCTGCTGAACCTGACGATTCAGGACATTATCGCTGCTGGCGAGCTTGGCAACATCTTCTCGACGTCGTTCTACGGACTGCCGGCGGATGTGCTCCCTGAGTGGGTGGGCGAGCCGTCCTTCACGTTTGAGAACTTCCCTGCTGAACTGCCGCAGGGGCCATCCGTCTTTGAGCGCATCCAGCGGGGCGAGCCGTTACGCGTCGCCGGGCTGGAGCTTGCCGAGGAATACGGGCGGTTTGACAGCCAGGCCATCTACGATGGCTACAGCCGCGCGGTTGTTAACGAGATGGCGCGCCGGTGGGGTGTTTCCGTCGAGGAGCTGCCGCAGACTGCCGGGCAGGCCGGGCTGGATCGGCTGCTGGCTGGCGAGGCGGATCTGGTCGTCGGGCTGCGCTCCGACCTGGGGCTGGTGGGGCAGGTTGCGCTGAGCGATGCGTACTACACGCGCGGGCTGCGCCTGATCCACCTGGAGGATGTGAACGTGCTGAGCGTTCTCGACCTGGAGGTGAAGCCCTCTGTCGCCACGACCCCGGTTGACGAGAGCCAGGCCATCATCGAGGACAATAACTATGCGCCGCGTGTCACGGTGATGGAGTCCTTCGAGGAGGCGTATGAGGGGCTGCTGTCGCGAGCCTACTACGCCGTCGTGGGGGATGAATACGCCCTGATGCTGATGGCGCAGGAAGACGACACGATTGAGGTAGACGAGCGTCTGTATCGCCCACAGGAGTTTGTGATGGGGCTGCCCCGCCACGACCCGGACTTCCTCTCGCTGGTGAACTTTACGCTGCAGGACATGTACCAGGATGGCACGCTGGACGAGTTGCGGCGGCAGTACTTCGGCCCCTACCAGCCGCCGGACACCGAGCTAGAGCCGCTTCAGATGGAAGTCTGGCCGGGCGACGGGAGCTATCTGGGGATAGGGCAGTACTCGCCGTAGGCGCGGCTTCCCTCTCCCGGCGATCAGATGTCACTTCAGGGAGAGACTGAGGGTTTTGTGAAGATGCCCGGCCAACCGTTCCCCAGCGCGGCTGGCCGGGCACATTATGTGAGCTAGCCTTCCTTCTGACCCGGCTCTGCAGTGCGCGGCAGCGCCTGCTTGAGCTGCTTGACGCTTACCTTGTTCGTGCGACCGCAGTGCGGGCAGGGGGTGGTGTAGTGCTTGGCCCCCGGCTCAAGCGTGTCGTAGGCGGCCTGAGCCGCTTCCGGTGTCAGTGACCACGACCAATGGCAGTTATAGCAGGTCATCTTCAACATCGTTACCCTTCCTTCCCTAATCCTAGTAATAGTCGGCTGGCTCGGCTTGCAGATCCACTCGTGCGCGCTTGCGCTCCTCTGCGAGCGAGGCCAGCACAATACCCGTCAGGATCAACGCGCCCCCGAAGACCTGGAGAGGCGTCGGCCATTCTTTGAGCACAATCATAGCCAGGATGGTCGAGCCGATGGGCTCGCCCAGGATCGTTACGCCGACGAACGTCGCCGAGACGTGGCGCACAGCGTAGTTCGCCGCCGTGTGCCCGATAAGCTGCGGGATCAGCCCGAGCGCGACAAGCCAAACAAACGCAACCGGGGGGTAGCCCGCAAGCGGAAGCCCGCCCACGAGCGCCCACACGGTCAGCAGGGCTGCCGCCGCACTGTATACAATCCACAGGTACGGGACGAGCGGCAGCCGCTCGCGCACGCTGCGCCCGATGATCAGGTAGCCCGCCATCAGGAAGGCGCCGGACAGCGCCAGCGCATTGCCGAATATGGTCGAGCGCTGCCCGCCGGACCAATCCGCCAGCCCGATGATCGCCCCGCCGACGATCGCCAGCGCCATCCCGCCCCACAGCAGCCTCGGCGTGCGCTCCTTAAGAATCAGCGGCGAGGCCAGCCCGGCCCACAGCGGCGTTGTCGTGACGAGCACGACGGAGCTTACGACGGACGTGTGTGCCAGCGATGTGATCCACACGGCGAAGTGCATGCCGAGCAGCATCCCCGCCAGAACCAGCACACCGAGGTCCCGCCCGGTGAGCTTGCCGTATGTGCGCCATGCCTGCTGCGAGACCGCCGGCAGTGTGATGGCGGCAGTAGCGATAGCCATGCGGTAGGCGGCAATCGCGATGGACGGCACACCCTCACCCTGCGCCAGGCGGATGAAGATAGTAGCCGAGGACATGGCAAGCACGCCGATGCCCAGGATGATGCCGAGTAGCTTGGGAGATGGCTTCAAGGTGCGGGTGACCCTTCATCGACAGTGTTACACGACGGGATTATGACGCGCCGAGCCGCGTTCTACCAGCCTTGACTGCGAGATTCCGCGTCGCTACAATCACTTTAGTTCATGGGTGGGACTGCTTTCGGCGCACTGGGTCCTCAGACCGCAGCGGGCCGAAACCTCAACGTCTTCCGCTTAGAGTGACAGTTCTTAACAGCTCTCAGTTCAGTGGTCAATGCTGTCTGCCACTCGACGCAAAGACCATCTACCCAAATGCGTTTCTGATTCGCTACTCGAAGGAGGAACTGTAATGGCTTACGAACTTCCACCGCTGCCGTATGCTTACGACGCGCTGGAGCCGCATATCGATGAGCAGACGATGCGGATCCACCATGACAAGCATCACCAGGCTTATGTGAACAACGTGAACAAGGCGCTTGAGGGCTACGCGGACCTGCAGGCGAAGAGCATCGAGGAGTTGATGCGCGACCTCGACTCGGTGCCGGAGGAGATCCGGACGGCGGTCCGCAACAACGGTGGCGGCCACGCGAATCACTCGCTGTTCTGGACCATCATGAGCCCGAACGGGGGTGGGGAGCCGAGCGGCGCGCTCGCCGAGGCCATCAACCAGGCGTTCGGCTCGTTCGATGAGTTCAAGCAGCAGTTCAGCAGCAAGGCAGCCGGTCATTTCGGGAGCGGCTGGGGCTGGCTGGTCGTTGATCAGAACGGCAACCTTGCCATCACGACCACGGCTAACCAGGACACGCCGCTTTCGCAGGGGCAGACGCCGATTCTCGGCATCGACGTTTGGGAGCACGCCTATTATCTGAAGTACCAGAACCTCCGGGCTGACTATATCTCTGCCTGGTGGAATGTGGTAAACTGGGATGAGGTCGCCAAGCGCTTCGAGGCGGCGTCTTCTAAGTAACCGGGGTATAATAGCGGCAACCCCTTGACCTCTATGCTGAGAGGAGTAAGCCTCAAATGACTCACATTATCACCAGTCTCTGCCTGCGCGACGGCGCTTGCGTGGAAGTGTGTCCGGTCGAGTGCATCGTGCCCGGCCAGCCGCAGGATGAGTGGCCGTGGTACTACATCGACCCCGACACCTGCATCGACTGCGGTGCCTGCGTTCCCGAATGCCCGTACGACGCTATCTATATCGAAGAAGAAGTGCCGACTGCGCTTGAGCTAGCCCCGGGCCAGAAGCGTGTGCCCTGGGATACCAAGCAGGAAGTCGTAGCTGAGGGTGGCGAGGTCGTCGACCTGACCCCCGACATCCAGCAGAACTACGAATTCTTCCGCTCCGGCCCCGGCTACGACGCTCTAGGCTAGGCGGGTAAGCTAGTTTGGTTGTGAGTCAGAGAGGGGCAGCCCGTTGTGTGCTGCTCCTCTTTATTAGTCACGTATACGAACAGGAGGATCGGATAGATGTCTCAATTTCGGATCGAGAAGGACTCGCTGGGTGAGCTGCGGGTCCCGGCAGATGCGCTCTACGCCGCGCAGACGCAGCGTGCGGTCGAGAACTTCCCGATCTCAGGACTGAAGCAGTACCGCGCGTTCATCTGGTCGATGGCGGTTATTAAGCGGGCGGCTGCCGAGGTCAATCTCGATCTTGGCCTGTTTGCCGACAAGGAGGTAAACGGGCAGATTATCAGCGGTGAGGCCATTGCACGGGCGATCATGGAAGCCGCCGAGGAAGTCATGGCGGGGAAGTGGGATGATCAGTTCGTGGTGGACCCCATCCAAGCCGGGGCAGGGACCTCACATAACATGAACACCAACGAGGTCATTGCCAACCGGGCCAACCAGATACTCGGATTTGCGCTAGACGACCCGAACAAGCCCGTTCACCCCAACGATCACGTCAACATGGCCCAGTCCACCAACGACACCATCCCGACGGCTATTCGCCTGGGGTGCCTGTGGCGGCTGGACGAACTGCTCGACACGCTCGACGCGCTGAGCGAGTCGCTGTGGGCGAAGGCGCGCGAGTTCGATGACATCGTGAAGTCCGGGCGGACGCACCTGCAGGATGCCGTGCCCGTGCGGCTGGGGCAGGAGTTTGGCGCGTACGCCCGCGCCGTTGAGCGCAACGCCGACAAGATCGCCGATGCAGCCAACGGGCTGCGCCGCCTCGGCATCGGCGGTACAGCGACGGGCACCGGCCTGAACGCGCACCCCGAGTATCATCCCCGGATGATCGCCAAGCTCGAAGAATTGACCGGGCTGGAACTCGAAACGTCCGATAACCTGTTCGAGTCGATGCAGTCTCAGCAGGACCTCGTGCACTTCAGCGCGGCGATCCGCACGATGGCGACAGACATCACGCGGATTGCGAACGACCTGCGGCTGCTGTCGTCAGGCCCGACGAGCGGGCTGGCTGAGATCGAGCTGCCTGCGGTACAGCCGGGCTCCAGCATTATGCCGGGCAAGGTCAACCCGTCTATCGTGGAGATGGTCAACCAGGCGATGTTCCACGTTATGGGCAATGACTTCGCGGTGATGATGGGCGGCCAGGCGGGCCAGCTTGAGCTGAACGTGATGATGCCCATGATGGGCTACAACCTGTTCCAGATGATGGACATCAGCATCAACTCGCTGCGTGTGCTGCGCGAGAAGGCCATCGAAGGGCTGCGTGCGAACAAGGAGCGTGCAGAGGGCTGGCTGGCGAAGAATGCTATCCTCGTCACGGCGCTGAACCCGGTCATCGGCTATGCCAAGGGCGCAGAGGTGGCGAAAGAGGCCCTGCGGACCGGGCGTACGATCCGCGAGGTTGTGCTGGAGAAGGGCTATCTCACCGAGGAGCAGGTGGACGAGCTTCTCGATGCCCGCAAGATGACAGAAGGCGGAATCATGAGCTAGGCGCGCTGGTGCGCCGGGCATAAAACAGGGCGACCTCTGAGGTCGCCCTGTTCTGTTTCCTGTAAGCGTCGTGAAGGCTGCCGCCCGGCTCCGATCAGCCGGGGGTGAGTTCGATAAACACGTGCGAGGCGTCTTCCGGGCCGAGTGCGTGCCGTTCCCCTTCGACCTCGAAGCGGATCATGCCGCTGGACGGTGCCACATCCACCACTTTGACCTGCGCACCGGGCCGGACCTGCAGTTTCGCCAGGTAGCGGAGCAGGACCGGGTCGTCGTCGTCCACCCGCGCGACGGTGCCGCTCTGCCCGGCAGTTAGCTCGCTGAGGGCGATACCGGTCTGCGGCTCGATCTGGCCGTCCCGCGTGGGGATAGGCGCGCCGTGCGGGTCGATCTCCGGGTTGCCGAGCGCTGCGGCGATGCGTTCGATGAAGAGCGGTGAGACGGCGTGCTCCAACCGCTCCGCCTCCTCGTGGACCTCGTCCCAACTGTAGCCCAGCGCCTCGATCAGGTACAATTCGATCAGGCGATGGTGGCGAATGATCTCCAGCGCGATCCTCTCACCCTCCGGCGTGAGGACGACCCCACGATAGGGCCGGTGCTCAAGCAGGTCAAGCTCAGCCAGCCGCTTCACGACGCCGGTCACCGAAGCAGGCTCGACGTCGAGCGCGCGGGCGAGCGTAGTGGTGCGCACGGGGGATTCCTCAAGCTGGAGGTGATAAACCGTCTTGAGGTAGTCCTCGCGCTCTTTGGAGATGGTTTTCTCAGTTCCTCTTACTGACACCCGATCCTCATTCCCGCCTATCGCGTTCACATCGCTGATATTATAGCATATTTGGAGGGCAGGGTTGGCACATGGTGTGTGATGAGCGTGTCGAGCCGCTGCGGCTGCAGGGCGAGCACTGGGCGGTCATCAGGGAGCAGGTGCAGGCGGGGGTGCCCCTCGAAGTGTGCGGGTTGCTCGGCGGGGTAGGGCGGCGCGTGCTGGAGGTCTTTCCGGTGAAGAATGTTGCGCCGAACCCGGCGGTTGGTTACGACGCCGACCCGCAGGCGCTGTTCGACGTGCTGCGCCTGCTCGACGAGCGCGGCTGGAAGTTGGTAGGCATCTATCACTCGCACCCGCCGGGCGCACGTGCCGAGCCCTCGCCGACGGATATCCGCCGTGCAGCCTATCCCGGCGCGGTCCACATGATCATTGCGCCTTCGCACGATGGAGAGACGCTAATCCGCCGCGGCTTCCTGATTTTAGAGGGTGGGCGCGTGCTGGAAGTGCCGATCCTGATCGAGGGCGAGGGGGACGCGGGCTGACGGCTACGGGATGTAGACGGCGGTCCACTCGCCGCGCCGCACCTGCTGAACCGCGAGCGCCCCGGCGCTGCAGTCACCCCACTCTGAGCAGGTGATCTGCCCGGTAACACCGGGGTAGGCGGCTGTGGTGTGCAGTGCATCTTGCAGCGCCTTCCGCCCGAACTGGAGGCTGCCATCCGGCATCACGACGGCGATCTCCTCGATGGCGTCAAGTATGAGCGAGGCGGCGTCGTAGCCGAAGGCAAACGCGGTGCTTGTCGGCGGCGTATCGAAGCGCGTCTCATACACACGTGCGAGGTCGTCCGCTCGTTCACTGTCGAGCAGGGGGGTTATGGCGTAGACACCCTCTGCCTGTGCGCCCGCCTGCTCGATAAACTCGTCGCTGGCCATGCGCCGCCCGCCGAGTAGAGCCGCCCTGGCTGCCGTGCTCATACCGCGCTCTCGGGCCAGCCTCACGCTGTCAGGCAGCAGGAGCGGCGCGTAGATCACATCAGGGTTGTGGAGGGCTGCCTGGCTGAGCGTCGTGCCGAACGACTCCGTGCCCTGTTCGATCCGCAGCACGCCAGCGATCGTGCCGCCCAGTGCGGTGAAAGCCGCGTCGAACGCGGAGAGGTGCGTACTCGTCTCCAGTGTGCCGTCGTGGATGATCACTGCGCGCCGTGCGCCGAGCTGCTCGTAGGCGAACTGAGCGGCAAGCCGCGCCTCAACGGTGTCGTCTGCTGCCAGACGGAGAAAGGCGCTGCTGTGCAGTACCGGGTCGACGAGGTCCGCTGCACCGCAGGCAGGCGACACCATGGTGAAGTGGGCGTTCTCGTAGGTAGCGACGGCGGCGTTGCAGGCGGTGGAGCACGAATAGCCCACGGCGGCGGCGATGCGCTTGTTGAGGGTGTCGTTCACCGCGCGGCCCGACGCCCGCCCGACCTCGCAGCCGCCATCCCGCTCAATGACCTCGACTTCAAAGCCGATGATCCGGCGGTTGGCTGCAATCTGCACGCCTCGAAGCTGCTCCAGCCCCTCGCCGCCGACGACCGTCTCGTCAAGCGCGGTCACGCTCAGCAGGCGGATAGGCTCGCCGCGCGGCACGGTGACGACGCCCCAGGGGTCCTCGACCTCGGCCCGCGCGGTCTGCATGGCCGCACAGCCCGTCAGCAGGACGGCAAGGACAGAGATCAGGATGAGGAGAATGTATCGAGTGCGCTGCATCAGCCCCGCCTGGCAGGTGGTGTGAAGAGAATCGGTCACGGTTTCAGTGTATCATCAGGCGGCGCTTGTAGAGGGTAGGAGAAAACCGTAACCTTCCGCACGAACGGCCCAAACAGGGCTGCCGGGTGTGGGCCTCTGCGCCGGGCGTGATATAATGCCCCACGCTAAATTGTCACTTCGCCATCTGGAGAACACCCCTGACATGAGCTTCGGAATTGTGGCTGCGTCCCTGGGCGGGCTGGCTCTCGGCGCGCTCGTCAACTGGCTTGCTACTGTGCTCCCCGCGCGCCGTGCCGCGCAGATGGACGCCGGGACACCGGCAGAAACCCCTGCGCCGGCGGGCCGCCCGGTTGCGCGGATCGTCGCCGTCGAGATTGTGCTTGGCGCACTTGCCGGGTACCTGTGGTGGCGCTTCGGCGCGTCGGTCATGTTTGGCGTGCTGCTCTTTTACGTTACCGTCTTCACGCTTATCGCTGTGATCGACATCGAGCACCGGCTGGTGCTGAACGTGGTGATGCTCCCCGCGTTTGTGGTCGCGCTGCTGGAGGTGTTTCTCAGCGGCAGGCGGGAGCCGGTAGAGGCGCTGGCGGGTTACGCCGTCGCGCAGATCGTGGTGATGGGCATCTACCTGATGGGCCACGTCTATCTGAACGCGGTCAACGCGCGGCGCGGTGAGCCGGTAACGGAGGTCGCCTTCGGCTTTGGCGACGTGACCCTCGCCACGTTCTGTGGCCTGATCATCGGCTACCCTGGCGTGATCGTCATGCTGGTGCTGATGGTGCTCTTCGGGGGGCTGTTCGCGCTGCTGTACGTGCTGGGGCGGATGCTCTTCGCGAAGGGCTACCGTGCGCACACGCCGCTGCCCTATGGCCCGTCGATCATTCTGGCGGCAATGGTGCTGCTCGTGTGGAGCAAGGAGTTGGCACGGCTGCTCGGCGGGGGGTAGGGGGATAAAACAAGGGGCGGAGTATGCTCCGCCCCTACATATTTGTGGCGGTTACATGGTGGATTGGCGGTCATCCGCCATGAATCCTACATGATAATCCCGGAGCCGAGCACCCTGTCACCGTCGTAGAACACCGCGCCCTGGCCTGCTGTCACGTCGGGCAGCGGCTCGTCGAGGATCACCTCGGCGCGATCCGGGCCGAGCGGGCGCACCAGGGCTGCGGCGGGCCTTGCCTTGTAGCGGATCTTCACCTCGGCGCGCGTGGCCCCGGCAGGGGGCATACCGGCAATCCAGTTCATGTCGCGCACGGTGAGATGATCCCGGCCAAGTTCCTCACGCGTGCCAACAACGAGTGTGTTGGTTTCCGCGTGCTTCTCCAGCACGTAGAGCGGCTCGGCGTAGGAGATGCCCAGCCCCTTGCGCTGGCCGATCGTGTAGTTGGGCAGCCCATCATGCTGGCCGAGCACCTCGCCAGTGGTGCGGACGATCGGCCCCGGCTGCATCGCGTCGGCGGCGTAGTGCCGCAGAAAGCGGCGGTAATCGCCATCCGCCACGAAGCACAAATCCTGGCTGTCGTGCTTGGAAGCGACCGGCAGGCCGAACTTCTCGGCGAGCGCCCGGACCTCCTGCTTGGTGTAGCCGCCGACCGGGAACATCGCGCGGGCAAGCTGGCTCTGGTTCAGCACGCTGAGCACATAGCTCTGATCCTTGTGCGGATCGGCGCCCTTGCGCAGTTCGTACGTGCCGTCGGCGGCCCGTGTGACACGTGCGTAATGCCCCGTCGCGAGGTAGTCTGCCCCGCGTGCGAGCGCCTCGTTCAGCAGGAAGCCGAAGCGGATGTGCCGGTTGCAGTTCAGGCACGGGTTGGGCGTGATGCCCCGGCTGTAATCCTCGATGAAGCGGTCAACGATCTGCTGCTTGAAGGTGTCGCGCGCGTCGATCAGCTCAAACTTGATGCCGAGCTTGCGGGCGACGAAATGGGCGTCGAGCATCTGGTCACGCGTGCAGCAGCGGTTGTCACGCCGGCCTTCGACGGTAAAAAAGCCCGGCTCCGACCACAGCCGCATCATGATCCCCTCGACCTCGTAGCCCTGCTCAAGGAGCAGTGCCGCGCTGACCGAACTGTCAACGCCGCCGCTCATCGCGACGACGACCTTTGGCTTCTTCTCCGACATCCGTTTTCCCTGCACAAAAACAATACCGTTATCATCAAAATCGAGATCGGGGCGATTTTATCGCATCCGGGAGCGGGCTGCCACCGGGCCGCGCGCACGCAGGTGAGCCTCAGCGTGAGAGTGCGTGACGTTCGTCATTCCTCATTTGTTTCACGTTATACTAAGATGTGTGCGGCTTCCTGCGCTATTGCGCCCCATGCGTGGTGCCAAGACAGCGCCCGCTGTACCGCAGGGAGCTGCTGTTCTCCTTACCGGTAGGAGCCTACGTCGCGCGATCCTGCGTCGTAGTTGCTGCTCAGGTAGATACTGCTTGTTTCCGTGACCCAGTTGGAAAGGATAACTGACCTATGGCGATAATCATTGACGTGCGCGGTCGTGAAATCCTCGACTCACGCGGCAACCCGACCGTCGAGGTGGACGTGGTGCTGGAAGACGGCGCATTTGGGCGTGCGAGCGTCCCCTCCGGCGCGTCGACGGGTGCGCATGAGGCGCTTGAGCTGCGCGATCAGGACAAGGCCCGCTACGGCGGCAAGGGTGTCCAGCAGGCTGTCGAGAACGTGAACGGGCCGATTGCCGAGGGCATCATCGGCATGGATGCCACGGATCAGATCGGTATCGACACCTTTATGACCAGGGAGCTTGACGGCACGCCGACGAAGGAGAAGCTCGGCGCAAATGCCATTCTGGGCGTGTCGCTGGCTGTGGCGAAGGCGGCGGCGAACAGCCTGGGCATCCCGCTGTACCGCTACCTGGGCGGCGTGCACGGGCACGTGCTGCCCGTCCCCATGATGAACATTCTGAACGGCGGCAAGCACGCGGCGAACAGCACCGACCTGCAGGAGTTCATGATCATGCCGGTGGGCGCACAAAGCTTCGCCGAGGCGCTGCGCTGGGGCGCTGAAATCTATCACTCGCTGAAGAACGTGCTCAAGAAGCAGGGGCACGGCACGAACGTCGGCGACGAGGGCGGCTTTGCGCCCAGCCTGCCGAGCAACGAGGCCGCGGTCGAGGTGATCCTTGAGGCCATCCAGCAGGCGGGCTACACCCCTGGCGAGCAGGTCATGATGGCGATTGACGCGGCGGCGACCGAGCTTTACCGGGATGGGCGGTACCACCTTGCGCGTGAGAACCGCTCGCTCTCCGGCGAGGAGATGGTGGCCTTCTATGCCGACTGGGTCGAGAAATACCCGATCATCTCGATCGAGGACGGGCTGGCCGAGGACGACTGGGAGTCGTGGCAGCTCATGACCGAGCAACTTGGCGATCGCCTGCAGATCGTTGGCGACGACCTGCTGGTGACGAATGTCGAGCGGGTGCAGCGGGCACTCGAACTGAGGGCCTGCAACTCGCTGCTGACGAAGGTCAACCAGATCGGCTCGCTGACTGAGGCCATCGCCGCCGTTGAGCTTTCCAAGCAGAACAACTGGACCGCGGTCATCTCTCACCGCAGCGGTGAGACGGAGGACTCGACGATTGCCGACCTCGCGGTGGCGCTCAACGCCGGGCAGATCAAGACCGGCGCACCGGCCCGCAGCGACCGCGTGGCGAAGTACAACCAGCTTGTCCGCATCGAAGAGGACCTGGGCAACAATGCGGTCTACGCCGGCTGGAACGCGTTCTACAACCTGAAGGCTCGCAGCCGCTAAACCTGCTCGAAAACGCGAACGGGCGCCGGTTTAACGCGGCGCCCGTTTTTGTTTGCATGATGTGGACGGGGATTTACAGCGACTCAGGCGGCTCGTCGTCGCCGCTTGAGCCGAGCAGCGAGGACGGCTCCGAGGCAAAGATGTCGTCCAGCAGCGAGAACGCGTCTTCCTCACGCTGCGGCTTCACGCGGCGCGGGCGGCGGGCCGCCTCGACCTGCGAATGCTCGCAGAACGGGCAGACCTTCCACGGCAGGTCGAGCAGTTCGCCGCAGTTCTGGCAGGTCTTCTTGAGCTTGGTGTGGCAGTACGGGCACAGCCGCCACCGATCCTCGGTGGGGTGGCTGCACCCGGGGCAAACCTTCCGGTTTTCGATCTCCTGCAGAAGCGCTTCTTCTTCGAGCGCGCGTGCGTACTGCTCGGCGAGCGTCTCGCGCGGGCGCAGAATCAGATAGACGATGAAGCCGGGAATGTTGAGCACAGCGACGGTCAGCGCGGCAAGCACCTGAGCGAACACGTCTCGCGAGCGCGCGCGCATGTCGCGGAACGTCCAGATGATCAGCGCGAGCCAGAGCGCAGTCAGGATCGCGGCAAGCACGGCGACGACTGCGATAATCACGCCGGTGAGCTGTTGAAGGTCGAGAGTAAGGTTAACTGGCACGCTGGCCCTCCTGCACGTGCATCCACGTGTATCGACGTGCGGGAATTATATAGCGCCGGGGCGGGCGCGGGCAACTGTTGGCGGGCGGGTGGGCCTGCTGGCGGCAGAAATTACGCACTAATCCGACCCTCTGCGTGATAGCGCCAGCATCATCACCGCGCCGGATTTTTGGCAGATCATAAGCTGTGCTATAACAGAGCCGTATGTACTCATGCCAAGAAGCGGATTCGCGGGAGAGTGTCGAGTATGCCTGAGGTGGGGGACCAGCATCAGATCATCCTGCTGCCGGAGGAAAACTACTGGGACTGGGTTGGCGTGGTGCGCGACTATGCCGTGCGCTATCGCGCCTCAGTGACGCCAACCCCGGAGAAAGCCGTTCGCTTTCACCGGCCCAACCAGGTCATCACCCTTGTCGACGCGCCCGGTGCATTTGCTGATTACGCCCCGATTGTGGACTGGCTGCGGCAGGCTGCGCCCGAAGTCGCACTGGACGTGATCCGCGCGGGCACGCCGGAGGAGTTGAAGAGCGTGCTTGACGAGCGCATCCGGCAGGGGCAGCGCTTCGGGGCGCAGACGGTGGACGGACACCGGGCAGATGCTCTGCCGCTGCGCCTGCGTTGGCCTACTGACCACCCGGTGATCACCCAGGCATTCGGCGCAACGCCCGAGGTCTACCGCCGCTGGGGGCTGCCGGGGCACGACGGGCTGGACTTCCGCGCGCCGATGAACAGCCGTGTCTACGCCTGTGCGGATGGCGAGGTGTACATGGTGCACGATGGCACAGGCGGGCATCCCTACGGGATTCACGTGCGGGTGCGCCATGCGGGCGGTTACAAGACGGTGTACGCGCACCTCAACCGCGCGACCGTCCACACGGGGCAATTCGTCAAAGCGGGGGATGAGATCGGGCTGGCGGGTAGTACGGGGAACTCGGCGCGCAGCCACCTGCACCTCGTGCTGAAGAAGGACGGCGCAACTCAGGCCGGGCTGACGGACTACCCCGGCGACATCATCGACCCGACGCCGTTCCTCGACGAGCGCCCGAAATATCAACCGGCGCACTGGCGGCCCGACTGGTGGCCCTACGAGCAGCCCCTGCTCGGGTTGCACGCGCGCATCGGCGGGCCGATGGAGGAGGCGGACTGGGCGGTTGTGCGCGAGGTCGGTGCCCAGGCGCTCAAATTCGACTGCACGGCGGCCAGCGGCGACATCGACCGCGCCCGCACCATCAACCCGGACATGTTCGTGCTGGTGCAGATCTCAACCCGTTTTGATCTGCGGCCCCTCAGCGCACGGACGTTTGTGGCACGCGTGCGCGAGAACGTGCGGCGGTTTTACGAGCAGGGCGTACGCTTCTTCGAGGTGCATGACGAGCCGAACCTGACCGTTCAGGGGTACGGAACAAGCTGGCGCAGCGGCGAGGAGTTTGGCGACTGGTTCCTCGACGTGGTCGGGCGGCTAAGGGCAGAGTTCCCTGAGGCGCGCTTTGGCTGGCCGGGGCTGTCCGCCGGGCCGACGACGTCGGGCATCCGTGTCGATCACCGCGCCTTCCTGGAGAGCGCGGGCGGTGCGGTGCAGCAGGCCGACTGGATTGGCTGCCACTGCCACTGGCATGGCGCGGACGACCTGCTTAGCGAGGAGGGCGGGCTGCTGTACCGGCTGTACCGCGACGAATGGCCCGGCAAGCTGCTGCTTATCACGGAGTTCAGCAACCCGTCGCCGTACGTCAGTGCGCAGGCGAAGGGCGAGCAGGTGGCGGAGTTCCTGAACCTGATCGAGCAGAGCGGTGACGTGGGGGCAGCCTTCGGCTTTGTGGTGTCGGCGGCGCAGAACTATCCGTACGAGCAATGGCGAACCGAGGATGGGGCGCTGACGCCGATTGCCAGGGCGGTCGCCGCGCGGCGGGCACAGGCCGAGCGAGTCTCCGGGTAGGGCCGCCTAGCGCCCGGCGAGAAGCTCTATCTCCGACACATAGACGCGGTAGGCATGCCCTGAGGCGTAGAAGCGCACCTGCTGGATAATAGCGGGCTTCTGCTCGGCGGGCAGGACGGTAAGCAGGTTGCCGGAGCGGAAGGTGTACCAGCTTTGCAGGCTGATACGCTCGTGCTCCGCGCGGCAGCTATCGCAGGTGAGCGGGTAGTCGAGCGACGGGTCGTGGTAGGCGTAGAAGCCCTGAATGTACTCGCGCTCGACGCCCTGCTCGTCGATGTACGTCATGCGCATCATCATCGGGCACTCGCTGCCAAGCTGGCCGCACGTCGAAAGCGACTGCTCGTCCACGTAGAACGTCCCCCGCAGTTCGAGGTAGCTGTAATCGCGCACGTCCTGATTAACCGTCTGCACCAGGCCCGTCTCGCCGTGGTCGAGCGTCAAGTTGGGCCAGCGCTCCTGCGAGCGGTCGAAAACGACGACGTCCCGCCCGCCAAAACGCAGGTTGAGCGCGGCTCCGGCTGGCAGCACGCTGTCATCGTAGAAGGTCCAGCCCTCCGTAAATGGCGACAGGAAATCTCCGTTCACCAGCAGGTTGCTCTCAGCAGGGACAATCGCGGGCAGTTCGCTGCTCCGGGTGACCTGCGTGCGGTGGTTTTCGGGGACTTCCACGATGCTGTGGCTGCTCGGCGCATAGACATACGCAAGCCCACGCTTGGTGGTGACGCGTGTACGCTCGTCCGTCGTGTCGATCACGTAATGTCCGACGTCGCTGATGGTCGTCGTGCTATGCGGTGTGGTGAGCGTTACTTCCACGTCCCGCCGCGTGTTATCGAGGATGTGCACCTCAACCCGCCCGGAGTCTGACTCCAGGTTAATGCGGTAGGGGGCATTATTCAGGCGAAAGCGTGGAGCCGTGGCATTGTGCAGCGTGACGGTGCTGTCGTGCAGCAGGACGATATAGGCAACCGGCTGCCCGGTGCGCAGATCGGTGAAGCGCAGGGCGGCCTGCGACGTGTCGGTACTGACCTCAAACGGGAGGCTTTGCTCCAGGCGTCGATCGCTGACCGCAATAGGCTCTTCCGAGTTGGGGAGCATCATGCTGATTGTGCCGCGCGCCGCCATGAGGTCTACGCCGATGTTAATCTCCGAGTCGAAGAGGTACCACTGCACGACGTAGATGGTTGTGCCGCACAGCAGAAGAAAGACGGCGAACGCCGACAGCAGAACACGCCATGCGACGCGCTCGGGGTTCTCGCGCATGGCTGTGCCCGCTTGTGTCGAAGCCGGGGTGCTGGTGGAATCGGTATCAGTAACGTACACGGAAACTGTTATACTCGCCGGTTGGCTCTAACCACTGAACGTCGACGCCGGTCACGTTGGCGGCTGGCGGTCCCACATGCAGGAACTGGAGCAGTGACTCAAGCTGCGAGCGGGTGCCCTCCGCTATCACCTCAACTGTACCATCTCGGAGATTGCGCACCCACCCGGTCACGCCGCGGGCCGACGCCTCGCGGACGGTGGTTCCCCGGAAGTTGACACCTTGCACGCGCCCGTGCACGATGGCATGAAGGCGCACATGGCTGTCGCTTGGCGGGGTGGCGGGCATAGTTGTTCTCCTCCAACTGATCAGGTTCTACGCTCGCCGCCGGGCAGGGCGATTGGGTTGTGGCGCGATAAACAGCAGCGCCAGCCCAACGCTGACAAGCCACATGACCAGCCAGACAGCGAGCGACCCCTCGCCCTGCGGCGTGCGGGCTGCCTGGTTCAGCAGGTCATTATGCCACTGAGTTTCAAGCTGTGCCAATGAAACCCCGAGCGCGCGGCGCACGCCTTCCTCGCAGCCCGCACCGGCTGCGTACTCGCCGAGCAGCGCCTGCACCTGCCACGCACCGAAGCGGCTGCTGATGTAGCGCATGACGCTCTGGCTCTGCGCGTAGGCCAGAGCCATGTCCTGCGGGGACAGGCCGCCGAACCGGGGCGCGCACAGCGCTTCAAGCGGGAGCAGCTTGCTGCCTTTCGCCGCTTCCAGCAGGACGTTCTGCAGCGTCGGGTCGGGGGCAGGGGCGCTCATCAGAGCCAGCCCTTCGTTGAACCAGCCGGGGAACTGGCGCGCCTGCCCACCGGCAGCGCTCGCGATGACAAGGTGCGTCATCTCGTGGGGGATGTCGCGTTCCAAATTGATGCGCAGGTCCTCCTGCGGTGAGGCGGCAACAAAGGCCGCGTGATAGGCCGGGATGGCATAGGCGGCGACCCAGTCCTGCACGTTTTCGCCGTGCGACTGGAGGCTCTGCGCCATGAGCGGCAGCTCAGGGTAAACGAAGAGATGGACCTCATCCGGCCCGTCCACGCCGAGCGCGTGCCGGGCACTCCCCAGCGCGTCGGCGGCGATCTCCAGTGCGATGCTGGCGACGAGCGGGTCGGTGCCATCCGTGTACACGGTGATCTCGCCTTCTGTCTGCCGGGCCCATGCCCAGGGCAGGCTATTATCGAGATACAGGACCGTGATAGGCCGGGTCGTGTAGAGCACGCCCGCCGTGTCGACGAACTCCCACGTGACCTCCAGGCTGGCAAACGGCGGCAGCGCGAGCGCGTCAACCGGCACAGTCTGCGCCAGCTCCACCGCTGTGCCGGGCGCAACGGGTACGTCGGCGACGTGCGGCTCGCTGAGGTGGCGGGCGCTCACGATGAGGCGGGCCGCGGCGATCTCGGTGGGGGCAGCGGCGCGCACGTTGAAGGTGATGGCGTCCCCGTAGCTGACGGTCTCCCAGTGTTCAACATCGGTCAACACGCCCTGCGCAGCGGCAGGCTGCCCCGGTAGCAGCAGGAGCAGAAGCGCGACCAGCCCCCCGCCGATGATCCGGCGGAGGGCACGGGGCGCTGTGTTGGTAGCTGATCGGGGTAGCTCTGGGAGCTGGTGGTGCGACACGGTTCGTCGCCTTCCCGGTGGGTTGCTGGTTATTCGTCAGGGTCCTCTAGATCAAAGTCCGAGTCATCGAGGTCCATGCCGTCGAAATCCTCAAGCTCGTCGAAGTCGTCGTCATCCATGTTGAAGATGTACGTGACGAACTCCCCTGTGCTGAGCACAGCGGTGTTCAGCGCGTCCTCGACGGCCTCAAGCATGTCCTCGTCAAGGTCCCGCCTGTCGGCGAAGTCCATCAGAGCGCGCTTGGCCTCCTCCCCGCCGATCTCGCCAAGCGACCAGATAGCTGCCTGCTGAATCTCGCGGTCGTCCTCGTCCAGCATTTCGATCAGCCGGGTGACGGCTGCCGTCAGGAACAACTCACCGGCGGCCCGGGCTGCCTCGAAGCGCAACTCCGGCTCAGGGTGGTACAGCGCGGCGAGCACCTGGTTCTCCCAGCGCTCGTCGCCGCTGCGCCCCATTGAGAAGATGGC
>Ga0207873_1000069_pt1 | contig 102957 bp, 97 predicted proteins | sample BGWIniCompost_FD_187373 | JGI IMG/M metagenome (GOLD analysis project Ga0207873, IMG submission 187373) | Cellulose adapted compost microbial communities from Newby Island Compost Facility, Milpitas, CA, USA - BGW Initial Compost (SPAdes)... ... | reverse complement strand
GATTCACCAGGATTGATTCACCGGGATTACTGCAAAACGGGCTTACGGCCAGCGGGGACGGTGGCGTCCGGACGACGCAGATACAGCGGGGTGAGCCGCTCCAACGGCGCGCGACGCAGAATCCGGTCGGCTGCCAACTCGGCCAACGCCGACACCGGCGGGTAACGCGGCTCCTGCTGGACAGGCACCGCCAGCACATCGGCGTACTTGTGGGCGCCGTCCCCCACCGCGTACTGGACCTCGGCCCCGACCCGCGCGGCGACCTCAGCGGGGCGGTCAACGGCCGGCTCGCCGACGCGTACCCCTGCCTCATAAACCGCCCAGTAGATCTCCCGCCGTCGCGCATCGGTGGCGACCAGAACCCGGCCAGACCCGGAAGCGGCCGCTCCCAACGCGTCCAGGGAGCACACGCCGTAGGTCGGAATCCCGAGGGCGTCACCGAACGCGGCGGCCGTCACCAACCCGACCCGCAGTCCGGTGAACGGCCCCGGCCCCACCCCCGCGACGACCGCGGCCAGATCCGACGGCCGCACCCCGGTCTCGTCGAACATGGCGGCGATGTTCGGCGCGAGCACCTCTCCGTGGGCGCGGGCGTTGATGGTGACGCGGACCGCACGGGTCTGGTTTCCCGCGTCCGTAACCTCAACGAGCCCAGCCGTCACCGCGGGAGTTGAGGTGTCCACGACCAGAACCAACACGGTTGGTTACCCTAACCCGCCTTGTTGACCATGATGTCGTCCAGGCGCTGCTCCCAGTCGCCGCCGTGCGGGACAAACTCGATCGTTCGGGAGTCGTCGTCAGCACGGTCGATGCGGACCTCGCAGTACGCGTCGACGAGCTGCTCCACCAGCCCTTCACCCCACTCCACCAGGGTGACCGACTCCTCCAGGGTGGCGTCCAAGTCCAAGTCGTCGACCTCGGCGACCCCACCGAGCCGGTAGGCGTCCACGTGGATCAGGGGGACTCCCCCCGGATTCGAGGGCTGGTGGACCCGGGCGATCACGAAAGTGGGGCTGGTCACCGCCCCTTCCACCTGCAGGCCCGCACCGACACCCTGCGCAAACGCTGTCTTGCCCGCGCCCAGCGGCCCGGTCAGCACCACCAGGTCTCCGGCCCGCAAAATCCCCGCGAAGGCACGCCCCACCGCCTGGGTATCACCGACCGTCACCGCTACGGTACGTCTCACAAGTCCGAGATGGTACGCCGCTCTTCATCGGTGTTGATCGCCGCCGCCGACCGGGCAGCGCGTTTGAGGAAAGCCGCCAGATGAGCGTTGACTTCCTCCGCGAACTCCATCAACACCATGTGGCCCCCTTCAGGGATCACCACAAGCTCAGCGGCCGGGAGGAGGCGGCAGATCTCTTCGGAGTGGGCCAGGGGAATCAACAGATCCGCGCCGCCCGCCACCACCACGACCTCGATGCCGTTGAGGGCGGCCAGTGCCTCGTAGCGGATGTGTTCAAAGAGGGTGCGCAGGTAACCGGCGACGACCTCAATGCTGGTGGAGGAGTTCATTCGCTCCACGTAGGAGACCAGGCTTGGGCTGGGCTGAGGGCCGCCGAACGCGTACCGCCGGGTCAGTAACCACGCCAGGTCGCTAGAAACCCGTCGGGCCCGGTCAATCATGTTGGGGGTGAGCTTGCTGGCGCCGGTCAGTAACGGCATCAGGGGCCGGCGGATCCGGGCAAAGAAGTCCGGCAGGCCTAAGGTGACCTCCTCTAAACCACCCGCCGAAGTGGCGATCAGAGCGACCCCGACCACCCGGTCACCGAATAACTCCGGATATTCCTCGGCCAGCGCCATGATCGCCATACCGCCCATGGAGTGCCCGACCAGCACTAACGGCCCGGTGGGGGCGGCCGCCTCCATGACCGCGTGCAGGGTGCGGCCTAACGCCTCCAGGCTGTACTCACCCGCGGCGAGCCGGCCGGAGCGGCCGTGGCCAGGCTGGTCATAGAAGATCATCCGCAGCCGCGGATCGGTCATACCGGGCAGATAGCGACGCTGAAAGTGGAAGGTGCCCATATCCAGGCACCAGCCGTGCACGAAGATCACGGTGAGGTCGGGTTCGCCGTCAGGCGGATCGATGATCTCAACGAAGATGTCGACGTCATCCTCGCCGCGCACCGTCATGCCGCGTTCGGCGGTGAGCTGGCCGAACGGCTCATCGACATACGGGTCATCCGCTAACTGACGGCTGCGATTTACCACATACCGCTCCAGCGTGATCCCAGCGGCCGCTCCGGCGGCGACCAGGCCGACCACACCTCCCAGCAGGCCGACCCAGCGCGCCCGTGACTTCTTTTCTGTCACGACGCTTCACCCACATATACCCGCGGTACCCGTTGTCCGATCCTGGTGACAATCTCGTAGTTGATAGTGCCGAGCAATTCGGCCCACTCATCGGCGGTGGGTTCACCGTCGTCGCCGGGGCCGAAGAGCGTCACGATGTCACCAGCTTGCACCGGCACATCGCCGACGTCGACCACGAATTGGTCCATGCAGACCCGGCCGGCAATCCGGTACCGCCGGCCATTCAACAAAAGCGGCCCGCTTCCGGAAGCGGCCCGCGGAATCCCGTCGGCGTACCCCAGGGGTACTACGGCCAGGGTCGTGGCCCGCTTGGTGCGGTAGGCGTGCCCATAGGACACGCCGTGGCCGGCAGGGACCCGTTTGACCAGCAGCACCCGGGCGCGCAAGGTCATGGCGGGGCGCAATTCGTCGGGCGAAACCCGCACCTTCCGGGAAGGGCGCGATGTCAGAGGGTTAAGGCCGTACACCGCGATCCCCGGGCGTACCAGATCGAAATGCGCCTCCGGCAGCGCCATGGCGGCGGCGGAGTTGGACAGGTGCCGGTACCGCGGGTTGATCCCGCTTCGCGCCGCGATCGCCACCGCCTGACGGAAAGCCTGGATCTGGTCGGCGTTGGTGGGGTGTTCTGGCTGGTCAGCGCGGGCTAGATGGCTCCACACCCCGACCGCCTCCACACTGCCGTCCGCCTGCGCCTTGGCCACCCGCTCCACCACCGCGGGCCAGTCAGCGATCGCGGCGCCGCCCCGCCCCAGTCCGGTGTCGACCTTCAGGTGCAGTCGGGCCGGACGGTGGACCCGCCGGGCCGCCTCGACCGCCTCGTCGACTTGGGCGGGGGTCGCGACGGACAGATCCACGTCGGCGGCGATGGCCTGCTCCAGCGGCATGCCGGGGACGATCAGCCACGCCAGCAAAGGGGTGGTGATTCCCGCTTGACGCAGCGTCAACGCCTCGTCCAACGTGGCGACGCCCAGCCAAGTGGCGCCACCGGCAATCGCCGCCCGGGCCGCTGGCACGATACCGTGCCCGTATGCGTCCCCTTTGACCACCGCCATCACCTCTGCGGTGGTTCCCTGTCGAAGGTGACGCACGTTATCGCGGATCGCGCCGAGGTCCACTTGCACCTGCGTCTGCCACATAGTGCCAGCGTACTGATGGTCCGGTTCGACGGAGCAGACTGTTGATCACAGGACGAAGCGCATGCGCGACGTCGATAGCAGTAACCGGACCTCGTTCGGCCGCGTACCGCCCAGCCAGGCCGTGTAGGTACGCCCCAGCGATGGCGGCCCGGTCCGCCGGCAGCCCGGCGGCCAGCAACGCCCCGATCAGTCCAGCCAGTACATCCCCCGTGCCGGCGCTGGCCAAGGCAGGGGTGCCGGTGGGGTTGATGAAGACCGGGCCGGTGGGGTTGGCCACCACGGTCCGGTTCCCCTTCAGCAGGACCGTGACGCCCAGCCGAGCCGCGAGCGCACGGGCGGCGCCGATCCGGTCCTCACCGGGCTCCCCCAGACCGAACCGCGCGAATTCCCGGTCGTGTGGAGTCAGCACGGTGGGCGCTTGTCGACCGGTGAGATCCACGCCCCGATTGGCCAGCAGGGTCAACCCGTCGGCGTCGACGCAGACCGGCACCGGGGCGTCTAACACCTGGCGCACCTCCTCCCAGGCGCGCTCGTCCACCCCTAGGCCTGGCCCCACCACCCAGGCCGACACGCGCCCGGCGGTGGCCACCGCGTCGGAGATCACCGCTGTGGGCCAGGCTCGCCGCACGTACTCCGCCGCCTGACCGGCGTACCGCACAAAACCCGCCGGCCCAGCGCTGGCCCCGGACACCGCCAGCACCGCCGCGCCGGTGTACCGGGCCGACCCCGCCGCGATCCCGACCACGCCCCGGCTGTATTTGTCGTCGGCGGGCTCTGGCTGGGGCCACCAGCCGGCGATGTCGTCGTCCTCGGGGACCCAGGCGACCGGCGCCGTCTGTGCCAGGTAGGTCCCCAATCCGATATCGATCAGCTCAACCTCACCAGCGTGGGTGGCGCCTTTCCCGACGAGCAGGCCGGGTTTGAGACACCCGAAGGTCACCGTGACATCGGCCTGGACGGCCTCCCCGGTCACCGCCCCGGTGTCGACGTCGATTCCGCTAGGCACATCCACCGCGATGACCGTGGCGCACCGCGAGCGCCCGCCTCGGGCGCCTTCCTCCCGCTGACCGGTGGCCGCACGGACCGCCTCGACCGCGTCGGGACGCAGCCCGCCCCGGCCGCCGATCCCGACGATGCCGTCCAGGATCAGGTCGTATCCGCCGGTGAGGTCGGTCACGCGTGTGATGGCCCGGCCACCGGCCGCCAGCAGCGCCCGCAGACCACCGGTGTGGGCGCGTTCCGGCCGCAACAACAACGCCTCGACCGCGGCGCCACGCCCCGCCAGCGACGCACCCGCGTACAGCGCGTCGCCTCCGTTGTTTCCCGCCCCCACCAGGAGCAGGACGCGGGAGCCGTAGACCTTGCCCAATCGGGCCGCCGCCCGGGTCGCCAGACCAGTGGCGGCGCGGCGCATCAGGGTGCCTTCCGGGAGGGTCGCCATCAGCTCCTCCTCGGCCACGCGTACCTCATCGACGCGCCATACGCCCTTCATGCTCACCGTCCCTTATGTGGAGCCTGTGACCTTTCTTGTCCCGTTCGCTCCCTCACGAGAGTTCCCCGGTCGCCCGTTCCCCGACCACCATCGCCGACGCGATGCCCCCGTCGTGGGACAGCGACAGGTGCCAGCGGGTGATCCCTCGTTCCCGGGCGGCGTTGGCGACCGTGCCGGACACCGTCAGCCACGGCCGGCCGTCCGGGTCGGTGACGATTTCACAGTCGTGCCAGCTGAGGCCCGCCGGCGCCCCCAGCGCCTTAGCCACCGCTTCCTTGGCCGCGAACCGCGCCGCTAAAGACTCCACGGAACGCGGGTTGCCCCGCAGCGTAAGACGCTCGGCCTCGGTGAACAGCCGATCAGCTAACAGCGGTGTTCGTTCCAGGGCACGCTGGAACCGCTCAACCAGCACCACGTCGATCCCGACGGCGACGATCACGCCCGCATTATTCCCAGTGAAGGCCCCGGGCCCTACCCGCGCCCTCCTGATCGACCGCACGCGCGGCCCACCTTTCGATGCGGAAGGACGGCGTATCGATCCGCGTGATCCGCTGATTCGCGTGCTCCGCGCGATCCGCGAAGTATTCGTGGAGCATTCGCGAAGCCGCCCTTCCACACCGGCGTCCAGGCCTATTCAGCGGCCGCCCGGCCCAGGCGCCTGCGGCGGGCTGAGCCAGGCGTTGCTGCGTTGCCGTGGGGCCGTGGGCTATGTGCGTAGCGCTCCTCGGCGCTACTCGACAGTGACGGACTTGGCGAGATTCCGCGGCTGATCCACGTCGTGCCCCCGGGTCGCGGCGACCTCACACGCGAACACCTGCAGCGGCACGGTCGCCACCAGCGGCGACAACAGGGTGGGGGTACGCGGAACGCGAATCACATGATCGGCGAACGGCTCCACCGCCGCGTCGCCTTCCTCGGCGATGGCGATGACCCGGGCTCCGCGGGCCCGAACCTCCTGAATGTTGGAGATCACCTTGTCGTGAAGCACGCCACGGCCCCGCGGCGACGGCACCACCACGAACACCGGCGTCCCCTTGTCGATCAGCGCGATCGGCCCGTGCTTGAGCTCCCCAGCCGCGAAACCCTCGGCGTGCATGTACGCCAGTTCCTTCAGCTTCAACGCCCCTTCCAGGGCCACCGGGTATCCCACGTGTCGGCCGATGAACAACACCGAGGGTGAGCCGGCCAGGGAGCGCGCCAGCTCCCGCACCGGCTCCATGGTGCCCAGCACCGCCTCCACCGCGGCGGGCATCTGCTGCAGCTGCTCCACCACCGCCGCGACCTCATCGGCGTACTTGATGCCGCGTACCTGCGCCAGGTGCAGGCCAACCAGGTAGCAGGCGACCAGCTGGGTGAGGAATGCCTTGGTAGAGGCCACCGCGATCTCGGGGCCGGCGTGCGTGTACAGCACCGCGTCGGACTCGCGGGGAATGGAGGAGCCGTTGGTGTTGCAGATGGCCAGCACCCGGGCCTTTTGCTCCTTGGCGTGGCGTACCGCCATCAGGGTGTCCATGGTCTCGCCGGACTGGGAGATCGCCACTACCAGGGTGGACCGGTCCAGCACCGGGTCCCGGTAGCGGAACTCGCTGGCCAGTTCAACCTCGCAGGGGATCCGGGTCCAGTGCTCGATGGCGTATTTGGCCACCAGACCCGCGTGGTACGCGGTCCCGCAGGCGACGATGAACACCTTGTCCACGTCCCGCAGGTCCTGATCGGACAGACGTACCTCGTCCAGCATGATCTCGCCGGTCTCGGTGAGCCGGCCCCGGAGTGTGTCGGCGACCGCCTGCGGCTGCTCGGCGATCTCCTTGAGCATGAAGTAGTCGTAGCCGCCCTTCTCCGCGGCCGACACGTCCCAGGCGACGTGGAACGAGTTGCCGGTTGCCGGTGTTCCGAAGAAGTCGGTGATGGTCACCCCGGCGGCGCTGATCTCGACCACCTGGTCCTGGCCAAGCTCGATCGCCTCACGGGTGTGTTCGATGAATGCGGCCACGTCGCTGGCCAGGAAGTACTCGCCGTCGCCGCATCCCACCACTAAAGGACTGTTCCGTCGGGCACCCACCACCACGCCGGGGGCGTCGGCGTGCACCGCGAGCAGGGTGAAGGCCCCCTCCAGACGTTGGCAGACCCGGCGCATGGCCGCTGCCAACGCGCCCTCCGGCAGGGTCGTGGAGTCCTGCGCCGACGTGTGGGTGGTCAGCTCCAGAGCCAGCAGGTGCGCCACGCATTCGGTGTCGGTGTCGCTGGAGAACTCCACCCCGCGTTCCTCCAGCTCCAGGCGTAGCTTCGCGAAGTTCTCGATGATCCCGTTGTGGATGACAGCGACCCTGCCGTCGACGGAGACGTGAGGGTGGGCGTTGCGGTCCGTCGGCGCCCCGTGCGTGGCCCAGCGGGTGTGGCCGATGCCCGTCCCCGCGGAGGTGTCGAAGCCGTTCTCGGCGATCGCTTTCTCCAGGTTGCTCAGCTTCCCGGCCCGCTTTTCGATCTGGAGCACACCACCGTCGACGATGGCCACCCCCGCGGAGTCATAGCCGCGGTACTCCAGACGACGCAGCCCGTTGAGCACAACCTCGAGCGCCGAACGCGCTCCCGCATAACCGACGATTCCGCACATGGCCTGCGAGCGTAGTGCAGTCAACATGCGTTGACCGGCTCACCGTCAGCGCATGCGACGAGAATGGCACGGCGGGTGAGCAGGGCCGATTCCCGCGCGCGCCGCCCGCTCACCATCACGCGCAACCGCGCAGCTGATGTGCGCGATCGCATGGGCCTTCCGTACCCTGATCACCATCGAAAGTCCTCGATATGAGTCCCGGTGGATGACGGGACCGATCCGGCTCCTTTAGGGTGACGCGGTGCCGTCGACGCAGTCTCCTGTCCTGGCTGACCCGGAACCCCCCACGAATCCGGAAGCGACAGATTCCCGCCAAGGGGTACGCACGGGACTGCGCTGGATCCCCATCCACATCACCACCTACCCCGTCCTCGCCGGGCTGGTGATCGCCGTCGGGATCCTGGTGCGTCTGATCCAGTGGCTGGCCGGCCGGGACCTGTGGTTCAACGAGATCCTGATCGCCCGCAACCTGGACGAACGCAGCTATCTGGAGCTGCTCGGGGCGTTGGACTACCACCAGACCGCGCCCGCGCTGTGGCTGCTCCTCGAACGTCTGGCCCACGACCTGCTCGGCTCCGGGGAACGCGCGCTCCGCCTGGTCCCCCTGCTGTTCGGGATCGGCACCCTGTTCCTGGTGGCGTGGCTGGCACGGCGCCTGCTGACCATGTCGGCCTCGTTGATCGTGCTGGCGTTCGTCGCCGTCAACGACCGGCTTATCTACTTCTCCAACGAGGTCAAGCAATACTCCGCCGAGGCCTTCGCAGTGACCCTGGTGATCGCCGTCGGCATCCTGCTCTGCCAACGAGTGATCAATCAGCGGCTGATCATCATCTTCTGGGTCGCCGCGAGCATCGCCAGCGTGCTGAGCATCATGGCGATCCCGGTCACCGCCGCCGTGGCGACCCTAGTGGCGATCCGGGCCCGCCCCGGGTGGCGGCGGATCCGGCGCTTCGCGATGGGCGTACCCGTGTGGCTGGCGCTCGTGGTGCCCCTGTACCTAACCGGGCTGCGCGCGTCACAGACGGACCAGTCACTGCAGGAGATGTGGGCGTTCGTCTACCCTGAACGCCCGCTGTATGACATTCCAGCCACCATCGGGTGGCTGATCGACACCGGCAGCGACCTGGCCACTGACCCGCTGGGTGTCAGTTACGCCGTGCTCTACTTCATCCTGGCCGTGGTGGGCGCGATCAAATGCGGGCGCCGGCACGGCCTGTCTGTCGTCGGCATCCTGCTGTGCCCATGGGTGATCGGTCTGGTCGCCAGCGCTCTGCACATCTACCCCCTGTGGGGACGACTGGCCCTCTATGGAGTCCCGGCCTGCCTGCTGTTGATCGGGTACGCCGTGGACTTTCCCGCCCCGCGCGGCCCCGACGCCCCCGGTCGACACGCCCGCATCAACCAAAAGCCTCGCTTCCTGGTGTGGGCGTTCAGCCTTGGCCTGGCGTTACCCACCCTGATACCGCAAGTCTTCAACGCCGTCGGACTCGCCATCGCACCCCCCGACCCATATCAGTACCGGGAAGCCATCGCCTACATTGCGCAGCACCGTCAGGACGGCGAACCGCTGCTTGTAATCCCGGAACGGACCAGCCACGTGCTGCACTGGTACGGCGCCCCGGCGGGTGTGACGGCGGATGTGCAGGTGCAGCCCGCGCGTACCGAGGATGGCTGTGACCCAAGCGCCCTCGCCGCCCTGCTACGGGGCACAGAAGCGGCCTGGGTGCTGCGGATCTCGCCTTACGAGCGAACCCCCGAAGAATTCCTGATCGATCAGCTCCGGCAGTTTGGAACCGAGACCGTAGTGTCGTTCCACGACGCCTGGGTCTTCCGGTTCGATCTGACGGGGGCACCGCCCGAAACCGCCCCGTCGGACGATTCATATCCCTGGAACTGTGTGACATGGTGATGTGATAGGGGCGCTCAGCGCAGCAATACTCGATGTGATAACAATCAGGCATTTCCGGCAGAAGACCGGTTAATCCGACTCCCCGGCAGATAGGGCACTTTAAACGGTGAGATCGCCTGTGGAACGTCAGAGCCTCCATGAGGCTGCTCCAGACCTGAGCCCGCCGTCAGATCCGCCAGTTGACGAGCCGGGCCCGGCTGAACACACCATGCTCATCCCCCGTCTTCACACCACGGAGGGCGACGGCACGACCAGCCAGCCACGGTCGCCTCAGTCGCTCTGGCAGCGGAGTAGTGAGCTCCTCTCCCGGTTCCTCACCTATCGGGTAGCCGCTGGTCTGCTCATCCTGCTTGGCGCCTTCCTCCGGCTCCGTCAGTGGCTGTTCGCACGCAGCTACTGGGGTGATGAGCTGATGGTGCTCCGCAACATCGCCGACCGGGGGTACCTCCAGCTCGCAGAGCCTCTCGACTACAGCCAGACGGCCCCTGTCGGCTGGCTGTGGCTGGAGCGTCTGATGGGCGACCTCATCGGCTTTGGCGAGCGATCAATGCGGTTTGTACCGCTGCTGTACGGAATCGCTCTGCTGGTCGTCATCGCATGGCTGGCACGTCAAGTGCTGAACGCGCCCGCCGCCCTGCTGGTGCTCGGGTTCGCCGCCGTCAACCAGTACCTCATCTACTACTCCAACGAGGTCAAGCAGTACACCTCCGAGGCGTTCTGGGTCACTCTGCTGCTGGCCCTGGGGGTTCTGATCATTCAGCGTGGCCCCACGTGGCGTCGCATCCTGACCTACTGGACGGTGGCGCTGATAGGCGTGATCATGACGATCCTGGCTATTCCGGTCACGATAGCCGTAGCCGGGGTTCTGGCTGTTCACGCCCTGTGGATCCGGCGTTCGTCCCCCGACCGGTGGCGGGCACTGGGGCGCATTCTGGTGGGCGCCCCCATCTGGGGAGTCATTGTCGGTCTGCTGTATGTGGGGGTGCTGCGAGCCGCGCAGAACAACCCTGCGCTGCAGGAGTACTGGTCAAGGGTGTATCCGTCCCAGCCTTTGACCCACCTCCGCGCCACCTGGGGATGGCTGCGTCAGCTGACCCGCGGCCTCCTGCACATCCCGCTCGACGTGTCCTACCCCGCGGTGTTCCTACTCCTGGTCTTCGTCGGCCTGCTGTTGTGCTGGCGTCGTTGGGGCCTCGCCATCGCCGCGTTGCTGGTGGCTCCGTGGGCCATCGGATACACCGCCAGCGCCCTGTCGATGTACCCGATGGCGCATCGCCTCGCGCTGTTCGGGGTACCGGCCGTCCTACTGCTGTTGGGGAGCGCGGTGGATCAACCCGCCTCCTGGCTCCGGGAAAGCGGGGCACGCGCGCTGACATGGCTGCTCCCCTACGGTTTGGCCGTCGCGTTGCTCGTCCCACAGGTGTACACCGCGGCCAATCTGTGGCGTCACCCCTTTGACAGGTTCCAGCATCGGGAGCAGCTGGAGTACATCGCCGCCCACGGTCGTGACTCGGATTTCGTGGTGGGCTCCGGCCACGCCGAATTCGCGGCGGGCTGGTACGGCCCGCTCACCGGAGTCGAGATCGACGCCATCATGAAGCCGAGCAAGCTCTCCTCCGGCACCTGCGACCCCGAGGAGTTCCCTGCCCTGCTGCGGCTTCATGACACGGCCTGGCTGATCCTCGTCGAGCCCAACATCGAGACCCATGACCGGTTCTACCGGCAGTACCTGGAGTCCTTCGGGCAGCAAGTCGAGGAGATCCCGTTCGCCGGTGGGCTGGTGATTCGGTATGACCTCACCGCACCGCCCGGTGGCCCGCTGAGCGCACAGCCTCCCAGCGGCTATGACTGCGCGATCCTCACAGACACGCCGTAGACAAAATAGGGTACGTCAGTTTTAAGGATTAAAAGTCGCCAATGCCTTGAACATGCCACCAGCCCTGTTTAGGGCGGATAATCTGACGCGGTGCGGCCATGGACCAGGCACCTGCTCACCTACCGGGTCGGTGCCGGCGTACTCATCGCGCTCGGCGTTGTTCTCCGACTCCGGCAGTGGTGGTACGCGCGGAGCTACTGGCTGGACGAGCTGGCGGTCCTGCGTAACGTCGCTGACCGAGGCTACCTAGAGCTGCTCCGGCCCCTGGACTACTACCAGGCCGCCCCCGTCGGCTGGTTGTGGCTGCAACGCCTCGTCGCCGATATCGCGGGGTTCGGGGAGCGGGCGATGCGGCTGGTGCCACTGCTGTTCGGCATCGCCCTGCTCGTCCTGGTCGCCTGGCTCGCCCGGATCCTGCTCACCCCACCGGGTGCGCTGCTGGTGCTGGCCTTCGCCGTCGTGAACCAGTACCTCATCTACTACTCCAACGAGGCCAAGCAGTACACCTCCGAGGCGTTCTGGGTGACGCTGCTGCTCGGGCTGGCGGTGCTGATCACGCGCCAGGGCCTGTCCCGACGCTTGTGCCTGGCGTACTGGACCGTGGCCACGGTCGGCGCCTTGATGAGCATGCTGACCGTCCCGGTCACCGTTGTGGCCACACTGATCCTGCTGGGGAACGCGATCCTGGCCACCAGCTCCATCCGGTCCCTCCAGGACCTCCGCTCCCCGGAGAACCAGCACATCGCCAAACAGCTCCTGGTCGGCGCCCCGGTGTGGGTGCTGGTGGTGGTTCCGCTCTACATCACCGTGATGCACCCAGCGCTGCGGAACCAGACCCTCCAGGACTACTGGTCGTACGCTTACCCGACTCGTTCGTTGTGGCACCTCGGCGCCACCTGGGCCTGGCTGCGTGACCTCACCGATCAAGTACTCGAGGTCCCGTTGGATATGCGCTTCGGCCTGCTGTTCCTGCTGCTGGTGGCCGTCGGGGTGGTGCGGGCCTGGATGCGGCACGGCGCCGCCGTCGCGCTGTTGCTGCTGTCCCCCTGGTTCATCGGGTACGCCGCGAGCGCGTTGTCGCTGTACCCGATGACCCACCGGTTGGCCCTGTTCGGAGTCCCCGCCGCCCTACTGTTGCTGGGCTCCGCCGCGGACCTCCCTAGGCGGGCCGCCCACAGCGCCGTCGGACCGCGGCAGTGGGCCACCATGTCGCTGGTGGCGCTGGTTATGTACCTGTTCGCCCTCGCCCTGCTGATTCCCCAGGCCGTCACGGCTGGCCGGCTGTGGCGTCAGCCTTTTGACGGGTTCCAACACCGGGAGCAGATCGAGTACGTGGCCGCCCAACGCAGTTCCGACTCCGTGGTCCTCGCCGCCGACAACGCCGAATTCGTCACCGACTGGTACGCCCCACGCGTTGACCTGCCCGTGGACGCCGTCCTGCGGGCCTCCACCACCGCTGAAGGCTGTAATCCGTCCGCGCTGCTGTCTGAATTGTCGGGGCACTCCAATGCGTGGCTGATCCTGACCACCCCGTCTGTCCCGTCCCATGTGCGTACCTACCGCCAACAGTTGGAGCGGCACGGCCTGCAGGTGCGTGAAGTGCCCTTCGCCGGCGGCTTGCTGATCCAGTACGACCTGGCGCAGCCGCCCGGCGGCCCTGAAACCGCCCTCCCCGACACCGGCTACGACTGCGTCGAGGTTTTCCCGAATGGCTTCATCAATTGAAGCGTCCGGGTGGTGTCTGGCCCATGGATGCCTTACTCCGCTGGTCGCCGAAGAGATTTACCGCTACTTCTCACCACTACGGCTGACGCGCTGTGTCGTACCAATAAGTATCCCTGCGGATAAGTATCCCTGCGGAGAGACAGAAAGCGCGTTGAAGCAAAAGCGGTGACAGGCTGAGAAGGTATGGATCCAGCCGGCAGGAGCCAAGCCCGCACCGAGGAGCCGACTCATCGGCGGGCCAGGATAAACATCTGACGCCCAAGCAATGGCCACAGGAACCGCATCCGCAGATACGCCTTCACCATAAAGGGGCGGATCTTCACCGGGAAATCCTTCACGGTGTACGGCAGAAAACGAGGTATCACTATTTCGGGAGTAAACCCCGCGAGTCGGAGCCCTTCGGCGAGACTGAGGTGGGTCAGCGGCAGATGATGGTCGAAGTAGTCCCAGTAACGGCCGTGAAGATACCGCAGATTAGGCATCAAGATCAGAAGTGATCCACCGGACCGCAGGATTCTGGCACATTCTTCGAGAGTACGCAGCAACGCCCGCTTATCGGGCAAATGCTCGAAGAAGTTCGAGGTGAACACGACATCCACTGTCGCGGTCGGAATGGCGGACATGTCATCGCTGGAGGTAAGGAGCACCTCCGCGTCGATGGCGTATTTCTTGGTATCGGGGTTCACATCAACGGCGATCTTGCGCCCGGCCCGTACCGCATTGATGAACTCACAGGATCCAGCACCGAGATCGACAACGGTGTCTGTCGCCCTAATGTACTGATCCAGGTATTCGCGACAGAGAATCCACCAGAGAAGTCGTTTTCCCTCCAGCTCCTCAACACTGAACCGTCTCTGGTACAGATGCGACAGTTCCTCCCCAGAGAAACCGGCGTCTGAGGTAGTGGGGACCTCCTCGGGGTTCCTCATCCAATCTAGGGTGCCCTATTCAACGACATTCGCAAAGTAGCGATATGGGCACAGAAGATCGCACCACCGTCGGTTGTGCGGCGGGTGGGATGGCGTACCCCGCGTCGGTATCCCGACCAGTAAAGCGGGAATTAGGAGACCGGGCTTGCGGAGGCGACTGTGGCGGCGATGCGGTCGGCGACCGTGCGCGCCTGATCCTCGGTGGCTGCCTCCACCATCACTCGCACCAGCGGCTCGGTACCGGACGGGCGCAGCAGCACACGTCCGCTCTCACCGAGCGCGCCTTCCGCCTCAGCGACTGCCGCCACCACCGACGGGTCGCTCACCCCGACGGTCTTGTCCCCCACCGGGACGTTGATCAGGACCTGGGGAAGCCGTTGAACCACGGAGGCCAGGTCGGCCAGGGAGCGCCCGGTTGTGGCGATTCGGGTCATCAGATGCAGCGCTGTGAGAATGCCATCGCCGGTGGTGGCGTACGCAGGAAGCACGATGTGTCCGCTCTGCTCGCCTCCCAGCGCCAGTTTGTGTTCCCGCAGCGTCTCCAGGACATACCGGTCCCCCACCGCGGTGGTGATCAGCTCGATGTCGTGAGCCCGCATGGCCAGGTGGAGGCCGAGGTTGCTCATGACGGTGGCGACCAGGGTGTCCCGCGTCAAAGTCCCGGCTTCCTTCATGGCCAGCGCCAGGATCGCCATAATCTGATCGCCGTCGACCTGCTCGCCGTCGGCCGACACCGCGATGCAGCGGTCGGCGTCGCCGTCGTGGGCCACCCCCAGGTCGGCGTCGTGGGTCACCACGGCCTTGGACAGGTCCTCGATGTGGTTGGACCCGCAGCCGTCGTTGATGTTCAGACCGTCGGGCTGAGCGTGGATCGCGATCACCTCGGCGCCGGCGCGGCGGTACGCCTCGGGTGCGGTGCGGTACGCCGCGCCGTTGGCGCAGTCCACCACGACCCGCAGTCCGTCCAGGGGACGCTCACTGGGCAGGGTGCTCAACAGGTGGGTGATGTAGCGCTCCACGGCGTCGTCGAGGTCACGCACCCGGCCGATCCCCGCGCCGGTGGGGCGGGTCCACTCCTCGGCGATCCTGGCCTCGATCTGCTCTTCGATCTCGTCAGGGAGCTTGTGCCCACCGGCGGCGAACAGTTTGATGCCGTTGTCAGGCATCGGGTTGTGGCTGGCGGACAGCATGACCCCCAGGTCCGCCCCGGTGTCGGCGACCAGGTGGGCCACGGCGGGGGTGGGGACGATCCCCACGCGCAGGACATCGGCGCCCGCGCTGGCCAGACCCGCGATCACGGCGCCTTCCAGCATGTCGCCGCTGATACGCGGGTCACGCCCCACCACGGCGATCGGCCGGTGTGACGCGTCGCGTTCGGACAGGACGTGGGCGGCCGCGACGGCGACCGAGAACGCCAATTCCGGTGTAAGGTCCGCGTTCGCCTTACCGCGTACCCCGTCGGTTCCGAACAGCCGCGCCATCGACACCATCCCCGAACTGTGGAGCTGAAGATCTTGAAGGTCCCCGAGTTTGAAACGTGGAATCGCCGCGTAGCGTACTGATACCACCGTGGGGCGTGAGGGCCATATAGTCCATCGTTTCCATGGACCTAGGTCCGCTCTTACCGGTGGCCCAGCACCGACCGGTCTATCACGACTATCACGAACAGGCCGGGCCACCTGGTGGCCCGGCCTGTTCGAAAGCCGTAGTGAAGACCTCGACTACCGCTTGGTGTACTGCGGAGCCTTACGGGCCTTCTTCAGACCGTACTTCTTGCGTTCCTTCACGCGAGCGTCACGCGTAAGGAAGCCGGCCTTCTTCAGCACGGGACGGGTGTCGGGCTCAAGCTCGACAAGCGCACGAGCGATGGCCAGCCGCAAGGCACCGGCCTGGCCGGTGATGCCACCACCACGGAGGTTGGCGATGACATCGTAAGCGTCGAGCTTCTCCACGGCCGCCAGCGGCTCCTTGACGGTGTGCTGCGCGACCTTGCTCGGGAAGTAGTCCTCGAGGGTACGTCCGTTGAGGGTGAAGTTGCCGCTTCCGGGGAGCAGCCGTACCCGGACGATGGCCTCCTTACGACGGCCCACCGCCTGTACCGGCCGCTCACCACGGGGCCGGACATTCGCCGGCGCGGCGTACGCCTCGGTGTCCTCGCCAGCCTCGGCGGGGAGCACGCCCGGGTTTGGGATGGCTGCGGTCTCCACGGTCACTGTTCTTCAGATCCCCTTCACTGCGCGATCTGCTTGATCTCAAAGGGCTTGGGCTGCTGCGCAGCGTGCGGGTGATCAGGGCCCGCGTACACCTTGAGCTTCTTAATCATCTTGCGTCCGAGCCGGTTCTTCGGCAGCATGCCGCGCACAGCGAGCTCGATGGCCCGTTCAGGACGCTTAGCCAGCAGCTGGTCGTAACGGATCTGCTTAAGTCCACCCGGGTAGCCGGAGTGCCGGTAGGCGACCTTCTGCTGTCGCTTGTTTCCTGTGAGCGCCACCTTGCTGGCGTTCACGATGATCACGTAGTCGCCGGTGTCGACGTGCGGCGCGAAGATCGGCTTGTGCTTGCCACGCAGCAGTTGCGCGGTGTGGGACGCGAGGCGGCCCAACACGACGTCGGTGGCGTCAATGACGTGCCACTGACGTGTGATCTCCCCCGGCTTCGGGCTGAACGTACGCACAGGTCTACCTTGTCTCGTCGTCGAATGTCGGGATGCGGTCGCCGGTGCGGTCCCGCCGCACCCGAGGTGACGAGCCTACCCTTCCCGCTCCACCCCGGCTGGCCGAGTCCCCCTGGCTGTCCTACTGGGCTAGCCAGGCCATGATGGGGCGATGGGCTGGCTCGCACAACAGCAGCCAAGGATACTTGGCGGCCTGTGGACGGGTCAAAGCGGGGCGGCACTCGTCGAACGACGCCCACACACGGCACCGGATGCCATAGTACGCGTGGCCGGATTCCGGGCCGTGACGTGTACGGACCCTGGCCCGGCCAGTGCGCAAAGCGAGAGCACCAAAGCGTATGCCGTATGCCAGTCTCGGCGTGTCAGCGTGTCCCGCGTGTCAGGTCTTGCGTGTCTTCCGAAATGGGCGGCACGTTATCTGAAGGCATTAAATCCGACAAGTAGGTCAGGTGCAGATTCAGCTCTGGAGAGCCTGACGACACCCGATCACTCGGAGGCGTAAGACCGAGAAGTCGTTCGAGGGCAAGCACCTCGAGCGTGACATCCCCCTCATCACAGGGCTGCTCCCCCAGGGAGCTTCGACACCTGCACACGTCCTCGGGCAGGTGATCGTACGGGTAACGGTGGGCGTCGGGGGTGCGGTTCATGGCGCCTCCCTGCTCGCACATTCGGCAGACTGACAGCGGGTAGCTATCAGGCTGTTTCCTAGCGTGACCGACAAGCGACGCTCCGGGAAGGCCTGATCTGCGCATCGGCATGATCATTGTCAGAAATCCACCAATACGGTGGCTCTTTTTGTTTTTCGCAGCACTACCGCTCGACGCGTGGCAGTCCACTCATCCCGAGCTGCTTCATGATCGAACGTGCAGTTACGGTCGGAAGCGGGCCGCACCCGGAACAAGATCCACATTCGAATACGGCCCACCCTAAACCGCCGCAGTCAGCGCACCACCCAGTGCGGCTTTTGCGATGAAAAACCCTGAAATCACAAAAGCCGCACAGGCGGGAGAATCGCACACTATCTAGCGCAACCCGACGCGGTCACAACACCACCTCCGCGGATAGGCGCCGCCGGTGCCACCTGATACGGCCGTGTCCAAAACCCAAAGCGGCGCCCTCCACGGCAGATCGCTTCAGATGACGAACGGCCCCGAGGTGTTCACGGTGGCTTTCCCGGCGGTGTCCACAGTGATCTCGACCGGGTGACCGGCGATCCGCAAGTGCACGCGCAGCGGGAACCAGGCGGCGAACGCCGGGTCCGGTCGCACCGACAACCGGGAGCCGGGCACATCCACCGTCAGCCCCAGCGCCACCCGCAGCATCTCCACAGCGGCGGCGGATGACCACGCTTGGGGCCGGCAGGCGGCGGGATAAGGCAGGATCTGGTCCTCGTTGCCCGCGTACAGCTCCGGCAGTCGATAGCCGAAGGAGGCGGCGGCGCGTACCACGCCCGTGGCCAGCGCCGCGGCGACCGTGCCGTGTCCCTCGCTGGCGAGGCCGGACACCGCGATGGCGGTGTCATGCGGCCAGACGCTCCCGACGTGGTAGCCGATGGGGTTGTAGCCGGTGTATCTGGAGCTGAAGGTCCGCAACCCGTACCCACAGTCCATGTCAGGGCTGGCCAGTCGGGCCGCGACCTGGGCGGCCTCGTCGGCGTCGAGCAGCCCGGTTCCCAGCAGGTGCCCGAGGTTGGAGCTGACCACCGGGACCGGTTGCTTGTCCCTGTCGAGGGCGATCGCGGGGAAGCGGCCTCGCTCATCAGACACCCAGAATCGCTCCCGGAAGCGGCGCCGCATCTCTGCCGCCCACTCCAGGAGCTCGTCCGCCCCGGATTCACCGAAGTGCTGCAGCAGCGCCGCGGCGGACACCGCGGCCTGGTGTGCGTACGCCTGTGCCTCACACAGGGCGATGGGTGGGGTGGCGATCCGTCCGTCGGGCCACTGGATGGAATCCCCCGAGTCCTTCCATCCCTGGTTGGCCAGGCCGCGCCCGGTCAGGTCGATGTACTCCAGGAAGCCGTCGCCGTCGGAGTCGGCCGGACCGGTCAGCCATTCCAGGGCGGCTCGCAGGTTGGGTAACAGCGCAGCCACCTCCGCCTCGGGCATGCCCCAGCGCCAGGCGTCATGCAGGAGCTGCACCCACAGGGCGGTGGCGTCGATCGTGCCGTAGTAGACGGGCGGCAGGCTGCTGTGGGAGGAGACGCCGCGGATCTCGTGCATGATCCGGCCGGGCGCCTCCAAGGTCTCCCGGTCTAAGCGGCGGCCTTGCCGGCGGGCCAGGGTACGCAAGGTTCCGGCGGCCAGCTCCGTCCCTAGCGGCAACGTCATCCGCGCGGCCCACAGCGAGTCCCGCCCGAACAGGGTCAAATACCACGGTACGCCCGCTGCGAAGAACCGATCCTCCGGCTGCTCCGGATCCGCCAGGACCAGCGCCGACAGATCCGCCAGGCTCTGCTCGACGAACCGGACCAGGTCGTCATCGGCGGCGTGGAGGGTCAGGGTCGCGGCGATGTCGACGGGCTGCGACGGCGGGCTCACCACCGTCGGCTTGGTGTACTGGCAGTGGACGTCGATCTCGGCCGTCCAGCGTTGGCGGCTGGGCAGTTCGATGTCCCACGCCACCTGGGCGGGACCGCGCTGGCCGGACTCGGCCGGTTCCGGCGTGCCGCTTGTCTCCCCGCCGGCGAACTTCCCGGCAGCGAAGCGCCTGATCCGAGCCGCGGGGTGGGCCGTCACCGTCACGCCGGCGTCCTCACCGTCGAACTGCACCGGCGCATCGGTGTCAGAACCGGCCCTGGGATCACCGTCGGAGTCGGCCGTCAGGGCGCTCGCGAGGCCGGTCGTCTCCTGCTGCCCCGCACCACCGCGTTGCTTGATGACCCCGATCGGGGCGAAATCGACGTCGACGTCGACGGCCAGCGTGGTCCGAATGGTGTCCCGTGAGTCATTGATAAGGGTCAACCGTTCGGTGAGCCCGTCGGCGCGGGCCACACGCTCCCGGATCAACCGGACAGTGGGGTCGGGGCCGGGGTCCCCGAGGTGGCGGATAACCGTCGTGAATACCGCCGTACCGCCGCCCCGTAAGGCGTGACCGATCGCGACGGGTTCCTCACCGTCAAGCGTGACCCGTAAGGCCGACAGGACACGCAGATCGTGGGTGAGCATCCCGTGAACACCGACCGGCCGGATCTGTCCGTCGGCTCCGGACAGCACCACGGTAGGTGCAGCGACGCAGCTGACCAGATCGTGCAGGTACGGCTGGAGTACCCGGGTTCCTTTGGCCAAGGGTTCTCTCCTCGGGTTTGACAACGCGTGACGGGGAGCAACGACGGCCGGCCCGGGAAGGCGGGTTTGTGATCTGGGACTTGACAGATCACCGTCGCCGTCATTCACTCAGCAGCAACATAGTCGAAATTTGATCGATCCAACAGTGTGAGCAGCGAGTTTGATCGATCAACTTGATCATGGAGTAGTCAGGGAGAGCGCGTGGCTGAGCAACAAGGACCCACGCTGGAAAGCGTGAGCCGGGTGGCTGGGGTGTCCCGCCAGACGGTGTCCAACGTGCTCAACGCGCCCGAACGGGTACGCCCAGAGACGCGGGAGCGGGTCCTGGCCGCCATCCGTGCCGTGGGCTACCAACCCAACCGCAACGCCCGCTCGCTTCGCACCCGAGCCTCGCGTCTCCTCGGTTACTGCGTCACCCCCGGGCCCGCTGACCGGTTCAACCCGGTCCTGGACCGCTTCCTGCACGCCGTGACCGACGCTGCTGAAGCCCGTGGTTACCACGTGCTGCTGTTCACAGCCCCCGAATCCACCAAGGGGGATATGAGCGCCTACGAAGCGCTGCTGGCGCAGCAGAGTGTCGACGGCTTCATCCTGTCTGACACCGTGGTAGGTGATCCCCGCCAGCGCTGGCTGGAGTCCCGCGGTGTGCCCTTCGTGGCGTTCGGACGCTCCTGGACCACCCCGGAGATCGGCTCCTGGGTTGACGTCGATGGCGCGGCCGGTATGTCCGATGTGGTCGATCACCTCTATGAACGAGGACACCGGCGGATCGCATTCATCGGCTGGCCCAGCGGTTCAGGTGTCGGCGACGACCGGCGCCGCGGTTGGACGGAAGCCTGCCAGCGCCACGGGCTCTCCGTGTCTCTCCAGGCCGAAGGAGAGCAGAGTGTGGACACCGGCCGCCGGCTAGCCACCTCGCTGCTGGATCTCGCTGAGCCCCCGACCGCCCTGGTCTGCGTCAGTGACCTGATGGCGGTCGGCGCGCTGCAGGCGGTGCGCGACCGTTGCCTGCGTCCGGGGCACGACGTGGCGGTAACCGGTTTCGACGACAGTCCGCTCGCCGCACTCCCCGGCATCGATCTGACCAGTGTGCGACAGCCCTTGGAACAGATCGGCCAGGACGTGGTGCGCCTGCTCCTGGACCGGCTGGCCAGCTCGTCACCATCGCCCTCATCGGCGAGCACAGCGGCGTCATCGCCTTCGGCTTCGACATCGAACTCGACAACGACTTCGACATCGGCCTTACGGCCGGCGTCGACGGCAGCGACGGCGGCGACAGCGACGGTGACCTCAGCGTCCCCCCGTCATGTCCTGTTGCGGCCGTCCCTGATCCCCCGATCCAGCACTGTTCCCACCTTGGAGGTCCCCCAATGAGGCCCAGACGCTTATTACCCGCGCTGATGTCCGCGGTCGTCCTGGCCGGGTGCGGCAGCGGGTTCGACGACGAGCCGGAGCAAACCGACGAATTAACCGTGATGATCGGCTCGTCCGGTGAGGCTGAGACCGCGGCGGTGGAGGCGGCGGTCCAACGCTGGTCCGAGGAGAGCGGCATCTCCGTCGAGGTCATCCCCGCCCAGGACCTCAACCAGCAGCTGGGGCAGGGCTTCGCGGGTGGGAACCCGCCGGACATCTTCTACCTGGGTCCGGACCGGTTCCGGCAGTACGCCGAGGGCGGCTCCCTGTACCCCTACGGTGACCAGATCACCGACTACGAGGACTTCTACCCGGCGCTGCGGGATTCCTACACCTACGACGGCGAGCTGTACTGCGTCCCCAAGGACTTCGGTACGCACGCCCTGGTGATCAACGTCGACATGTGGGAGGCCGCCGGGCTGACCGAGGATGACATCCCCACCACCTGGGAAGAGCTGACCGAAGTGGCGACTCGACTGACCAATGAGGACCACATCGGTCTGGCCTTCACCGGTGACTACAACCCGGTCGGCACCTTCATGCTGGCCGGTGGTGGCTGGTTCCTGAACGAGGACAACACCGCGGTCACCGCCGACACCCCGGAGAACCTGGCGACGCTGGAGTACCTGAACACCAACATCCAGGCCGGGATCTTCGCCTTCGCCACCAGCATCGACACCGGCTGGGGCGGTGAGGCCTTCGGTACCGGTGCCGCGGCCATGACCGTGGAAGGGCCGTGGATCATCGGGGCGCTCAACAACGACTTCCCGGACATCAACTGGCGGGTCGTGGAGATGCCCGCGGGTCCGGGTGGTCAGGGCACCACGGTGTTCAGCAACTGCTGGGGCATCGCCGCCAACAGCGGTAACCACGAGGCCGCCGTCGACCTGGTGGACCACCTGGTCAGCCCCGAGGAGCAGCAGGCGTTCGCCGAGGCGTTCGGTGCGCTGCCGTCCCGGTCCAGCCTGGAGTCCTGGGTCGCCTCGGAGTTCCCCGAGCAGGCCGCCTTCAGCGCCGGGGTCCGCTACGCCCGTGGTCCGGTGCCGGTGGTGGGCTTCGACTCGGTTCTGGCCGACTTCAACACCGGTCTGGAGGCGATGGTCGCCGGTGGCGCCACGCCTCAGGAGGTCCTCGCGCAGCTGCAACGCAATGGTGAAGAGGTTCTGACGCAATGAGCCAAACCCCGCCGCTGTCTTCCGCGGCGGTCGGGGGTGCGGGGCCGGAGCGGTCTTCGGCCCCGCCCCGACAGTCGACAGGCCGGCCGTCCGGACAGTCCGCTTCCGGCCGGCCGGCCTGGCGGCGGTCGGGCCGCTCGGCGGCGCGGGCCGGTGAAAACCGGGTCGGCTGGCTGTTCGCGGCCCCCGCCGTCGCGGTCATGGTGATATTCATCCTGGTGCCGGTCGGCATGGCGCTGTGGGTGAGCTTCCTGGAGTGGAACGGTCAGTCCAGCCCATTCACCGGCAACTACACCTTCGTTGGATTCGACAACTACACCCGGCTGCTGACCACTGAGGGGTTGCTGCAGCGCGACTTCATGACCAGCGTCCGCAACACCATGTACTACGTGTTGTTGTGGGTCCCGCTGGTGACCGTGCTGTCCTTCGGTCTGGCTCTGGTGGTCAACCAGCGGGTCCTCAAGGGACGAAGCTTCTTCCGTACCGTCTTCTACTTCCCCTCGGTTACCAGCTCCGTCGCTATCAGTATTACGTTCCTGTTCCTGTTCCAGGGCAGCGGTGTGGTCAACACCATCCTGGGATGGTTCGGTGTGGACGGTCCACAGTGGTTCACCGACTCCCGGGGTCTGATCCACCTGCTGTTCTCGGCCCTGGGGATGGACTCCCCACCCGGTTTCCTGAAGGACAACTCGTTGGGTGGGCTGAGCCTGTGGGACTGGCTGTCGGGTCCCTCGGTGGCGATGTGCACGATCATCGCGTTGACCGTGTGGACCACCTCCGGGATGTTCATGCTGTTCTTCCTCGCCGGCCTGCAGAACATCCCGGTGGAGATCGAGGAGGCCGCCGAGGTCGACGGCGCCACCCCCTGGCAGCGCTTCCGGTCGGTGACGCTGCCGCTGATGCGGCGCAGCATCACCCTGGTGGTCACCCTGGCGTTGATTGGTAGCTGGCAGGTCTTCGACCAGGTCTACATCATGTCGCAGGGCTCCCCGGCGAAGACGACGCTGACGCCCGCGTACCTGTCCTACACCCGGTCCTTCGGGGACGGGCAGTTCGGAGTCGGCGCCGCCGTGGCGTTCGTCCTGTTCGCGATCATCGTCGTGCTGACGGTGATCCAGCGCTGGTTCAGCCGGGAGCGTGATGCCTGATGCGCAAGGAACGTGGACTCCCCGTCCGGATCATCGGGTATAGCCTGCTGGCCCTGGCCACCGTGCTGTACCTGGGGCCGTTCGCGGTCCAGTTCGCCACCTCGTTCAAGACCGACCCGGACGCCGCGAATAACCCCATCTCGCTGATCCCCGACCCGGTGACCCTGAACGCGTGGCGTCGCGCGTTCGGTATGGACACCGCGCTGGATATGCCCATCCTGCGCTGGATGGGTAACTCGTTCTTCGTCACCATCAGCGTCACCCTGGGGCGGCTGGTCATCGACGCGATGGCCGGGTACGCCCTGGCGCGGCTGCGGTTCGTGGGGCGCAGCGCAGTCAACGCCATGATCATCGCCCTGCTGGCCGTGCCCGGCGTGGTCCTGCTGATCCCCAAGTTCCTGGTGCTGCAGCAGCTGGGCATGTTCAACAGCTACGCGGGCATGATCCTGCCGCTGTTCTGCGACGCGGTGGGCATCCTGCTGATGAAGACCGCCTTCGAGCAGATCCCACCCCAGCTGGAGGAGGCCGCCCGCATCGATGGAGCCGGCATTGTACGCACCTTCCTCAGCGTCGTCCTCCCGCTGGTCCGTCCGGCGCTGGTGACCGTGGGCATCCTGGCCTTCCAGGGCTCCTGGAATGAGTTCACCCACTTCCTGGTGGCGACCTCCGACCCGGACCTGGCGACGCTGAACCTGGGTATCGCCCGGCTGACGTCGGGGGCGATGGGAGGCCCGCAGCAGTTCCCGCTGAAGCTGGCGTTGGCGACGCTGTCGGTCATTCCGATCCTGATCGTCTACGTCATCTTCCAGCGGCACTTTGTGCGCTCTCAGATGTCCGCCGGCGTCAAGGAGTGACCGCTTTCGGGGCTCCGCCGGATGCGGGGCCCCGATCCTCCCCCTGCACCCCTCTGCCCCGCGTACCCCGCTTCCCAACCGGTGAGGTACGCGGGGCACTCGCTTAAAACGCCCACGTCAGCGCACGCCCTGTGACTCCCGGGGTGTCCCCGTCCCTGTGTGGTGGCCCGGCTATGCGCCCGCGCTTCCCTGTGGCCGCCTTACGGCTTGGTGCGGTAACGCAGGTAGACCATGCCGTTGTCGAAACGGCACTCATCCTGCAGCTCAAGGCCGACGCGGACCCCGCCAGGTAGGAGATGCGTACCGCCGCCGACGATGACGGGCGCAAGGATCAGCCGCCATTCATCCACCAAACCCGCTTTGATCATGTGGGCGGCGAGGCGGGCACCACCCACCATGAGGTCCTGCTGAGCCTCCGCCTTCATCCGCCGGACCGCCTCAGGATCAAAACTCTGTTCAAGCCGGGTCCTGGCCGTCGACACCGCCTCCAGCGTCGTGGAGTACACGACCTTGTCCGCCGCCTGCCAGATCCTGGCGAAGTCGAGCATGACGGCCGGTTGCTCAGGGAGCGTGTGCCAGGTCTCCCACACCGCCATCACCTCGTACATCCGACGGCCATACAGGTGAGTCCCGAACGGCCGCACTAGATCGTTGATGAAGGCGTGCACCTCCTCGTCTGGTGTGCTCCAGTCGAACGCGCCGTCCTCATCGGCGATGTATCCGTCGAGTGACGTGATCGCAAAGTGGATCAACCTGGCCACGACCGGCTCCTCCCTGCGACATGGACCGGTCCTGGCCCGCCTCTTCTCCCGGTTCCGGTGCGGGATCCCGCGACGCGGGCTCCCGAGGCGGTCCTGATCCGGGCCGGTGGACGCTGACGATGAGAGCTGACGATGAGATAGGTGACGCCACACCGCGCGCCGCACATCAGGCGCGGCAACCGCTGCTGCTCCCTTTCCTCATTCCCCGCTCTCCCCCGTGTACACCGAATTCGGAGGTATCCCACGGGGTGCCTCAGGGCGCGGTCGGGCCCCGACCGGGTCCGCCCTCCGGCCCGCTGCCCGGTCAGTGCGTCTCGGCCACGGTCCGCTGCGGAAAGGGATGACAATCCCAACGGTTACCTACACCATGGGCGGCATGTCGTTTTCCGACGACACGTGGGTACTCGACCGCGTCGACGGCGAGCAGCACACCTTCCTTGCGCACGCACTCTCCCTGGCCGCCCTGCACGGCCCCGGCCCGTGGCCCGGCGGCGGTACTCCGCTTCCGGATGAGTCCTCCAACCAGGAAGGGCCCCGGTTCGCGGCCGGTGCCATGGACGGCATCCAAACCCATCACTTCGGGATCAGTCCGGACCCAGCCGCTGTAACGGCGGTGGCCGACGAGATCACCACGCTGGTGACCGGCGACCCCGACACCGCAGCCGCGGTACGCCTCCACGACCGACTCGCCGAGCTCACGGCGATTGACATCGCCGACGATCTCAGCACTGAGCTGGAGTTCCGTCTTCTCCCCTACCCGCGGGTACGCACGCTGGCGCGGTGGCTGGTCGAGCACGGCACCCGGCGGGAGGCGGTGAAACTGGGTCTGGTCCTGCTCGGCCTCACCGGTGACGAACGCGACCGTGACCTTCTCCTGCTGATGGGCACCCTGGAAGAGTTCACGCTCTTCGCCTTGATTGCCCTCATGCGTACCCAACCTGATCCCCCGGAACGGATCGCCTACCTTCTCGCACGTCGCGTCTCCGGCTGGGGCCGCATCCACGCCGTGGAACGCCTCAGCAACTGCGACGACCCGGAGATCCAGACGTGGCTGCTGCGCGAGGGCTTCCGCAACGAGGTCATGAACGAGTACCTCGCTCATCTCGCCGCCACGACCGGGCACCTGTATGAGGCCCTACTCGCCGACCAGGTCGACGACGCCCTCCTCGACAGCGCCGGGGACATCCTCACGGCGCTCGCTGACGGCGACGGCGGACCCGCGGCCGGGCTGTCCGACTACGACGAGGCGCTGCCGACGCTGCGCCGATACGCGGACCTGGTTCCTGACCGGCCGCCCACGATTCAGCGGCTGCGGACGCTCCTGACGATCAGGAACTACCTCCAGCAGCGTGAGACCTTCCCGGAATCGTGGTCGGCTGAGAAGGCCGCGGCGCTGCGGGACCGGTACGCCGACCTCGTCAGCGATCAACGGTGGCGTTCGTTGGTTACCGAGCATTTGGCCGACCCGTCCCACGCCACCTTTGACGCTGTGCTCTGGGCTGCCCAGGAACTCGGCATACGGCCGTTCCCGCAGGTGCGGGCGCGCATAGAGGCATCGCCCCTGGACCACTACGCGTGGCAATGCGCGTGGGAGCTCGCGGAGCCCAGCGAGGCGACGGCGCTCGCCGACCACGCCCAGCGCGTCATCCTCGCCTTCTCATCCGATCGGGAACCGTCGGATGCTTCACGGTCCGCGCGGGAACAGCACGGTCAGACGGAGCCGCCCAATCCGATGGTCCTGCGGGAGTTGAAGGCCCTCATCCTCAGAGGACTGAAAAGGTTCCCTGGCGTAGGAGTGCCGCTCATTCTGAACGGCCTGGACGACGATCAACCATCGGTCCGCGGGGCCGCGGTCGACGCCGTCATGGCCTGGCCGGTGGAGGCCGTACCGGACGAGGTCATCGACGCGGTCCGGCGCATCCGGAGGCAGGAATCCCGTCCTCAGATCACCGAGGCGATGGACGCCCTGCTGGCCCGCTGCGCCTCCGCCAACTGACCGCTGCCACGCCGTGCTCGTGGCGACAGCGCGGCGGTTCCCGCACTGTCGCGGCTGCCTACGTGCCTACGGCGTACCGCCGCTTCCCCAGCCCGGAACCGGCCCGCCCTTGTCTTTCCTGGGTCGGGACGCCGTGCTGTGCACACGCCCGCAGGCACGCTAGATATCTGGACGGCGTATCCAGGTTCTTACTCGGACGCCTCGTCATCGGGCAGATCGATGACGGTGTTGCTGTCTTGCTCGTAGAGGGCGACGACGCGCGTACCGTCGGGCGAGAGGGAAGGCGACGCGAACCAGCCTTCGGCGATCGCACGCACCTCCCCGTCGCGCAGGTCAACCAGCCACAGGCCTTCCTCACCCTCGTACGAAGCGGCGACCACCGCCTCATCACGGTCGTTAAAGACCGTCATGCCGTTCACGTCTCTGAACCCGCTCGCCACCACCTCGGGCTGGTCAACATCGGGTTCAGCACACCGGCACAGCGCCCACTCGTACACCGGCTGGTTGTGCTCGCCGTACTCCACTGGGATCCCGTCGGTCGCCATCACAACGAGTTCGCCGGTTCTGAGCAGATGTGGCCAGTCCATCGCGCCGACGTCCTGGCACTCGGTTTCGGGATCCGCCAGCAGCGCATCCGGACGCCAGGTGTGGTTCCCGATCGTCACCTCGTGGGGGAACTCCCCGACACCGTGCTCCACAGTGAACGGCGCGATGGCTGTGCAGTGCGCATAGCCACTCCAATCCACCGCAAAGCCACGCGTCATGGTCGAATCTAGGGCCACATCATCTACCCCTTGGATGAGCACGGTCTCCTGATTCCGTGTCAGATCCCAGATGCTGATGCCCAACTGGTTATCAGGGCCGGCGCACCCCCACCTCATGCCCAGCCGACCGTCCGGGTAGCTCCGCAACCACGCGATTCCACCCCCGCAGTCCTCAGGCAATGCCACGCGTTCGGGCTCGTTCTCTCCATCGGGACTCACTCGCCACAGAAAGTCAGGCGCGTCAGAGATCCCGTCGTCTGTCTCGTGCCATGAGAAGTAGACATAGCCGTCCGCGTGCCACACGCCTGCGGACCCGGCTCCGTCCGGGGTTTTTAACTCCTCACCGGGAGGTCCCTATAACACCACTGCCCAGCCGGCCACCTCCATCAGCACAGCCAACACCACCGCCGCCACACCGACAGCACCCCGCTGCCGCACGGGTAACAGTCGTTTCATCTCGACGATTCACTCCACGGCCGGGAACGCGATCTTCAGCTCAAAAGTCTCAGTTGTTTCCATCGCACCGCAGACATCTGGAAAACATATCGATCGCTACGACGGCGGTGGGGTCAACGAGAGGGTCATTCATTCGACAGCACCCGTAGTGCCGGCAGCCTGGTTACGACCTGATCACTCCGAGCGTCGACATGACCTTCTGTGGTTTACGCAGGTCGGCCACCCAGTACCCCTACCACACGACTGAACAGCCTTAAGAAGGCAAGGAGGCTTGCCTCTATCTAAGCTACTTAGCGAGTTGGCTTGAACAGATCGCTCTGTAGCTCAGGAAGAGCTACAACGTGTGCACCCTCATAAGCAGGTAGGGACAGGGATCGATACATTGCTACCCTACCCCCCAAAGGCCCATGCTATAAATATCTCTTCTAAGTCTGGACCGCTATATAAGTTAATCCATTTATCGGATACACCCACAGCGCTGCTTCTCGGGTCGGTCGTGAACACCAACGCGCCATTGTCAAGCAGTGTCGGATCTCGAGCGAGGCCCATACCCGTGCAGTGCGCTCCCTGAGCGGCCTGCAATGGCGCATCAAGCTACCACGAGACGTGATCGATCTCGATCTCTTCAGGAAGCGAACCGATTCCTTCACCTACGCGGAAAGGCGCGATACCGGTACAGTAATCACCACCGTGCGCCACATACCCCGTCGCCATGGCAGAGTCGAGCGTGACATCGGTAGCTCCCTCTACCAAAGGCGTCGCCCTGTCGGTGGCGATTATCCCATAACGCCACCTCTCTACGGCCATCATCACACACCCAACCCGGCGCCAACCGCCCATCAGGCATGCTGCGCAGATTCCGCTCCCGGGCCTCAGGGCAACCCTCCGGCAACGGGACCCACTCCGCTTCTCCCCCTGGACGTACCCGCCATATCTCACTGGGCGCCGTGGTATCGGAATTCTCCACCAATATTCGGTCTACATAGATATACCCATCGGTGTGCCACAGCAGCGAGCGCCACTGCCCATCAGGTAAATCCAGCCGCTCCCCCGGTCCTTCGCACCCCGCCACAAGATAAACAGACACAAATAACACGACAACGGATACTACCGAGGACAGCCTCGTTCTCTTCGCTCTTGTGGTGTGAGCGCTATGAGCGCAGGTCATGAGACGCCACCCCCTCTCCCTTGCGCTCACCTCGATGCCCATCCCCGCTTGTTGCCCTTCTGTCGGCTCAGCGCCTCTTGTTTCTATGAAGCAAGACGCCTCAGAGCTGACCTGTGATTGCGTTGGTTGCCGAAGGAGACGGAGATATTTGGACGGAGATATATCGCCAGAAACGAGGCTACGTTGAGGGCGACAAGCGGCAGCTAACCACCCGTCAACGACGCCCGATATGATCGATATTCGCCGGAATTACCCTCTTTCTCCTTCGCACGTGTCGATCAGGCTGGGATGACACATCCGCCGATCATGCTCAATGTCGCGAGTATGAGCGGGAGGGCGGACCGAAGGAGCACCGCACTCAGCACACAGATGGCTGCTATCGCCACAAGGATTAGCCATAAACGCGCCGTCTTACTGGCCGCTTCTGCCGCCCTGGCCCTCCTTACCGCCCCTGTGCGCGTGCTTCCCTGATGCCATCTCAGTATGGCCTAGAGGATGAAAAGAACAAGATCCAGATAAGACGCGATAAGATGCGGCGACCGCCGGGCGCCTACGCGCCTAAAGCGACGCAGGATCCGCGCCCGACGGTCACGGCTGACGGTGAGGTCGGGTGGTCTTACGCCTCCTCTGGAACGTAGATACGGCTCCCTGAGGCAACGAACTGCTCGGACTTCTCCCGCATCCCGATCTGAATCAGCTCGTCGGGTGTCACTCCTGAGGCTTCAGCCTTCGCCCGCAGATCCTGGGTGATCTTCATGGAGCAGAACTTCGGGCCGCACATCGAGCAGAAATGCGCGGTCTTCGCAGGAGCCGCCGGCAGGGTCTCATCGTGGTACGCCCGCGCGGTGTCCGGATCCAAAGCCAGGTTGAACTGGTCCTCCCACCGGAACTCGAACCGGGCTTTGCTCAGTGCGTCATCCCACTCCTGGGCCTTCGGGTGCCCCTTGGCCAGGTCCGCCGCGTGCGCGGCGATCTTGTACGCGATGACGCCAGCCTTCACATCTTCGCGGTTAGGCAAGCCCAGGTGCTCCTTGGGCGTGACGTAGCAGAGCATCGCGGTGCCATACATGGCGATCATGGCGGCACCGATGGCCGAGGTAATGTGGTCGTACGCCGGCGCGACATCCGTAGCCAGCGGGCCGAGGGTGTAGAAGGGCGCCTCGTGGCACCACTCCTGCTGGAGGTCCACGTTCTCCTTGATCTTGTGCATCGGCACGTGGCCCGGCCCTTCGATCATGACCTGGACATCGTGCTCCCAGGCGATCTTCGTCAGCTCGCCCAGGGTGCGTAGCTCCGCCAACTGCGCCTCATCGTTGGCGTCGGCGATGGAGCCTGGCCGCAGCCCATCCCCGAGGGAGAACGCGATGTCGTACGCGGCGAAGATCTCGCACAGCTCCTCAAAGTGCGTGTAGAGGAAGTTCTCCTCATGGTGGGCCAGGCACCAGGCGGCGAGGATCGAACCGCCTCGGCTGACGATGCCGGTCACCCGGTTCACCGTCAGAGGGATATAGGCCAGTCTGACTCCAGCGTGGACAGTCATGTAGTCCACACCCTGCTCGGCCTGTTCGATGACGGTGTCCCGGTACACCTCCCAGCTCAGCTTCTCAGGGCGACCGTCCACTTTCTCCAGTGCCTGGTAGATGGGGACGGTCCCCACTGGCACCGGGCTGTTACGGATGATCCACTCACGGGTGGTGTGGATGTGTGGGCCGGTCGACAGGTCCATCACCGTGTCCGCGCCCCACCGGGTGGCCCACTGCATCTTCTCCACCTCCTCGGCGATAGAGGAGGTGACCGCGCTGGTGCCGATGTTGGCGTTGACCTTCACCAGGAAACGCCTACCGATGATCATCGGTTCGCTTTCCGGGTGGTTGACGTTAGCGGGCAGGATGGCGCGTCCGGCGGCGATCTCCTCACGCACTACCTCGACGGGCAGGCCTTCCCGGATCGCGACGAACTCCATCTCTGGGGTCACGATGCCTGCCCGCGCGTACGCCAACTGGGTGGGGCGTGCCCCGGCACGGCCCCGCAGCGGTACCCGACGTGGGCCGCGGAACTCGGGGAGCTCGCCGCGGCGGCGACCGTCGTCGCGGGGATCCGGTGCCCGTCCGGGGTACTCCTCCACGTCACCGCGTTCCCGGATCCACGCCTCCCTCAGCGGAGGCAGACCGTACTCGGGGTCGCTTCCCGGCCCGGAGGTGTCGTACAGCCGCACCGGCGGGTTGTCGCCGGTCAGTGTGACCTCGGTGAACGGGACCCGCACGTCCGGCCTGCTGCCGGTGACATATACCTTGCGTCGGGCGTTCATCGAGACTCCTTCCCAGAGAGCACGGATGGGGTACGCGGTGCGGACAGTCCCGGTACGCGCACGGCGTGGTTCACCGGTCCCCGTCCACCCCCGAGCCGCCACGTTGCGGCCGATCGAAGCGCCGCGGTCAGGTACTGTTTGGCGTCGGCCAAGGCCACCGGAAGCGGACATCCTGCCGCTAACCGGGCGGTGATGGCTGATGCGAAAGTGCACCCGGTGCCGTGCGTGTTCTCCGTGGGCACCCGGGGTGTGCGCAGGTATGAGATCCGACCGTCGTGCCAGACCACATCGACGGCCTCATCACCGTTGAACGTCGCGTGTCCGCCTTTGAGCACCACGCATTCCGGGCCGCGCTGGGCGAGTTCCCAGGCCGCCTCGGCCGCGTCGTCCAAGGATTCGATCTTCTGACCAAGGAGGACCGTGGCCTCGGGCAGGTTCGGTGTCACGACGCGGGCATGGGGAAACAACAGCTCCAGGTACGCGGCTGGCCCGTCCTCATACAGCGGATCCCCACTGGCCGCCACGAGCACCGGGTCGACCACCAGGTTCGGTAACCGGCCGTTCGCGGCCCAGGCGGCGACCGCGGCGACGATCGTGGAGTTGGCGAGCATGCCGGTTTTGACGGCGGCTACCGGGAGGTCCGAGCAGACCGCGTCGATCTGCGCGTCCACAAAGGACGGCTCCAGGGCGACGACCCCGGTAACGCCTCGGGTGTTCTGGGCGGTCACCGCGGTGATCACCGACGTTCCGAACACCCCGAGCGCGGCGAATGTCTTCAGGTCGGCCTGAATCCCGGCTCCCCCACCGGAGTCTGAGCCGGCGATGGTGAGCGCTACGGGTGGTTGCCCCGTAGGCTGAGGCGTCGACGCGTCCGACGACGCGTCGTGGGGCTCGGTGCCGGGCACGGTTATGCCACCTCCTTTACCAACGCCGCGACCGTGGCGGCTGGGTCGGTTGACCTCATGACCTCGCCCATCACGGCGACGCCGGCAACCCCGGCCGCCAGACACGCCGCGGCTTCCCGAACGGTCACCCCACCCAGCGCGTACACCGGCAGTCGGGTACGCGCGGTGAGCCGCTCCAGGCCTGCCAGCCCCAGCGGGGGTCCGTATCCGGGTTTGGACGGTGTCGGGAAGATCGGTGAGAGCGTCACGTAGTCCACGCCGTCCGCCTCCGCCGCCGCGAGCTCCGTCGCGTTGTGGCACGAGCGGCCGACCAGGCGTGGGCGCGGTGTGGGCACCGGGGCGCCCGCGGGTAGGTGCACCCCGTGTGCTCCCCACTCACTGTGGACTTCATGCCTGTCTCCTGCGCCGCTCTGCGTACGCCCGGGGTCATCCGTCTGCCGCCCCGTCGGGGTGGCCGGGGGCGTGGGAAGGGCGAGGAGGAGCGTTCCGCCTACAGGGGCTAAGAGCGCGGCGAGTCTGGCGGCTAAGGCGCGCCGGTCCGCGTACCCCAGATCCTTCTCCCGAAGCACGACGGCGCGCGCTCCGCCGTCGATCGCCGCGGCGACCACGTCGGGCAGTGGCCGCCGGGCCTGACGCCGGTCGGTCAGCAGCAGAAGCCGCGGCAGCACCCTGACCGCAGCGTCGGTGGCGTCCCCAGAACCGGATGACCGCACACCGGGGGCGGCGGTATCACCGGCGCTGGAGTCGACGCTCCCGACACCCGTTGGGTGAGCCCCGGGCGTCGGGGACGTCACAGCTGCGCCATCCCCTCGAAGCTGGTGGAGGCGGTGGCGTACAGCCGACGCGGGATACGCCCCGCCAGGTACGCCAGCCGGCCGGCGGTCACGGCGTGCCGCATCGCGCGGGCCATCACGGCCGGCCGCTCCGCACGGGTGACGGCTGACGCCAGCAGCACCCCGTCGCAGCCCAACTCCATCGCCAGCGCCGCGTCCGAGGCTGTCCCCACCCCGGCGTCGAGGATCACCGGGATGCTGATCTGTTCTCGGATGATGCGCAGGTTGTAGGGGTTACGGATTCCCATGCCGGACCCGATCGGCGCGCCCGCCGGCATCACCGCGGCGCATCCGGCGTCGGCGAGTCGCCGCGCCAGTACCGGATCGTCGTTGGTGTACGGCAGCACCGTGAAGCCGTCGGCTACCAGTTGCTCAGCGGCGTCGACCAGCTCCACTGGGTCCGGGAGCAGGGTGCGGTCGTCCCCGATCACTTCGAGTTTGATCCAGGTGGTGTCGAACGCCTCCCGCGCCAGGTATGCGGTGCGCACCGCCTCCCGGGCGGTGAAGCAGCCGGCCGTATTGGGCAGCAGGCGTACCCCGCACCGTTCGACGACGTCCAGCAGGGAGCCGGGTGCGTTCGGGTCGATCCGACGCAGCGCCACCGTCACCATCCCGGTCCCGGACTCCCGGATCGCCTCCTCGAGGACCGAGAGGCTGGGGGCGCCGCCGGTGCCCAAGATCAGCCGGGATTCCAGCTTCACGCCGGCGATGACGAGCGCGTCCTCGTCCATCGCGGCTTTCCCCAAGGCCGAGGAGCCGGCGGATATGGACGGAGCCGCGGTGTCAGATACACCGGCCGCGTCCGCCACGGCGACCGCCTCCATCGTGTCAACTCGGTCGGCCATGTCAGCCTCCCTGCGCAGCGGTGAGGACCTCAACCTGGTCGCCCTCGGCGAGCACCCGCGAATCCCAGGTGGCACGCGGTACCACCGCGCCGTTGACCGCCACGGCGACACCTCGTGGGTCGGAGATCAGGCCATTCAGCACCGTCGCCACCGTGCTGTCGGCGGGCAGCTCCCGCTCGTCACCGTTGAGTCGGATCTTCATCGCCTTCCTCCTCCTTCAGCGGTCCAGCGACCTTCCGGGGTTGTGACGCGGGGAACCGTCGGGGATCAAAATCCGCGATCACCTCTGGGATGTCCCCCTTCGTCAGCACGTGGGCCAGCGCATCCGCCGTGACCGGTGTGAGCAGCACACCGTGGCGAAAGTGGCCGGTGGCGACGACGACTCGGTCGTCAAGCCGCCCGAGCAGGGGAGCGTTGTCGGGGGTGCCGGGCCGCAGTCCAGCGATCGCCTCGACGAGCTGGTACTCGGTCAGCTCCGGGACTAAGTCGGTGGCGGCCCGCAGCAGCTCGTACACCGCGCCAGCGGTGACGGTGACGTCATGGCCGCGCTCTTCGGCGGTGGCGCCCACCACGACCTCACCGTCTAGGCGCGGCACCAGGTAGACGATTCGCCCGTCCACGAAGCCCCGCAGCACCCGGCTGAAACCCGGGCTGCCGTCGGGGGCGCGTAACCGCAGGATCTGGCCCTTGACCGGGCGTACCGGAAGGCCGGTCAGGTCCGCTGAGGCGCATCCGGCCGCCACCACGATCTGTCCGGCGGTGATCTCATCCAGGCGCCGCACTCGACGATGGTCGATACGGACCCCAGCGGCGAGCGCGGCGGCCCGTAGCGCCGTCACCAGCCGCCGCGGATCCACCTGGTGATCGTCTGGTGTGGACACCGCTGCCCGGATCCGGGGCGATAGCGCGGGTTCGAGCGTCCGTGCCTGGCGCGGCCGAAGCGGGAGGGCCGGCAGTCCCAGAGAGGTGTGGTACGCCCATGCCCGATCCAACTCGCGTTTGTCGTCATCGGTCAGCGCCACCACCAGGGTGCCGTCGGTGCGGTACCCGATGTCCTGCCCTGTGGCCTCGGTCAGCTCCTCCGCGAAGGACGGCCAGCGGGCGGCTGAGGCCAGCAGCAGGCCGCGTAACCGGTCCTCTCCGAAGTGGCTTTCATTGATCGGGGCGAGCATCCCCGCGGCTGCGTGAGAGGCGCCTGATCCGGGTGCCGGATCCAGCAGCGTGACCGTCATCCCCCGTTGGGCGGCGCGCCAGGCTATGGCCAGTCCGATGACACCGCCTCCGATCACCGTGACATCGGGAGTCATCACGCCGCTCCGGCCGCCGCGCCCCCTCCTTCGGCTCTCCCGTCATCGGGTGCTCGTGCCGCCGCCTCAATGGCGCGGAGCAGGCGGACCGTCGCGTCGTACGGTTCAGCGGCCTCCGAGATCGCGCTCACCACGGCGACTCCGTACGCGCCCGCGGCGATCAGGGCAGCGGCCCGGTCAGCGGTGATCCCACCGATCGCGATCACCGGCACCGGCACCGCCCGCGCCACGGCCGCCACACCCTCAACTCCGATCGCCGCCGGCAGGCCGTCTTTGGTCGCGGTCGCGTACGCCGGCCCGACCCCCAGGTAGCTCGCGCCGGCCGCGACATGCGCCGTGCCGGTGTCGGGGTCGCGGGCCGTGGCGCCTAGAACCGCTGACTCTCCCAGAACGCGGCGGGCAGCCACCACCGGCAGATCGTCGGCGCCGACATGCCCTCCGTGCGCGCCTGCCGCCACCGCCACATGCAGCCGGTCGTTGACGAGGCAGACCGCGTCGTACCTGGTACAGAGCTCCAACACCCGGAGGGTGAGCTGGTACGCCTCGCGATCGGTCAGGTGATCCTCCGGCCGGACCTGAATGGTCCTGACCCCCGCGGCGAGCGCGGCCTCCACCACCGGAATCGGATCCCGCCCGGGGCGGGTATCGGTGATCAGATGCAGTCGTCCGAACCGGCCGCCTGCGGGAAGGCGCAGCCCATCCCTGGGCGCGGCCGGGCTGGTGGCCCCAGTCATCGCTCTCCTCTTCCTGCGCCGGTATGACCCGGATCAGGTTCAAACGGTCGGGGGCTACGGCCCCCCTCTCAGCCCGGCACACCGGGCTCCCGTGGGTTGCTTCCTTGGACGCTACCCCGGCTTTCGACCCGGCACAACGTTCTGGTGCCGAGGAAAGCCGAGGTCTCACACCTCGCCGCGCGTTAACCACAATGGGCGGCGGATGGCCTTGCCGGTTTTACGCCGCCTTCTCCTCCCACACCGGTTCCGGGCTTTCGTAAACCTCACCGTCGCCGCCAAACACCAGGTAGCGGTTGAATCCGCGGGCGAACCACCGGTCGTGCGTGACCGCGATGACGGTTCCCTGGAACCCCTTGAGCCCTTCCTCCAACGCGTCGGCGCTGTCCAGGTCGAGGTTGTCGGTCGGCTCGTCCAACAGCAGCAGCGTCGCACCCGACAACTCCAACAGCAGCACCATGAAACGCGCCTGCTGGCCTCCTGACAGGGTGTCGAAGGTCTGCTCCGCTGCGGCGGCCAGCTCATACCGGCTCAGGGCGCTCATCGCCGCTGACCGCTCCATCCCCGGCCGCTGCCCGTCGCCGTGCCACAGAATCTCCCACAACGTCCGACCGTTGAGATCAGGACGGTCATGGGTCTGGGAAAAGTGCCCCGGCCGGATCCGCGCCCCCAGACGCGCCACCCCGCTGAACGCCACCGGTTCCAAAGGTGGGCCGCCCGCCAACGGGGTCACGTCCTCAACCGACTCCGATCCCCCCAACGCCAACAGCCGTAGGAAATGCGATTTCCCGGTCCCGTTGGCGCCCAGCACCGCGACCCGGTCGCCGTACCAGATCTCGATATCGAAGGGGTACGTCAGGCCTTCCAGCTCCAGTCCTTCACAGACCACGGCGCGTTTGCCGGTACGCCCGCCGGTGAGCCGGATCCGGATGTCTTGCTCCTTGGGGCGTGCCGGCGGCGGTCCGGCCTCCTCGAATTTGCGCAGCCGGGTCTGGGCGGCCTGGTAGCGGCTGGCCATGCCGTCGTGGTACGCGGCTTTCTGCTTGTACATCGCCACCAGCTGTTTGAGCTTGGCGTGCTCCTCGTCCCACCGACGCCGCAGTTCGTCCATCCGCTCATGCCGAGCGCGGCGGGCCTCATGCCAGGTGGCGAACCCACCCCCGTGGATCCATACCGTGCCGCCCTCCAAGGTCACGATCTGGTCGGCGGTACGCGCGAGCAGCTCCCGGTCGTGGCTGACATACAGCACGCTCTTGCCGCTTTCCCGCAGCTGCTCCTCCAGCCACCTCTTATGTGGCACATCCAGGAAGTTGTCCGGCTCGTCGAGCAGCAGCACCTCTTCAGGGCCGCGCAGCAGCAGCTCCAGCGCGAACCGTTTCTGCTGTCCCCCTGACAGGGTGCTCAGGCGTCGCTCCCGCACCTCCTCCCAGGGGTGTCCCAGGGCGCTGACCGCGGCGGTGTCGAAGAGCACCTCCGCGTCGTAACCTCCCACCTCACCCCAGGTCGCTAGCGCCTCCGCGTACCGCATCTGGGCTTTCTGCGCCGCGGTGCTCAGGCGCCCGCGGCGCTCCGCTGTGACCATGGCCTGCTCCGCCTGACGCAACCGCTCCCCAGCCACACGGACCGGCTCGGAGGCCATCGACAACGCAACATCCGCCAGGGTTGGATCCTGATCCCGGGAGGCGAGCATCTGCCGCATCACCCCGAGCCCACCAGAACGGACCACCGTCCCGATATGGGGTGTCAGCTCCCCTGCCACCATTCGCAGCAGGGTGGTCTTACCGGTTCCGTTCGCACCGATCAACGCGACCTTGGTGCCGTCGGCGACCCGGAACGATACGTCGTGGAACAGCTCCCTACCGTCGGGCAGAACGTGTGAGACCCCGGTGACCTCGACAAACCCCATAGGAGTGGGATTGTGCTTGCCGTCATCGCTGCTGTCGCCTTAATTACCCTGACCCACAGGCCTGTCCCACAGCGGCGTCGCCTCGGCTCCTGCCGCCTCCCGTCTCGCCTCCTGCCCTGGCCTCCTGTCTTGGCCTCCTGCGCCTGCCTACTGTGCGGCCTTACCGGGTTGCACCCGCAGGACGCGGAACCCTTTCTGGCTGGCCCACCGCTGCGCGTCCCAGCCCTGCTCTTTCAGCCACTCGTGAAGTGAATCACTGCCGAGGTTACGCGCGACCACCAGCCAGGCCACCCCGTCCGGGGTCAACCGAGACAGCCACTGCTCCAGCAGGGCGTGCAGCGCCTGCTTTCCGATCCGAATCGGAGGGTTACTCCAGATCTCATCGAACCGGACATCGTCGGGCACCTCGTCGGGTGCGGCGACCACGACTTGGTCGGCGATCCTCAGCGTGTTGGCGTTCTGTTGGGTCAGCTCCCGCGCTCGGCTGTTGGTGTCAACCGCGTACACCGTGCTCCCCGGCGCCATACTGGCCAACACGCATGCGATCGGGCCGTAACCGCAGCCAAGATCCAGGTAGGTACCGGGCGTGGTCGGCAACGATGCCTTACGGAGCAGCACGGACGTACCAAGATCAAGCCGGTGTGCGGAGAACACCCCCGAATCAGTAAGCAGCCGGAATGAACGCCCCGCCACCGCAAACTCGATCACACGGCGTCGCGAAGGAGCCGCCGGCTCGTCGGTAAAGTAGTGGTCAGTCACTCTGTACCCTTGCCGCCATGACGTACGGGGACTCACGGTACGCGCCGCTGGACGAGCCTCCTCCACCGCCCCCTCCGCCACTCCGTTCACCGGGCGCGAAGATATGGGTCGGTGTCCTCGCCACCCTGTGCGTCCTCGTGGTGCTCGTCGCGTGCGCTGCGGGTGGTTACTTCCTTCTCCAGGATGATCGCTCCACCCAAGCGGTGAATGATTCCCCCTCCCCCTCGGTGTGGGTGTCAAGTTCCACCGGCCCGTCACCGGTGGCGAGCCCGACCGCACCGGTCGACATCAGCTCCCGCGAGACCGACCCGGTGCCGCTGAGCGTCGCGGAGATCTTCCCCACCGCGATCGCGGTCGTCGAAGACCCCACCACCGACGAAGTTCGGGAATACCCGGTCGTGGCCACCGAAGAACTGACCGACTGCACGTTGGCGGCCATCGGTCAACTGGTCCAAGACCTGGCCAACCTGGGGTGTACTCAGGTGATTCGGGCGGCCATGGAATCCCCGGACGGGGACTATGGTTTCACCGCCGGCCTGATCAACCTGGCGGAGCAGGGGTCCACCGAGCACTTGACGATCGAGGGCAACAGCAGCGTGTTCCTCGGGCTCCCCGCGCCCGGCGCCTCTGAAAACATCCGAGCGGTCACCACCGTGGTGTTCCCGCAGGAATACGGGCACTACCTGGCGTACCTGGTGATCTGCCGCGCGGATGGGGGCGACATCTCCGCGGACGAGCCGGGCGTGACTCAGATCGTCAGCGACATCCTGCTCACGTACCTGTTCATCCCGCTGGCCGCCCGGGAGGAGGGCTGAGGAAAGCTGAGGCTGGGTCGCCTCAACTCACTCCTGGACGGCGACCGCCTCGGCGGTGGACGACGGGAAGTCAAGCGGAACCCGGCGACGTTTGGTCAGCTGCGCGCGCGCCGCGTACTGACGGGGATCGTCGGGGTAATCAACCCTGACCAACGTCAGACCGTGCGGCGGGGCGACCGTCACCTCGTTAGCTCGTTCCTTGCGCGTCAGCAACGACCCCGGCCACGCCACTGGTCGACGCCCGTCCCCCACCGCCAGCAACGCCCCCACCAGGCTGCGCACCATGGCCTGACAAAACGCGTCGGCCGACACCGCCGCGACCAGGACCCCATCGGCCTCCCGACGCCAGTCCAACCGCTCCAGCGTCCGGATGGTGGTGGCGTTCTCCTTCCGACGGCAGTACGCGGCGAAGTCGTGCTCGCCGAGCAGCGCGGTGGCCGCCTGCCGCATCGCTTCCTCATCCAAAGGACGCGGCCACACCAGGGTGTCGCGGCGCCGTAACGGCCACACGCCCCAGGGAGCGTCGGTCACCCGATATTCGTAGTGGCGCCGCAACGCCGAAAACCGGGCATCGAACTCGTCAGGGACCTGACAGACCGCGGTGACCCGGACATCCGGCGGCAAGATGCCCGCCAGCCGCCGCAACAGCGAATCGTGGTACTCCCGCCACCAGGCGTCGGGGACGTCCAGGTGGCAGACCTGCCCGGTGGCGTGGACCCCCGCGTCGGTCCGGCCGGCCACCGTCAGGCGCGGCGGTTCACCGAGCAGACGGCCTAACCCGTCCATCAGCACCCCCGCCACGGTGCGCTGGTCTGGTTGGAACGCCCAGCCGGCGAAGTCGGAACCGTCATAGGCGATATCCAGCCGTAGCCGCACCGTCGTCCCCTCCACGGCCCCTCCCGGTGCTCGTCCCTATACGAACTCATACGAAGACGGGTCTGTGGCTCCCTGACTACCCGGGAGGCCACAGACCCGTCTTGTGGTCGTACGCGCTCAGGACTTGTCGCTGTCCTTACCGGCCTCGCCGGCCTCCTCGGCCTGCTCAGCGGAGTCGGAGTCCGCAGCCGACGCCGCGGTGGCCTCGTCCTCCTCGCCGGCCAACGCGGCCACCGTGTCCTGCCGCTCCCGCTGACGGTCAGCGGTCCGGCGGTCGGTGTCCGCTGGCTGCGTGGTCTCCAGCTCCTCCACGAGCTCGATCATCGCCATCGGGGCGGCGTCGCCGCGCCGCGGCCCGAGCTTGGTGATCCGGGTGTAGCCTCCCGGCCGGTTGCTGTAGCGCGGGGCGATCTCGGCAAACAGCGAGTGGACCACGTCCTTGTCCCGCAGCACGGCCAGCGCCCGACGGCGCGAGGACAGGTCACCGCGCTTGGCGACGGTCACCAGTCGCTCGGCGAACGGCCGCAGACGCCGCGCCTTGGCCTCAGTCGTCCGGATCCGGCCGTGCCGGAACAGCGAGGTGGCGAGATTCGCCAATATCAGCTGCTCGTGGGCGGGGCTGCCGCCGAGACGGGCTCCCTTGGTGGGCTGGGGCATTGTCGAAGCTCCTAGCGTGTGTCGAACCGCAGGCCGTGCGGTTAGAGCTGCTCAGTTTCCCGGAAGTCCTCGCCGTCGTAGTCAGAGTCGGCGAACGAGTCGACCACGTGAGCCGGGTCGAAAGCCGGCGCAGAATCCTTGAGGCTGAGCCCCATCGCGGCGAGCTTGAGCTTGACCTCGTCGATGGACTTCTGACCGAAGTTACGGATGTCCAGCAGATCGGCCTCGGTACGGCTGATCAGCTCACCCACGGTGTTGATGCCCTCGCGCTTGAGGCAGTTGTAGGACCGGACCGTCAGGTCCAGCTCCTCAATGGGCAGAGCCAGGTCGGCGGCCAGCTGCGCATCCTGCGGCGAAGGACCGATGTCGATACCTTCGGCGTTCTCGTCCAGTTCGCGGCACAGCCCAAACAGCTCGACCAGCGTCGAACCCGCCGAGGCAAGCGCGGTCCGCGGGCTGATGGACGGCTTGGTCTCGACGTCGATGATCAGCTTGTCGAAGTCGGTCCGCTGCTCGACACGGGTCGCCTCCACGCGGTAGCTCACCTTGAGCACCGGGGAGTAGATCGAGTCCACCGGGATGCGGCCGATCTCCTGACCTGGCTGCTTGTTCTGGGCTGCGCTGACGTACCCGCGGCCCCGCTCGACGACCAGCTCCATGTCCAGCCGGCCCTTGCTGTTGAGGGTGGCCAGCCGCAGTTCGGGGTTGTGCACGTTGACGCCAGCCGGCGGCTGGATGTCCCCGGCGGTCACCTCACCGGGCCCCTGCTTGCGCAGGTACATGGTGACCGGCTCGTCGTGCTCGGAGCTGATGCACAGCTCCTTGATGTTGAGCACCAGCTCAACCACGTCCTCCTTCACACCGGGGATCGTGGTGAACTCGTGCAGTACTCCGTCGATCTTGATGCTGGTGACGGCAGCACCGGGGATGGAGCTGAGCAGGGTACGCCGCAGCGAGTTGCCCAGGGTGTATCCGAAGCCCGGCTCCAGGGGTTCGATGACGAACCGCGACCGGGTTTCGTTGATCGGCTCCTCGGTGAGCGTCGGCCGCTGGGTGATAAGCACGTGTTCCTCCAGTTGTCGGGCGCCCGCCATATGACGCCACAACGATGACCGGGTCGGCTGCCCCGGGGTACAGGGCGCACCCCGGGGACATACCCAGTCCTATTACCGCGAGTACAACTCGACGATGAGCTGCTCCTGAACCGGCGTGTCGATAACCTGCCGGGTGGGCAGCGAGTGAACCAGAATCTTCATCTGGCTGGAAATGACCTCCAGCCACGACGGCACAGTCCGGTTGCCGGCCTCCGCCCGTGCCACCACGAACGGGGTCAGCTCACGGGACTTCTCCCGCACCTCAATGATGTCGTGCGGGGTGACCAGGTACGAGGGGATGTTGACCTTACGGCCGTTAACCAGGAAGTGGCCGTGACGCACCAGCTGCCGCGCCATGTCACGGGACTTGGCGAAGCCAGCGCGGTAAACCACGTTGTCCAGCCGGGACTCCAGAATCTGGAGCAGGTTCTCACCGGTCTTACCGGGGCGCCGGTTGGCCTCCTTGTAGTACCGGTAGAACTGCTTCTCCAGCACGCCATATACGCGGCGGGCCTTCTGCTTCTCCCGCAGCTGCAGCAGGTACTCAGTCTCCTTGGGCCGGGCGCGCCCATGCTGACCGGGCGGGTAGGGCCGGCTCTCCACAGGGCACTTCGGGCTCTCGCACTTAGCGCCCTTGAGGAACAGCTTCATCTTCTCGCGCCGGCAGCGGCGGCAGTCAGCTCCAGTGTCGCGGGCCATGTCTCGTTACTCCTCCGCTACCTTTCAGACCCGACGCCGCTTGGGCGGACGGCAACCGTTGTGAGGCTGTGGAGTGACGTCCTGGATCGAACCGACCTCCAGACCGGCGGCGGTCAGGGAGCGGATCGCGGTCTCCCGCCCCGAACCCGGCCCCTTCACGAAGACGTCGACCTTGCGCATGCCGTGCTCCATGGCCCGGCGCGCGGCGGCCTCGGCGGCCAGCTGCGCGGCGAACGGGGTCGACTTACGCGAGCCCTTGAAGCCGACCTGACCCGACGAGGCCCAGGAAATGACGTTGCCGGCCGGGTCGGTGATCGACACGATCGTGTTATTGAACGTGCTCTTGATATGGGCGTGTCCGTGAGAGACGTTCTTCTTTTCCTTACGCCGGACCTTCTTCACACCGGCGCGTGCCTTAGGCGGCATACCTCTCGTGATCTCCTCGCTGCGCTTCTCGCCGAACCGCCGACGGCGGACCGACGCGCGATCAAATCATGTCCTAGGTGCGCCCCACGAATGGGACGCACCGGGTCACTACTTCTTACCTGGCTTCTTCTTACCGGCCACGGTCCGCTTGGGTCCCTTGCGGGTCCGAGCGTTCGTACGCGTCCGCTGCCCGCGGACCGGCAGTCCACGACGGTGCCGGATGCCCTGGTAGCAACCGATCTCGATCTTGCGCCGGATGTCCGCGGCAACCTCACGCCGCAGGTCACCCTCGACGCGGTAGTTGGCCTCGATCCAGTCCCGGAGCTTGATGACCTCTTCGTCGGTGAGGTCGCGGGCACGCTTGTTGGGGTCGATGCCCGTCTGCGCGCAGGTCTCCCGCGCGCGGGTACGGCCAATGCCGTAAATGTACGTAAGCGCGATCTCCAGCCGCTTCTCGCGAGGGAGATCAACGCCGACCAGACGTGCCATGGCGGGCGTACTCCTCGTATCCCTCCGGAGGTCTGTGCCCGTCCCCTCCCCAACTCCAGATCTCCGATCCGGGACGCGTACCGCGTCGGATCCGGATCGCCTGATCCGGAGGGGGCCCCGGCCTCCGTCCGGGGGTGGACCGCGGGGCTACCGCGGGTGGAACGAGCCTGTCTTCAGTTGTCAGCCCTGGCGCTGCTTGTGGCGGGGGTCAGCGCAGATGACCATGACCCGCCCGTGACGGCGGATCACCCGACACTTGTTGCAGATCTTCTTAACGCTCGGCTTGACCTTCACGGTTGACGCCTCACTGTAGAAACACCCTCACGCACACGTGTGGGTGCGATCCGGTCGCTGGTTCGATCATGACCCTGCCCGACCAGAACAGCGTCACCGCGCCATGGACGTCAGCGTGCTGGCTGTGAGCGGGTCACGGAGCGTCCTGTCCCGTCACACAGAGAGCCCCGTCCCACCTTCCGGTCCTTCCTTCAAGGAGACCGAATGGTTAGACAGGGGTTCTCTCACTTGTAGCGGTAGACGATTCGTCCCCGGGTCAGGTCGTACGGTGAAAGTTCAACGACCACCCGGTCTTCAGGCAGGATACGGATGTAGTGCTGCCGCATCTTGCCGCTGATATGAGCCAGGACCTTGTGGCCGTTGGCGAGCTCCACTCGGAACATAGCGTTCGGTAGAGGCTCGACCACGCGACCCTCGATCTCGATGGCTCCGTCTTTCTTTGGCATGTCCTCCGCTAACCATGGTGTGTTGGGCCAGGGATGACGTACAGAGTCCCAGCCGCGGTCCACCGCTTCGTCTCACCAGGCCGCCTCAGCCATGGAAGCGCTGCATGGCCATGGCGCCCGCACCGGTGAGTGCGAACACGATGGACTGGACGCTGTGCGCCGTTTCACGAGTCTACGCGCTGGGCAGGCGTAGTGCCAACTCGGGCCGCCCATACACGACCACCAGCGCCACGAAACCAACCCGAACAGGTCGGTCTGAAACAGATATCACCCATCAGCCCAGATAATCCGGATCGCGTCACTCAGGACCAGCTATCCGAATTCCGTGAGCGTTCAGGGTCACTGGCTCAACCGTGAGCGACTCATCGACGACTCACTCGTTCGATCGCGGTCACCCCCACCAGCGCCGCGGCCGTAGGGCCCGCCACCCACATCGGCCAGAAGTACGGAACATCACCAGTACTAATGACGACTAACAGCCAGACCGTGACGTTGATTAAGACTACGGTCAACCAGACCATCCAGACCACCCGCAGCCACACCGGAAACGCACGAACTTGCGGTGTGGCCGCCTCTGTCGGCGCGGCTAAGGAAGCACCTCCCAAGCTCGTATCCCCAGATACCGAGCCGCTCAGCGCCGCAGCATCCTCCGGCCGGGTCGCCATCAGATCGGCGTACAAGGGGATCAGATCTCCATGGGTACGCGCCGCCGCCGCTCGGCTGATCCGATCGTCGTACTCCGATAGCGATAGCCGGCCCTGTTCCAGGGCCGTCTTCAGCTGCTCAATGACTCGGTCGCGATCGTCCTCCGAGACTCGCGCGTCCAATCGCTGCTCCACGTGGATTCTCCATCACCGGACAGGTCTGACCCCCTCTTCAGGATGCCACCTGGCCGGTCTGTCCAACAGCTGACGCGCGTCGGCGTATCAGACTTACTCCCACGCTTGAGCGGTTACCAGGTCACCGAGCCGTTCCCGGCCACCATCGAGCGCGGTGAGGACCCACACCCCATCAGGGCAGATCGCGACCGAATGCTCCACATGCACCGCGACCTCCCCATCGAGGGTGACGACCGTCCACCCGTCGTCAAGCTCCACGACCTCGGGGGAGCCCCGCGTGATCATCGGCTCGATCGCCAACGCCATCCCGGGCACCAGGCGCGGACCACGCCCCGGACGCCCGTAGTTGAGCACATGCGGCTCCTGATGCATCTCGGTCCCGATGCCGTGCCCGCCGTACCCCTCCACAATTCCGTACCGGCCGGAACGGCGTATCGAGGTCTCGACGGCGTGGGAGATGTCGGTGAGACGACCTCCGGCGCGGGCCGCGGCGATTCCGGCCCACATAGCGTCTTCGGCCGCCTTGATCATGGCCTGTAACTCGTCAGAGATCGTCCCCACCGGCACGGTGATCGCGGCGTCGCCGTGCCAACCGTCAAGGATGGCACCGCAGTCGATCGAGATCAGATCGCCGTCAGCCAGCACCTGGTCGGGCGAAGGGATCGCGTGGACCACCTGATCGTTGACCGAGGTGCACAAGGTAGCCGGATAGCCGTGGTAGCCCTTGAAGGACGGGATGGCCCCAGCCTCTCGGATGGTCTGCTCGGCCAGGGCATCCAGCTCCGCTGTCGAGACCCCGGGCTTGACGGCCGCGCGTACCGTCTCCAGAGTCCTGGCTACGACCAGACCAGCCGCCCGCATCCGGACGATCTGCTCTGGGGTTTTGATCTGGATCCGACGGCTACGCAACACCGGTATCTCATCCTCCATAGGAGCGCAGGGCGTCGATGGCGCGGACGGTGACGTCCTCCACCGGGCCGGTCGCGTCGATACCGACCAGCTTGCCCTGAGCGCCGTAGAAATCGATCAAGGGAGCGGTCTTATCCGCATACTCTCGGAGCCGGTTGGCGATGGTCTCCGGACGGTCGTCATCACGCTGGAACAACTCGCCCCCGCACCGGTCACACACGTCCGGATGGGTAGGCGGGTCGAACTCCATGTGCCAGATCTTGCCGCAGCCACGGCACGTACGCCGACCGGAGAGACGACGGATCACCTCATCGTCATCGACGATCAGCTCCAGGACCAGGTCCAGCCCGACCCCCAGGTCAGCGAGCATGCTGTCCAGCTCCTGGGCCTGCGGGACGGTCCTGGGGAATCCATCAAGCAGGAACCCGTCGGTCGCATCAGGCTCGGCGAGCCGGTCCCGCACCATATTGATCACGATCTTGTCCGGAACCAGGTCACCGGCGTCCATGTACCGCTTGGCCTCGCGACCTAAGGCGGTGCCTTGGGAGACATTAGCCCGCAGGATGTCTCCCGTAGAGATCTTCGGCACCGCCAGGTGCGCGGCGATGAACTCGGCCTGGGTTCCCTTTCCGGCCCCAGGGGGGCCAACGAGCACCAGTCTCATCCAACCACCCCAACGGATACAGCTACCAGGGTGGCTCCCTCCGGCGTGTTCAGTCGCTGGCTCGTCAGCCCACCCACTAGCGGAGGAACCCTTCGTAGTTGCGTTGCATAAGTTGACTCTCGATCTGTTTCACGGTTTCCAGCCCGACGCCCACGATGATCAGCACCGCTGTACCGCCGAACGGGAAGTTCTGCAAGTTACCACCGGCGAGGCTGATCAAGAGGTTGGGTAGCACCGCGATGACAGCGAGGTACAAGGAGCCTGGCAACGTGATCCGGCTGAGGATGAAGTCAAGGTACTCAGCCGTCGGTTTACCAGGCCGGATACCCGGTACGAACCCGCCGTACTTCTTCATGTTGTCCGCTACGTCGGTCGGGTTGAAGGTGATCGCGACGTAGAAGTACGTGAAGAAGATGATCAGGATGAAGTAGCTGAGGATGTAGACCCAGTCCCCTGGATCCACCAGGTGGTTCTGGAGCCAGATGATGACGGAGTTCGTGCTGTCCGGACCAGCCAATTGAGTCGCCAGCGCGGGCAGGTAGAGCAGCGACGAGGCGAAGATCACCGGGATCACACCGGCCTGGTTGACCTTCAGCGGGATGTAGGTGGAGGTGCCGCCGTACATGCGGCGCCCAATCATCCGCTTGGCGTACTGCACCGGGATTCGCCGCTGGGCCTGCTCGATGAAGATCACGCTGGTGATCACCACGAGCCCGATGGCGATCACGATGGCGAACGTCATGTTGCCCCGAGCCTGAAGGATCGACCATCCCTCAGCGGGGAGCCGCGCCGCAATACTGGTGAAGATCAGTACGGACATGCCGTTACCGACACCCCGGTCGGTGATCAGCTCACCCATCCACATGATCACGCCGGTTCCGGCGGTCATGGTGGTCACCAGGGCGATGATGGTCAGCCAGTTCGGCAAGCCGTTCTCGTACTGAGAGGTGTCCGGCACCACAGGCCACTGGTCGCACTGGTTGCCGAAGAGCTGACCAGACCGCGCCAGGGCGATGTACGCCGAGGCCTGCAGGACCGCCAAAGCTAGTGTCAGATAGCGCGTGTATTGTGTGATCTTGGCCTGACCGGACTGACCTTCCTTACGCAGCTGCTCCAAACGGGGGATCACCACGGTCAGCAGCTGCAGGATGATGCTCGCGGTGATGTAGGGCATGATGCCCAGCGCGAATACCGACAGCTGCAGCAGCGCTCCACCCGAGAACAGGTTCAGGAGCGTGAAGACCGTGGGCGTGCCCTCATCGCTGCTCTCGATGTAGTTGAGGCACTCCCGCACATTGGTGTACGAGACCCCCGGGCTGGGCAACGTCGCACCGAGCCGGTAGATCGCGATGATGAGCAGAGTAAACAGCAGCTTATTGCGCAGGTCAGGCGTACGGAACGCGCTGAGAAAGGCGGAGAGCAACTGATCCTCCTGCGCGGGCGGCCGGCGGGCGGCGGGGTGGGGTCAACGGTTGGTCAGACTAGGGACGATGAGAATCTAGTCGGACGGATGCGACTTTAACAGTCCTCGAGGGGAATGGTCAGTGCCTGAAGCCGCCGTGACCAGAGCAACACCCCGGTCACGGCGGCTTTCACTGCCTACAACTGCGTCACCGAACCGCCGGCCGCCTCGATCTTCTCCTTGGCGGAGGCGCTGAACGCGTGCGCCGACACCGCGAGCGCGATCCCGCCAAGCTCGCCCTGACCGAGCACCTTCACCGGCTGGCCCTTGCGGACCGCACCAGCCTTCACCAGCTCATCCGGTCCGACCTGGCCACCAGACGGGAACAGCTCCGCCAACCGGTCCAGGTTGACGACCTGGTAGGTGACCTTGGAGTTGTTACGGAAACCCTTGAGCTTGGGCAGCCGCATGTGGATGGGCATCTGACCACCCTCGAAGCCCGCAGGCACCTGCTTGCGTGCTTTGGTGCCCTTGGTACCCCGACCAGCGGTCTTCCCCTTAGACCCCTCACCACGCCCAACACGGGTCTTCGGCTTGTGCGCGCCGGGCGCGGGACGGAGATGGTGGAGCTTGAGCGTCATGGGGTTACTCGACCTCCTCGACCCTCACCAGGTGGGTCACGGTCGTGATCATCCCCCTGATCTCGGGCCGGTCTTCCTTGACGACCGCGTCGTTGATGCGCTTCAGGCCGAGCGTACGCAGCGTCTCACGCTGCTTCCGCTTGGCACCGATCGCGGATCGAACCTGGGTGACCTTCAGTCGTGCCATCGTCACGCACCTGCCCCAGCGCGCGCCGCCAGCATGGCAGCGGGCGCGACATCCTCCACCGGCAGTCCACGACGCCGCGCGACCGACTCCGGCGACTCCAACCGCCGGAGCGCCGCCACGGTGGCGTGAACGATGTTGATCGGATTGGACGAACCGAGGCTCTTGGAGAGCACATCGTGGATGCCTGCGCACTCCAGTACCGCGCGCACGGGGCCACCGGCGATCACACCGGTACCGGGGCTGGCCGGCTTGAGCAGCACAACACCCGCCGCTTCCTCACCGATCACCGGGTGCGGGATGGTGGAACCGATGCGGGGCACCTTGAAGAAGTGCTTCTTGGCCTCCTCGACGCCCTTGGCGATAGCCGCGGGCACCTCCTTGGCCTTGCCGTAACCAACACCGACGGTACCGTCACCGTCACCCACCACAACCAACGCGGTGAAGCTGAACCGACGACCGCCCTTGACTACCTTGGCGACACGGTTAATCGTGACGACACGCTCGAGGTGTGGCGTCTTCTCCGCGGTCGCGCCACCGCGACCGCCTTCACGGCGCTCCCGGCGACCCTCGCCGCCGGAACCGCCGCGGCGCTGCTGACCTGGCATTAGGCGCTTCCCTCTCGAAATAGTCCCGGGCGGACGGGGCTCACCCGGCTCATCAGATCCATCAGAAGTCCAGACCGCCTTCCCGTGCGGCGTCGGCAAGTGCGGCGATCCGGCCGTGGTAGAGGTTCCCGCCTCGGTCGAACACCACCGCATTGACCCCAGCGGCCTTCGCACGTTCCGCGAGCAATGCACCGACCCGGCGGGCCTTCGCGGTCTTGTCTCCCTCGATCCCGCGCAGGGAGGGGTCGAGGGTGGAGGCCGCCGCCAGCGTGTGACCGACGGTGTCGTCGATCACCTGCGCGTAGATGTGGCGCAGGGTGCGAGTCACCACCAGCCGCGGCCGTGCCGGGGTACCCCGTACCTTCCGGCGCACCCGGAAGTGACGGCGGGCCCGTGCAATCTTCCGCTGGGCCGCGACACCTCCGGAAGAGCGACGACGAAGCAGCTTGGCCGACATCTCACCTACCTGCCTTTCCGGCCTTGCGGCGAACGTTCTCGCCCAGGTATCGCACGCCCTTGCCCTTGTAGGGCTCCGGGGGACGAAGCTTACGGATGTTGGCAGCGACCTCGCCCACGAGCTGCTTGTCGATACCTTCGACCACGAACTGGGTAGGCCGCTCTACCCGGAAGGTCACCCCAGGTGGAGGCGACACCACAACCGGGTGAGAGAAGCCCAGCGAGAGCTCCAGGTCCTGGCCCTTGAGCTGCACCCGGTATCCCGTCCCCTGCACCTCCAGAGTACGGGTGTACCCCTGGGTGACTCCTACGATCATGTTGTATACGAGCGTCCGGGACAGCCCGTGCAGCTCCTTGGACCGCCGCTCATCGTTGGGCCGCTTCACGTAGAGCAGACCGTCCTCGCCTCGCTCTGCAGTGATCGGGTGGGCGAGGGTGTGCGTCAACTCGCCCTTGGGTCCCTTGATGGTGACCCGCGGTCCGTCAATAGTGACGTCCACCCCGTTGGGAATCTCGATCGGCTTACGTCCGATACGCGACATCGCTACGCTCCCTCACCAGACGTAGGCGAGGACTTCCCCGCCCACCCCTCGCTTGCGGGCCTGCCGGTCGGTGAGGAGTCCTTGGGAGGTGGAGATGATCGCCACCCCCAAGCCGCCGAGCACCCGCGGTAGGTCGTTGGCCTTCGCGTACACCCGCAGACCGGGCTTGGAGACCCGGCGCAGCCCGGCGATGCTCCGTTCCCGGTTCTGGCCGTACTTGAGCTCTATACGCAGGATCCGCCCGGTACGACCAGGCTCGGGCTCCAAGACGGTCCAGCCAGCGATGTACCCCTCCTGCTTGAGCAGCTCCGCGATACTCGCCTTGAGCTTGGAGTAGGGCATCGCCACATAGTCGTGGTACGCCTGGTTGGCGTTACGCAGACGCGTAAGCATGTCTGCGATCGGATCGGTCATGGTCATAAGATCTGTGAGCCTTTCTCACCGTGGTTCCTCGCGAGGCCTACGGCGATGGCAGGGCAGGGGAAGCGGGAACGTGCGGCTTACCAGGACGCCTTCCAGACGCCCGGCAGCTCGCCCCGGTGCGCCATCTCGCGGATGCACACCCGGCAGAGACCAAACTTGCGGTACACCGCCCTCGGGCGTCCGCACCGCTGGCAGCGAGTGTACGCGCGCACCCGGAACTTCGGCTTCCGCTGCGCCTTGATGATCAGCGCCTTCTTCGCCATAGCTACTCAGTTCTCCTTACGCGCGCCACTGGATCCGGAGTCCCGGAACGGGAAGCCGAGGTGCCGCAGAAGCGCACGACCTTCCTCATCGGTCGACGCGGTCGTCACCACAGTGATGTCCATACCCCGGACCCGGTCCATCCGGTCCTGGTCGATCTCGTGGAAGATCGACTGCTCGGTCACACCGAACGTGTAGTTGCCGTTACCGTCGAACTGCTGGTCCGACAGCCCCCGGAAGTCCCGGATACGAGGCAGGGCGATCGACAGCAACCGGTCCAGGAACTCCCACATCCGGTCACCGCGCAGCGTCACCTTGGCGCCGATCGGCATCCCCGCGCGCAGCTTGAACTGCGCGATGGACTTCTTCGCGCGACGCACCAACGGCTTCTGCCCGGTGATGGTGGCCAGGTCCCGAATGGCGCCCTCGATGAGCTTGGCGTCCCGGGCGGCCTCACCCACACCCATGTTCACCACGACCTTCACGACCGTGGGGACCTGCATGGGATTGGTGTAGCCGAACTGCTCGCGCAGCTTGCCCACAATCTCCTGCTGGTACCGCGTCTTCAGACGCGGCACCACCTTCTCTTCTGTCGCTACGGTCATGATCACAGGTCCTTACCGGTACGGCGGGAGATCCGGATTGGACGGCCCTTTTCGTCCCTGCGGATGCCCACACGTGTCGGGTTGTTGTCCGCGTCAAGCACCATCACGTTGCTGACGTGGATCGGGGCTTCCTGGGTCACGATGCCGCCGGTCTTCGCGCCCCGCTGGGTGGTGCGGATACGGGTGTGCTTCTTGACCCGATTGACGCCCTCGACCAGGACCCGTTGCTCCTTGGGGTAGGCCGCGATGACCTTGCCCCGGGCGCCCTTGTCCTTACCGGCGATGACGAGAACCGTGTCGCCCTTCTTCACCTTCATGGCTCTACAGCACCTCCGGAGCCAGAGAGATGATCCTCATGAAGCGCTTATCACGCAGTTCCCGTCCAACCGGGCCAAAGATACGCGTTCCCCGCGGATCCCCACCGTCACGGATCAACACCGCAGCGTTCTCGTCGAAACGGATGTAGGACCCGTCAGGCCGACGCTTCTCTTTGGCGGTGCGAACTACCACGGCCTTGACCACGTCGCCCTTTTTCACACTGGAACCGGGGATGGCGTCCTTGACCGTGGCGACAATGACATCGCCGATGCTCGCGTAGCGTCGACCGGAGCCGCCGAGGACGCGGATGCAAAGAATCTCCCTCGCACCCGTGTTGTCGGCGACGCGCAGTCGCGACTCCTGCTGGATCACCTATATCTCCCGGCTCGCTTACTTGGCCTTCTCGAGGATCTCGACGACCCGCCACCGCTTGGTCGCAGACAGCGGCCGGGTCTCCATCAGCAGCACCCGGTCTCCGATGCCGCACTGGTTGTTCTCGTCATGCGCCTTCAGCTTGCTGGTACGACGCATGACCTTGCCGTATAGGGGGTGCTTCACGCGGTCCTCGACCTGGACCACGACCGTCTTGTCCATTTTGTCGCTGACCACGTACCCCTCGCGGACTTTGCGTCGTCCACGCGTCGTGGTTGCTGGCTCACTCATGACGCCACCTCATCCGGCGCGACGGACAGCCCCAGTTCGCGCTCACGCATGATCGTGTAGATCCGGGCGATCTCTCGACGCACCACTTGCAACCGGCGGTTGTTGTCGAGCTGCCCGGTGGCTCCCTGAATCCGCAGGTTGAACAGTTCAGCCTTGGCTTCCTTCAGCCGCGCAGCCAGTTCCTCGGTGGTCAGCTCACGCAGCTCAGCGGCCGATGTGCCCGCTGCCATCAGGCTTCACCCACTTCCCGCTTGACGATGCGGCACTTCATCGGGAGCTTGTGAATCGCACGGGTCAACGCTTCCCGGGCCACTGCCTCGTTAGGGAAGGACAGTTCGAACATGACCCGGCCCGGCTTGACGTTGGCGACCCACCACTCGGGCGAACCCTTACCGGAACCCATCCGGGTTTCGGCAGGCTTCTTGGTCAAGGCCTGGTCAGGGAAGATCGTGATCCACACCTTGCCACCACGCCGAATGTGCCGGGTCATGGCGATACGCGCGGCCTCGATCTGCCGGTTCGTGACGTACGCGGGCTCCAGCGCCTGGATGCCGTACTCGCCGAACGCCACCTTGGTGCCGCCCTTGGCCCGGCCTTTCCGGCTGGGGTGGTGCGGCTTACGGAAGCCCTTGGGGGGCTTGCGCGGCATCAGCATGGCTTAGCCCTCCTGCCCGTCGCTCTGCGCGCTGTTGTCACTGGTCGCGGCCGCTGCACCGGCGGTCGCGGGCGCCTGGGCCTCACTGCTGGCCCGCTCCCCACGCTCGCCCCGGTCAGCCGCGGCCGCACGGCCGGCATCGGTGCCGCTGGAGGACGCACCGGAAGAGCCGGAACGCCGACGGGGCCGCTCACGCCGTTCCCGGCGCTCGCGCTGCGGCGGCTCGGGCTGCTCACGTCCGGGCACCGCGTCGCCCTTGTAGATCCACACCTTCACGCCGATGCGCCCGAAGGTGGTCTTGGCCTCGAAGAAGCCGTAGTCGATGTTCGCGCGCAGGGTGTGCAGTGGCACGCGTCCCTCGCGGTAGAACTCCGACCGCGACATCTCAGCGCCACCCAGGCGGCCGGCGCACTGCACCCGAATACCCTTCACGAGCGGGTTCTTCATCGCCGACTGGATCGCCTTACGCATCGCGCGCCGGAATGAAACCCGGCTCGACAGCTGCTCAGCGATCCCCTGGGCGACCAGCTGCGCGTCGGACTCGGGGTTCTTCACCTCAAGAATGTTCAGCTGCACCTGCTTGCCGGTGAGCTTCTCCAGCTCCGCCCGAATCCGATCCGCCTCGGCTCCCTTACGACCGATGACGATGCCGGGCCGGGCGGTGTGAATGTCGACCCGGACCCGGTCTCGGGTGCGCTCGATATCCACCTTGGCGATGCCGGCCCGCTCCAGCCCTCGGGACATCATGCGCCGAATCTTGACGTCCTCGGCGATGTAGTCCTTGTAGAGCTTGTCCGCGTACCAGCGGGACTTCCAGTCGGAGGTGATGCCGAGCCGGAACCCGTGCGGGTGAACCTTCTGACCCATTACTCGGACTTCTCCCTGTTCGCGGCTGGTTCGTCGTTGTCGTCGCTGCTCTGCGCGTCGTTGTTGGTCTGTTCGACCGTGGCCGATACCGCCGCGTCGGTGTCCGCAGTTTCGGTGGCATCGGTGTCGACGGCGGCCTCGTCAGCCTTGGCCGTCCGGGCCGCCTCGTCAGCCGCCTCCGCGGCGGCTTGAGCGGCCGTAGCCCGGCTCACCGACGCCTGCGTTCCCCTACGGGTGTCACGGGCGGGACGGGTACGCCGGTTGGACCGGTTGCTGACCTGAACGCTCTCCACCGCCACGGTGATGTGGCAGGTGCGCTTGCGGATGCGGTACGCGCGTCCCTGGGCCCGCGGGCGGTAGCGCGTGAGCGTCGGCCCCTCATCGACGTACGCCTCGCTGACGAGCAGCGAGTCGGGGTCCAGCCGCTCGTTGTTCTCGGCGTTGGCGATCGCGCTGGCCAGCACCTTGTACACCGGCACGCTCGCGGCCTGGGGCGCGAACTTCAGCACCGTGAGGGCCTCGTTCGCGGGAAGCCCGCGGATGAGGTCGATCACCCGGCGCGCCTTCCGCGGCGAGACACGCACATAGCGCGCGATCGCCCGGGCGCCCGGCAGCGTAGACGCGCCACCCCTTCTTGGCATCGCTGTCCCCTTGCTCGTCTGTATTACGTACGTCAGCGACGACGGCTCTTGCGGTCGTCCTTGTCGTGGCTGCGGAAGGTCCGGGTGGGCGCGAACTCACCGAGCTTGTGCCCGATCATCGCCTCTGTGATGAACACCGGGACATGCTTGCGCCCGTCGTGCACGGCGATCGTGTGTCCGATCATCTCCGGAACTATCGTCGAGCGCCGTGACCAGGTCTTGATGACGTTCTTGGTTCCCTTCTCGTTCTGGGTCACCACCTTCTTCATCAGGTGGTCGTCCACGAAGGGACCCTTCTTCAAACTACGAGGCATGGGCCTTACTCACCTCATCGCTTCCGGTTCACGTAACGGCGCCGGACGATGAGCCGGTCGCTCGCCTTGCCCTTCCGCCGGGTCCGCCCTTCGGGCTTACCCTTCGGGTTCACCGGGTGACGGCCACCGGAGGTCTTACCCTCACCACCACCGTGCGGGTGGTCGACGGGGTTCATCGCCACACCACGGACAGTTGGGCGGCGCCCCTTCCAACGCATCCGACCGGCCTTGCCCCAGTTGATGTTGGACTGCTCGGCGTTCCCGACCTCACCGACGGTGGCGCGGCACCGGACGTCCACCATCCGGATTTCCCCGGAGGGCATCCGCAGCGTGGCGTAGGTGCCCTCCTTGGCCAACAGCTGGATACTCGCACCAGCCGAACGCCCTAGCTTGGCACCTGCTCCAGGACGCAGCTCCACCGCGTGGATCGTGGTACCCACCGGAATGTTGCGCAGCGGCAGGTTGTTACCTGGCTTGATGTCAGCGTCACTGCCCGCCTCGATGACGTCCCCCTGACGGAGGTCCTTGGGGCAGAGGATGTACCGCTTCTCGCCGTCGGCGTAGTGCAGCAGCGCGATCCGAGCGGTCCGGTTCGGGTCGTACTCAATGTGAGCGACCTTCGCCGGGATACCGTCCTTGTCATTGCGGCGGAAGTCGATCAGACGGTACTGACGCTTGTGCCCGCCGCCCTGGTGCCGGGCGGTGATACGTCCCTGCGAGTTGCGGCCTCCCTTGGAGTGCAGCGGACGCAGCAGCGACTTCTCAGGGTGGTCACGAGTGACCTCCACGAAGTCGGAGACGCTCCCGCCACGACGCCCGGGCGTCGTCGGCTTGTACTTGCGAATACCCATCGTCTCTAAGCTCCTGTAGCGATGCCGCTCGTCAGCTGACCGGTCCGCCGAATGCCTCGATCCGGTCTCCCGGCGCGAGGGTCACGATCGCCCGCTTGGTGTTCTTGCGCTTGCCCCAACCACCTCGGGTGCGCTTGCGCTTGCCCTCCCGGTTGGCCGTGTTCACCTTCAGAACGCGAACGTTGAAGATCTGCTGAATAGCGATCTTGATCTGAGTCTTGTTCGCGTCCGGGTGCACCAAGAACGTGTACTTGTTCTGGTCAAGCAGGCCGTAGCTCTTCTCGGAAATGACCGGCGCCAGGATGACGTCGCGCGGGTCGGTCTGTACCAGGCCGCTCATCACGCCTCCTCCGCCTTGTCGTTTCCGGCCTCGGCTGTCTCGCCGTCGGTCTCAACGTCGCTGATCTCCAGCTCCCGCCCCAGGAAGGCGGTCAACGCGTCCGCGGTGAAGACCACGTGGTCGCACAGCAGGACGTCGTAGGTGTTGAGCTGGTCCGGCGTGATCAGGTGCACGTTCGGGAGGTTGCGCAGGCTCCGCCACGACACCTCGTCGTCGCGGTGCAGCACCACCAGGGCACGGCGGCTCTCCACGACACTGCGCAGGACCTTCAGGGCGGTCTTGGTGGAGGGCGTGTCGCCTTCCACGAAGCCGTCCACCACGAACACCCGACCCTCACGGGCCCGGTCAGACAGCGCACCCCGCAGGGCGGCCGCCTTCATCTTCTTGGGTACGCGCTTGGTGTAGTCGCGAGGCACCGGCCCGTGCACCACACCACCACCGGTGAACTGTGGCGCGCGGATCGAGCCCTGACGGGCCCGACCGGTCCCCTTCTGGCGGTACGGCTTCTTGCCGCCACCAGAGACTTCACCCCGGGTCTTGGTCTTGTGCGTACCCTGCCGCGCCGCGGCCAGCTGCGCGACGACGACCTGGTGCATCAACGGGATGTTGGCCTGCACGTTGAAGACGTCGCCGGGCAGGTTTACCCGACCGACGACCGTGCCCTCCCGATCGCGGACATCTACCGCCAGGTCACTCATGCCTTACCCCCCTTACGGAGCGGAGCCTTGGCGGCGGTCCGGATCAGGACCAGCCCACCCTTCGGACCAGGGACGGCCCCCTTGATCAGCAGGAGTGAGTTCTCCGGGTCGACGGCGTGGATGGTGAGGTTCTGCACGGTGTACCGTTCCCCACCCATCCGACCGGCCATCCGAAGACCCTTGAAGACACGGCCCGGGGTGGCGCAGCCACCGATCGATCCCGGGGAGCGGTGCTTGCGCTCCACACCGTGGGAGGCCCGCAGGCCACGGAAGCCGTGACGCTTCATGACACCCGCGAAACCCTTACCCTTGGTGGTTCCGGTGACGTCGACGCGCTGTCCGGCGGTGAATGACTCCACCGTTACCTCGGAGCCCAGCTCGTACTCGCTGGCGTCGCTGGTACGGATCTCCACCAGATAACGTCGGGGCGCCACGCCGGCCTTGGCGAAATGCCCACCCACCGGCTTGTTCACCTTGCGTGGGTTGATCGCCCCGTACCCGAGCTGCACCGCGGAGTAACCGTCCTTTTCAGGAGTGCGCACCTGGGTCACAACGCACGGCCCGGCCTTCACCACGGTCACCGGGACGACGCGGTTGTTCTCGTCCCAGACCTGGGTCATGCCAAGTTTGGCGCCCAGAATGCCTTTGACTTGCCTGTCCATCAGTCAGGTCCCTACAGCTTGATCTCGATGTCGACACCCGCCGGCAGATCGAGCCGCATCAGCGAGTCGACTGTCTTCGGGGTCGGGTCGATGATGTCGATCAGGCGCTTGTGCGTGCGCATCTCGAAGTGCTCGCGTGAGTCCTTGTACTTGTGTGGTGATCGGATCACGCAGAAACGGTTAATCTCCGTGGGCAGCGGCACCGGGCCAGCGACCTGAGCGCCCGTGCGCGTCACCGTCTCGACGATCTTCCGAGCCGAGGAGTCGACGACCTCGTGGTCATAGGCCTTGAGCCGGATGCGGATCTTCTGTCCCGCCATGGTGGCTTCGGTTTCCTTCTCTCGTGCCGCTGCTGTGACGGCCGGGGCACCGCCCGAAAGCGGCCCCCGTGCCCGGTCTGTCCGACCCCCGCGGTCGGGCGTGTCGCGCTGCTGAACCAGGCTCCGCCATTGCTCGTTCGCTTTCCCTGGAGGGAGGCGACCGGCTTATGTCGGAGACACCTGTCGGCAGCCGGGCGCCATACGGGGCGGTGTGGGCGGGCCGACTCGGTGACGAGCAGCGACCCACATCCGCCCCGTGGACGCAACCTGTTCATTATGCCGTAGGGGCTACGGCACCATGAAATCGGGTATGGACTCTCACTTGATGATCTTGGTGACCCGGCCCGATCCCACGGTGCGGCCACCCTCGCGGATCGCGAAGAGCAGACCCTCCTCCATGGCGATGGGCTGGATCAGCTCGACGGTCATGGCGGTGTTGTCACCGGGCATGACCATCTCGGTGCCCTCAGGCAGGGTGATGACACCGGTCACGTCCGTGGTCCGGAAGTAGAACTGCGGACGGTAGTCGTTGAAGAACGGCGTGTGGCGCCCACCCTCGTCCTTGGACAGGACGTAAACCTGAGCCTCGAACTGGGTGTGCGGCGTGGCGGTGCCGGGCTTCACCACGACCATGCCACGCTCGACTTCCTCACGCTTCACACCGCGCAGCAGCAGACCGACGTTCTCACCGGCACGGGCGTCTTCCAGCACCTTGCGGAACATCTCGATGCTGGTGACGGTGGTCTTGATCGCCTTCTCCCGGAGACCGACGATCTCGACTTCCTCGTTCGGCTTCAGGATGCCGCGCTCGACACGACCGGTGACCACCGTACCGCGACCGGTGATGGTGAACACGTCCTCGATCGGCATCAAGAACGGCTTGTCGATGGCCCGCTCCGGCTCGGGGATGGACTCGTCCACCGCGTCCAGCAGCTCCAGGAGCTTCTGGGACCAGGTGGGGTCGCCCTCCAGAGCCTTCAGCGCGGAGACCCGCACCACCGGCACCTCGTCACCGGGGAACTCGTAGGCGCTCAGCAGCTCACGGACCTCCAGCTCGACCAGGTCCAGCAGCTCCTCGTCATCGACCATGTCGCTCTTGTTGAGCGCCACGACGATGGAGGGGACGCCGACCTGACGGGCCAGCAGCACGTGCTCCTTGGTCTGCGGCATCGGACCGTCGGTCGCCGACACCACCAGGATGGCGCCGTCCATCTGCGCCGCACCGGTGATCATGTTCTTGATGTAGTCGGCGTGACCGGGGCAGTCGACGTGCGCGTAGTGCCGCTTCTCGGTCTGGTACTCGACGTGCGCGATCGAGATCGTGATACCGCGGGCCTTCTCCTCCGGCGCCTTGTCGATCTCGTCGAACGGCGTGTAGGGGTTAATGTCCGGGTACTTGTCGTGCAGGACCTTGGTAATGGCCGCCGTCAGCGTCGTCTTGCCATGGTCGATGTGGCCGATGGTGCCGATGTTGACGTGCGGCTTAGTCCGCTCGAACTTCGCCTTCGCCACTGGTGTCCTCCTAGGACTTATTACTGGTCCGGAACACCCCCGTACATGTGGTGTACATGTACGAGGAGAACTCCTCTTCGCTGGCCCCCATAGCGGCGACCACTGGTTTTGTCGGCTCTGTCACCCCGGTGAGGGGGCCACAGTCCCGATCAGCATTCATACCGTTCGTGCTAGTGCGCCTCGACGTCGGGTCACCGACCCGTCGTCTCCACAGCACCCAGGCTTAGTTTCGGGCTCGCTCCGCCGTGATGCTCACTCACCCGTTGCCTTCGCGATGATCTCCTTCGCCACGTTAACGGGAACCTCGGCGTAGGAGTCGAACACCATGGTGTAGCTCGCCCGACCCTGGGTCTTGGACCGGAGGTCACCGACGTAGCCGAACATCTCGCTGATAGGCACCAGCGCTCGGACGACACGGTTACCGCCCCGCTCCTCCATCGCCTGGATGGTGCCGCGGCGGGAGTTGAGGTCACCGATCACGTCCCCCATGTACTCCTCGGGCGTGACGACCTCCACCGCCGCAATCGGCTCAAGGAGCACCGGGTTGGCCTGACGGGCGGCCTCCTTCAGCGCCATCGCACCCGCGATCTTGAAGGCCATCTCGGACGAGTCAACCTCGTGGTACTGACCGTCCACCAGGGTGACCTTGAGGCCAACCAGCGGGTAGCCGGCTAGCACGCCGTACTGCATGGCGTCCTGAATACCCGCGTCGACCGACGGGATGTACTCCTTGGGGATACGCCCACCGGTGATCTGGTTCTCGAACTCGTATGTCGTGTTGCTGTCCAGCGGCAACGGCTCGAGGTTGATCACCACACGGGCGTACTGACCGGAGCCACCCGTCTGCTTCTTGTGCAGGTAGGAGACCCGCTCCACAGGGCGCCGAATGGTCTCGCGGTAGGCCACCTGCGGCTTACCGACGTTGGCCTCGACGCGGAACTCCCGCTTCATCCGGTCAACAAGGATCTCCAGGTGGAGCTCACCCATCCCCTTGATGACCGTCTGACCGGTCTCCTCGTCGTTTTGGACCTGGAAGGTCGGGTCTTCCTCAGCCAGCTTCTGGATCGCTGTGCTGAGCCGGTCCTGGTCGGCCTTGCTCTTGGGCTCGATGGCCACAGAGATGACCGGGTCCGGGAACGTCATCGACTCCAGGATGACAGGGCTGGCCGGGTCGCAGAGGGTGTCACCGGTGGTGGTCTGCTTCAGACCCTGCACCGCGATGATGTCACCCGCCTGGGCAAAGGACCGCTCCTCACGCTTGTTGGCGTGCATCTGGAAGATCTTGCCGATGCGTTCCTTGCGATCCTTGGTGGAGTTGATCACCTGCGAACCGGACTCGATCCGACCGGAGTAGACCCGGACATAGGTGAGCTTGCCCAGGTGCTGGTCAGTCTGGATCTTGAAGGCCAGAGCCGCGAACGGCTCGGACACGCTGGGCTTACGCTGCATGGGGGTCTCGCCATCCATGGCGGTCCCCTCAATCGCGGCGATGTCCAGCGGGCTGGGCAGGTAGTCGATGACCGCATCCAGCATGGGCTGGATGCCCTTGTTCTTGAAGGCGGAGCCACACAGCACCGGGTTGAGCTTGCCCGCGATCGTGGCGCGCCGAATCGCCGCCTTGATCTCCGCGACCGTCAGCTCCTCACCCTCCAGGTACTTCTCCATGATGGAGTCGTCGGCCTCGGAGAGGGTTTCGAGCAGCTTCTCGCGGTACTCAGCGGCCTGGTCGGCCAGATCCGCGGGAATCTCCTCGACGGTGTAGTCCTCGCCCTTGACGGTCTCGCCGCGCCAGGTAAGGGCACGCATCTCGACCAGGTCGACCACACCGATGAAGTTCGCCTCGCTACCGATAGGCAGCTGGAGCACCAACGGGGTGGCGTTGAGCCGGTCCACCATCATGTCGACGCAGCGGAAGAAGTCCGCCCCGGTGCGGTCGAGCTTGTTAACGAAGCACATCCGCGGGACGTTGTACTTATCCGCCTGACGCCACACGTTCTCGGTCTGCGGCTCAACGCCGGCGACACCGTCGTAAACCGCGATAGCACCGTCGAGCACGCGTAGCGACCGCTCCACCTCGACCGTGAAGTCGACGTGGCCCGGGGTGTCGATGATCTGGATGGTGTGGCCCTTCCACTCACACTTCGTCGCAGCCGAAGTGATCGTGATGCCACGCTCCTGCTCCTGCTCCATCCAGTCCATGGTGGCGGCGCCATCATGGACCTCACCGATCTTGTGAGTAATACCGGTGTAGAACAGGATGCGCTCGGTCGTGGTGGTCTTCCCGGCATCGATATGTGCCATGATGCCGATGTTGCGAAGCCTGGCCAGCGCGGCGTCTGCGTTAGCCACTGGTAGTCCCTACTCTTCCTCGCGAAGCGACGTTAGTTCCTGGCCTAGGAACGCTCCCCGGGGTCCGACTGTTCCCGATCCGCGTAGCATCCGGTGATCCGGCATTCATCTAACTCGGGACCGGCCGTTGAAGGCCCGACGGGTTCCTTACCAGCGGTAGTGCGCGAAGGCCTTGTTGGACTCCGCCATCTTGTGGGTGTCCTCGCGCCGCTTGACACTGGCGCCCAAGCCATTGCTGGCGTCGAGCAGCTCGTTCATCAGGCGCTCGGTCATGGTCTTCTCACGACGGGCACGGGCGTACTGCACCAGCCAACGCATACCCAGCGTGGTAGCCCGCGCGGGGCGCACCTCCACCGGCACCTGGTAGGTGGCGCCACCAACCCGACGGCTGCGCACCTCGAGGGTGGGCTTCACGTTGTCCAATGCCCGCTTGAGGGTCACAACAGGGTCGGTGCCGGTCTTCTCCCGGCACCCCTCCAGGGCGCCGTACACGATGCGCTCGGCAAGCTGGCGCTTCCCGTTGACCAAAACCTTGTTGATCAGCTGGGTAACCAGCACTGAGCCATACACCGGGTCCGCAGGCAGCGGCCGGCGCGGAGCGGGGCCCTTACGCGGCATATCAGCTCTTCTCCTTCTTCGCACCGTAACGGCTGCGGGCCTGCTTGCGGTTACGCACGCCCTGAGTGTCCAGCGATCCCCGGATGATCTTGTAGCGGACGCCGGGAAGATCCTTCACACGGCCGCCGCGGACCAGCACAATCGAGTGCTCCTGCAGGTTATGGCCAACGCCGGGAATGTACGCGGTCACCTCGAAACCGCTCATCAACCGCACCCGGGCGACCTTACGCAGCGCCGAGTTCGGCTTCTTCGGAGTGGTCGTGTACACGCGCGTGCACACGCCGCGCCGCTGCGGGCAGCCCTTCAGCGCCGGCGTCTTGCTCTTGTTGACCTTCGCCTTGCGGCCCTTACGGACCAGCTGCTGGATTGTGGGCACCTAGTCTCTCCGCTCCGGTCTCTCCACTCCGGGTGGTCCACCGCCCGTACGGGTAGGGACCGTCGTCCTTCAAACCTGCCACTTATGTGGCGAGGTCCTGCTCGACCGCCGGCTGGCGCCAGCGGCTGGTCGGAGCCGCGGCTCCGACCCCCGCGGTCGGGCGTGTCGCCCGCGCGGCTCCATCCGACGCATCGCGGTCGGTGGAGATGTCGAAGGCGCGACGCCCTGGCCCTGGATCTGTCCGACTAGCTTGTCGGCTAAGCGGAGCGACCCAAGGCTTGCCGGCGTGCGGGGCGCACGCGCATTGTGCCCAGGCAGCGCCTAGGCACGAGGAGAAAGAGTACCCACCGTGAAGACGCGGGTCAAAACGAGACCGGCCGGCCTGTCAGTGGTTACCCGACTGACATTGGCCGTTTGACCGGACCGCTCTTTCGGCCAGCTCTAGCCCCGCGACTAGCCAACCGTCTCAGCGGCCTACCGTCCGAAATGATGGCACGCGCCACCACGATGTGAACTCCTGTCAAGGATACCTCGGCAGTAAGAGCACCCCGACAGGACCCCGGAACCAGCAGCTGCGGCGCCCAGCACCACGCTACCGAGACCCGTTGTTATCAAAAGAGCCGAAATCAATAGATGTGACGCCCACAATGCCAAAAAGATCAACGTCAGTCGGGTAACGTCGCTATCGGATCAATAGGGGTGGTGACCCCAATGAGCAAAAAGATCAACGTCAGGAGAACGCCGACCCCACCGATCACCATACCCGCAATCGCAAGCCCGCGGCCAACCACCGCACCCCCTGACTGAGCAACCTGGTTTATCCCAAAGCGCCCCAACACCAGGGCACCGACCCCCACCAGGCTAGGCAGCACAGCGAACGGCCACCAGCAACAAGCCAGCACCCCCAATAAGCACGTGACAATGCCACACACCAGGGCACCCACGCTCAGCCCACTCGTCTGCGGCGTCACCTGAGGAAACGCCAGCCCGAACCCCCCAGGACCAGGGACCACCGGATACCCCGGTGGGACCGGATGACCGGGTGGGGTGGCGGCGACATACACCGGCTGCCCGTAGCCGAGGTAACCGGGATAACCGTGCCCAGGCGGCGGGGGACCAGGCACCACACCAGCAGGCACCACACCGGGCTGCCCAGGTACCACACCAGGCTGTCCAGGCACCGGGGGGCCGGCGTACCCGGGAGCTGGACCGGCGTACCCACCCCCTGGGGTGCCTGGCCCTCCGAAGAAAGCGGTGAGCACCGCGGGAGGTACGGAGATAGGGAGCGGCAGAGCCGGGGAAGGGCTGGGAGGCGTCATCGCCGTCCCCCCAGAAGGCATCCCTGCGGAGGGTGCCCCTGAAGGAGGTGTCTTCCCTCCGGAAGGGCTCCCTTCCGCCGCGGTGGGTTGCGCTCCTCCAGCGGGCTTCTCTTCTCCCGAGGAGGTCGCCGTCTCTCCTGGAGTGGTGGGTGTCTCAGCCTGCCCTGTAGGCGTCTCTGCTTGAGCAGAGTACCCAGGGTCAGGCCGACGCCACGTCTCGTCACCACTGGCGTCGGAGGTAAAAGCCCTTTCCGGCCGTGCGCCGGTCTGATCGCTCATATCCATCCTGGTCAGTCGACGGTGGAGTCGAAGTTCTGGGGAGCGGTCGGATCGCCATACCGCAGCAACGCCGCTACCACCCCAATCACCACAACGGTGAGCACGATCACCACCGCGATCCACGCTAGCCGCTCGCCCAGCCGAATCCACCGGCCGCCGATCAAAAAGCCCTGAGCCTCGATCATCTCGGCTCGGGCTGCCCGGGCCAGCGATAACGCCATGACTGCCGGGATCACCCCTCCGACCACCGGCGCGGTCATGCACGCGACGATCCCAAGCGCTAGCACACCGAACGCCTTGGTAGAGGGGACCGGATCCGGATCCAGCGGATGGCGTAGGGGAGCGAGTTCGCTCGCGATGTCACCGCCTACCGGCGCCGCAGGGGCATATCCGGGCTGTCCCTGCCAGGACGGAATGGCGGTCACCGGATGCACACGCTCCTCCTTGGACCACATCCCCGGGTATGGGGAGGAAACTGACAGCGACTCGGTCCGAGTGGCCCCGGCCCGGCCTGGTTCATCCCACCATGATGCCGCACCCTCTCCCCTATCGCCCTCGCCACACAACCGCAAAATCACCGACATTCAGGGAGCTAAGCCGGGATTACCCCGGTTCCCAACCTTTAAGGCTGCCAAATGGCACCAAGCGTGAGCGTCATCAAGAACAGCGAGATCGGGTATGCGGGTCGGACAGCTGACTCCGCGTACCGTTTTGACATCACGGATCCCGGAATAATCGGAAAAGCCCGGAATAGCAAAGGCGGGCATGGTGATCACCATGCCCGCCTGTTGGCCTACCGAATGATCAGCGGCCGAAGCTGCCCAGGTCGAAGTCGTCCAACGGCACCGCCTGGCCACTGGCCGGGCCGAAACCGTAGTCGGACTCGGTGTACCCGGTCATCGAGTACACCCGCGCCTTGGCCTCTTCGGTCGGCTCCACCCGGACGTTGCGGTACCGGGAGATACCGGTACCAGCCGGGATGAGCTTTCCGATGATCACGTTCTCCTTCAGACCGATCAGCGAGTCGCTCTTGGCCTGGATCGCGGCGTCGGTGAGCACCCGGGTCGTCTCCTGGAAGGAGGCGGCCGACAGCCACGACTCGGTCGCCAGCGAGGCCTTGGTGATACCCATCAGGATCGGACGACCCGAGGCGGGCTCGCCGCCCTCGGCCACCACCCGACGGTTCTCGGCCTCGAACTGCGCCCGATCGATCGGGGAGCCAGGCAGGAACTCCGTCGACCCGGAATCGATCACGATCACCCGCTTGAGCATCTGGCGGATGATGATCTCAATGTGCTTGTCGTGGATCTGCACACCCTGCGAGCGGTAGACCTCCTGGACCTCCTGGACCAGGTGCAGCTGAAGCGCCCGAGGCCCTAGGACCCGCAGCAGCTCGTGCGGGTCGATGGTGCCCTCGGTGAGCTTCTCGCCCACCTCAACGTGGTCACCATCGGCCACCCGGAGACGCACCCGGCGCGGGATCTTGTCGTAGACGACCTCATCGCTGCCGTCATCCGGCACGACGATGATCTTCCGCGACTTCTCGCCGTCCTCGATCCGGACCCGACCAGCGGTCTCGGCGATCGGCGCCTTCCCCTTCGGGACCCGGGCCTCGAAGATCTCGGTAACCCGAGGCAGACCCTGCGTGATGTCGTCACCGGCGACACCACCGGTGTGGAACGTCCGCATGGTCAGCTGGGTACCGGGCTCACCGATGGACTGGGCGGCGATGATACCCACGGCCTCGCCCACGTCCACCCGCTTGCCGGTCGGCAGGGAGCGACCGTAGCAGGCCGCGCAGACCCCGAGCCGGGACTCGCAGGTGAGCACGCTGCGCACCCGCACCGACTTGACGCCGGCGGCGAGCATCTTGTCGACGACGCTCACATTCAGGTCCGTACCCGCCTTGACGAGCACGTTGCCCTCGGCATCGACGACATCGTGAGCCAGGGTCCGGGCGTACACGCTGGTCTCGGCGTAGGGGTGCCGCTCCAACGTGCCGTTGGCGTTCTCCACCCCGATCTCCAGCGGGATGGTGCGGTCGGTGCCGCAGTCCTCCTCGCGGACGATCACGTCCTGGGAGACGTCCACCAGACGCCTGGTCAGGTACCCGGAGTCAGCGGTCCGCAGCGCGGTGTCAGCCAGACCCTTACGGGCACCGTGCGTGGAGATGAAGTACTCCAGCACGGACAGACCCTCCCGGTAGCTGGCCTTGATCGGCCGCGGGATGATCTCACCCTTCGGGTTGGCCACCAGACCACGGATAGCGGCGATCTGCCGGAGCTGGAGCATGTTTCCACGAGCCCCGGAGTGGATCATCATCCACAGCGGGTTGCTCTGCGGCAACGCGTTCTCCATCTCCTTGGCGATCTCGTTGGTGGCCTTGGTCCAGATCTCGATCAGCTCGCCGCGGCGCTCCTCGGCGGTCATCAGACCACGCTGGTACTGCCTGTCGATCCGGTCGGCCTCCCGCTCGTACCGCTCCAGAATGGCGGGCTTGGCCGGCGGACGCGGCACGTCCTCCATACCGATGGTCAGACCCGACCAGGTGGCCCAGTGGAACCCGGCCTCCTTCAGGGCGTCCAGCGTCGCCGCCAGCTGCACCTTCGGGTACCGCTCCGCCAGGTCGTTGACGATCGCCGACAGCTGCGACTTGCGGATCTCGTAGTTAACGAAGGGGTAGTCCTCGGGGAGGGTCTGGTTGAACAGAATCCGCCCCAGGGTGGTGCGCAGGAGCACCGGATCACCGGGCTGCCATCCCTCCGGCATGGGCGCGGGCTTGTCGGGCCCCTCGTTGACGCCGGTGAGCCCCTTCATCCGGACCTGGATCGGGGCCTGCAGGTGCAGCTCCCGGTTGTCCATGGCCATCTGGGCCTCGGCGTCCGAGGAGAACACCCGCCCCTCGCCCGGCACTCCCTCACGCATGTGCGTCAGGTGGTAGAGACCGATGATCATGTCCTGGGTGGGCATGGTCACCGGCTTACCGTCGGCCGGCTTGAGGATGTTGTTGGACGACAGCATCAGGATCCGGGCCTCGGCCTGAGCCTCGGCCGACAGCGGTACGTGCACCGCCATCTGGTCGCCGTCGAAGTCCGCGTTGAACGCGGTGCAGACCAGCGGGTGGATCTGGATCGCCTTACCCTCGACCAGCTGCGGCTCGAACGCCTGGATACCCAGCCGGTGCAGGGTCGGCGCCCGGTTGAGCAGCACGGGGTGCTCGGCGATGACCTCTTCCAGCACGTCCCACACCTCGGCCCGCTGCCGCTCCACCATGCGCTTGGCGCTCTTGATGTTCTGCGCGTGGTTGAGGTCAACCAGCCGCTTCATCACGAACGGCTTGAACAGCTCCAGCGCCATCTGCTTGGGCAGACCGCACTGGTGCAGCTTGAGCCGGGGACCGACCACGATCACGGAGCGGCCGGAGTAGTCCACACGCTTACCGAGCAGGTTCTGGCGGAACCGTCCCTGCTTCCCCTTGAGCATGTCCGACAGCGACTTCAGCGGCCGGTTACCCGGTCCGGTGACCGGACGACCCCGCCGTCCGTTGTCGAACAGCGCGTCGACCGACTCCTGGAGCATCCGCTTCTCGTTGTTCACGATGATCTCGGGCGCGCCCAGGTCGATCAGCCGCTTGAGCCGGTTGTTCCGGTTGATCACGCGGCGGTACAGGTCGTTGAGGTCACTGGTGGCGAACCGACCACCGTCCAGCTGCACCATGGGGCGCAGGTCCGGCGGAATGACCGGGATGCAGTCCAACACCATGCCCATCGGGCTGTTGCGGGTGTTGAGGAACGCAGCGACCACCTTCAACCGCTTCAGGGCACGGATCTTCCGCTGGCCCTTGCCCGTGCGGATGGTCTCCCGCAGCTGCTCGGCCTCGGCTTCCAGGTTCAGGTTCTCCAGCAGTACCTTGATCGCCTCAGCGCCCATGCCGCCGGTGAAGTACTCACCGAAGCGGTCACGCAGCTCGCGGTAGAGCCTCTCGTCAGCGATCAGCTGCTTAGGCTCGAGCCGACGGAAGGTGTCCAGGACCTCTTCGAGCTGGTCGATCTCCCGCTGCGCCCGGTCCCGGATCTGGCGCATCTCACGCTCGCCAGCCTCCTTGACCTTGCGTCGGGCCTCGCTCTTCGCCCCCTCGGCCTCCAGCGCAGCCAGGTCGGCTTCCAGCTTCTTGGCGCGCGCGTCGACCTCGGCGTCGCGCCGGTTCTCCAGCTGCCGCCGCTCAGCCGCGATCTCGTTCTCAATGGTCGGCAGGTCCCGCTGCCGCGCCTCGGTGTCGACGCTGGTGATCACGTACGCCGCGAAGTAGATGATCTTTTCCAGATCCTTCGGGGCGATGTCCAGCAGGTAGCCCAACCGGCTGGGCACACCCTTGAAGTACCAGATGTGCGTCACCGGCGCGGCCAGCTCAATGTGCCCCATCCGCTCACGCCGCACCTTGGCGCGGGTGACCTCCACGCCGCAGCGCTCGCAGATGATGCCCTTGAACCGGACCCGCTTGTACTTACCGCAGTAGCACTCCCAGTCCCGAGTAGGCCCGAAGATCTTCTCGCAGAAAAGCCCGTCCTTCTCCGGCTTGAGGGTGCGGTAGTTAATCGTTTCTGGCTTCTTGACCTCGCCGTGCGACCACTGCCGGATGTCATCAGCACTGGCCAGGCCGATGCGCAGCTCGTCGAAGAAATTCACGTCGAGCACTTGTGGTCAGTCCCCTTTGGGTTGGACCGGCAGCCTGGTGGCAACTGCCGGGGCAGGTGGTGTCGCGGTGTGGAGTGGGGGCGACGGGTGCGACGCACCGGAGCACGTCGCACCCGCGTACCCATCAGACCTCTTCGACGCTGCTGACGCCCTCACCCGGGCGCCGGGACAGGTCGATCCCGAGTTCCTCCGCGGCGCGGAAGACCTCGTCGTCGCTCTCCTTCATCTCGAGGGTGACGCCATCGCTGGAGAGGACCTCCACATTGAGGCAGAGCGATTGGAGCTCCTTCAGAAGCACCTTGAAGGATTCCGGAATGCCAGCCTCGGGGATGTTCTCCCCCTTGACGATGGCCTCGTAGACCTTCACCCGGCCCACCACGTCGTCGGACTTGATCGTCAGTAGCTCCTGCAGGGCGTAGGCGGCGCCGTACGCCTGCATGGCCCAGCACTCCATCTCACCGAAGCGCTGGCCACCGAACTGCGCCTTACCACCCAGTGGCTGCTGAGTGATCATCGAGTACGGGCCGGTGGAGCGAGCGTGGATCTTGTCGTCCACCAAGTGGTTGAGCTTCAGGATGTAGATGTAGCCCACGGCGATCGGCTCCGGGAACGGCTCACCGGTGCGGCCGTCGAAGAGCCGCGCCTTACCGTTAGGGCCGACCAGCCGCTGACCATCCCGGTTGGGCAGGCTCGAGGCGAGCAGTCCAGCGATCTCGTCCTCACGAGCACCGTCGAAGACCGGCGTGGCGAGCTTGCTGTTCGGCTCGCTGCGCTCGGCGCCGATGGCGCGCAGGGACTGCTTCCACGGCTCGTCGCCGTCCGGCACTTCCCATCCGGTCTTGGCGACCCATCCGAGGTGCGTCTCCAGTACCTGACCGATGTTCATACGGCTGGGAACACCGAGCGGGTTCAGCACGATGTCCACCGGCGTACCGTCCTCCAGGAACGGCATGTCCTCCACCGGCAGGATCTTGGCGATCACACCCTTGTTCCCGTGCCGTCCGGCGAGCTTGTCACCGTCCTGGATCTTCCGCTTCTGGGCGACGTAGACCCGGACCAGCTCGTTGACGCCGGGTGAGAGCTCGTCGTCGTTGCGGTTGAAGGTCCGCACTCCGATCACGGTGCCGCTCTCACCGTGCGGAACCTTCAAGCTGGTGTCACGGACCTCGCGCGCCTTCTCACCGAAGATCGCACGGAGCAGCCGCTCCTCCGGGGTCAGCTCGGTCTCACCCTTGGGGGTGACCTTACCGACCAGGATGTCACCGGCGGTTACCTCGGCACCGATCCGGATGATGCCCCGCTCGTCGAGGTCGGCGAGCATCTCCTCGCTGACGTTCGGGATGTCGCGGGTGATCTCCTCCGGTCCCAGCTTGGTGTCCCGGGCGTCAACCTCGTGCTCCTCGATGTGGATCGAGGTGAGGAGGTCCTCCTGCACCACGCGGGACGACAGGATGATGGCGTCCTCGTAGTTGTAGCCCTCCCAGGACATGAAGGCCACCAGCAGGTTCCGCCCGAGGGCCATCTCACCCTGGTCGGTGCACGGCCCGTCGGCGATCACCTGTCCGGCCTCTACCCGGTCGCCCTCGTTAACGATCGGCCGCTGGTTGACGCAGGTGCCGGCATTGGAACGGCGGAACTTGTGCAGCAGGTAGGTCCGGCGGGTGCCGTCGTCCTGGTGCACCGTGATGTAGTCGGCGCACAGGTCTTCGACCACACCGGGCGCCTCGGCGACCACCACGTCGCCAGCGTCGACCGCGGCACGGTATTCCATGCCGGTCCCGATCAGCGGCGCCTCGTTCCTAAGCAGAGGCACGGCCTGCCGCTGCATGTTCGCACCCATCAGGGCACGGTTGGCGTCGTCGTGCTCCAGGAACGGGATCATCGCGGTCGCGACCGAGACCATCTGCCGCGGCGAGACGTCCATGTAGTCCACCAGCTCGGGCGAGACGAAGTCCAGCTCGCCACCCTTCTTGCGGACCAGGACGCGGTCTTCGGCGAAGCGACCCTCCTCCGTCAGCGGCGCGTTGGCCTGCGCGATGACGTACCGGTCCTCTTCGTCGGCGGTCAGGTAGTGAATCTCATCGGTAGCCCGACCGTCGATCACCTTGCGGTAGGGGGTCTCGATGAACCCGAACGGGTTCACGCGCGCGAAGGTAGACAGCGCACCGATCAGACCGATGTTCGGACCTTCCGGGGTCTCGATCGGGCACATCCGGCCGTAGTGGCTGGGGTGCACGTCGCGGACCTCGAAGCCCGCCCGCTCCCGGGACAGACCACCCGGACCGAGCGCGGACAGCCGGCGCCGGTGGGTCAAACCCGCCAGCGGGTTGGTCTGGTCCATGAACTGCGACGACTGGCTGGTGCCGAAGAACTCCTTAATCGCCGCCACGACCGGACGGATGTTGATCAGAGTCTGCGGCGTGATCGCCTCGACGTCCTGGGTGGTCATCCGCTCCCGGACGACCCGCTCCATACGGGACAGACCGACCCGGATCTGGTTCTGGATGAGCTCACCCACGGTACGCAGCCGACGGTTACCGAAGTGGTCGATGTCGTCGGGCTCGTACCCCTCCTCGCCGGTGTGCAGCCGGCAGAGGTACTCAATGGTCGCGGCGATGTCGTCCTCGGTGAGGATGCCGGTAGTGATCGGCACATCCAGACCGAGCTTCTTGTTGACCTTGTAACGGCCAACCTTGGCCAGGTCGTACCGCTTCGGGTTGAAGAAGAGGTTGTCCAGCAGGTTCTGGGCACTTTCGCGGGTCGGCGGCTCTCCCGGACGCAGCTTGCGGTAGATGTCCAGCAAAGCCTCGTCCTGGCTGGTGATGTGATCCTTCTCCAGGGTCGTCATCACCAGTTCGGACCAGCCGAAACGCTCGCGAATCTTCTCGTTGGTCCAGCCGATCGCCTTCAGCAGCACGGTCACCGCTTGACGCCGCTTACGGTCGATCCGTACGCCGATGGTGTCGCGCTTGTCGATATCGAACTCCAGCCAGGCACCCCGGCTGGGGATGATCTTGACGCTGGTGACGTCACGATCGCTGGTCTTGTCAGGTTGCTTATCGAAGTAAACGCCGGGTGAACGGACGAGCTGGCTGACCACAACCCGCTCGGTGCCGTTGATGATGAAGGTGCCCTTGGGCGTCATCATCGGGAAGTCACCCATAAACACCGTCTGGCTCTTAATCTCACCAGTGGTGTGGTTGGTGAACTCCGCCGTGACGAACAGCGGGGCACAGTAGGTCAGATCCTTCTCCTTGCACTCCTCGATCGATGCCTTAGGAGGATCGAAACGAGGGTTGGAGAAGGACAACGACATCGTGTTGGTGAAGTCCTCTATAGGACTGATCTCCTCGAGGATCTCTTCCAGCCCACCCCGCGACGCGTGCGGATCATTAGCGACACGGTTGCGGTAGGCCTCGTTGCCAATCAGCCAGTCGAAGGACTCGATCTGGATGGCGAGGAGGTTGGGAACCTCAAGGTGTTCGGTGATCCTGCCGAAGGAGGTCCGGCGGGGAGCGAAAGCGCTCGTCGTGTAGCTGGTCTTCGCAGGGCGGGAAGCTGCCAAGGTGCGTCCTTCCGAGGACCTGTGCTGCAACGGCCGTATTGCGCGCACCCCGATCGACTCCCCACGGAGACTTGGGAGATTCCGGGCAGAGTCGAGGACGGAAAGCAGCGCAAACTAGCAGTGTAGCCGTTAGGCTCACCGCTGTCTAGGCCACCGCTACACGGTGCCCTGCGTGCCGCGCCAATGGAACCATCCAAGCGGCCAATGCTGCGGAAGGCATCTCGCGCAATCAGCGTGCCTGGCTAGCCGTGGTGTCGTCAAGAGCCAGTGCGCAGGTCACCTCGTCATTGTGATGGTCACCGCATGCCGGACAGCGCCCGCAGCACGGCATCAACCCGACTTTATTCACATATCACGCGACCGCCCGCACTCGAGCCCTTCGGTTACCCACCTCCACCGGGGACTCACGATTCGTATATCTGCCCATGGGTAATCGCACGACGCCATAGACAGATGCTTGTTACTGGATCGTTAGACACCGCTGTCGGACACCAGTGGTGATTAGTCCAGACACCGGCTTACCGGATCATCCGACTCAGATAGGTATCGGCCTTCCCGGTCCTCACTCTCGTCGGCCGTGATCCGCTGAGAGCACGGTAATCATAGAGCCTCGTCAAAACCTGCTCTTTCAGCACCTGACAGGACCTGAGTACGCGGCGGACCCGGCTGCCCTCACGGAGCTTCTCCCTGGCTGAAAGGGGACGGTCGAGGCGTCAGACACCCTCATAAACATGACTGTGGGGCGGTCACCATCAACGCGGTGACCGCCCCACGAAGTGGAACGACGCGTAGCCGAAGCCACGCGGACGTATCCAGATGGATTACTTGAGGGTGACGGTGGCGCCAACGCCCTCCAGCTGGGCCTTGGCCTTCTCCGCCGTCTCCTTGTTGACCTTCTCCAGCACCGGCTTGGGGGCGCTCTCGACCAGGTCCTTGGCCTCCTTCAGACCCAGGCCAGCCAGGGCACGCACCTCCTTGATGACCTGGATCTTCTTGTCGCCGGCGGCCTCGAGGATGACGTCGAACTCGTCCTTCTCCTCCTCGGCCGGCGCCTCAGCGGCCGGACCAGCCGGCGCGGCAGCGGCGACCGCGACCGGCGCGGCGGCGGTGACGTCGAAGGTCTCCTCGAACTTCTTCACGAACTCCGACAGCTCGAGGAGGGTCATCTCCTTGAAAGCCTCGAGCAGTTCCTCGGTGCTCAGCTTCGCCATAACGGCGCTTTTCCTTTCCGTGCTGTCGCGGGTCCACGCTGCCGGGGCCCACGTCGATGATCAGGCTTCGGTGCTCTCGCCCTCGGGAGCGTCCGTACTCGGCTGTGAATCGTCCTTCCGCTTCTCCTCCAGCGCGGCAGCCAGGCGCGCGACCTTGGCGATGGGCTCCTGGAAGAGCGCGGCGGCCTTGCTCAGGTTCGCCTTCATAGCGCCCGCGAGCTTGGCCAGCAGAACCTCACGCGACTCGAGGTCGGCGAGCTTGGTGACCTCCTCAGCGTTGAGGGTCTTGCCCTCCACAACCCCGCCCTTGATCACCAGGAGCGGGTTCGCCTTGGAGAATTCGCGGAGGCTCTTGGCAGCCTCCACGGGATCACCGGAGACAAAGGCGAGCGCGGTGGGGCCGCTGAACAGGGGTGCGAGTTCCTCGAGCCCTGCCTGCGCCGCCGCCCGCTTGGCCAAGGTGTTCTTGGTGACCGTGTATGTGGTGCCGCTGCCCAGCGCCCTACGCAGCTCGGTGAGCTGCGCCACGGTCAGTCCGCGGTACTCGGTCAGCACGGTCGCTGTCGAGCTCCGGAAGCGATCGGTGAGCTCGGCGACGGCGGCCGTCTTCTCGGCCCGGACCGGCTTGTCCGCCATGTCCCTCCTCTCTGGTGCTCTGTCGTGCCATGGTGTGTCGGGCACCGCATCACGGCACGCCCAGGCACACCCGGGTATCGCCACGCCTGCACGACTGGTCCATCGCGCTGGCATGGAGCCCTCCCACGACCGGGCCGGCTGTCCATGTGGTGGCACGAGAGCCTGGGAGCGTCGTTATCAGCGGACCCTGCGTGCGCCGATGTGTCACCGGGCACAAAACAAGCCCCGGCGCAGGGCACACGGGGCGAAGAAAGCCACCTGTCACGGTGGGGATCCGGTCATGCGGATCTTTCCCGTGACGGGGTATTTCTCAATCGCGTCCGTCCCCCTGCGCGGGCCGTCCGGTTGCCCGGAGCCTTCGACTGTGCGGGAGCTGGTGCTACCCGCATGACAGTGACCAGCGGTCTATGGGTGAACTGTTTGGAAGAGTACGTGGTGAGTGGCGCACACGCCAAATCAGGTGGCGTAGATGCCACACCCGCCTCCCCTCTCGGGGATGACGTGTTTTCTCATAGCGCGAATCGGCGGTGCGGGACGCCGTGAAAAGCGCGCCTCGCACCGCCGATCAAGGTCAAAGGCCCCATGGAAGAGGCCATACGAAAGAGAATGGCGCCCCACCGTAGGGTGGGGCGCCACCAGGCTTGCCGGCCGTCAGGCGCTGGCAGCCACCTGCTCGTCCTGAGTGAGGTTCCGCGTGCGGTTGGGGTCAACCGGGATACCCGGCCCCATCGTGGTGGAGAAGGTGACCTTCTTCAGGTACTTCCCCTTCGCCGCCGACGGCTTGGCCCGCAGCACCTCATCCAGCACGGCGGCGTAGTTCTCCACCAGCTGCTCGGGGGTGAAGCTGGCCTTACCGATCACCAGGTGCAGGTTGGCGTGCTTGTCCGTCCGGAAAGCGATCTTTCCGCCCTTGATGTCGCTGACCGCCTTGGCCACGTCCATGGTGACGGTACCGGTCTTGGGGTTGGGCATCAGACCACGCGGGCCCAGGATCCGCGCGATCCGACCGACCTTGGCCATCTGGTCCGGAGTCGCGATAGCCGCGTCGAACTCCAGCCAGCCCTCCTGGATCCGGGCGATCAGGTCATCAGAGCCCACCGCGTCGGCGCCGGCGGCCTCAGCCTCAGCCGCCTTGGGGCCGCTGGCGAAGACGATGACCCGGACCTGCTTACCGGTCCCGTGCGGCAGGTTGACGGTGCCCCGCACCATCTGGTCAGCCTTGCGGGGGTCGATCCCCAGCCGCATCGCCACCTCAACCGTGGCATCGAACTTCACACTGCTGGTCTCCTTGGCCAGACGAGCCGCCTCCAGCGGGCTGTACAGCCTGGTCTTGTCGACCAGCTCAGCAACCTTGCGATAGTTCTTTCCGCGCTTCATGTGTTCCTCCGTCTATGAGGTTGTGGTCCGGGCCAGCGCCTAGCCCCGCCACACGATGTGTGTCGGTCTTCGCCGGCGACGCCGCTTTCGCCTGTATGGCACTCACTCGGCGCTCATTGAGCTTTCCGACGACGACGCCACGGATCCGGACGGTACCTGCCCCGCGTACCGAAACATGTGGTACGCGAAGCTACGCGCCTCGCGGCGCCCGAGTCTGGAACCGCGTCAGTCCGTGATGGCGATACCCATGGAACGGGCAGTTCCAGCGATGATCTTCTCAGCGTGATCGAGGTCCTTGGCGTTGAGGTCGGGGAGCTTCCGCTCAGCGATCTGCCGAATCTGCTCCCGGGTGAGGGTGCCAACCTTGTCACGGTGCGGCTGGCTGGACCCCTTGTCGATGCCGGCTGCCTTCAGCAGCAGCTTCGCGGCCGGCGGGGTCTTCAGCACGAACGTGAACGTCCGGTCCTCGTAGACGCTGATCTCAGCCGGGATGATCTCGCCCCGCTGCGACTCGGTCTGGGCGTTGTACGCCTTGCAGAACTCCATGATGTTCAGACCGTGCTGGCTCAGAGCGGGACCGACCGGCGGGGCCGGGGTGGCCTGACCAGCGGGGAGCTCCAGCTTGATCGTCGTAACGAGCTTCTTCTTCGGAGGCATGGAAACTTCCTGGGCTGTGAATTGATGTGGGCTGTAGATCTGACACCCCACACGCTGGTGGGGCCAGCGACTGTCGGTGAGGGCCAGCCCTCACCCGTCCGCACACGTATGTCCGGCCCGCGAAGCGTACCGGACATACGTGAACGCGCAGCGAGGCGCCTGGTCAGATCTTCGCGACCTGGTTGAAGTTGAGCTCGACCGGGGTCTCGCGACCGAAGATCGACACCAGCACCTTGAGCTTCTGCTGATCGGGGTTGATCTCGCTGATCGTGGCCGGCAGCGAGGCGAACGCACCGTCGGTCACGGTAACCGAGTCGCCAACCTCGAAGTCGAGGACCTTGACCTCCGGCTTCTCCTTCTCCTTCTTCACCGATGGCGCCAGCCACTTGACCACATCGTCCAGCGACAGCGGGGCCGGCTGGTCGGGCCGCTCGGTAGCGCCAACGAATCCGGTCACCCCCGGCGTGTTACGCACGCAGGAGTAGGACTCGGGGGTGAGTTCCATACGGACCAGGATGTAACCGGGGAAGATCTTGGCCTGTACCTGCTGGCGCTTACCGTTCTTGACCTCGGTGACCTCCTGAGTGGGGACCTCCACCTGGTAGATGTAGTCCTCCATGTCGAGGCTGGAGATCCGGCTCTCGAGGTTGGCCTTCACCTTGTTCTCGTAGCCAGCGTACGAGTGCACCACGTACCAGTTACCGGGAGCACGGCGCAGTGTCTGCCGCAACTCCTCCACTGGGTCGGGTTCGTCGGCATCCGTGCCGGCGTTCTGCCCCGTGCTGGTCCATTCGGCGACGTCGACCGACTCCTGCGCGTCACCCTGCCTGGCGGCGTCAGCCGCCGTCGAGGCGCTGTCGACCTCGTCGGTGAGGTGGGCGGTCTCGTCGTTGTTAGGCACGCTTGCTCACTTCCGTACGATGCGTTGTTCGATGGCCATCCTTACTGATGACCATTATTACGGGTCGAGCCCGGGCCGGCTTCCGGCTCCGGGCTCGTTACGCCAGGTACGTCACCCGCTGCCACCGCCGCTGAATACCCACAGCACGCCCCGGGCGAACAGGTAGTCCAGCAGCACGATGATGCCGGTCAACACGACCACGAAGACGATCACTGCGGCGGTGTAGTTGTACAGCACCTTACGGGTCGGCCACACCACCTTGCGCAGCTCGGCGACGACCTCCCGAATGAACCGGATGAGGAAGCCAATCGGCCCGCCACGCGACTTAGCCGGTGCCGTCGTCTTGGCGCTCTTCGCCGCCTTCCGGCTACGCTTACGAGGACGACGCCGCTCCTCAGAGTCGGAATCAGCCTTGGGCCGGGTGCGGGGACGGGTCGCTAGGGCAGCCTTTCCACGCTCTTTGGACCCGGTCGTACCGCGCCGCGGGGAGTCATCCCCTTCGTCCTCGGCGTCGGGGTCATCCTTGACCGCGTCGGTCTCGTCAAGGTTGGCCTCGTCGAGGTTGTCGTCGCCCTCAGCGTCGGGGGCGTCGTCGGTAGCCTCGAGGGCATCCTTGTCGAGACGCTCGTCGTCGGCGTCCTTACCGCGCCGCTTCTTGTCGGCCACTTCAGCCCTCTCCCGCGTCGACTACGCCGGCCTGGCAGGGGCGACAGGACTCGAACCTGCAACCTGCGGTTTTGGAGACCGCTGCGCTGCCAATTGCGCCACGCCCCTTCGTGTCGGCACTGGTGTTGATCGACCGTGTGCCACGTGTGACATATCACGGACTGGTGGTCAATTTCCAGTGTCGTCACGATTCCGGGGCGAGCGCCACACCCAGACGTTCCTGACAGACAGGCTGGGTTGGGGTCTCACCCCAGACGGTCAGTGTACGGTCTCATTCCCTTTACACCAACTCCGGGCGCCACAAGATCGACGTGTTGGTGGCTGCGGACCGGACGGCGTCGCCGTGATGGCCGTCCACCACGTGGATACCCGTTCTGAAAACCACGTCACCATCTGGAAACATGGGCGGCATGAGCGCCGCTGCACCCAGATCCCGTGTGTCCCGCCGGGTGGGGGGCATCGCCCCGTCAGCCACCCTCGCCGTTGACGCCACCGCGAAGGCCATGAAGGCCGCTGGGCGTCCGGTGATCGGCTTTGGCGCCGGTGAGCCTGACTTTCCCACGCCCGGCTACATCGTCGAGGCCGCCCAGGCCGCCTGTGCGGTTCCGCGTAACCACCGTTACACCCCGACCGCGGGTCTGCCTGAACTGCGAGCCGCGGTCGCGGAGAAAACCAAGCGCGACTCTGGTTACGACATCACCGCCGACCAGGTGCTGATCACCAACGGCGGCAAGCAGGCGGTGTACCAGGCGTTCGCCACGCTGCTGGACCCCGGCGATGAGGTCCTGCTGCCCACCCCCTACTGGACCACCTACCCCGAGGCGATTCAGCTCGCCGGTGGGGTCCCCGTCGAGGTTCCCACCACCGAGGAGTCCGGTTACCTGGTCAGCGTGGAGGCGTTGGAGAAGGCCCGCACGCCGCGTACCAAGGTTCTGCTGTTCTGCTCCCCCTCCAACCCGACCGGGGCCGTCTACCCGCCCAAGCAGGTCGAGGCGATCGGCCGTTGGGCGGTTGAGCACGGCATCTGGGTAATCACCGACGAGATCTACGAGCACCTGGTCTACGGCGAGGCCCGGCACGTCTCCATGCCGGTTGTGGTGCCCGAGCTCGCCGACACCTGTGTGGTGCTCAACGGGGTCGCTAAGACCTACGCGATGACCGGCTGGCGCGTAGGCTGGATGATCGGCCCGGTGGATGTGATCAAGGCGGCCACGAATCTCCAGTCACACGCCACCTCCAACGTCTGCAACGTCGCCCAAGCCGCGGCGCTGGCCGCCGTCACCGGCCCGTTGGACGCGGTGGCGGAGATGCGTGCGGCCTTTGACCGGCGGCGGCGAACCATCGTCGAGATGCTCTCGGCGATCGATGGGGTCGTCTGCCCGGAGCCGCAGGGCGCGTTCTATGCGTACCCCAGCGTCAAGGGTCTGCTGGGGCGTGAGATACGCGGCAAGGTGGCGCACACCTCCGCTGAGCTGGCCTCGCTGGTGTTGGAGGAGGCCGAGGTCGCGGTGGTGCCGGGTGAAGCCTTCGGCACGCCCGGGTACTTCCGGCTGTCCTACGCCCTGGGAGACGACGACCTCGTCGAAGGCATCTCGCGTCTGCAGCGCTTGTTCGCCTAAGGCGCGCTGATCGCGTACCTGGCTGTGTGCTGGTCGCGTACCCGCCCTCGGGTCTGACGTGCCGCGGCCATGGTCATGCGTGAGGGCCCGGTTCCCGTCAAGCGGGACCGGGCCTTTCGCGTTTCCTCTTTTCTCTGCTTTTTCTCTGCCGCTTTCCTGTCTTCCCTGCCGCTCTTCCCTGCCGCATCGCCGTGTCGGACGACGGCCGCCTTCACGGGCCTCTCTCGCCGCCACGGCGCCCGTTCACAGCGAAGCGGAGGGATAGCAGACGGTGGGGTACGCGCGGGAAGCATGAATGAATAAAGGCCTCGAGGTCCGCTGATCACCGGATTCCCGAGGCCTGCGTGACGTCAAAGGACTCTCACGACGGGAGCTTGACGATGGCGCGTGCCTGGGTCAGCACCTTCTCCCCACCGTCGCCGCCCTCACCGCCGCAGGTGGCCGTCAGATCGATCTGGACGCGGCCGTCGTCGAAGGTCTTCTTCACCACTCCACTGACCGTCACCTGCGTACCGGTGTCGTCATCGGGCACCACCACCGGGCGGGTGAAGCGCACCCCGTACTCGACGATCGCTGCCGGATCGGCGACCCATTCGGTCACGACCCGGATCGCCAACCCCATGGTGAGCATGCCGTGCGCGATCACCCCAGGGAGCCCGACCGCGCGAGCCGTCCGGTCACTCCAGTGGATCGGGTTGAAGTCACCGGAGGCCCCCGCGTACCTCACCAGGTCAGCCCGGGTGACGGTGAATACCTTGGGCGGCAGCTGGGTGCCCACCTCCACGTCGGCGTACCTGACCCCACCGGCCATCACCGCTCCTCCCCTCTGACGACCAGGGTCGACCACGCGGTCAGCACGGGTTCCCCGTCGACCGTGGTGACATCGGTGCGGGTGGTGATGATGTCGTTACCCGCCATTGAACGGATGGTCTCGACCGTCACCACGCAGGTCAGCTGATCCCCTGCCCGGACCGGCCGGGTGTACACGAACTTTTGATCTCCGTGTACCACCCGGCTGAAGTCCAGTCCCAGCTCAGGGTCGTTGATCAACCGCTGGCTGGCCGCGTAGGTGAAGACGATCGGGAACGTGGGGGGCGCGATGACGTCCGGATGACCCAGCTCCTTAGCGGCGGCCACGTCCCGGTACGCGGGGTGCGGATCACCCACCGCGTCGGCGAACTCGCGGATCTTCTCCCTGCCCACCTCATAGGGCGGGGTAGGGGGATAGGTACGACCGACGAACGACTGATCAAGGGGCATGGCCAGGACCCTACCGTTGTGCCGTATCCCCGTTCGGTCGCCGCGCCGGTCGTCCGGACGGGCGCCGCGGAGACGTCAGCGGGTCTCGCGGTGCACGGTGTGACGACCGCAACGCGGGCAGAACTTCTTCAGCTCCAGCCGGTCGGGGTCGTTACGACGGTTCTTGCGTGTGATGTAGTTGCGTTCCTTGCACTCCACACACGCCATCGTGATCTTGGGACGGACATCGGTCGCCTTGGCCACGGCGGAGCGCCTTCCTCGTTCAGTGGGACGTGTTTCGTGTCTGTGTGGATCGGTGATCCGAAGCCCCTGGAGGGGACGTTCAAGAGTAACAGTTGGCCAGGTGGCCACTCGGTGGACCGGCGCCTTGTGGGGCGCGTACCTCTGTTACTCCTTGAACCCCAAGGTGCTGGATCCCCGAGGTATTCCCCGGATGCGGGGCCGTCACGGAGGTTAGCGGGGGTGGTTGCCGGTGCTGCCGGGACCCCCTGGGGTACGCGGGTGAACGCCCTGAACAGCGGCGGCAAAACATCATGATTCGGGTTTATACGACGATAAGAGGCTTCTGACGCTAGAGACAGCTTAAAGGGGCTTTGCTGAGTTTGAGGTGAAGCGATCAGGTCGCGGGTACGCACGCAAAGGTGCACCGATCGCTAAAGGGTTGAAGGGTTACCCCGGCTGCTTACACGCAGCCATCCAGCTCGCTGCTGCGAGCAGGGTGCACCGATCGCGTAGCGGTGGCCGGATTCGAACCGGCGACACAGCGATTATGAGCCGCTTGCTCTACCACCTGAGCTACACCGCCGCATACGGGCGATCAGCCCGCAGGGGTCGCCATCGTGTCGACGACCGGATCGTGCCGCCCCAGGTGGTGACACGATCAAGAGCCCCTTTACGGAATCGAACCGTAGACCTTCTCCTTACCATGGAGACGCTCTGCCGACTGAGCTAAAGGGGCCTGCACATCAGGAGTGATGCGCAGGGGTAAGAGTACACGGTGGTCGGCCGAGACGTGAAATGGGATCCCTCCCTCACTTTCGACACCGGCGTATCCGCAGGTCAAGGACGGTGTCCTCCCAGCCGTCGACGGCGGCGCTGTCTCTCTTGGCGCCCGTCGTCCCCTCAGGATCCTGCTCACCGGTGATCGCCCTCTCGGGGTCTTACTCCTCCTCGATCGCTCACGTCCGGCTCCAGTCCTGAGGCTTCCGGCCACAGGCCGGCGGGATCAGGCCGGGAGCGGGCCCTGGCGGCGTTCACAAGACACAGGCGACGCCCACACCCACAGGCACAGGCCAAGCGTCTGGGAAGGGCCGGGTCGTTGGATTGGGCTACGGGACCAGGCGTAGCCGTCGGACGGTGCCGGCGGGGGTGGGTTCCAGTTCGGTCTGTGCTCCGAACCACGTCTCGAGCCGCTCGTAGGGCAGGGGCCTGGAGAACAGGAATCCTTGACCAACGTCACAGCCCATGTCTTCCAGCAGGGAGAGCGTCAGCTCGCTCTCCACGCCTTCGGCGACCACCGAGTAGCCGAAGTGCCGTGAGAGATCCACCACAGCCCGCACGATCGCCAGGTCGCCGGGGTCGGTCGCCATGTTCTGCACGAAGGTGCGGTCCACCTTGACTTCGTGCACGGGCAACCTACGCAGGTAGGACAGCGAGGAGTATCCGGTGCCGAAGTCGTCGACCGAGAGCCGGATTCCCATGTCGTGGAGGCGTCGCAGCGTGGGGAGCGGCTTGTCGGTTTCGGCGACCATCCCGTGCTCGGTAATCTCCAATGTCAGTCGGTCGGGCTCGACGTTGTACTCGGACAGCAGTTCCTCGATGGTGGAGGGGAAGGCAGGGTCGCTGAGGGTACGCGGTGACAGGTTGACCGCTACCCCCAGTGGGCGTCCCTCGTCGGCCCACTGTCGGCAGCGTTGTAGCCCTTCACGCAGGACGACCTCGGTGAGCCGCCCAAGCTGACCGGTGTGTTCCGCGACTGTGATGAAGTCCTCAGGAGCGACCGACCCATGTGATGGGTGTTCCCAGCGGGCGAGGCACTCCACCCCGACCAGGGCCCGCCCGCGCAACGCCACCTTGGGTTGGAAGTAGACCTCGATCTGCCCGGCGTCCAGGGCGCGTCGTAGATCGCCGGCGAGCCCAAGGCGTCGGACGCTGCGGGATTCCATACCCAGGTTGAACAGGGCGACCGAGGAGGAGACCTGCTTCGCGGTCTGATTGGCCAGGTCGGCGCGTTGCAGCAGGATCTCCGGTTCGGAGCCGTGGTCGGGGTGCACGGCGATACCGACGGTCGTGTCCACGTCCACGGTGAGCGCGCCCAGCCCGAATGGCTCCTGTAGCGCCTCACGGAGTTGCCGGGCCAAGGCCTCCGCCGCGTCGGCGCTCTCGATGCGCAGCAGCACCGTGAACTCGTCACCGCCGACCCGTCCCACCAGGGCACCCGGAGGTGCGGCGGCGGAGAGCCGTCGGGCGACTTCGACGAGCAGCTTGTCCCCCGCTTGGTGGCCGAGCGAGTCGTTGACGTCCCGCATGCTGTCCACGTCGAACTGCATGACGGCTACGACCTCGCCGGGTGCTCGGATCTTGACGGCTTCTTCCAGAGCCGCCAGCATGCGGCGCCGGTTGGCGAGCAGAGTGAGGCCGTCGTGGTAGGCGTCGAAGCGAAGCCGATCCACCAGGCGCGAGTTCTCGACGGCGACGGCGGCGTGGGCGCCCAATGTCTCCAGGAGCCGGACGTCCTCCTGGTCGAACCGCTCCAGGTCCCCCAAGCGGTTGGCGACTTCCAGGCATCCGATCACCGCCTGGCCGGATCGGAGCGGGACCACAATGGCGTCTTTGATCCGGTGTTCCCGCAGGAGTTTCCGGGTCTCCTCGGCGCCCATCTTGGGGCCTACCGCGATCGTCTCCCCTCGGTTGACCGCCAACTCTCGCAGCAGCGCCGGAGTGGGAGGCATGTCCAGGAGCCCGGTGGTGTCCAGACGCGCCGACAGCAGCACTTCCGGATGCCGGCGTCCTTGGGCGGGCAGCCAGAGCGTGGCGTACTCGGCGTTCATGAGGTCGCGTACCCGGGTCAGGAGAACATCGACGAGCGTGCCTTCCCGACGGGCGACCTCCAACGCTCTGGTCAGTTCATACATCTCCCCCAGGCGGCGGTGCTGTTTCACGGATCTCTCGTACGCCCGATATCCGAGGATGAGCACCGCAGCCATGATCAGCAGCAGGATCGATGCCCACGGTGAACGCTCGACGAGCATGACGACGACGAGAGCGACCGTGGTGTTGAGGACGCCGGCGAGCAGGATCGAGGCGCCGATCTGTATCAGATCCTGCTGGCGAGGCAGGCCTTGGACGAGCCCGATCACGGTGAAGACCGGGACGGCCCCCGCCGCCAGCGCCACGATCATGGCGAGGTACGCCGTCCCCCATGTGCTCGGTGCGTTCCACTGACCCAAGCCGAGAGCCTCAACCACGCGGACGGCGATGATGACTTCGAGGCACCCGATGACGACGTTGAAGCACGCCTTTTGAAGCGGGTGCCGTCTTCTGATCTGAACAGCGGTCCCCGCCAGCAGACGGGTGACAAGAAGCGTGGTTGGGTCTACCCAGAACAACCCGACAGCGAGCGGAACGTCACTGAGCGTGACGAGGTAGGCCTGCCGACCAAACTCAAATTGCAGCCGCGAGACGAAAGCCAGCAGGAAAAGTCCGGTAAATAGTAGGAAACGTTCTGGATTTTCCAGGGCTTCTCGCCAAGAGTCACGGATGACCGGAAAGGAAATAGCACCGGTGACTACCGTGAGTAAAATAATGAATGGCCATACAAGGACTGCACCGCCACGGCCGGTAGTCGCCTTCCCTGAGCGCTCACGCGACAGTTGCGACACCGGCCCTCCCATCGGCGGTCAACGGCAGACCTTAAACCGAGGGATCACAGCCTAGTCGACATCAGCCCCACTCGCTACCGTGTGCGATCACCGTGTAGCCGTCCGTGTCGACGTGGATGTACTTGGCCCCCTCCGCACTAGCGCTCGCCGGCCCGGCGAACACACCAACCGCTAGTGCTATACCGGCGACCGCCATGAGCGCAGCCCGTACAACTTGGCTGGGGAGATTACGACTCTTCATGTGTCGGGCTCCGGAGTTGATTGAGTGAACTTCGTCCACTCAGAGGCAAGCTGCTTTGGCTAATTGTGCCACAGCATTCTAAGACAGGAAAGCGGTAGACATGATCGAACGGTAGCGGCAGACCACTTTGACCCGTTGCGCCCCATATATGGTTCTTATCTGAGCCCACCCTTGCGCACTTCAAACGTAGAAATTCCTTCACTTCTTAATAAGAAAGAAGGATGCCGATAATTTCGCTGGGCTAGCTCCAACTCTTCGAAGGGGCGACATAAGACAGTGTCCGGCACCACAGGCAGCACCACAAGACACTATGGCCCGCCTTCCACATGAAATAGATAGACACAGCACCTTGAATCACTACAAGTCAGTCATAAGCCATCTATGACACAAATTATCTAGACGACCTCGAGAGAGCTAGTACCACTGTCGCTTTCCCCACTCGCTGCCCAGGCCAGAAGCACGACGCCACAGAGTCCGCTCAGGTTGATCAGGGCGTGTCGTCAGCGGAACACAGCGGGGCCACGCCTCGCACCGGTACTGCTAGCGCCAGGCTCCTCCGCTCCTGGATGCGCCACCAGATACGCAAGCCTGAAGCCACCTCTCCCGCGGCCAGTCCAAGACGGAATGTATTCCGTCAGCAACACATCAGTGATTGAGAAAAGAGAACCAGTGACGCCTCTATAACCGGATGGTCTCGCACAGTGAAACCCCCACCGCGACCTGCGCCTGATCACCCAAATTGGAGATCCGGACGCCCGCGGGAATGCCGCCACCCCGCGCAGGCTACCCGCCCCGACTGCAGCCCACCAAGACAACCTTCGGTGATTCCACAGCCCCACTGCGCACCCTCATGGGTCCCGCATTGCCCATCCGTCGATGACGGCACACAAAACCCGACAGGGTCGAAAATTTCCGATAATCAACCCCTCTCATATCCGAGCCTTCAAACAAAAGTACGAATCGGGGCCGCTCTCAGATCCTCCCTGAGGCATTGGGTAGCCGTGCGCCTCTCAATCGATCAAAAATCACGGCCGATTGATCAACTGCTTTGCTTCTCAGCCTGCTCCCTGGAAACGTTCTGATTCCAGACCACGCCGAAAACGCAACACCTCAGACGCGTACGTACACCTACCCGAGAGCACCTCAACAGCGCACCCATCGCGCCCTTTGGCGGCGTGGGCCTGCCCCACCGCCCGCTGTGCAGCCACCGGTTGGAAGACCTGGACGCCCACCCGAGCCGGATGCTCCAGCCTGTAGTCACGCACAGAGAGCAGACGGGTGGTAAGGACCCCTCACCCGATAAGGGACGAGTACCCCCAGTCCGAATGGCTGTACCACGACTAGCTTGATCCCGACATGATGAGAGTTGTGGGTGGTCGCGTCCGGATCATTCTGGTGACAGTCTGCCTGCTCTGTTTGACCGGCGCTGTCGTGGTCAGCCTTGTGTGGGACAGTGAGGCGCTCGTGTTGTTCTTGGAGGCAGCCGGGGCGGCGACAGCGACCACTGCCCTTACCCGCCCGTCACTCCCGTCACGTTCTGGCTCAGCTTCAAGCTCTCGTAAGCGATGGTGGGATCGATGGGGGTGGTGGTCGGCTGCAAGCTTGCTGTTCCTTGTTGCGGCGACCGCCGCCACCGTCGCGGTGTTGGTATGGCTGCTCGGGGAGGCCAACCAGGCTAGTGAGGCCACCAGGGCAGCGGTACGCATCGACGCCATCCGCACCAGCCTCGGTGTTGCCGCTGGCCTCGGCGCCCTCGTCGCCCTCGGCTTGGCACTACGGCGCCAATGGCACACCGAACGACACGACACCGAACAGCGCGTCACCGAACTGTACGTCGCCGCCGCTGAACAACTCGGCTCGGACAAGGCCCCCGTCAGGTTGGCGGGCCTGTACGCGTTGTCACGACTCGGACAGGACAACCCCAATCATCGACAGACCATCGTCGATGTCATCTGCGCCTACCTGCGCATGCCGTATCACCCGCCCGGCACCAGAACACCGCGCCGCAGCGGAGCCTGGGCCGGTCGTCCCCCTCGACCGGGCCTACCCACCACCGGAAACCCCACGTCAGCCGGAACAGACCCGCACGAGGAGCGTCAGGTACGGCTCACCGCCCAACGCCTCCTGGCCCATCACCTCAACCCCGACGGGCCTGCGTTCTGGCCCGACATGGACATCGACCTGTCGGGGGCCACTCTCATCGACCTCGACATGAGTGGCTGCCGACTCCGCCGGGCCGATTTCACTCACGCCACCTTCACAGGCACCGCCCGGTTCAACGAAGCCACCTTCACAGGCACCGCCCAGTTCAACAAAGCCACCTTCAAAGACGACGCCTGGTTTTACGAAGCCACCTTCAAAGACGACGCCCAGTTTGACGAAGCCACCCTCACAAGCACCGCCTCGTTCCTAGGAGCCACCTTCACAGGTAGAGGTCTGTTCCATGGTTGTCGGGTAGTGGGTTTGGCTAGCCGCCCCGTGTTCGATGCCTGGCCGCCGGGGTGGCGAGTGGTCCCCGATCCGGATCACCCCGGTGATGGGCTTCTGGAGGAGATCAACGACGACCCCACGCCTGACCCGACGGCCTCGTCACCACCTGCTGGTCACGAGGCGGGTAAGGCGTCGTGAGTCGGATTAGACGGGCACCCCTCTGAAGGAGTGGAACCACTCCCCGGCTCAGGTGCGCGGCTTTGGCCTACGCGGTCTGCCACTGCATTCCGCTCGGGTCGTTGTGTTCGCCATCGCTTGGGAGGGTCGCCCTCCCTAACCACGCATCTACGTGATCTGCATCACGAACATCTATTTACGTGGCTCACCATGGGCAGCGCCCCAGGTCTTCAATGGACCAGCCACAGTGGCCACACCTGACGGGCGTACCTACACCGCGCGTAAGAGGCCAAGGCGAGGCCTCTAGAAGGCCGTATCGCCGCCGTTCTGCCTGTCGATAGGCCACAAACAAGCCTCGGGTAGTTCAACGAGGGCTCTGGCCGGCTGTGGCGCGGCCGCTGCCGGAACGCGTCCCAGGCCACCTGACAGGGGCGGCTGGCGGTGAGGGCAGAGACGATAAAAGGCCCCCGACCAGCGCCGTTGCTGATCAAGGGGCCTCAGCCCTGCTGGTGGCGGGTGCTGGATTCGAACCAGCGTAGCTTTCGCGACGGTTTTACAGACCGCTCCCTTTGGCCACTCGGGCAACCCGCCGTGCGCCCGCCGTGTAATGCGGGTGCGCACGCAAGAATAGCCGCACCCTCCGGGCTGGACGCAAACGGGTAGCGTCTGCGTGGCGAGATCCTGCTTGAGGGGCGGCGCCGACGGTGTCACCGTGCCGCGTATCACACTACTGGTGAAGCGACATAACCGGAGAGAACATGGCAAATACCTCTTCCTTTGACATCGTGAGCAAAGTGGACCGCCAAGAGGTGGACAACGCGCTGAACCAGACTGCCAAGGAGCTGGCCAACCGGTTCGACTTCCGGGGTACTGGTGCGCAGATCTCCTGGTCCGGGGAGGAGGCGGTGGTCCTCCAGGCGGAGACCGAGGAGCGGGTGAAGGCGGCGCTGGATGTCTTCAAGGAGAAGCTGGTACGCCGCGGTGTCTCGCTGAAGGCTCTGGATGCGGGTGCCCCTCGGCCGTCAGGAAAGGCCTACAAGATCAACTGCCGGATCGTGCAGGGGATCTCAGCAGACAAGGCCAAAGAGATCACGAAGAAGATCCGGGATGAGGGCCCCAAGGGGGTCCAGACGCAGATCCAGGGTGACCAGATCCGGGTGCTCAGCAAGAAGCGGGACGATCTTCAAGCGGTGATCGCGCTGCTGAAGCAGGCGGACTTCGACATCGCTCTCCAGTTCACCAACTACCGCTAGGACCCCGGCCTACGGGGGTATGTGGCCGGGGTCCCGGAGCTGTCGGATTTCGTGTATGGCGGAAGCGTCCCGGGCCCCGGCTTCCGTGTGCTCGGCATGATGGTGGCGCCAGGGCCCAGACACGCGATACGGCGATCACGTCGCGGTCTGAAAGCTCAGGACTACCCCCACGCGGTATGAGCGGCTCAGTCGCGTCGCTAGCCGTATTAACGGCAGGGGTACGCGCGAGCGCGCGGGTTCCGCTCAGGCGGCGTCCTGGGCGATGTCCCTGACGCCCGCCGTTGGTGAGCCTCCCTTGGCCAGAGGCCCGTTCGGCCACCCAGCGACCAGAGCCGCGCAGGCGACCGAGGCGCCGGCCACGACGAAAGCCCACGGCAGCCCGCCGGGATGGTCGACCAGTGGCCCGGCGACGGCCCCGCCCAGTGAGCTTGCGGCGACCGAGACGGTGACGACCCAGGTGAAGGCCTCGTTCACCATGCCGGCCGGGGCGGTGTGGGCGACCATGGAGTTCTCCAGGGTGAGGGCAGGCGCGATCGCGGCACCACCGATCAGCAGGCCGGTGCCGAGCGCGAATGGGCTCGACATCACCGAGAAGACGAACAGGCTGATCGAGACGGCCCCCAGGAACAGGGCGAACTGAAGCTGCAGCGGCGCCTGGAAGGAGCGGGTCCCGAACCATACGCCGCCGATGGTGCTACCGATGGCCCACATGGCGAGCAAGACGCCCGCCAGACCGTCCGCGCTCTCGGAGGAGCTGTGGAAGTCGGCGAACGCCGGCACGATCACAGAGACCGCGCCGAAGGCGATGGATAACCCGAAGACGCAGACCAGGAGCGCGGGGAACCCGGGTGAGGTGAGCGGGCCCAGGCCGCGGGCGGTCACGTGCGTCGGGTCCCGTCGCCATCCCCGGATCGCGGGGCTGCGGGACAGGCCGATAGTGCCGATGAGGGTGATGACGCCGGCACCGAAGAGGGCCGCCGCGGGCGTACTGACGATCAGGAAACCGGCGACCAGCAGCGGCCCGATCACGAAGACGACCTCAAAAAGCGTGGTCTCCGCCGCCAGAGCAGGAGAACGCAGGTGTTCCCGTCCGCTGCCCGAGGCGGTCAGGGTGCTCCACGCGCCGCGTACCGCCGCCGTCAGGGGTGGGAAGGTAGCGCCGACTAGGCCGGCCGCCACCCAAATGGCGGCGAGTGGAAGTCCACGATCCGCGCTGAGGATCAGTCCGAGGAGAGCGATGGGGTGGGCGATGGCAGTGACGATGAGGACAGGCGCGGGGCCAAGACGGTCGCACAGGCGACCGGCGATTGGGCTCGCGGCGGCGCCCGCGAGGGCGAACACCGCGCTGGCGATCGCGGCAGGGGTGTAGCGGTCGGTGGTTCCCTCGACCAGGAGAAGAAGCGCCAGGGGAGTCATGCCGATGGGGAGGCGCGCGAAAATACCCCCCACTAATAGGGCAGGAGCACCTGGAATGCGCCAAACCTCCGAATATCGACGCAGCGCGGCCACAGCCGTCCTCCGGGGATGGGTCTCAAGATTCCGCGGGCGCGCAACAGCGCCAGGCGGGAAGTGGTAAGGGGTGATGTGGGCTTCGAGGCTAGTCCGCACTCACCCCGACCAGAAAGGAGATTCCTCGGCTGAGGTGAGGGGATTCACAGCCCGGTAACCGGCCGTGAACAGGTCATCGCGTCACGCCCGCCATCGCCTCCAGCCGGCGTACCCGCTCCTCCATCGGTGGGTGCGTGGAGAACAGGTTGGCCAGGCCTTGGCCGCTCAACGGGTTGGCGATCATCAGGTGGGCGCTGGAGGTCAGCGCCGAGTCGGCGGGAAGCGGCATCCGTCGCGTACCGTAGTGAATCTTTCGCAGGGCGCTGGCGAGAGCCAACGGGTCTCCGCTCAACTGGGCGCCGCTGGCGTCGGCTTCGTACTCCCGGCTCCGGCTGATCGCCAGCTGGATGACGCTCGCCGCCAACGGCCCAAGGATGATCATGAAGAGCAGGGCGAACGGGTTGGGGGCGTCATCGTCGTTGCCGCCCAATGGGATGAACCAGGCCAAGTTCGCCAGCATGGTGATGATGCCCGCCAGAGCGGCAGCCACGCTGGAGATCAGAATGTCCCGGTTATAGACGTGGGACAGTTCGTGTCCGATAACGGCGCGCAGTTCCCGCTGGTTGAGTATGCCGAGGATCCCCTCGGTGACGCACACCGCGGCGTTGCGGGGGTTACGACCGGTGGCGAACGCGTTGGGTTGCGGGGTTGGGCTGACGTACAGCCGGGGCATCGGCTGCCGCGCCTTGGCCGCCAGTTCACGGACCATCGCGTACAGCTCCGGCGCCTGGGCCTCTGTGACCGGACGCGCCCGCATCGCACGCAACGCGATCTTGTCGGACCAGAAGTAGGTTCCGGCGTTGAGGGCAAGGGACAGGATGACGGCGATCACCAGTCCAGGTCCGCCGCCCAGCCAGTACCCGACCGCCAGAATCAGCCCGGTCAGCACCCCGAGCAGCAGCGCGGTCTTCAGGCCATTGTGGTGCCGGTGCACCATGCTTTCACTCCCCCCAGAACCACGGTCGCTCAGCAGGGAGCGACGGCTGTGAGCTGTAACGCTCGTCGTTGTCTGGACATGCCCCATCACCCCTGTGAGAAACCCCGCTCTCGTCGCTGAAGACGGGTTTTCCCCGGGACAGAGGGGAAGCAGGAGGGAGAGTTAGGACAGGAAGGCAAGGGCAGTGCCTGCGGCGTCCAGCACCGTCTGCGGCGCGAAACCGACCCCTACCCCGACCAGGGTGATCGCGGCGAGGGCGGCCCCGACCGGCCAGGCGACCGCATCCGATCCCACCGCACGTGATCTCCACGGCGCCTGCCCGGCCGGTGCTGGCCGGGCAGGTGTCGGGGCCTCACCGGCGCCAGGAGCCGGAGCCGGGGTGGCGTCGCCGGTGGTGGAAGCGCCGACCGTGGCGGTGGCCTGGTCTGGGGCCCGCTGGAACAGCAGCACCCCCACCCGCAGGTAGTACACCAGTCCGATGACGGCGTTGAGCGCCACGATCACGGCGAGCCAGCCGGCCTGGTTAACCAGCAGCGCACGGATCACGGTGATCTTGGCGAACAGTCCGGCGAGGCCCGGTGGCAGGCCGGCGAGGCCGGCCAACGCCAGGACCAAAACCGTCGCCACCCACGGGTGACGTCGGGCGATGCCGCGGTAGTCCGTCAACCAGCCACCGTCAGCGGCTCCCCGCGCCGCGATGACCGCGCCGAAGGCCGCTACCTCCAGCAGGACAAAGAAGATGGTGTACGCCACGGTCGCCGCGACCGCCGTGCGGGGGTCCTCCCGACCGGCCGCCGTGGCGAACGCCCCCAGCGGCGCGATGAGATAGCCGGCCTGCGCGACCGAGGACCAGGCGAGCAGACGCACCATGCGCCGCTGCTGGAGCGCGACCAGGTTCCCCACGGTCATGGTGAGCACCGCGACACCGGCCAGCACCGGGCCGGTCACGTTCAGCCAGGGCCACAGGCCTCCGATCACCACCAGCAGGATCGCGACCACGCCGCCCAGCTTCGACGCGGTCGACAGGTAGGCGGCCACCGGCAGTGGGGCGCCGTCGTACGCGGTGGGTGCCCAGGCGTGGAACGGCACCGCCGCGATCTTGAAGGCGAGCCCGGCCACCACCATCACCGCGGCGACCGCGGTCAACGGGATCTGCCGCAGGTCGTCCCGGGCCTCCAGCGCCACGGCGAGCCGGTCCAGGTGCACGGCCCCGGTGAGGGCGTACAACAGGGCCACGCCCATGAGCGTGACCGCGGTGGAGACCACGGAGACCACGAGGAACGTCACCGCGCCTTCGGCGCTGGCGAGGCTGCGGCGCCGCAGACCGGTCAGCACGTACAGCGGCAGGGTGAGGGTCTCCAACGCGACCAGCAGGGTGATCAGGTCGCGGGCGTACCCGAGTACGACCCCACCGGTGAGGGAGGCCGCCAGCAGGAAGCAGTACTCCCCCGCCGGGATGCCCGTCGGACCCGAGACCGCCGGCACCGACAGCGCCAGCACCAGCAGGGTCAGCCCGCACAGCACGACCGCGATGACGGCGCCGGTGCCGTCGGCGCTGAAGGAGCAGGAGCGTTCAACGGCGATCTCCCCCGGCAGGGTGCCACCACCGATGCAGAACGTGGCACGGTCCGGGCCGGCGCCGATCACCCAGGCGGCGACGCCGGTGGCGGCGGTCCCCACCGCGGCGGCCGCCAGGACCGGGATCGGTCGACCAGGAACGATCAGATCCACCAGGAACGCCAGCAGGGCAGTCGCCGCGGCCAGGTACGCCGGCAGCAGCGCCACATGGTCGATCGACTGGACGAGGTTCACGGTGCCACCGCCTCGATCAGGGCGTTGACGGGAGCGATGGTGGTGTCAAGGACGATCCCGGGCACCACTCCGAGCAGGAGCGCCAACACCACCAGCGGCGCCCAGGTGATCAGTTCGACGGTGGTGACCCGGGGCAGGCCGGTCACGGCGGGTGCGGCCGGTCCGTGGGTCACCGTTCGCAGCAGCCTAAGCAGGTACGCGGCCGTCAGCGCCCCACCCACCGCGGCGAGGACACCCGCGGTGGTCCACAGCGCTCCGCCGCGATCGATGGCCGCGTACACCGCGAACGCTTCTCCCCAGAAACCAGCCAGACCCGGCAGGCCCAGGGAGGCGATCGCGGCGTACCCCAGCAGCCCGGCTAGAAGCGGTGAGGTGTCGCGGAGCCCGCCGAGGGAGGTGAGTACCCCGGTGTGGGCCCGGTCCTTGATCGCGCCGGCGAGGAAGAACAGCAGGCCTGTGATAACGCCGTGGGCGATGTTGCCGATCAGGGCGGCTTGCAGCCCGGTGGCGCTCAGGGTCGCGATGCCCAGCAGCACGAACCCCATGTGTCCGACCGAGGAGTACGCGATGAGACGTTTGAGCTCGGTCTGGGCCAGGCAGACCAGCGACCCGACGAGGATCGCGGCCACCGCCAGGACCCCCAGGACCGGGGCGAGCTGTCGCGCGCCGTCCGGGACGGTGCCGACCGCCACCCGGATCAGGCCGTAGGTGCCCATCTTCAGCAGCACCCCCGCCAGGATCACCGACCCCACCGTGGGTGCTTCGGTGTGCGCGTCCGGCAGCCAGGTATGCAGCGGCCACAGCGGGCTTTTCACCGCGAACGCCAGGGCCAGCAGGACGAACGCGGCGACCTGGGTGCCGTGGCTGATGCCGGCGCCAGCCTGGGTGGACAGCACGACCAGGTCGGAGGTGCCGGCCGCGGCCACCACGGTGAAGATCCCCACCACCAGTAGCACCGATCCGGCCAGGGTGTACAGCACGAACTTCACAGCCGCGTGCCGGCGGTCCAGCCCACCCCAGACCGCGATCACCGCGTACATGGGCAGCAGCACGACCTCGAAGAAGACGAAGAAGAGCACGAGGTCCAGGGAGAGGAACACCCCGAGAATGCCGCATTCAATGGCCAGCAGCAGGGCTACCAGGAGTCGTCCCCGCCCCGGTGCCGGCACCGTCCACAGTGAATACAGGCAGCACAGCAGGGTCAGTAGCGCGGTCAACGCCACCAGGGGCCAGGAGATGCCGTCCACCCCGAGGTGGAACGCCAGGTCCAGGCTCTCTGCCCACACCACGTCCACCTCATGCCAGGGCCTGACCACCGGGGAGCCGTCGAGGTACGCGAACCAGGTGCGCTCCCCCAGGGCGAGCCCGGCGGTGACGGCCAGGACCGCCCCGGCGATCACCGTGCCGAGGATCCGGGCAGCACGGTCGAGCCGCGCCGGCATCCCGGCTACGGCGAGAGCCCCGACGGCGGGGAGCGCCACGGCCCCGACCAGCAACACCTGTCCGACGGTCATCCCAGTACCTCCGTCACCCCGACGGCGGCTCCGATCAGGAGCACACCAGCCAGGACCGTCGTGGTGTACCGGGGCAACCCACCGCCGTGGAGCCGGGCCAGCCATCCGGCCAGACCGGTGGTGCCGCTCCCGGTGCCCTCCACCGCCCCATCGACGGCGCGTTCATCGGCGGCCCTGACGAGGCGGGCCAGTGCCTGCACCGGGCGTACCACCACCCGGGCCTGCAGGTCGTCCAGCCGGAAGCCGTACGCCAGGAACGACCGGGCCGGGCCGAGGATCCGCGCGGGGTCGCCGGCGGGGTCGTGTCGCCACACCGCCCAGGCCGCTACCGCTCCTGCCGCGGTGACCAGCAGCGTGACCGCGATGCTCACCCACTCCACTGGTTCGCTGATGCCGTACTGGTACAGCCCCGGCTCACTCGTGCTCTCACCGCCGTGGTCGGTGAAGCCCAACCCGAGGCCGCTGGCCCCTGGCCACACCAACAGCAGCCCCAGCAGGGCGGCGGGGACGGCGAGCACCCACAGCGGTACGCCCATCGCGGGTGGGGGATCATGCGGGGCCGCGTCACCTCGGCGTACCCCAAAGAAGGTTCGCAGCCACAGCCGGGTGGCGTACCAGGCGGTGACGCCGGCGGTGAGGAGGGCGCTTGTCAGGACCAGCCACGCGACCCAGGTGTGGTCATGTCCGTCCGCCGCCTGATGCCAGGCGACGCCGATGATGAGCTCCTTGCTCCAAAAACCCGACAGCGGCGGTAGGCCGGCCAGCGCCGCCAGGCCGATCGTCATGGTGATGAAGGTCGTCGGCATGGCTCGCCACAGCCCGCCCATGTGGCTCATCAGGTTGGACCCGACCGCGTGGATCACCGCACCGGCCGCGAGGAACAGCAGCGCCTTGAACGCGGCGTGCGTCAGCAGGTGGGACAGGCCGGCGTTGGCGGAGCCGACCGCCAGCGCCGCCGCCATATACCCGACCTGGCTGACGGTGCTCCAGGCCAGTACCCGTTTGATGTCCTCCTGGGCGCAGGCGGCCAACGCGCCAAGCAGCATGGTGATCGCGGCCATCACCCCCAGGACCGCCAACGCGTCGGGGTGGTAGACCGGGTACAGACGCGCCACCACGTACACCCCGGCGGCGACCATGGTGGCGGCGTGGATCAGGGCCGAGATCGGTGTGGGGCCAGCCATGGCGTCCGGCAGCCAGGTGTGCAGCGGGAACTGGGCGCTTTTACCGGCGACCCCCGCCAGCAGCAGGATCAGCGCGAGGGTGGGGACGGCTTCTCCGCCGCCGAGTTCGCTGATGCGGAAGGTGCCCTGGGACAGTCCAATCAGGACGATGCCGATCCAGAAGCCGACGTCACCGACGCGGGTGACCAGGAACGCCTTGACAGCGGCGGCCGGGGCCTCCGGCAGGCGGCGGTCGTGGCCGATTAGCAGGTAGGAGCAGATGCCCATGACCTCCCAGCCGATCAGCAGCTGCACCAGGTCGCTGGCGACGACCACCAGCAGCATGGCGGCGGTGAAGAGGTTGACCTGGGCCGCGTACGGCACGTACCGGTCGTCGTCCCGCAGATAGGCGACGGAGTAGACCTGCACGGCGGTGGCGACGACCCCTACCGCGATCGCGACCCACGCGGTGACCAGATCGACGCGTACGCCCGCCGTGACCTCGATGTCGCCGAACTCGGCGAGCTGGATGAACTCCTCGACGGGTGTGTCGCCAATCCCGAACGCGAGGAGCACCGCCGCGATCAGAGCCACGGCGGCTCCGCCGACCCCGAAGAGCGCCGCCGTGGCGCGGGACGACAGCGGCAGCAGCAGGCCGATCAGGGCGAGGACGAAGGGAACGGCGGGAAGCAACGTGGCACACAGCACCGGCAGGCTCACGCGTCCACCTCGCTTCGTGTGGTCGGCTCCGATCCTGGACCGTCGGACGCGCCGGCGGTAGCGGCGTCACCCGCCGTCTGGTCGGTGGCGTCAGAGTCGTCGGGGCTGTCCGGTCCGTCGGTAACGCCGATACCGTCGGTTACCACGCTGCGGCGCAGGCGGTATAGCTGCAGCACGATCGCCAAGGCGACCCCGATCTCCGCCGCGGCGAGCACGATGACGAACAGCGTGAACACCTGCCCCGTGGTCGCCCCGATGGTGGCGTCGGCGGTGACCAGGACCAGGTTGACCGCGTTGAGCATCAGCTCAACCGCCATCAACAGTAGGACCGCGTTACGTCGGACCAGGACGCCGTAGCACGCGATGCCGAACAGCAGGGCCGCGATCACGTACGGGATGACGGGGTGCATCAGGGCTCACCCCCGTCGCGGTCAGGGTGGTCGCTGCGGTGCGCGGCCGGGGTCTCCTCACCGCCGGCACCGTTGTCGCTGTTGATACCGATGGGGCGCCTGTCACCGTGAGATGTGGTGCGGCCTTGGTGACCCGCGCCGATGTCGGGTCGGGAGATCACGATCGCGCCGACCAGGGCGGCCAGCAGCAGTACCGAGAGCACCTCAAACGGCAGGACCCAGGCACGGAAGATCTCGGTGCCGATCCGCTCGGCGGTCCCGGCCTCCGGTGTCTCCACCTGGCTCCATCGGTACGCGTGGATCAGCAACGCCGCCAGACCACCCCCGACTCCGGCACCCACGAGCGCACCGGGCCAACGGGTTCGGTCTAGGTCCTCAGAGGGTCCGATCGGGGCACGGGTCAGCATCATCGCGAACAGCAGCAGAACCACGACCGCACCGACATAGATGAGGACCTGTACCCAGGCGATCAGTTCAGCGGTGAGGACCAGGTAGCAGCCGGCTAACGCCCCGAGGGCCACCACCAGCCACAGTCCAGCGCGGACTAGGTGCCGGGTGGTGACGACCAGCAACGCGGCTCCGGTCGCAACGGCCCCCAGGCACAGCAACAGAACATCCGCGATGGTCACTGGGCCACCTCGGACAGACACGGTGCGGGGGTCATGCCCGACATCCTGCCGCGAACCCCGCGTAGACGCGACCACCCGCGCCGGATGGATTCCTTTTGCGGTCTTGGTTGTGAGCCGAGCGTCTGTGCCTCGACCGGATGGGCTGTGTCCTCAGTGCCCTGTTTGGTGTCCGTTCAAGGGGGACGAGGGCATCATGCGGCAGCGGCGTTCCCTCACCGTGACCACCATGGCACCCTGCCACCGTAGGCCCGCCACCATGGTGCTCGGGCCCGTCAGGCCGCTCCGGCGCCGTCCCCTGTCGGGTTGCAGGCGGGTCGTCAGTCCGTGGTCGAGGCGGGCGGAGTGTCCTGGTCGGGCGAGTTTTCGGCTGAAGCGCCCGGGGACGCAGTTTGGGAGCCGGCGCCGGCGCTTCGGGGAGCGGCGGTCTGGGAGGAGCGCGGCGGGCGTACCCGGGCAGGTCGGGTGATCTGTACGCGGGCCGCACCCCCGTTGGCCTTGCGTTGGGCAGCGACGACTTCCTTGGCAGGTTCGCCGTTGGGGTCGTGCGCGGGTGGGGCGGGCACAGTGGACACCCACTCCCGCAGCCGGTCCTTCTCATGCAGCAGGTCGCGGATGTCGTATTCGGCGTACTCGAACTCCGGCGACCAGTACAGCGCGTCAAATGGGCAGACCTCGACGCAGATCCCGCAGTACATGCACAGGGAGAAGTCGATGGCGAAGCGGTCCAGCACATTGCGCTGCCGGGGCCGCGCCGCGCCCGGAACCTCGACGGTCTCCTTGTGGGAGTCGATGTAGATGCACCAGTCCGGGCACTCCCGGGCGCACAGCATGCAGACGGTGCAGTTCTCCTCCAGCAGCGCGATGACGCCACGAGAACGAGGCGGCAGCTTCGGCTGGACATCGGGGTACTGCTGGGTGTGAGAGCGCCGCGTCAAGGTGCGGAAGGTGACCGCCAGTCCTTTGGCGAGGCCGGCTCCGGGGACGGATCGCTTGTCGCCCATGTCCTCATCCTCTCAGGAGCGGCGGCATTCCAGCCCGCTGATATCCCCGTCAGGTGTCACGGTCGTCAGGCAATGGCCAACCGGACGACCGCCGTCAGGGCCAGCTGCCCTAGGGCCAGTGGCACCAGGACCAGCCAGCACAGCCGCTGCAGCTGGTCCGCCCGCAACCGCGGGTACGCCACTCGCAGCCAGATGATCACGAAGCTGACCGCGAATACCTTGATCAGCGTCCACAGCCATCCGAGTTCGACGTCCGCGAATGGCCCTTTCCATCCGCCCAGGAACAACACCGTGGTCAACGCCGAGATGACCACAATCCCGACGTACTCGGCCAGGAGGAAGAACGCGAACCGCAGCCCGGTGTACTCGGTCATGTAGCCGAAGACCAGCTCAGAGTCGGCGACCGGCATATCGAACGGCGGGCGGCGAATCTCAGCCAACCCGGCGATGAAGAACACCACCAGCGCCGGAAGCTGCCACAGCAGCCACCACGGCCGCCAGGCCTCGACGATCCCGGGCAGCGATAGAGTGCCGGCCGCCATCGCCACGCTCGCCGCCGCCAGCACGAACGGCAGCTCATACCCCAGCAGCTGCGCGGCGGCCCGCAACGCGCCTAGCAGGCTGTACTTATTGGCGCTCGCCCAGCCGGCCATCATCACCGCGACGATGCCGACCCCCACCACGGCGAGCACCATGAACAGACCGATATCCAGCGGCTCGCCCACCAGATCGCCCGGCCCTAACGGGATCACCAGCAGCGCCACCAGGTAGGGAACCAACGCCACGATCGGCGCTAGCCGGAAGACCGGTCGGTCAGCCGCGCGCGGAACCACCTCTTCCTTTTGGACGAACTTGATCCCGTCGGCGATCAGCTGCGCCCATCCGTGGAAGCCACCGGCGTACATCGGCCCTAGCCGGCCCTGCATGTGCGCCATGACCTTGTGTTCCATCTGGCCGACGACCAGGGGCACCACCAGGAACGCCGCCATCACCGCGGCGACCCGCAGCACCACTTCCAGCGCCGCCGGCATCACCCATCACCCTCCCCAAGGGGTTGCGCCCGTGGCCCCCACTCCTCAGGGGCGGGTACGCCCGGTGGCCGCATGGGTTGCCGCCGCCCGCGCCCGGCCGGCTGGTGGTCGCTCTCCCCTGGCTCCTTAGCGCCCGGCCACGGCTTGACGACCCGGCTGGCGAGCACGAATTCCTTACGCAGCGGATGCCCTTCGAATTCCGGTGCCAGTAGCAGGGGCCGCAGATCGGGATGCCCGTCGAAATACACCCCGAACATCTCGTGGGTCTCCCGCTCATGCCAGGCGGCGCCTGGATAGATGTCCACGATGGACGGTACGCGGGGATTGTCGCGGGGCACCAAGGTCCGCAGCAGTAGGCCATGACGCGCCGTGGGTGACCACAGGTGCGCGACGATCCGGAACCCGGCGTCGACCTCATCCACCGCCGACAGCCAGTCAAAAAAGGTCATCGCCAACGCGGCGTCGTCACGGGCGAGCCGGATAGCGGTACGCCACAAAGCCACCGGCACATCGACGGTGGCGCGAGCCCAGTCACCTCCACCGGAGACACTGACCTCTACACCCGCTGTACCGGATGTCGCATCGCCGGCCTCACCAGCGACAGCGACCTGATCCTTATCACCGGCCGTCTCCGTATCAGCCGCCGTAGTACCGGCCGTCGGGGCGGTGGGACGCGCCTCGCGGGCCAGTGCCGCCGCGACGTGCGCGCCTACCTCCTCGGGAGTCATGTCGGGGATGCTACCGGTCAATGACCGCTGAGGGGATGTCCGGTTTGCGGCCCTCTCGCCATTCCTCTTGCCTGGGCTGTCCTGTGCCTTGACTCAGGTTCTGTCTTGACTCGGGTTCCGCGCGCGCTGGCCAAACCAGCGCGATTGATCACTTCCTCTACCTATCACTAGAACCACCAGAAGTTATCCCTAATTAATCCTTTTAGGAACACCTTGGACTGTGTCAGATTTCTGTCTGGATAAAGACCTGCAAGTCCAGACTCCCGTTGTCACACTTCCATACATCGATGCACCTTGTGGGGGTCACAGACTCGACGGGTGACGCCTCCAATGGCTCACTGTACTTATCGAATTACCCTCAGCGGCCCCGACTTCGGACGTCGACGGATGAGGACCCTTATGGAGCTCGAGAGTCTCTGGTAACCACCGAAAGGAGCGAACTTACTGCCTGACTACTGGAGTCATATGTAGCTATGGAACGAGGAATTAATGGCACGTCCCGACTTTGACTTCTAGGAGCGATGATGCCTGAAACCGGAATAGACCTAGGTGCAAGCCTATACGAATTACGGAAAGCAGGGCGTCACCACCTTCCGACGGTTGCACTCCAGTTCGCAGAAGCTAATCTCGCGGTGGCTTCGACAGAAGAGAATATGTCGCAGGTTTTCAGCCGCCCACCAGAACTTGGCGGCCCCTATGGCCGGACTTACTACAGCTGGCGCTCGTTACGCGATGAATTACAAACCATCTTAGCTGATATGGCCACATATCTTGAATTAGTCGGTCAGGCGTTATGTTTAGCAGCAGAAGAATACGCCCGCGCAGATGCTGAGGCCGCGGCCGAGTTTAACCGACTATTGAGAACCAACGGAGACTTCGAACAAATCAACATTCCAGACCCTCAGTATCCGTAAACACCCGTCTAAAGCACGGGAGTATTACATATGAGCTACGAAAATTTAATGAATGACGCCTATACCATCCAACAGGAAGCAATTAAGGAAACATTAGCTGAGTACATAGCGCGCCAGGATGACTCTATAAATCTGCATCTTCTTGAACAGGCAATTAGAGATATCGAGGCAGAATTTGCTGACATCCCAGACTTATTCAGCCCGTTTACTTCTATCCCTGATCCAGAGTCATATACCCCTCTAATCGATGCCCTAAACAACGCCTTGGCGAAGCTGTCGCCCGGCTACCTCACAGATAGCCCATTCAGCAGCGCCCCGATAAGAGCAAATCATGAGTTAGATCTGATGTCCGGCGCCGCAAGCTACTTAGAGGACTGGACCGGGCGCGCAGCGATGACCTTCAAGACCACCTACATTGACCCTTTTCCATCATATGTAGAAAATTTGTTTATTGTCACTGCAATTTTGAAGTCAGCCCTGGAGGCTCACCGGGCACTATGGGAATCGGTACGTACAGACATTAGAAAT